>ENA-UOXK01000026-UOXK01000026.1-mixed-culture-metagenome-genome-assembly--contig:-NODE-26-length-115547-cov-7.792903_pt1 | contig 115547 bp, 100 predicted proteins | sample MGYA00238160_ERZ761638 | MGnify/ENA primary metagenome ERZ761638 (study PRJEB28912, sample SAMN08777098) | mixed culture metagenome | isolation source: Freshwater growth medium | place: USA...
TTGGCGAGCCAAAAGAAAGTTACTCGCACGCCGGGCGACTCCCGGCTCCCGCCCTCAACCCGGGCATGCCTTTCAAACCAGCACGCCCCGGCTTCGACAGGCTCAGCCCGAACGGGTATGGGTAGCACCCGGGCTTCGACGGGCTCCGCCCGAACGGATGTAGCGCGTGCCACGGCCCTTTGGCACGCCCAGTGCAAACAGACAAACACCGCGCCAGAAGCCGAACCCAATCATCAAATTAGATAGCAACCACCCTTTACGCAACAAGCGCTACACCCCACTTCAACCTCAAATTCACCCCCGCCCCACCTCCTCCAGGCACTCCCGCACCACCCCCTCATCCAGCGCCATCTCCACATGCGCCACCCCCTGCACCAGCCGGTTATCCGCCCCCGCCAACGCAGCCGTACTCGCCGGAAAAACGATGTTGTCGCAGTTGGAAAACCAGCACACAAACTTCCTCCCCAACTCCGGCGACTCTGAACGCCCGAGCGCCACCACCCAGTCCCCCGCCAGGCTCATTTGCCGCCCGTTCACCGCCGTGCTGAAGCGCCCCAGCCACGTACCGCCGTGGGGCGTGCCCAGCGTTAGCACCTTGTGCACCCGCGCCTGCGCATCCGGGTGCGCACGCAGCCAGGCACGGGCCGCCAGGCCGCCCATGCTGTGGCACAGCAGCACGGGTGGCATGCCGGTGGCAGCCGTCACCCGCTGCACGGCTGCGTCAATGATGTGGGAATAGTCGTCAATGGAGCCCATTGGGGGCTCCAGGTTGACCGCCATGTGCGCATGCCCCCGCTCGCGCAACAGCGGCAACCACGGCAGCCACAGCGCGCGGTTGCACATGAAGCCGTGCACCAGCACCACTCCACGCTGGCCGGTGGGCACGGGTGGCAGCCAGTCGGGCACGGCCCGGTGGCGAAAGGGCTGACGCCAGCCGAACACCAGCAGCGCCACACGCAGCTCGGCCCACCAGGCCGCCACCACCTCGGCTAGCCGTGCCCGGGGCGCCGGGTCGCGCCGGTTGGCGTGGTGCATCAGCGCAAATTCCACTGTCATCACCAGCACAAAGATCGCCAGCGGCGCCAGCGCACCCGCCACTGCCCGCGCCGGTGACTGGGGCCATTGCCAGGCCAGCCAGGCGGCCACGCCCAGCCAGTGGATGAAAAAAAGGATTTGTTGCCAGCGCGCGATCATGGTGGAGTTGCCCGGTGGGGATGATGTAATTTGGCAGACTGCGACAGCAAAAACAAACCGTCAGCCACGCCATTGTGCGGCGCCTTCCGGCGCTGCCTTGCCCGCACCACCGCCATCAGGAAAGCCCGCCCCATGGATGCCGCCCAGACCATCCGCGACAGCATTGCCGATGTGAACGCGATGCGCCTGCACCGCAGGGGCGACCCTGCACTGGGCGAGGCCGTGGGGCAGGTCAAGGCGCTGCAGGCACGGCGGTTTCGCGGCACGTATGCCGACCTGATGGTGTCGCCCTCATTCGCGCCGGCCACCCGGTTTTTTCTGGAAGAGCTCTACAGCGACGCCGATTACACCGACCGCGACCAGCAGTTCAGCCGCATCGCTGGCACATTGCAAACCGTGTTTCCGCAACCCGTGGTGGCCACGGCCGTGGCGCTGGCCGTGCTGCATGCGCAGACCGAGGGCCTGGACCAGGACATGGGCCGCGCCTGGGCCTGCAGCCTATCCGCTGCCGCCCCGGACACCGCGGTGGCCGCAACGCGCTACGTGGCCGCCTGGCGCCAGGTGGCCCAGCGCCATGCGCGCGAGCAGCAGCTGCAGCGCGTGCTGGCCATGGGCACCGACCTGGCGCGGCTGACCCGCACGCCCGGCCTGCGCATGATGCTGCGAATGATGCGCGGCCCCGCCCATGCGGCGGGCATGGGGGCGCTGCAGCAGTTTCTGGAGGCAGGGTTTGACACCTTCGGCCAGCTGGCGCGCCAGCGCGGCGCGGTCGAGCGGTTTTTGCAGACCATCGAGCAGCGCGAAGCGGCGCTCATTGCCAGCCTGTTCGATGGCGATCCTGTCACTTGCGGGACGCAACTGGCCGTCACCCTAGGACAAGCCCGGTAACCGCGCGCGGCCCTGCGCTTCCACAATCTGTGGCCCAACGGCAGCCGGCCGGCGCGCCCCCGCGCTGACGGACCGAGGCCTTGGGCCGCGGCAACCGCGGCCAAGGCCGCCCGCGGCCCCGCATTCCCCTGAAACGAGCGAGCACAAGGAACAAGCGCATGGAAAAGATCTGGCTCAAGAGCTACCCCCCGGGCGTACCGCACGAAGTGCAGCCCGAGCAATACCGCTCCGTGGCCCATCTGCTGGAAGAGTCCTTCCGCAAACACGCATCGAGCCCGTTTTCGGTCTGCATGGACCAATGGATGAGCTATGGCGAGCTGGAACGCCGCTCGGCTGCGCTCGGCGCCTACCTGCAGAGCCTGGGCCTGGAGCCGGGCGCGCGCGTGGCCATCATGCTGCCCAACATCCCGCAGTTTGGCGTGACCATGGCCGCCGTGCTGCGCGCGGGCTACACCTGCGTCAACGTCAACCCGCTGTACACCGCACGCGAGCTGGAGCACCAGCTCAAGGATTCGGGCGCCACGGCCATCGTCATCCTGGAAAACTTTGCGCACACGCTGTCTGAAGTGGTGGACCGCACGCACATCAAGCATGTGGTGATGGCCTCCATGGGCGACCTGCTGGGCTTCTGGTATGGCCAATGGATCACCTTTGCCGTGCGGCATCTCGCCAAGATGGTGCCCGCCTACGAGCTGCCACTGTCGAACGGGCGCAAGGTCGTCACGTTCAAGAAGGCGCTGGCGCTGGGCGAAAACAAGCCCCTGGCGCCCAGCCAGGCCACGCTCGACTCGATTGCGTTCCTGCAGTACACGGGCGGCACAACTGGCCTCTCGAAGGGCGCGGTGCTGACCCACCGCAACATCGTGGCAGCCACGCTGCAGGCCGAGGCGTGGTTCAGCCCTGCCCTGTCCAAGGTGGGCGACCTCTCCAAGGCTAACTCCATTGCCGCGCTGCCGCTGTATCACATCTTTGCGCTCACGCTGTGCCTGCTGGCCATCCGCCAGGGCTCCAGCCTCACGCTGATCCCCAACCCGCGCGACATCCCCAAGTTCATTGCCGAGCTGAAAAAGCGCCCCTTCCACATGCTGCCCGCGGTGAACACGCTGTTCAACGCGCTGCTGCTGAACCCGCAATTCAAGACGCTCGATTTTTCGCATCTGTGCGTGTCGCAGGCGGGTGGCATGGCGGCCAGCGAGGGCACGGCCAAGGCCTGGCAAAAGGCCACGGGCAGCACCATGATCGAAGGCTGGGGCATGAGCGAGACCTGTGCCATCGGCACCAACAACCCGGTCATCAGCACCACCTTCAGCGGCAACATCGGCCTGCCGCTGCCCAGCATCGACATTGCGATCAAGGACGATGACGGCAACAGCGTGCCGCAGGGCGAGTCGGGCGAGATCTGCATCCGCGGCCCCAACGTGATGACGGGCTACTACAACCAGCCCGAAGAAAACGCCAAGGCCTTCACCGCCGACGGCTTCATGCGCACGGGCGACATCGGCATCATGGATGCGCAGGGCTACACCCGCATCATCGACCGCAAGAAGGACATGATCCTGGTGAGCGGCTTCAACGTGTTCCCCAACGAGCTGGAGCAGGTCATCAGCCTGTGCCCGGGCGTGGTCGAATGCGCGGCCATCGGCATCCCCGACGAGAAGCAGGGCGAAGCGATCAAGGTGTTCATCATCAAGAGCGATCCGGCCCTGACCGAGGACGACGTGGCCAAGTACTGCCACGAGAACCTCACGGGCTACAAGCGACCCAAGTACATCGAGTTCCGCGACGAGCTGCCCAAGAGCAACGTGGGCAAGATCCTGCGGCGCGAGCTGCGCACCCAGAAGTAGGGCACCCGAAAAAGCCCCAGGGCGGGCGCGGCACTGCGCAGCAGCGCCCGCCTGCGCTCCGTCTTGCCGGAATACGGGTTTTGGAGGACGCGGGCAGGCTGCGGGCTGGGGTAGGCTGGCCCTGAACAGGCTTGCGGGTTGCCCGCAGGCCCTCCATGTCCGATTGCCTGCGACAGCGTCTTTGCCCATGCCCGCCATGTCACCTTCCCCCGTCCACACGCTGCTGCCGCCCGAGATCACCGTCCTGGAGCGGGGCTGGCTGTCGGCCAACAACATCCTCTTCATCGGCCAGCGCGATACGGCGCTGGTGGATACCGGCTACTGCAGCCATGCCGACCAGACGGTGGAACTGGTGCGCGCCAGCCTGGACGGCCGCGCGCTGGACCGCGTGCTCAACACCCACCTGCACAGCGACCACTGCGGCGGCAACGCGGCGCTGCAGCGCGCCTGGCCCGCGCTGCGCACGGCCATACCCCCCGGCCAGGCGCCCCATGTGCGCCACTGGGACCCGTATGCCCTGAGCTACACCCCTACCGGACAGGAATGCCCGCCCTTTCGCTTCGACACGGTGCTGGAACCCGGCTCGTCGGTGATGCTGGGCGACAAGCCCTGGCAGGTGCATGCCGCACCGGGGCACGACCCGCATTCGGTGGTGCTGTTCGAGCCCCGGGCACGGCTCATGATCTCGGCCGATGCACTGTGGGAAAACGGCTTTGGCGTGGTGTTTCCCGAGCTGGAGGGCGAGCGCGCCTTTGCCGAGGTGGCCGCCACGCTCGACCTCATTGAAAAGCTCGCGCCCGCAGTGGTCATTCCCGGCCACGGTGCCGTGTTTGCCGACGCGCCCCGGGCGCTGGAGGTGGCGCGCCGTCGGCTCGACGGCTTTGTGCGCAACCCCGAAAAACACGCGCTGTATGCCGCCAAGGTGCTGCTCAAGTACAAGCTGCTGGAGTGGCAGCAGATCAGCATGGCCGACCTGTCGGCCTGGGCTGCCGCCACACCGTATTTCGGCATGCTGCGCGAGCGCCATTTTGGCGACCAGCCCGAGCCCGAATGGCTGGGCAGCCTCGCGGGCGAACTGGTGCGCTCGGGCGCTGCAGTGCGGCAGGGTGAGATGCTGCACAACGCCTGAAGCCAGGGGCGTCGGCAAGGCGCCAGGGCGCAGGGTGGTGCCTCACCTCCTCTGGCACGGGTCTGAAGGCACCGCCGGCCATCTGCGTGACCGCGCGCTGCCACCAGGCGCATCAGCCGCGCAGCGAGCCCCTTCGTATCTTTTGAGCACCAAAAAGGCCTTTAAGGCGCTCCTGCAAAGCTTTTATAGCTACTGATTAAATAGCATTTCAGCCACCATCCACCCCACAGCCTCAGGGCAGATCCTTGTTCACCTCAGGTTGCGCCGCATCGCGCGGGCCCACGGTGCCCAGCCGCGCCTTGAGCGACTGCGGCTGGCCGGTGAGCAGCGCGGCGTAGTTGGTGGTGTTGGCCAGCACCTTCTTCACGTAGTCGCGGGTTTCGGCAAAGGGCACGTTCTCGGCCCAGATGGCGGCCTCCAGCACGGGGCCGTTGCGCCAGTTGCGCGGCCGGCCCGGGCCGGCGTTGTAGGCGGCGGCAGCCAGCGGCATCGAGCCTGCAAAGTCATCGAGCGCCAGCTTGAGGTAAGCCGTGCCGATGGTGATGTTGGTCTCGCGGTCGTTGATCTGGTCGGCCGTGAAGTTGTTCAGGCCGATCTTCTTGGCCGTCCAGCGGGCCGTGGCGGGCATCACCTGCATGAGCCCCGAGGCCCCCACATGCGAGCGCGCGTCCATGATGAAGCGGCTTTCCTGGCGGATCAGGCCGTACACATAGGCCGGGTCGAGCCCGATGGCCTGCGCACGCTCGACCACGCTGCGGCGAAACGGCGTGGGAAAGCGCTGCGATGCGTCGATGACGCCCTTGGTGCGTTCGCTGGTGTTGATGCAGCGGTCCCACACCTCGCGCTGGCAGGCAAAGTCGGCTGCGGCCAGCAGCTCGCGTTCGGGCATGCCGCCGCTCTGGTGCAGGTTGGTGGTGTAGTTCCACTCGCGCACGCCTTCGCCGCGAATGCCGAGCAAGATGGCATACAGCGCGCGGTTGAGCCCCGGGTTGGCACGCGCCGCGGCTTTTTCCTCGGCCGTGAGCGGGGCCGGGGCCGGTGGCGTGGTGATGCGCTGGCCCAGTTCTTCCAGCGCCAGCTGCTCGTAAAAGCCCTGCGTTCCCGCAATGGCTTCGAAGATTTGCCGGGCCTCGGCGCGGTCGGCCTCGGTGGGCTTGCCGGCCAGCAGTGAGCGCGCCTTCCAGTACGCCCAGGTGCTGTCCTGCCGCGCCTGCGGGCTCATGGCATCAACCGCCTTGCCCACCACACGCCACTGGCCTGCGCGCAGGGCGGCACGCACCTTCCAGCCCAGCAGGTCGTCGTTGAGGTCGCTGCTCTTGGTGATGTTGGCAAAGTAGCCCGCCGCACTGGCGCTGAGCTTTTGCGCCGAATTCTTGCCAATCACGCCCCAGACCCAGTTGCGTTCTTCGGGCGACAGGTGAACGCTCCATTTGCTGTCGAGCTGCTGCGCGGCGTTGTCGGCATCGCTGGTGGCCAGCCGGATCAGCGCCAGCGTCACCAGTTCCTGGCGCACCGTGCCGCGCGCGGTGGCGCGCGAGAGCAGGTATTTGGTGGGCGAATCCAGCACGTCCTTGAGCTGGGGCAGCGCATCGGGCGAGACGATCTCGACCGCAGCGCGCACGGAACGCGGGCGGTTGGCTTCCGCCGCCAGCCGCGCCTTGCGCCAGATATCGAGCGGCGCCAGCAGCTTGTAGCTGTAGAGCTCACCCGCAGCATGGGTGCAGCCGTCGTCCGCGTCGCGCTGGGCGTACCAGCTGCTGCGCACATCCTCGGCCACGGTGGCGGGCGCGGTGCCCTTGATCTGGTCGATCAGGAGCGCATAGCAGCGCACCTCGCGGTCGTCCGACATGCGGTACAGCGGGTGCTGCTCGGCAAAGCGCGGCCAGTCACGGCGCTGGCCCAGCAGCAGCAGCCAGTCGTTGCGCAGTCGGTCTTCCTGGTAGGTGCCCGCGTAGCGCTGCAAAAAGCCCTGGATTTCCTGGGGCGATGCTTCGGACAGGCGCGCCCGCAGTTCCCAGTACGCCGCCCAGGGCTCCAGCGCATGGCCGCGGGCGGCGGGCAGCAGCTGTTCGAGCTTCTTGCGGTCGCCCTTGCGGAACGCCTGGTGCATCTCCAGCAAGGTGTCGTCGCCCCGGTTTTGCGCCATGACAAGGGGCGCGGCAGCAACCAGTACCGTGGCTGCAACAAGGGGTGTCAAAATCGCTCTGAGCAAATGCATGGGGGAATTATCTGATGGACAAAGCAGCCCTTCGGCGCGCGTTGGTAGAAGAACGCCTGAACCTGCCCGACCGCCTACAGCGGTCTGACCTGTTGCAGCAGGTCATGCGCATCTGGCTCATCAACCGGCCTGACACGGTAATCGGCGCCTACTGGCCCATCAAGGGCGAGTTCGACCCCCTGCCCGCCCTGCACCGCTGGAAGGAAGACGGCGAGCTGCTGGACGAGCCCCAGCGCCGCCGCATCGGCCTGCCGGTGGTCAACAAGCTGCACAAGACCCTGACCTTTCACGCCTGGTACCCCGGCTGCCCCATGGAGGAAGATGCCTACGGCATCCCCAAGCCCAAGGACACCGAGGTCATCGTGCCCACACTGCTGTTCGTGCCCTGCGTGGGCTACGCGGCCGGCGGCTACCGGCTGGGCTACGGCGGCGGTTTTTACGACCGCACCCTGGCCACGCTGCAGCCCAAGCCGTTCACGGTGGGGCTGGGCTTTACGCACGGCTACCTGGATGAGTTCGAGCCCGGCGAACACGACCTGCCGCTCGATGCGATCCTGAACGACAACGGCGTGGTCTGGCCTTTTTGAGGCACCACCCGCCGTGGCACTGCACGGTGGGTGATGCGCAGCACGCATCAATCGGCCTGCGCATCGGCATCGCTCGGGCCGTGCATTGCCGCTAGCATGGCAGGCTCCATCGCTCTGATTGACAGGTGCCACACCATGCCCAAGCTCTACATCGGCAACAAGAACTATTCCTCCTGGTCCATGCGCCCCTGGGTGCTGCTGCGCCAGGCCGGCATTGACTTCGAGGAAGTGCGCGTGCGCTTCGACAGCTTTGACGCCGGCTCCGAATTCAAGCGTGCGATCGGCGCCGTGAACCCCACGGGCAAGGTGCCGGTGCTGGTGGACGGCGACCTGGTGGTGTGGGACACGCTGGCCATTGCCGAGTACGTCGCCGAGACCTGGCCCGACAAGCAGCTGTGGCCCGCCGACCGCAAGGCGCGCGCCCGCGCCCGCAGCATCTGCGCCGAGATGCACAGCGGCTTCACGGCCCTGCGCAGCCACTGCCCCATGAACATCGAGGCCCACCTGCCCGACACGGGCGCCCTGATCTGGCGCGACAAGTCGGGCGTGCGCGCCGATGTGCAGCGCCTGGTCGACATGTGGAGCGCACTGCTGCAAGAGCACGGCGGCCCCATGCTGTTTGGCCAGTTCACCGTGGCCGACGCGTACTTTGCGCCGGTGTGCATGCGCCTGGCCACGTACGCCCTGCCGCTGCCAGCGCACATCGCGGCCTACGTGGACCGCGTGCGCGCGTTGCCCGGTGTGAAGGCGTGGATGGACGACGCGCTGGCCGAAAAGGATTTTCTGGACTTTGAAGAGCCTTACCGGCTGAGCGCCGGGGGCTGACGGCAGCACAGGGTGGCCAGCGGACGGCTGGCTGCGCTCGCGCGCGCGTCTTCGGTCTCCGGTCTTCGGTCTTCGTCGTCGTCACCCCATCGCGTCGGAATCACCCGTGACGCTGTGCACGGCCTTGACCAGCCCCTTGCCACTGAACGGCTTGACCAGGTAGGCATTGGCACCGGCCGCTATCGCAGCCTTGCGGTCTGCAAGCTGCGAGCGGGCCGTGAGCATGATGACCGCGGCATGGCGCGTGCGCGGGTCCGCCTTGATGAGGCGGCAGACGTCCACCCCGTTGAGCGCGCCAGGCATGGTCACATCCAGCAGCACGATGTCGGGCCGCAGCGCCTGCGCGGCGTCCCAGCCGGCGCCGCCGTTATCGGCCTCGTGCAGAGCCAAGGGCTGGTCCTCCAGCGTGAGCCGTATGAGCTGCCGGATGTCTGCCTGGTCTTCAATGATGAGGACGGTTCTCAAGATGGGGGCGGCCAGCAGGGTCGGTGTACGGGGATCGGATCTCACAGGGGGGCGGGTGGTTCCCGTAGGCAGTGACCCACGCGGCGCCGCTGCAGGGGAGCCGCGTGCCTTCCACGGGCCAGCCGCTATGGGGCCGCAGCGCCGTCGGGTTCCTGCAGCCGGTAGATCACGTCGATCAGCTGTACGGCGCTGAACGGTTTTGCCATGTACACGTCAGCACCTTGGGCCAGGCCGGCGTCCTTGTCTTCCGACAGGGCGCGGGCCGAGATCATCACCACCTTGGTGTGCTTGAGCGAAGGCTCGGCCTTGATCAGGCGGCAGACCTCCAGCCCATTGAGCTTGCCGGGCAGCATCACGTCCAGCAGGACGATGTCGGGGCGCATTTCCATCGCGATGGCCCAGCCTGCGTCGCCCGTTTCGGCCTCGCGAATTTCCGAGACATCGAACTCCAGCGTCATGCGCAGGAGTTTGCGGATGTCGAGTTGATCTTCCACGATCAGGATACGGGTCATAAAGGGCTCGTCAATTCACGTAACTGGGGCATTTTCTCTTCAGCACTACCGCCACACTTGCCAGTAGACCACCGACATGCCGGCTCCGCCCCGACGAGCATCAAGTCCGGCTCAGTCTGGCTCAAAATGCCCTAGCACTTGCGCATGGCTGCGCCGAAGTTGCACTGCATCGATCTGCGAAAGCGACTGCTCCCCCGATGCCAGACGGAACAGACGCATGGAATTGCTCACGCTCTGGACCTGACCATAAACCGATTGTGCAGCCGCCGCCAGCTCTTCGACCATGGCTGCATTTTGTTGCGTGATCGAATCCATGTGCGCGACCGCCTCATTGATCTGGGCCACGCCCACTTTCTGCTCGGATGCGGTAGCGCTGATTTCGTCAAGAATGCGGCTCACCTCGGTGATGGAGGACACGGCTTCCTGCATGCGCCGGCGGGCTTCGTGCGCGCTTGTTACGCCAGATGCGACCTGCGAGCCCGACTCATCGATGAGCCCCGCGATGTCTTTGGCCGCGCTGGCGCTGCGCTGGGCCAGCGCCCGCACCTCCGACGCCACCACCGCAAAGCCCCGGCCCTGTTCCCCGGCGCGCGCGGCCTCCACAGCAGCGTTCAGGGCCAGGATATTGGTCTGGAAGGCAATACCTTCGATGAGCTGGATGATGTCCTCGATGCGTCGCGACGAGCCAGCAATGCCTTCCATGGTCTGCGCCACCTTTTGCACGACTTCGTCACTGCGCCGCGCGACGTCGGACGCCGAATGCGCCCGATGGGCGCCCGCCTCTGCGGCGGTCGCGCTGTTCTGGATGGTGCTGTTGATCTCTTCCATCGATGCCGCCGTCTGCTCCAGACTGCTGGCCTGGGATTCCGTGCGCGAGGACAGATCGTTATTGCCCGACGCGATCTCCTGCACCGTGCTGTCCAGCTGGCTCACCTCCTCTCGAACATCGTGCACCACCGTCCGGAGGTTCACACTCACCTGATTGAGCGCCTGCTGCAGCTGCCCTGCAAGATCGGTAGCGCCTGTCTGTACGGGGTGAGACAGGTCGCCGGATGCCAGGCGGTTGGCGTCCTTGATGAGTTGATGGAGGGGCGCAACGACCAGCCTGCGCGCAAACCAGCTGCTGAGCACCAACGCCGCAGCGGCCGCCACCAGGGTGATGCTCCAGTGGGCCCGCAACAGCTCGGGCGCCACCGCACACGCCAGCGCCACAGCCTGCACCAGTGTCAATTTGACGGCTGTGGTGGGTCTGAGTACACGATCGATCAGGCCGCCTGCGCCCTTGCGCATCACGGCACCGCGATGAAGCACATGCCTTGTACGCCCGGTCTTCGCCTCATCGCGCATGGCGGCGTACAGCTTTTCGGCCTGCGCCACAGCCTCACGACCAGGCACCGTACGCACCGACAGGAATCCGGTGATCCTCTCCCCATCAAACATTGGCGTCGCATTGGCACGCACCCAGTAGTGATCGCCGTCCTTGCGGCGGTTCTTGACCAGCCCGGTCCAGGGCAGGCCCGCCTGAATGGTGTCCCACATGTCGCGGAAGGCTTCAGACGGCATATCAGGGTGGCGTACCAGGTTGTGCGCCTGCCCCAGCAGCTCCTCCCGCTGAAAGCCGCTCACATGCACAAAGGCACTGTTGCAATAAGTGATGCGGCCCTTCGCATCCGTGACGGACACCAGAGTCTCATGGGGCGGAAACGTGTACTCGCGCTGGGTGACGGGCAGATTGGTTCGCATGGTTCAGGACTCCTGCAGGGAAGTCATTGGCAACTGCGTCACAACTGCCGCAGGCAACCAGCGCGCGGTGATGTCGTCGCCAGACATGGGCTTGCCCACGTAGTAGCCCTGCGCCTGGTCGCATTGCAGGCCGCCCAGGACCTGCAGCTGCTGCGCGGTTTCCACACCCTCGGCCACGGTATGCATGTGCAGGGCCTTGGCCATGCTGATCACGGCGGTCACGATGGCCAGGCTGTCCTCGTTCTCGATCATGTCGCGCACGAATGACATGTCCACCTTGAGCTTGGACACCGGAAACGACCGCAGCCGCGCCAGGGATGAGTACCCGGTACCGAAGTCGTCGATCGACAGCGAGAAACCCGCCCGTGTCAGGCGCAGGGCCACGTTGCGCGCCTTGTCCGGGTCCTGCATCAGGGCCGATTCGGTGATCTCGAACTCGATCCACTGCGGCTGAACGCCGCAGCCCAGTACCGTGTGCAGCGCCCGCTGCGGGAAATCCTCGTCGGCAATCTGCGAAGGCGCCACATTGACCGCGATAGGAGGCATGGGCGAGACACCGAGCGCCTGCCATTGCGCCAGCAGCGCGCAGGCCTCGGTCAGCGCCCAGTCGCCCAGCTGCGAGATAAGCCCGCGGCTCTCGGCAATGGGGATGAATTCCGACGGGCTCACGGTTCCCAGCTCGGCGTCATCCCAGCGCGTGAGCGCCTCCACGCCCACCAGCGCACCGGTCTCGATGTTCACCTTGGCCTGGTAGTGCAACTGCAGATGCGATGACGTGATCGCGTGACCCAGCTTGTTGCCGATGCTGGTGCGGCGGTGGATTTCGTCGCGCATCTCGCCGGTGTACTGCAGCCAGCCGCCCCCGCGCGCCTTGGACGCATACATGGCGATATCGGCGTTCTGCAAGAGCAGGTCGATGCTGTCCGCACGTGTTTTGTACAGCGCAATGCCGATGCTGGCGCCCACGTCAAGCGACAGGTGCCCCACCTTGATCGGCCCGGCAATGACGCCGTGCAGCCGCTCGGCGAATGCGGACACGGATTCGGCCTCATCCAGCAGGTGCACACACATGAATTCGTCGCCCCCCATGCGCGCTGCGGCATCGTGTTCGTCCAGTACGGCTTCGCAACGGCGCGCCACTTCGACCAGCACATGGTCTCCCACGGTGTGGCCCTGCGAGTCGTTGATGTCCTTGAAGCGGTCCAGATCGATGAACATCACCACCGCGCGCCGCCCCTTCTGGTGGGCACGCTCCAGCGCGTTCTTGGCCAGCACCACGCCGTGGGCCCGGTTGGGCAGCCGCGTCAGGGTGTCATAGAACGCCAGTTGCTCCATGGCCTTCTCCGCAGCCTTTCGCTCGGTGATGTCCAGCACCGTACCGTAGGCATGTACCGGGTTGTCGGCTTCGTCGCGCACGATTTTCCCGCGCACTTCCACCCACACGATGCTGTTGGAACGCTGCACCCTGAACTCGGCGTGCAAGGGTCCGCCGCGCGAGGCTGCCTCCCAGCGCGTCATCACCCGCTCGAAGTCTGCAGGGTGGATCTGCGTGAGGATTTTCTCGAAGGTCACGGTCTCGCTGCGGACGCCCATGATCCGGGCGGCCTGGGGCGTGAGGGACATGGAGCCATCAAAGTACGTCTGCCATGTGCCGATGCGCGCCACCGACTGCGCATCCAGCAGGTCACGCAGCAGCTTGGTCTGCTCCCGCAGGTCTTCAAACACAAACAGCAGGCGAACCTCGTCACCAGGCAGTTGCGACGGAAGGCAATGCACAGTCACGCTGACCTGAACCCCCAGGGAACTGTGAACCGGCAACAGCTCGATGGACTCTTTGACCATGGCGCCCTTGAGCGCGCGGCGCGTGAGCTTCTCCAGCGCCTTGATGTTCATCAGGTTGTTGAGCAACGTTCCCCGCACGCTCTGGGGCGCAAAGCCAAACAGCTTCTCGAAGGCCTGATTGGCAAACACCACCTTCAGGTCATCGGTGGTGACCAGCGTGCCGTACGGCAGGTGCGCGAAGGCGGCGCCGTAGTCGCGCAGGTCTGCAATGAGGTCGTCGCGGTGGGCGATGTAGGCGTCGAGGGCCACACTGATGTCGAGGAACACCACCTTGATGAGCGCCCGGAATGCGTCGATGAATTCGGGCTGCCCGCCGCCAGTGCTTTCGGCCACCAGGGGCAGCAGTCCCGACAGGTACTGGCTGTACGCGCCGAGGTACCAGCCGGGCGAGAGCCCCACCCGCGCATGTGCCAGCCCCACCTTGCTGCGGTCCTCCAGGTAGTTGGCGTCGTACGGGCCGGCCGTGAGCTTGCCAAAGTACACCGCCTGGGTTTTCTTCAGCTGCGCGAGCATGTCATCGCCCTTGATGAGCGCCCGGGTTTCGCTGAAGGACAGCAGGTGCTCGTACAGCGAGTCGACAAATGCCGTCATGTCGCCGCCCAGCACATCGTGCAGCTTGCGCAAGGCAGCCTCGTCTTGCGAGGTCAGCGAGAGAAAGGCCTTGCGACGCTCGAACTCGCGGACGGACTGGATGCTTTTCATGGCGGGCAGTAATGGGTGGGCCAAAGAGGCTGGGGGCTGGCTTTCCGAAGTTCAAATTGATTCAGATGCTTTACAAGAGCGCAACCAACATCATTCTTGCATCTATGTTACCAAAAGTATTCTGCCAATCTGATTTATTTGACCCTTTTATACCCTTGTTTTATTGCCAACAATGATGTATTGGCGGCGGCCCACGATCCCGCGCACGGCAATGTGTGCGCGTCATTCAATGGACGCCACGGACCCTGCACTGGAGGCGGTGCGTGCACGACATCCACGCACACCCCGGGCGAATGCGCCACAGCGGGCGACAGACAGCCCGACAGGCCCCGCTCAGTACATGGCCGTGTGTGCAGCATGAACGGCCTCGATCAGGCGCGCCGTGCTGAAGGGCTTGACAAGGTAATGGTCTGCGCCTGCCGCCACCCCGTCTGCCCGGTCTGCGGCGTGCACCCGGGCACCGCTCACGATGATCACCCGCGCCCCGCGCGTGCGAGGGTCCGCCTTGATGAGCCTGCAAACGTCCAGCCCACCCAATTGCCCGGGCAGCAACACATCCAGCAGCACGATGTCAGGCAGGATCTCGCAGGCCATCTCCCAGCCGGCATCACCCGTGCCGGCCTCATGGAACTGGAAGGGACCATCTTCGAGCGCCAGCCGGAACAGATCGCGTACGGAGGCGTGATCCTCGATGATCAGGATTTTTTTCATATTTTCCGCTTTCACCAGAAGTTGCAGGCGGCCGCCATCAGGCGAAGGAAAACCGTAGGGATTATCAAATGTATCACATAAGCAACATTTAGCAAAGAAAGTTTGCGCGTTGGCCCGATGGTGGCCAGAGTAGGGCTTGCCCTGCGGCACCGTCATTGCACACAGGCCCGGGCCGTGCAGGTGCCTGGCACCCCTTGTTCAAGCCTTCGCCTGTGTTGGCCGCCAGCGGGATGCAAGGGTGCCTAGGGAGCCTCCGCACGAATCAAGCGGTAAGTGAGCGCTGCGGATCGGGATGCGCTGCAAGGCGCAAAACGCAGCAATAGCCCAGCTATTGCGAGTATTTGCAACGCAGCAGACCGCCCGAGGCCGCAGATGCACACGGCGCGCTGATTCGTGCAGAGGCTCCCTAGGAGTGCACTTTCGCAAGCGCTGCGTCATGGAAAGCGTGCGGCGCAACGCACAGCAAGGGGCACAGCCACCGGGTGGGCCACACACGCATCACTGGCCCCGGCGGGTGGGGCGGTGGCACGGGCCAGCAGCCTGCGCGGCAGGGAGTAGTAGTGCTGCAACCGGTTTGTCGCCTGTTGCAGCCGATGATCCTTCTGCCGTGCAGGCTCTCTAGACCACCGTGAGCGGTACGGTCAGGCGGTAGCCGATGCCGCGCACCGAGCTGATGGCGCCGGTAGACGCACCGGAGCGCACGAGCTTGTGGCGCAGCCGGACGATGCGGACCTCCAGAGCGGCCTGCGCATACGAGTGCGGGTCTTCGCCCAGCAACGTCATGATTTCCGCGTACTCCAGCCGGCCAGCCTGCGCACTGCCCAGCCCTACCAGGATGACCACTTCGCTCTCGGACAGCGGCACCTCGGCCACCGGGCCGGTCAGCAACCGTGCGGCCGGGGCCAGCCGCAGCCTCGCACGCGTGTCGGCTGGCGGTTCGGCCGGCGCGGTATGGCGAAGCCGCCGCCCCAGCGACTCGACCGCCGCCAGCAGCTCCGACGGGTCGACCGGCTTGGGCAGGTAGATGTCTGCACCGCTGTGGTAGCCCGCGAGCCTGTCGCCCAGCAGCGTGCGGGCCGTAACCATGATGATCCCCACCAGGGGCTGCAGGGCGCGCAACCGCCGGGCCAGGCTCAGCCCGTCCTCACCGGGCAGGTTCAGGTCCACCACAAACAGGTCTGGTTGCGGAACCAGTTGCACGTCGGCCAGGTCTTCTGCGCAGACCAGGCCGCTGGCCCAATGTCCATTGCGCACCAGCATGGCCACGGTGGCCTGGCGCAGGTTGTCGTTGTCCTCGATGACGATGACGTTCATGCTGCGCCCCGACCCGGCTTAACGGCCCGCGCACCATCGAGCGGCAGCCAGCAGACAAAAGCCACTTCGGTATCGGTGGGCGCATAGTCGATGTGCCCGCCCAGAAGTCGCGTGAGGCTGTCCACCAGGAACAGCCCCAGTCCGGCACCCGACTGGCGCTGCGCATGCGGAGCGCGGTAGTACTTCTGAAACACACTCCCGGGGTCGGGCCAGCCCGCGGGGCCCGGCAGGTTGGCGATCCGGATGGCGTGGCCCGCCACTGCGCCCTGCCTGTGCACCGACACCGCCACGCTCACGCGCGAACCCGGGGCGCTGTACTTGGCTGCGTTGTCGATGAGGTTGTCGATGATGATCCGCACCATCTGCTCGTCGCTGTGAACTACCGCAGGCACGACAGGCAAGGTGGTGTCCACGCGGCCTCGCCAGCGGCCAGACTGCACGGCCTGCGAAAGCAGCACTCCCAGGTCGCATTGCTCCCGCCGCGGCACCATGCGGCCATCGTTGAGCTGACCTGACTGAACACAGCGCTCGATCACGTCGTTCATGTCGCGCACTGCGCTGGCGATGGTGGTGGCGGGGCTGCCCGGCAGGTCTGCAGCCACCATGCGCACGGTGGCCAGGGGCGTCTTGAGCTCGTGCGCCAGCATGGTGAACAGGCGTTCCTGCTCCTCGCGCAGGGTGCGTTCGGTGGCGGCCTGCTGCTGTGCCACATCGGCCAGGCGCGCCAGCTTGCGGTTGGCCGCAATCAGCTGCTCGTTGGCGGTGGCCAGCTGCGCGTGGGCCTGGCGCAGCTCGTCCTCGTAGCGCTTGCGCACGTGGATGTCGCGCGTCATGCCCAGCAGTTCAATCAGACTGCCATCGCGCGCCAGCACGGGAAAGGCGCGCACCTCCGTCCAGATCGTGGAGCCGTCCTTGCAGTAGTACTCCTGCTCGGCTTCGTACACCGGGGGCGTGCGCCCATCGGCGATAGCCTGGAGCATCTGGGCAAAGTAGCCCATGGCGCTGGCCTGCGAGGGTGGCGTGAGGATCTGGTCAATGGTCTGCGCCGCGGCCTCTTCCTGGGTGAATCCGCGCACCTTTTGCACAGCCGGGCTGACATAGGTGACCGCACCGTCCGGCCCCATGGTCCAGATCACGTCGTTGGCGTATTCGGCCAGCAGCCGGTGGCGGATTTCGCTCAGGCGCAGGTCCTCTTCAGCCTTGCGGCGCTGGGTGATGTCGCGGGCGAGCCCATAGGCTTCCAGCCTGCCACTGGAGGGGTTGTGCTGGTAGTGGCTGATCATTTCGGCGTACACGGTCGATCCGTCCTTGTGCGATAGCTCCAGCTCATCCACAAAGCGGTGAACCTCGGAGATGCGGCCCAACTGAAAATCCGTTGCCCGCTCTTTCATCTGCACATAAAACCGCGCCAGATCGCCCGATCCGCCGGGGAAAGTAGCGGACTCGGCGATGGCCTCGGCGGGGGTCATGCCGCGCAGCTCGACCACGGAAGGGCTGACGTACATCAGCCGCGAGGCCTCGACATCCACCACCCACAACACATCCTTGAGGCTTTCCACCAAAAGCCTGTAGTTGACCACCGCGGAGGCGGTCGTTGCGTCAGCCCGAACGTTCTGCTTACCGCTGACTGTGCTCATGAAATGCTCCCCGGCTTGCGCGTCCGTGATGCGCACCGGTGAATGTTACCGGTTGTTTCAACCCCTTTGACCCTCGCGGCAGTGGCAGCCCGGCTGCAAACCAAGGCGCGCTCGGGGCGCCCGGTACGCCAACGCGACCCTGGGCCACCCTTACCGGAACTGCTTGCGCAGAAACGGCTTGTGCCGCGCGATGTGCGCCATCTGCGCCGGGGCAATGGTGCCGCCCAGGTCTTCGCCGTCGCCGTTGAGCACGTTGTTGGCATAGGCCAGCGCGCGGGCCACCACGTCTTCGTCGCTCACGCCCTGCTGGGCGGCCAGGTCCAGGGCCACGCGCTTCATGGCGCGTTGCGACAGCATCCACATCGCGCCAAAGGCGTCCCAGGCGGCGGCGGCTTCCTTGAACCGGTCGTGCTCGGCCAGGATCTCGGTCAGGGGTTTGGCCAGGATCTCCTGCAGTTCATCGAGCCTGGCCTGCATGGCCTCCATGCGCGCCTCGCGCTGCAGCGCCTCGGCCGCGGCGTTGGCAGCGGCATCGGGCGCAGCGGGTATGGGCAGGCTGCCGTCAGGGTTGGGCTGGGCAATGGTCAGGGACGTGAGGGACGGTGGAAGGGCCATGGTGGCCACAGGATAACTGCCGCGCGGCGCCCGCAGGCCACGCGCACTCCAAGGCCCCGCGCGCTGGTTCTACACTGCGCCCCATGCAAATCTACATGGTGGGCGGCGCTGTCCGCGACAAGCTGCTGGGCCGCCCCGTGAACGACCACGACTGGGTGGTGGTGGGCGCTACGCCTGAGCAGATGCTGGAGCTGGGCTACCTGCCGGTGGGGCGCGACTTTCCGGTGTTTTTGCACCCCGACACGCGCGAGGAGTACGCGCTGGCCCGCACGGAGCGCAAAAGCGGCAAGGGCTACCGCGGTTTTGTGGTGCAAAGCTCGCCCGACGTCACGCTGGAGCAGGACCTCTCGCGGCGCGACCTTACTATTAATTCCATAGCAGAAGGACCAATTGGTTCAAGCGCCAAAGGCCTTTTTGACCCCCACTCCGGTGCCACAGACCTCCAGGCACGCGTTCTGCGCCATGTGACCGATGCCTTCCGCGAAGACCCGGTGCGCATCCTGCGCGTGGCCCGCTTTGCCGCGCGCTTTACCGACTTCACGGTGGCGCCCGAGACCATGGGACTCATGCGCGAGATGGTCGAGCATGGCGAAGCTGACCACCTGGTGGCCGAGCGCGTGTGGCAGGAACTGGCCCGGGGGCTGATGGAGGCAAAACCCTCGCGCATGTTCGAGGTGCTGCGCGCGTGTGGGGCCCTGAAGGTGCTGCTGCCCGAGGTGGACCGCCTGTGGGGCGTGCCCCAGCGCGCCGAATACCACCCGGAGGTGGACACCGGCGTGCACCTGATGATGGTGCTGGACATGGCCGCCCGGCTGCAGGCGCCGCTGGTGGTGCGCTTTGCCTGCCTGGCGCACGACCTGGGCAAGGGCACCACGCCCGCCCATGTGCTGCCGCGCCACATCGGCCACGAGGAGCGCAGCGCCCGCCTGCTCAAGGCCGTGGCCGAGCGCCTGCGCGTACCGCTGGATTGCCGCGAGACCGCCGACGTGGTGGCGCGCGAGCACGGCAACATCCACCGCAGCGGAGAGCTTTCAGCCGCGGCACTCGTGCGGCTGCTGGAGCGCTGCGATGCCATCCGCAAGCCCGAGCGCTTTGCCGACATTCTGCTGGCGTGTGAATGCGATGCGCGCGGCCGGCTGGGGTTGGAAGAAGCCGCCTACCCGCAGCGCCCTCGCCTGCTGGCAGCGCTGGGCGCCGTGCAGGCTGTGGTCACGCGCGACATTGCGGCCGATGCCGCAGCCCGCGGCATGAGCGGCCCGCAGGTGGGCACGCTGATTCACCAGGCGCGAGTGGCGGCTGTGGGGCAGTGGCTCGAAGGCGCCCGGGCGCACTGACACACAAGGGCTGCGCCGCGCTGCGCGTGGCGGCAGCCACCGGTGGCCGTCAGAAGGCGTAGGTGACGGCCAGCACGCCGTTGACGCCAGCGCGGTCCCGCACGATGGGGCTGTTGGCCGCATCGCCCTGCAGGCGGCTGAACGACAGCCCTGCCGTGGCCGATGCGCGCGGCGAGATCGCATAGGTGGCCGACACCGACACGCGCACATCGCGCACCCCGGCACTCGCCTGGTACAGGCCCAGGCCGCTGCGGGCGGACTGGGCGGCATCCACGCCAAAGTAGGACTGCGTGTACTCGGCGTTGGCCCAGGTGGCGGCCACACCCGCGCCCACGCGCCATGCGGGGGACAGCGGTGCCGTCACGCCCGCACCCACGTCGATCAGCAGGCCATCGCGCCCCTGGCCCGAGCCGTAGCGCAGCGATGAAGTCACAAAGGTGTGCGCCGTGGGTTGCAGGTTGTAGAACGCGCCCAACTCCGCGCGCGCATCCACATCACCCAGGCCGCGCAGCACCGGAGACCGGCTTTCGTCACGCCCGAAGTCCGCCGTCATGCGCAGGCCGTACTGCACGCCCGGCTGGCGCGAGAAGTTGTAGCCAATGCCGTTGGTGGTACCGGCAAACCAGCCGTTGGCCCAGCGGTAGTCGATGGCCGGGTAGGCCCGCGTGCGGCGCTCGTCCGACCCCATGTACTCATGGCCCGCCACCACGGCCACCCCCACGGTGCCGCCATTGCGGTCGGGCACCGCGCCGTACAGGCGCACGGCGTCAAAGGCCTGGGCGCGGGCGCCGAAGGACAGCGCTGCGCCCAGCGCGGTGACGGTCAGCAGGGCTGCTCCGCGGACAACAGCGGGCGAAGGTGCAAGCGCGGCAGAGGGCATGATTGGCTCCAAGACATGATAGTTACAAAATGACTGAATAGTATGTTTTTAAAACGAATCAGTCAAAACCCGGAGCAAAGCATGGGAAAAGCGCCGCGCGCCATGGCGGGGCGCCGCGCCTTCGGCAGACCGTTTTTTCAGACCACCGAACGCACCCAGCGCACGATGTCTGCCGCGGGTAGCGCGCCCGAGATGCGCGAGACCTCGCGCCCCTGGCGGAACAGGATCATGGTCGGAATGCTGCGGATGCCGTAGCGCCCGGCAATCTCCGGCTCGGCCTCGGTGTTGAGCTTGGCCAGCCGCACGGCGGGCTCCAGCTCGCGCGCAGCCTGCGCGTAGGCGGGGGCCATCTGGCGGCAGGGGCCGCACCACGGCGCCCAGAAGTCCACCAGCACCGGCAGATGGTTGCGCCCGATGTGGCGGTCAAACGCATCGCCTGCCAGCTCCAGCGGCGCGCCTGCAAACAGCGGCTGGTGGCACTTGCCGCAGTCGGGCGCGTTGGCCATGTCTGCGCTTTGCACGCGGTTGGTGGTGTGGCAGTGCGGGCAGACGATGTGAAGGGATTCGGACATGCGCGTGGGTCTCGGAAAGAAGTGACAGGCTGTATGCAGAGAGTGCGGCTGGATCGGATGATTTCAAGGGCTGGACGCGGTGCCAACCCGACACGCCGGTACTACACAAAGTTACGCGTGCATGAGCACTGAAACAGGCCGCAGGGACTTTCTGGCCGATGCGCTCTGCTAAGGTCCCCGGCCATGCAGCTGCTCCCGATACTGACCACTGCCCATGCGCTTTTTCTCGACTTTGACGGCACCCTGACCGAACTGGCGCCGCGGCCCGAAGCGGTGCGCATTGCCTCGGGGCTGGTGCCCACGCTGGCGGCCATGCAGGCCCACCTGGGCGGTGCACTGGCCATCGTCACGGGCCGGCCCGAAGCCGATATCGACGGTTTTCTGGCGCCCCTGCGGCTGCCGCTGGCCAGCGAGCATGGCGCGCAGTACCGCCTGTTTGGCGAGTCGCTTGCCTCCGTGGCCACGCCCGACCTCACGCAGGTGCTGCAGGCCGCCCAGGCGCTGGCTGCGCGCCACGCCGGCCTGCTGGTGGAAACCAAGCGCGCCAGCATCGCCCTGCACTACCGGCAGGCACCCCAGCTGGAAGCGCAATGCCTGCACGCCATGGAGCGCGCCGTGCACGGCCTCGATGGCGTGGAGCTGCTGCGAGGCAAGTGCGTGCTGGAAGTCAAGCCCCGCGGCGTGCACAAGGGCCAGGCCATCATCGACTTCATGACACAGCCGCCCTTTGCCGGGCGCATGCCGGTGTTTGTGGGCGACGACGTGACCGACGAGGCCGGCTTTGCGGCCGTGCAGGCCCTGGGCGGCTGGGGCATCAAGGTGGGCGAGGGCCCCACCATGGCCCAGCACCGCTGCATGACGCCGGCGGCGCTGCGCGGCTGGCTGTCGGCCGCGCGCACCAGCTGGGACCGCGAGCGGTAGACCCCGGGCCTTGCCCGCGCCGGGCGAACCGCGCTGCGTGCGCTGCCTGCGCCGGACGTTCCGTGCATGCGCCATTCGGCCCCGGGCATTCGCGCACTTGTCCGACAGGGTGACCGCAGGGGGGACGCAATGATTTACAGATGAGCCGTCTCGTAGTCATTTCCAACCGCCTTGCCGATCCCCGTAAACCTGCCGCGGGGGGCCTGGCCGTTGCACTGGGCGATGCGCTGAGCCAAACCGGGGGACTGTGGTTTGGCTGGAGCGGCAACATCACCGAAGACGGCACGCCGGGCGAGGGCGACCTGCGCGTGCGCCAGGCAGGGGCCGTGACCCTGGCCACGGTGGACCTTTCGCGCGAAGACCACGACAGCTACTACCTGGGCTACAGCAACAGCGTGCTGTGGCCGGTGTTCCACTACCGGCTGGACCTGGCCGACTTCAACGCCAGCTACATCGCCGGCTATCGGCGCGTGAACCAGATGTACGCGCGCAAGCTGCTGCCGCTGCTGAAGAACGACGACATCATTTGGGTGCACGACTACCACCTGATTCCGCTGGCCGCCGAGCTGCGCGCCATGGGCTGCAAGCAGCGCATCGGATTCTTCCTGCACATCCCCGTGCCCCCACCGCTCATCATGGCGGCCATACCGCAGCACGAGTGGCTGATGCGTTCGCTGTTCGCCTACGACCTGGTGGGGCTGCAAAGCGAATGCGATGTGGCCCACTTCACCCGCTATGTGCGCAACGAGGCCAGCGCCGAGGAACTGGAAGACAGCCGCGTGCGCGCCTTTGGTGCCACAGTGGTCGTGCGGGCCTTCCCCATCGGCATCGATGTGGACGAATTCACACGCCTGGCCAACGCGCCCGAAGCCGTGGAAACCTGCGAACGCATGCGCGAGGAGTACTCGCGCCGCCGCCTGCTGATGGGCGTAGACCGGCTCGACTATTCCAAGGGCCTGCCGCACCGCGTACGCGCCTACCGCGAGTTGCTGGACCGCTACCCCGAAAACCGCAAAAGCGCCACGCTGATCATGATCGCGTCCCCCTCGCGCGACGATGTGAACGCCTATTCAGACCTGCGCCAGGAGCTGGAGGGCCTGTGCGGCGCCGTCAACGGCGACTATGGCGAGCTGGACTGGATGCCCGTGCGCTACATCCACCGCATGGTGGCGCGCAAGCGCGTGCCGGGCCTGTGCCGGGCGGCGTCGGTGGGGCTGGTGACGCCGCTGCGCGACGGCATGAACCTGGTGGCCAAGGAATACGTGGTGGCGCAAGACCCAGAGGACCCGGGCGTGCTGGTGCTGTCGCGCTTTGCGGGCGCGGCCGAGCAGCTGAAAGAAGCGCTGCTGGTGAACCCGTATGACACCCAGGGCATGGCCGACAGCATTCAGCAGGCGCTGCAGATGCCGCTGGCCGAGCGGCAGGAACGCCACCAAAAGCTGATGGCGGGCATCCGCGAGCACGATGTGCACTGGTGGCGCCGGGAATTTCTCGGCGCGCTGGAAACCGCCGGGGCCTGAACGGCCGCTCGGGCTGCTCAGCGCTCACAGCAGCTTCATGATCAGGCTCACCAGGAAGCTCAGCAGCAGCGTGGAAGCCAGCGGCACATCCCAGTCGCGCCCCAGCCACCGAAAGCGCAAGTCGCCCGGCAGCTGGCCAAACCCCAGGCGCCGTAAAAAGGGCGACAGCCAGCTCAGCAGCATGAGCGCCAGAAACATGACGATGAGCCAGCGGAGCATGTGCGATCGGTAAAGAGGGCGGGTCGGGCCTGGCCAGCAGATCAGAGGCGGTGCGAGCGGTCGCCGTGCGCAAAGCCCAGCGGCTCCCACGGCTCGCCAGCGCCCAGTGCCAGCACCTTGAACAGCTCGCCCATTTCATGTTCCATGATCAATTTGGCCGCTGTGGCACGCTCCGCCTGGGTGAGATGCTCCATTTTTGGTAGCAATCCGCAATTGATGAGGAAATGCGCCTGCGTGGTGTAGCCCAGCACCTGCAGGCCCGCATCCTGCGCCGCCAGCGCCATGGCGGTGAAGTTGACATGGGCGGTGATGTCCTTGAGCCCCACGTTCACCAGCGGATCACCGTCGGCCATGTGGCCCTGGTGGCACATCACGGTGCCCATGTGGCGCTGCGGGTGGTAGTACTCGTCTTCGCCAAAGCCGTAGTCCAGCAAAAAGGCCGCGCCGCGCGTGAGCCGGTCGGCCAGCATGCGGATGAACCCTTCGCCCTGGGCGTGGGTTTCGGTCAGGTAGTCCTGCGGGCCTTCGATGGCGATCGGCGGGCGCAGGTGCGAGGGGCGGTCTGCCCAGGCAAAGCTGCCGTCATCGGCCAGCACCACGCCGCGCTCGTGCCACACCCCGGCCTGGTGGCCGCCGTGGCGCGCCAGCAGCTGCACGGGCATGGCGTCCAGCACCTCGTTGCCCACCACCACGCCGCTGAAGGTTTCGGGCAGCGCATCCACCCACTTCACCTTGTGCGCGTGCGCCACCAGCTTTGCCTGCTGGCGCGCCCGCAGGCTGCCCGACAGATCCACGATGGTGTAGCGCTGCACCTGGTCGCCCAGGGCATCGAGCAGCTGCAGCGCCAGTGCGCCCGAGCCCGCCCCGAACTCCCACACCTCGTCGGTTCCGGTCTGCGCCAGCGCCTGGCCCACCTGCACGGCCAGCGTCTGGCCAAACAGCGGCGTCAGCTCGGGTGCGGTCACAAAGTCGCTGCCCGAGTCCGGCATGGCACCGAACTTGGTGGAATCGTTGGCGTAGTAGCCCAGCCCCGGGGTGTACAGGGCCAGTTCCATGAAGCGGTCAAAGCCCAGCCAGCCGCCCGCGGCGGCAATGGCCTGGGCGATGTGCTGCGCAAGGGCGGTCGTTAAACTCTCGGGTCTTTGGGTCACGGCCCGCATTGTCCCCCACATGTCCACCCCACCCCTTCCCACACGCCCCCGCACGGTGCTGGTCACTGGCGCTGCCAAGCGCCTGGGCCGCCACATCGCACTGGCCCTGGCCGCCGGCGGCTGGCAGGTGGCGGTGCACTACCGCTCGTCAGAGCAGGATGCTATTAATACAGTAGCTGAATGTGCTTCGCTGACAAGCGCCAGCGCCCATTTTGAGGCCGATTTTGACGACGAAGCCGCCGTACGGGCCCTGCTGCCCCGCGTGGTGACGCACTTCGGCAGCGTGGATGCCGTGGTCAACAGCGCCTCGCTGTTCGAGCACGACAGCGTGGATACCTTCGGCTTTGACGCGCTGCAAAAGCACCTGCGCAGCAACACCGGGGCGCCGGTGCTGCTGGCGCAGGCGCTGCACCAGCACATCGCCGACCGCGCGGCCCGGGGCGAAGCCGATGCGCAGGGCGCCGTGGTGAACCTGCTGGACCAGAAGCTCTGGAACCAGAACCCCGACTTTCTGAGCTACACGCTCTCCAAGGCCGCGCTGGAAGCCGCCGGCACCATGCTGGCCCTGGCGCTGGCACCGCGCGTGCGCGTGGTGGGCGTGGCCCCGGGCCTCACGCTCACCAGCCACATGCTCAGCGACGACAAGTTTGCCCAGCTGCATTCCCTGAGCCCGCTGGGCCGCTCGTCCACCCCTGAAGACGTGGCAGCCACCGTGAAGTTCGCGCTGGAAAACCGGTCCATCACCGGCACCACGCTGCTGGTCGACGGCGGCCAGCACCTGATGAAGTTCGACCGCGATTTTTCGTTGATGTGAGCGCGCGCAAGCCGCCACTCCATCCAGGACCCTTTTCATGACAGACGCTGCAGGCACCCAGATCCTCACGCTCACCGGTTTGCGCTTTGATGCCAACCTGGGCATCCTCGACCACGAGCGCACCGCCCCCCAGCCCATCCAGGTCGATGCCGAGCTGAACCAGGGCCGCCAGCCGCTGCTGCCGCACGACGACGACATCAGCCACGTGCTGGACTACCGCAAGGTGCGCCAGATCATCATCGACGAGTGCACGGCCGAGCACGTGAATCTGCTCGAGAGCCTGATCGGCAAGCTCGCCAAGCGCCTGATGCAGCTGCCCGGCGTGCGGGGCGTGCGGGTGAAGATTGCGAAGCTGGAAATTTTTGACGACTGCGAAGTGGCCATTCGCGTCGAGACAGGACAGTGGTGACCCCATGAGCACCGTGATGCAAGCACCCTCGGACCCCACCCACTGGACCGCTGAATCCGCCGATGAACCCGCCGACATGGCAACCGCCGGCGCCGCCCGCATGAAGATCGAGCGCGAAACCCACAAGCTCGAAAAGCGCCTGTGCCGCGAGGTCGGCAAGGCCATCGTCGACTTCAACATGATCGAAGAAGGCGACAAGGTGATGGTGTGCATGTCGGGCGGCAAGGACAGCTACGCCCTGCTCGACATCCTGCTCAAGCTCAAGGCGCGCGCGCCCATCCACTTTGATCTGGTCGCGGTCAACCTCGACCAGAAGCAACCCGGCTTCCCCGAGCATGTGCTGCCTGAGTACCTGGCCAGCACCGGCGTGCCGTTCCACATCGAGAACGAGGACACCTACAGCATCGTCAAGAAGCTGATCCCCGAGGGCAAGACCACCTGCAGCCTGTGCAGCCGCCTGCGCCGGGGCATTCTTTACCGCGTGGCCGACGAACTGGGCTGCACCAAGATCGCGCTGGGCCACCACCGCGACGACATCCTGCAGACGCTGCTGCTCAACATGTTCTTTGGCGGCAAGATGAAGAGCATGCCCCCGAAGCTGGTGAGCGACGACGGCAGGCATGTAGTGATCCGCCCCCTGGCCTACGTGGCCGAAAAAGACACCGCCCGCTGGGCTGCGCACCGCAACTTCCCCATCATCCCGTGCAACCTGTGCGGCAGCCAGGAGAACCTGCAGCGCAAGCAGGTGGGCGAGATGCTGCGCGAATGGGAAAAGCGCTTTCCCGGACGCGTGGAGAACATGTTCAACGCCCTGCAGAACGTGGTGCCCTCGCACCTGCTCGACGCCAGCCTGTACGACTTCAAGAACGCCCGGGCTACCGGCGTGGCCAGCGAAGATGGCGACAAGGCCTTTGACAAGGAAGAGTTCACAGCGCCATCTCCTTCGTTACCAGGTGTACAGGTGGTGCAACTGTCGTGAACCTGCCGGGGCTGGCCGTGTCTCACCGGGGGCCTGCTCACCCTGTTTTTTGCCCGTGTGAACAGGCCCTGAATCGTCCCGCTGCCGACATCTCCCAGGAGTGACTGCCATGACCTTTCGCCGCCATGCCCCCGCCCTGGTGGCAGCGCTTGCCGCCCTGGTGCTGACGGGCTGCAGTACCGGCCCGCGCACCGTGGATGGCCGGGTACAGAGCTTTGCCACACCCGGCGCGCTGACCGCACCCGCCACCTACCGGCTGGAGCGCCTGCCTTCCCAGCAAGGCCCGGCGTTCGACCCGGTGGCTGCACTGGCCGAACAGGCCCTGGCGCGCGCAGGACTGCAGCGCAACGATGCTGCGCCGCAGCTGCTGGCCCAGATCACTGTGCAGGCCGATACCGTGCCCCGCGCCGACCCGTGGGGCTCCCCCTACGGGCCTTACGGCGGTTGGGGCCCATCGCCCTGGGCATTTGGCGGCGGCTGGCATGGCCGGGGCTGGGGCGTGGGTGGCCTGTGGGGCATGGGCGCGCCCACGCCGCTGTACCGGCGTGCCGTCAGCGTGGTGCTGCGCAGCGCCCGCGACCAGGCCGTGGTGTACGAGACCTCGGCCGTGCATGAAGACGTGTGGGTGAGCGACCCCGGGGTGTACGGCGTGCTGTTTGATGCGGCGCTGCAAGGCTTCCCTTCGCCACCACCGGGCTTGCGCCAGGTGCGCCTGCCCTTCGTGCCGCCAGGGACCGTGCGCGGCGCGGCGGCATCCCCCGGTGGGGTGGTGGAGCCCGGCGCCGGCCCAGCCACGGCAACGCAGGACACAATTTCGCCCCCCGGTGCGCCCGCAACGCGGTAAGCTTGCGCGACGCCAGCGGCCGCCACCAGTCGGCCAGGCGCGGACGCCACGGCATCCCGCCAGGCTGCCTTGCCAGCCCCGCATCGATACATCAAACGCCTGCATGGACGCCACCCGCATCGTCGCCATCCGCCACGGCGAAACCGCCTGGAACGTGGACACCCGCATCCAGGGCCACCTTGACATACCACTGAACGACACCGGGCTGTGGCAGGCCCGCCAGGTGGCCAGGGCCCTTGCCGGCGAGCCTGTGGCCACCGTGTACACCAGCGACCTGCAGCGCGCCCACGCCACGGCACAGGCCGTGGCCCACAGCACCGGCGCGCCGCTGGTCACGCACACCGGGCTGCGCGAACGCAGCTTTGGTCACTTTCAGGGCCGCACGTTTGCCGAGATCGAAACCGAGCTGCCCGAAGACGCCCTGCGCTGGCGCAAGCGCGACCCCCAATACACCCCAGACGGCGGCGAGTCGCTGACCACACTGCGCGACCGCATCGAGCGCACCGTCACGGCCCTGGCCAGCGCACATGCCGGCGAGCAGATCGTGATGGTGGCCCATGGCGGCGTGCTGGATGTGCTGTACCGCCTGGCCACGCGCCAGGACCTGCAGGCCCCCCGCACCTGGCAGCTGGCCAACGCCGCCATCAACCGCCTTTTATGGACCCCCGACGGCCTGACCCTGATCGGTTGGGCCGACACCCAGCACCTGGACGATGCCGCCCGCGATGAAACCCATACCTGACACCCTCAAGTCGGCCATCGGCCAGCGCGTGGACCTGATCGACACGCCTGCGCTGGTGATCGACCTCGACGCCATGGAGCGCAACATCCAGCGCATGGCCGACTTTGCCCGCAAGCACCAGGTGCGCTGGCGCCCGCACGCCAAGATGCACAAGAGCGCCGCGCTGGCGCTGCAGATGCAGCGGGCCGGTGCTCAGGGCGTCTGCGTGCAGAAGGTGTCGGAAGCCGAGGCGCTGGCCGACGGCGGCGTGACCGATATCGCCATCACCAACGAGGTGGTGGCCATGCCCAAGCTGCAGCGCGCCGCGCGGCTGGCCGCACGCCTGGCCGCCCAGGGCGGGCGCCTGGCGATTGCGGTGGACCACGCCGAAGGCATTGCGCGGCTGGCCGACGCCATGGCGCAGCATGGCAGCGATGCGGGCATTGACGTGCTGGTGGAAATTGACGTGGGCCAGGGCCGCTGCGGCGTGCCGCCCGGCGAGGCCGCCGTGGCACTGGCGCAGGCCGTGGCACAGCATGGCCGCCTGCGGTTCGCGGGCCTGCAGGCATACCACGGGCGCGCGCAGCACATGGCCAGCACGGTGGGCCGCAGATCGGCCATTGCCGACGTGGTGGCCGCCGCGCGGCACACCCGCCAGCTGATCGAAGACGCGGGCCTGCCCGTGCCGCTGGTCACCGGCTCGGGCACCGGCACGCTGGTGCACGAGGCCGCCAGCGGCGTGTTTGGCGAGCTGCAGGCGGGTTCCTTCCTGTTCATGGATGCCGACTACGCCCGCAACGAGCGCGAGCCGGCCCAGCCGCAGTTTGAGCACGCCGCCTTCATCAAGACGCAGGTGATTTCGGTGCACGAAGGCCACGCCGTGTGCGATGCAGGCCACAAGAGCCACGCCATCGACTCGGGCCTGCCCACCGTGGCCCTGCTGTCGCCCGACTACGCCTTGCGCTACGCCAATGCAGGTGACGAGCATGGCCTGCTGTACGCCCAGGGGCCCCAGGCACGGCTGCCTGGACTGGGGCAGATGCTCTGGCTGATTCCGGGCCACTGCGACCCCACCGTGAACCTGTACGACTTCATGATCGGCGTGCGCGGTGGCCTGCTGGACGGCGTGGTGGAACGCATCATCAGGGTTGATGCCAGAGGCGCGCTGACCTGATCGGCGCAAGAATGGGGCGATGCGCGTGCCACGCCGGGCGCCCGCGGTGACCCATGAGCCCCACCCAGATCATTGTTCTTGCCACGCCGGTTTTTCTGTTGCTGATCGCAGTCGAGCTGGCTGTGGGCTACCGTCGCCAGCGCAACACCTACCGCCTGGCCGATGCGGTGAGCAGCATCAGCCTGGGGATGCTGAGCCAGACCAGTGCCGTGTTCACGCGCCTGCTGCGCATGGGCATCTACACCGCACTGTTCGAGCATGTGGCGCTGTGGCGCAGCGACGCCTTCTGGACCAGCCTGCCCGGCTGGCTGCTGGCGCTGGTGTTCTACGATTTTTGCTACTACTGGCTGCACCGCATGGGGCACGAATCGGCCGTGCTGTGGGCCGCGCACGCCGTGCACCACCAGAGCCAGGACTACAACCTTTCCACCGCCTTGCGCCAGACCAGCTCGGGCGCGCTGCTGGGCTGGGTGTTCTACGTGCCCATGGCGCTGGCGGGCGTGCCGCCGCTGGTGTTTGCGGTGGTGGCGCTCATCGACCTGCTCTACCAGTTCTGGGTGCACACCGAGCAGGTCGGCAAGCTCGGCTGGTTTGACCGGTGGTTTTGCAGCCCCAGCAACCACCGGGTGCACCATGCGGTGAACGACCCTTACCTGGACAAGAACTACGGCGGCATCCTCATCGTGTGGGACCGGCTCTTTGGCACCTTCAAGGACGAGGATGACCGCGAGAAGTGCGTGTACGGCACACGCGGCCTGCTCAACAGCTGGGACCCGCTGTGGGCCAACGCACAGGTGTACGCGGGGCTGGCGCACGACAGCTGGCACGCCCGCAGCTGGGCTGACAAGCTCCGGGTGTGGGTCAAGCCCCCCGGCTGGCGACCGTCCGATGTGGCGCAGCGCTTTCCAAAGCCGGCGTTCAGCCTGGCGCAGATGCAGCGGTACCAGCCGCCCATGTCGCGCGCCGTGCAGTGGTTTGCGCTGGCGCAGTTTGCCGCGCTGCTGGCGGGCGTGGCGGTCTTTCTGTGGCGGGCCGATGCAGCGCCGCTGGCGCACAACGCCATCTGGTTTGCCGTGCTGCTGACGGCCCAATGGTCACTGGGCGCCGTGATGCAGGGGCGCATCGGCATGCTGATGGCACTGATGCTGCAAAGCGCGGCCCTGGCCACCGCCACCAGTGCGCTGGGGCTGGCGCAGTGGCACCTGCTGTTCAAGCCGCTGACCATGGTGATTGCTATTATTTTAATAGCCATTAATTCAACCAAGGCAAGCGATGGCGGCCAATTCAGCACGAAGAACCGTGTTTTCATGCTGGCAGCGCTCACCGGATCGCTGGCGGGCGATGTGTTTCTCATGCTGCCCGGGTTCTTCATCCCTGGGCTGGTGAGCTTTCTGGTGGCGCACCTGTTTTACGTGGCGCTGTTCAAAGGCGGCCAGCAGTGGTTTCCGCACCGGGGCGCCCTGGCCACCACCCTGGGCATTGGTGTGGCCATGTATGCCTTCCTGTGGACTGGCGGCTTGCCCCCGGCGCTGCGCGTGCCGGTGGCCGCCTATGTGCTGGTGATCGCGCTGATGGCGGCCCAGGCCATCGGGCGGGCGACGGTATTGCGCGATGCGCCTTCGGTGATGGTGGCCGTCGGCGCGGGGTTCTTCATGCTCAGCGATTCGCTGCTGGCTACGAACCGTTTTGTGACGCCGCTGCCGATGGCGCAGGTCTGGGTGCTGGGCACCTACTACGCAGCGCAGGCGTTGATCGTCGGCGGGTGGCTGTCGGGCCTGGCCCGGGACCGTGCAGCACAGCGCGCAGTCCAGGGCGAGGCCTGCGCGCACACGCCCATGGACACTCGCGCCGAGACGGCGGCACGGCCGTCCTGAGAATCGCGGCGCTCGGTGTTTTCAAGGCCAGATTAGCCCGTAGCGCTTACTCCCAAAGCCTTTTAAGCTATTGATTGAATAGCAAACTGAAAGTCTCACACTCACCCGGCGTGGGCAGGCTCCGCGCCCCAGGTGATGGCTTCGTCGCGCGCGATGCGGCCATCGACCAGCTCCACCAGCCGGTCGCAACGCGCGGCCAGACGCGGGTCGTGCGTGACCACCACAAAACTCGTGCCCCGCTCGGCATGGATGCGCCGCAGCAGCGCAAACACCTCGGACGACGAGGCGGTATCCAGATTGCCCGTGGGCTCGTCGGCCAGCACCAGCGGCGGGTTCATGACCAGCGCGCGCGCAATGGCCACCCGCTGCTGCATGCCGCCCGAAAGCTCCGACGGGCGCTTGTGCATGGCCTGTGCCAGGCCCACGGCGTCGAGCAGGCTGCGCGCATGCGCCAGGTGCGTGGCGCTCACGCGGCCCTCGGCCATCAGGGCGGGCAGCGTGACGTTCTCCAGTGCCGAAAACGCAGGCAGCAGGTGGTGGAACTGGAAGACGAACCCGAGCGTGCTGCGCCGGCGCAAGGTCAGCGCCGCATCATCGAGGCCCTGGACTTCTTCGCCGCCCAGCCGGTAGCTGCCCGACGTCATGCGTTCGAGCAGCCCCAGGATGTTCAGCAGCGTGCTCTTGCCCGAGCCGGAGGGGCCCATCAACGCAATGAACTCACCTCGGCCCACGCGCAGGTCGATGCCGTGCAGCACCTCGGCCTCGCTGGGGCGGCCGATGTTGTAGCTTTTGCGCACGGCATCCAGCGCGATCAGGGCATCGCCGTGGCCGGCAGCGGGGCGGGTGGTGGCGGCGGGGGTCATCACAGCCTGATGGCCTGGGCCGGGTCCAGCGCAGCGGCCCTGCGCGCAGGCGCCACGGCGGCCAGCACGCCGCACACGGCCGCGATCAGCGCAATCTGCAAGGCCATGACCGGCGGCAGCGCAATCGAAAACAGCGGCAGGCCATCCGAGCCGCGAACAAAGTGGGTAAACACCCAGATCAAGCCCACCGCCAGCAGCAGCCCCAGCACCGAGCCCAGCGCGCCCACCACCGCGCCCTGCACCAGAAACACCCGTAGCACCTGCCCGCGCGTGGCGCCCATGGCGCGCAGGATGCCAATCTCGCGGCCCTTTTGCACCACCGACACCACCAGCACGCTGGCCATGCCCAGCACCACCACCGCCAGCACCACGCCCCGGATGATGGCCGTGCTGATGGACTGCGCGTTGAGGGCCGACACCAGCTGGGCATTGGTCTCCTGCCAGCTTTCAATCTTGTAGGGAAATCGGTTTTGCAGGTCTTGCGCCAGCGATTTCGCCACCCACACGTCATGCAGGGTCAGGTCGAGCTGGCTGGCACCGCCGGGCAATGCCAGCAGGCTTTGTGCTGCGCGCAGCGGCACGATCACGGTGCGGCGGTTGAGGTCCTTCACGCCCAGGTCCACCAGCGCGGTCACGCGCACCGAATCGCTCACGGTGCCGCTGGCGCTGCCGGTCTGCACCGTGAGGCGGTCGCCCACGCGCACCCCCAGGTCGGCCGCCAGCTCGCGCCCCACGATGGCCTCGCCTGGCGCCAGCCGTGCGCTGCCGCTGATGACCTTGGCGCGCAGCCCCACCACGCGGTCGTAGCGGTCCAGGTCCACGCCCATCAGGGCAATGGCCTGCGTGGCCTCGCCGCGCAGCGCAAGGCCTGCGCCCGACACCATGGGCGAGACGCCTGCAACTTCGGGCATTGCCTCCAGCAGCGGCACCAGTGCCTGCCAGTTGGCCACCGATCGCAGGCGCTGCGCGCGCGGCTGGGTGTCCGTCAGCACGGCAACGCCCGGCACAGCCAATGCCGCCGGGGTGACGGCGTCATCGGGCGCCCGCAGGGTGATGTGCGCCTGCGCGCCCAGGGTCTTGTTCAGGGTGTTGGCCTGCAGGCCGCTGATGAGCGCCGAGATGTAGGCAATGACTGCCACGCCCGCCGCCACACCCACGATGATGAGCACGGTCTGCATGCGCCCTTCGCGCAGAAAGCGCAGCGCCACGCGGAACTCGAAGCCGGGCCAGATCCGCATGGGGACTGCTCAGCGGCCCATGGCGTTGGTGAGGGCGGCGCCTGCATCGGCACCCGCCCCCGGACCGATTTTCGCTGGCAGGCCTGCCGCCCACGGCACCGTGCGGGGCCGTACCCGGTCACCCGCCTGCAGGTCGCCGCCGCGCAGTACGGTGTCGCCTTCTTTCAGGCCGTCCATCACCTCGACCGCATCGAGCGTACGCAGGCCCAGCCGAACACCGCGCGCCTGGGCACGGCCGTCCTGCAGCACCAGCACGATGGCTGAGTCCGCACCTCCGGTGCTGCGCAGGGCGGTCTGCGGCAAGACGAGTGCCTTGTCGCGCCGGGCAGTCTCCACCTCCACCGACAGTGTCATGTCCTCGCGCAGAAACGCAGGCGCCTGCTGCTCCAGGGCAAATTTCACTTCGATGGCGCCGCGCTGGGCATCCACGGCGGGGGCAATGGACAGCACACGCGCTGCAAAGCGCTGGCCGGCAAATGCATCGGCCACCACCGATGCCTTCTGGCCGGGCTGAAGCTGGTCCAGAAAGCGCTCATCCACCGGCGCCACCAGCTGGGTGGGCCCGGCCAGTGCCAGGCTGAGCAGCGCCTTGCCGGGCTGCACGATCTGCCCGGGCTCGACCTCACGCACCAGCACGCGGGCATCGGCCGGTGCCAGCACCGCTGCCTGTGCCAGGCGCGCCCGTGCTGCCGCCGTGGCCGCCTGGGCCAGCGCCAGCTGCGCCTGCGCCTGTGCCACATCGGTCCCTGCCTCGGCATTGGCCTCGATCTGCGCCTGCGCGCTTTGCTGCTGGGCGCGCGCGACCTCGACGGCGCGCCGGGCATCGTCGAGCTGCGCCGGGCTGTAGAAACCTTCGGCCACGAGCTTTTGCACCCGCGCCAGGCTGGCCGTGGCCGCCTGCTGCGTGGCATCGGCCTGGGCACGCGCTGCCACCGCTGCGCTGCGGCCACTGCTGCGCAGCCCGGCCAGACGCGCACGCGCCTGCTGCTCGGAAGCCACAGCCTGTGCCAGCGCGGCGCGCAGCTCGTCGGACTCCAGCTCGATCAGCACATCGCCCTGGCGCACCTGCGCGCCTTCAGCCACGCGCACCTGCGCCACCCGGCCGGTCACCGTGCTGCCCACATCCACCCGCGACAGCGTGGCCACGCGGGCTGAAAACTGCAAGGTGCGTACGAGCGGCGCCGACTGCACCACCAGCGCATCGACCTGCGGGCCGCGCAGCGCCAGGGAACCGATAGCTGCAGCGCCCGCCAGCAGCACCGCGCCCACCACAAGGGCCATGCGGCGCGTGTTCACCGCACTGTCCCGGGGTTCGTGAATGCAATGAATGCCATGGGTACCACCGGTAGCCAATGGGGCGCTATTCGGAAAACAGCCCGCCCGCCGCCTGCGGTGGTGCCACCCCCAGGTGCCGGAACGCCGCCAGCGTGGCAATGCGCCCGCGCGGTGTGCGCTGCAAAAAGCCTTGCTGGATCAGGTAGGGCTCGATCACGTCCTCGATGGTGCCGGCCTCTTCGCCGATGCTGGCGGCAATGTTGTCCAGCCCCACGGGGCCGCCGTCAAAGCGGTGGATCACGGCTTCGAGCAGCTTGCGGTCCATCACGTCAAAGCCCTGCGGGTCCACGTCCAGCATGGCCAGCGCCCGGTCGGCAATATCCTTGGTGATGCGGCCATCGCTCTTGACCTCGGCATAGTCGCGCACGCGGCGCAGCAGGCGGTTGGCAATGCGGGGCGTGCCGCGCGAGCGGCGGGCGATCTCAAAACCGCCTTCGTCATCCATGGGCGCATTGAGCAGCCCGGCGCTGCGCTTGACGATGCGCGCCAGCTCCTCGGCCGTGTAGAACTCCAGCCGCGCCACGATGCCAAATCGGTCGCGCAGCGGGTTGGTCAACATCCCGGCGCGGGTGGTGGCACCCACCAGCGTGAAGGGCTGCAGATCGAGCTTGATGCTGCGCGCCGCCGGCCCCTCGCCGATCATGATGTCGATCTGGTAGTCCTCCAGGGCGGGGTAGAGGATTTCTTCGACCACGGGCGAGAGGCGGTGGATCTCGTCAATGAAGAGAACGTCGTTCTTTTCCAGGTTGGTCAGCAGCGCCGCAAGGTCCTTGGGCTTTTCGAGCACGGGCCCGCTGGTCTGGCGCAGGTTCACGCCCAGCTCGGCCGCGATGATGTGGCTGAGCGTCGTCTTGCCCAGCCCGGGCGGGCCGAACAGCAACACATGGTCCAGCGCCTCGCCGCGCTTGCGGGCCGCACCGATGAAGATCTCCAGCTGCTCGCGCGCCTTGGCCTGGCCCACGTACTCCTGCAGCAGCTTGGGGCGCAGCGCCCGCTCGATCGCTTCCTCTTGCGGGGACGCGGGTACAGCAGAAATGACGCGTTTGGAAGGGGCCGGGGCGAAGTCGTCGGTCTGGATGGTCATGGCATTCCAAAATAATCGCACACCGCGTATTGCACAAAGCGGTTTTCAGCACACGGGTTAACACCTACAACCCTGAAAGTAAGTAAACGTACCATAAATGTTTTATCACCAATATCGACCGATACATCCATGACCAAAATCAAGCTGACATTTATCTCGGCGCTCTTGTGCGCCGCCGCTTCGTCTCACGCAGGGCTGTTGAACATCAGCACCAACAGCCTGCAATCCCGAACCACCACGGCATCCGGATGCACCATTATCGAAAACAGCGGCCCCACGTTTCAAGGTGCCAAAGTATTGGTTGTCTTCACCGAGTCTTCCGAAGAAAACTCGGACCCTACACTGGTCGTACAAGACCTCAACGGGATCAACGTTTGGTCCAATGATGACTGGCTGGGAGCACGGTATCTGAACGGTAGCCTGCGTGGCGGCGATGCTGCCAGCGTCCGAAGCGTTTATCTGTCCGGAGTGGGAAGAACGCCGGGCCGCCTCACCGATGCAGCCATTTTGGTAGCTTTCCCTCCTGGGGAAGCCGTATGCGCGTTTTCAAAAGAAAGAGCCACGGATAATTTGAAGCGCGTCAGCATTTCCATCACCGACATCACGCCTATCGTGATAAGAAGTACCGCAGAAGCAGACGGCGGAGTTCTTGGGACGCTTCTTGGTGAAAAGTGATTTTCTTGCCCTCCCAAGATCGCATCCGGCGGCAATGGCAAGGGGTCGGACACGCTGATGGCTGGCCGGCCAAGGCGGATTTTTTGCCATCGATGTGATCAACCTCCCACGCGGGGTCGTGCTCCACGCCGCAGTGCACGGCCCCGCGCAGTCAGCGGGTGCCCCGGTGGGGCACCTTGAGCACCGAGTGCCGCCGAGTGGGACGGACTTTCGCTCAAGAAGCCGCTGCATGGGTCACGCGGTCTCCAGGCGCTGCGAATCGGGATGGCCTGCAAGGCGCAGAACGCGGCAGCAGCCCGGTTATTGCGAGCATTTGCAGCGAGGCAGGCCACCCGGCACCGCAGATGCGCAAGGCGCGCTGGTTTGTGCAGGGGCTCCTTGAAGGACCGCCGAACTGACGATTGAAGCGAGCACAGGCTGGTGAATCGAGGCAGCCCGCCGATGGCAGCGACCGCCTGTTCGGCACGCCACCCGTCTGACGGGATCAAGTGTCCGGACAACCGCCGGACATTCCGCCCCGTCAGCGTTCAGATGCCGGGGTGCACCGCACAGCTCAGCTCACGCTGAGCTCCCGCAGCGGCTGTCCGGTTCACTCCCTGCAGCGTTACTCACTGGCTGGTCCAGGCGTGGTATCCCACACCCTCGTAGCGGAACTCTCGGTTGTTGGCAATGATGTAGTCACGCTCAGCGGCGCTGATGGTGTAGAAGTGCGCGCCGGTCGCCGGTCTGTAGAAGCGGTAGATCGGCGTGCTGCCTGCGACGGCCGATTGTTGCGCGTACCAGATGGGCCCTTCGTATACGAATGCCGGGTAGTTGTTGCGCACCAGGTCACTCTCGGCCTGGTTGATGGTGTAGAAGTGCGCGCCGTTCGCCGTGTTGAAGAACCGGTACACACTGCTCAGCCCGCTCGCAGGTTGCGCATACGCATAGAAAGCGACGTTTTCGTACTGGAACTGCGGCGAGTTCCGGATGACCAGGTCTCTCTCGGCCACGCTCGACGTGTAGAAGTGCGCACCCGACTGCACGTTGAAGAAGCGGTAGATGGGCGTGCGCGCCGAGGGTTGCGGCGGCGTCACACTGCCGGCAAGCCAGTTCTTCAGGGCGGCGTTGTAGGCCACATCAAAACGGCCGTAGTAGTCCGACGAGGATCGGTTCGAGCAGATGGCCGCCCCCCCGTACAGGGTCCCAATCACCTTGCCTGCGCGGAAAATCGCCGAACCGCTGCTGCCGCCTTCGGTGGTGCCCTGGTTCCAGGTCACGCGGTAGAAGTTGCCGGTGGTACCCGAGCAGGTGAACTGGGTGGCTGAAATGCTGGAGCAGCTCGACTGGCCAGCCACTGCCCCCATGCTGAGCTTGAGCAGATCGCCACGCGGGTGGTGCAGGCCGATGATCGACGAGCCGGCGGCGACGGCCGAAGCGTCCCAGCCCGCAAACACCGCGCCTGCGGGCGGCGTGTCGTTGAGCTGCAGGAGCGATACATCCGTGTCAGCGCTGGCGTACAGCAGGCGCGCGCCACCGACTTTTCTGGTCGACGAACTTTGCAGCGCGCCACTGTTGCAGGCCGATGAGCGGAAGAACCAGTTGGTCTGCAGCGTGGAGGCCACGGTCTGCTCGGAGATGCAGTGGTTGGCGCTCAGGAAATACGGTGTTCCGGAAGCGTTCCCGTCGTTGAGCAGGGTGCCCGTGCACAGGAATGCGCTGGCTCCCTTGACATAGACCATCCGTGCCACGGCGTTGCGTTCACTCGCGCCTTCGCTGTAGCAGGTGGAGTCGAGGTTGCACAGGTCAGCGTCGCCGATGTCCTTGGTGCCCGGCTGCTCGATTGCAACGAGATCGGCCTCGGTGGGCAGTGACAGGTTTTCAAAAATGTGCGAGAGCTGCGGCACCGAGATGCGCAGCGCGCTCACCGGCACGCCCGGGGGCAGCTCCACCTCGAGCGTGGCCTCGCCTTCGCCCGTGTCAGGCGTCCACCAGGTGCGGGCAGCGTCGGTGCGGTCGCCGGCGGCCTGGTTGCGCTCGATGATTTGCAGGATTTCCTGCCCGGCCACCTGGTAAGGCTTGGCGGCAGCGGCCTGGGTGTACACGCGCAGCAGAGCGCTGCCAGGCAGCTGGTCAACCAATACCCCCAGACGCACGCCGTAAGCCCCCTTGGCCTGGAAACTGATGGCCGCCACCTTGCCACCCACAGCGGTATCGGCCCATTTCCACTGGGCCTGGGTCGCAGACGCGCTCTTGGTGGCGTCCACATCGCGCCCTACACCCACCAGGCGGGGGCCTACAGAGGGCGCTGCCGCGGCCGTCTTGGCGGTGTCCAGTTCACTCAGACTGACCACCACGGCTCGGGGCGCAGCGTCTACGCTGCGCGATTTGATGCTTGCCACATCCTGGACCGCGCTGGCGGGTTGCACCCGCGACGCCATGGAGGTGGTCGGGGCGCTGAGGGCGGGCGCTGAGGCGCTGCCACCGGCAGAACCCCCGCCACATGCAGACAGCAGCGCGGCGGCAGCTACGGTAAAACCGGCGGTCCAGCGCCCGGTGAAGATTCGCTTCATTTCAAGTCCTTTGCTTAACTGTGCACAACCGCCTGTTGGTGTAGCGGCCAGAGCCCGCGGAAGGCCGCGGCAAGTCCATGGGAACCGAGAGGATTATCAGCGCGCCAGGGCCTTCAGCGCCAGCTTGATGCCGTCGCTCACGCCCACGTCCGCGGGCAGTGCCTTGAGCGCCGCCGCCGCTTCCTTGTCGTTGTAACCGAGTGCCAGCAGGGCCTGCAGGATGTCGGCCTGCGCATCGCTGTGCATGGCGCCGCCACCGGTGGCGCCCATATCGGCGCCCAGCTTGCCCTTGAGCTCCAGCAGCAGCCGCTCGGCCGTCTTCTTGCCGATGCCAGGCACCTTCACCAGGCGGCCGGCCTCCTGCAGGGTGACGGCCTGGGCCAGGTCGGCAACGCCCATGCCCGACAGCACCGACAGCGCCGTGCGCGGCCCCACGCCCGATATCTTGATCAGCTCGCGAAAGGCCTGGCGCTCGGTTGCGGTGGCAAAGCCGTAGAGCAGCTGCGCGTCTTCCCGCACGATGAACTGGGTGAGCAGGCTCACGCGCTCGCCCAGCGCTGGCAGGTTGTAGAACGTGCTCATGGGCACATAGACCTCGTAGCCCACGCCGTGGCAGTCCAGCAGCACCTCGGGGGGATTCTTCTCCAGCAGGGTGCCGGTCAACTTGCCTATCATTGGGAGTCCTTTGCCGGCGACCGCACACGCTGCAGCGCCCTTTTTCTAGCCAGACTGGAATTATCAGCGTGATCCTGCGCCACACCTTCACCCCCCACAACAACACGCGCCTCACGAACCTGTGCGGCCCGGCCGATGCGCACCTGCGCACCATCGAGACGGCCTTGCAGGTGAGCATTGCGCACCGGCACGAGCAGTTCAAGGTCGATGGCCCCAAGGCCAAGGCCACGCAAGCCATGGAGCTGCTGCAGGCCCTTTACGAGATGGCCGAGCGGCCCATTGCCGAAGACCACCTGCAGCTCATGCTGGCTGGCGACAGCGAACTGCTGGATGCGCCCGAGGACGCCATCGTCCTCAACACCCGCCGGGCCGACCTGCGCGGCCGCACGCCCACGCAGAACCTGTACCTGCAGAACATTGCCAGCCACGACATCACCTTTGGCATCGGCCCGGCCGGCACGGGCAAGACGTACCTGGCCGTGGCCTGCGCGGTGGATGCGCTGGAGCGCAGCAGCGTGCAGCGCATCGTGCTGACGCGCCCCGCGGTCGAGGCGGGCGAGCGCCTGGGCTTTCTGCCCGGCGACCTGGCTCAAAAGGTGGACCCTTATCTGCGCCCGCTGTACGACGCGCTGTACGAGCTGATGGGGCATGACAAGGTGCTCAAGGCCTTCGAGCGCAACGCGATCGAGATCGCCCCGCTGGCCTTCATGCGCGGCCGCACGCTCAACAACGCCTTTGTGATCCTGGACGAAGCCCAGAACACCACGCCCGAGCAGATGAAGATGTTCCTCACCCGCATTGGCTTCGGATCGCGCGCGGTGGTGACGGGCGACGTGAGCCAGATCGACCTGCCCAAGGGCGCCATGAGCGGCCTGGTGGACGCCGAGCGGGTGCTCAAGCGGGTCAAGGGCATTTCGGTCACGCGCTTTACCAGCGCCGACGTGGTGCGCCACCCGCTGGTCGCCCGCATCGTGGATGCCTACGACGCACCGCGCCGCGCAGTGGCAGCACGCACGCGCGACTGAGCCCTTCGATTGCACTCCTGATTTGATAGCTGTCAGCGCTTTACCATCGAGCCCCAGAGGCCTAAAACACCCAAAAAATGCCCCTGAACCAACTCTCCCTGTCGCTGCAGTTCGGCACCTTTGACGGCGCAGCCACCCACCGCGCCGTGCTGCCCCGCCACAAGGTCACCCGCTGGATTCGCCACGCGCTGGCCACCGACGCCGAGATCACCGTGCGCATCGTGGGCGAGGACGAAGGCCGCCAGCTCAACCGCGAGTACCGCCAAAAGGACTACGCCACCAATGTGCTCACGTTCGACTACACGCAAGAGCCTGTGGTGACAGCCGACCTGGTGCTGTGCGCCCCCGTGATCGAGCGCGAGGCGCAGGAGCAGAACAAGACCCTGGAAGAGCACTACGCCCACATGCTGGTGCACGGCACCCTGCACGCCCAGGGCTGGGACCACGAGACCAGCGAGGCCGATGCGGACGACATGGAGGCGTACGAAACCGACATCCTGCGTGAGATGGGGTTTGAAGATCCGTACGCCTGAGCCATCGCCGCAGTGGCAGGCCGGGGGGCCCGGCAAAGCAGTCCCACCTTTTACAGTCGCAATCACGACTGGCCACCCCTCCACCTGCACCTAAGATCGGTGCAATGCCGCGTGCGCCACGCCGCGGCCAAGGAGATGTTGTGGATACCGTCCTGCTGCTTGCCGCTGCCTTCGTCGCGGGGGCCCTCAATGCCGTTGCCGGAGGTGGCAGCTTTCTGACCCTGCCTGCGCTGGTGTTCACCGGCGTGCCCCCCGTGGTGGCCAACGCCACGGGCACCGTGGCCCTGCTGCCCGGCTACATGGCGGGCGCCTGGGGCTTTCGCGAAGACATGCAGCCGCCGCCCGGCCTGTCGATGCGCGCCATCGTGCTGCTGGCCCTCATCGGCGGCTCGGCGGGGGCGGCGCTGCTGCTGGTCACGCCCGATGCCACCTTCAGGCGCGTCGTGCCCTGGCTGCTGCTGGCGGCCACGGCCATGTTTGCCTTCGGGCCGCGGCTGCGCCAGTGGGCGGGGGCATCGGCCCAGGGCCCCGCGAAGCCGTGGAAAGCAGCCCTGGGCATGCTGGCCGTGGCGGGGTATGGCGGCTACTTCAATGGCGGGCTGGGCATCTTGCTGCTGGCGCTGTTCGGCCTGCTGGGGCAAACGCAGCTCAACGCCATGAACGGCATGAAGAACCTGGTCTCGGCCCTGCTCACCGCCATTGCCGTGGCCATCTACGCCGCGGGCGGCATCGTGCTGTGGCCGCAGGCGCTGATGATGATGGTGGCCGCCACGGCAGGCGGCTATGGCGGCGCACGCGTGGCGCGCAAGCTGCCGGCCAACGTGCTGCGCTGGGGCATCGTCGCCACCGGGCTGGTGATGGCGGGCGTCTTCTTCTGGCGGCAGTGAAGGACAGCACACCGCCGCTGATGTCCGCCACTGCGGGCAGCGGCCGCCCGCCTGCCCGCGCCCTGTGGGCCATGCTGCTCACGCTGCTCAGCGGCTTCGCGCTGAGCCAGGCGTTTCGCACCACCACGGGCATCGTGGCGCAAGGGTTGATGGCCGACTTCGGCCTGTCGCCCGGAGCGCTGGGTGCGTTCGCCGGGCTGTTCGGCCTGTCGTTTGGCGTGGCGCAACTGCTGATGGGCGTGGGGCTGGACCTGTATGGCCTGCGGCGCACGGTGCTCGCCGCGTTTCCGCTGGCGGTGGCAGGCTCTGCGCTGTCGGCCGCCGCGCCCAGCTACCCCTGGCTGATGGCAGGGCAGCTCCTGATCGGCGTGGGCTGCTCGCCCGCCTTTCTGGCCTGCACCCTGTTCATCGCGCGGCAGTTTCCGGCAGAGCGGTTTGCGTACCTGTCGGGTGTGGCCATGGGTGTGGGCGGGCTGGGCCTGCTGTTCACGGGCACGCCGCTGGCCTGGCTGGTGCAGCACGGCGGCGGCTGGCGCATGGGGTATGCCGTGCTGGCGGTGCTCAGTGCGCTGTCGTGGCTGCTGATCTGGCTGCGCGTGCACGAGCCCGCGCCGCTGGTGCCGCCCGCGGCGCAGCGCGAAACGTGGGGCCAGGCGCTGCTGGGTTTTGGCCAGCTGCTCACGGTGCCGCACACCTGGGGCATTTTGCTGCTGGGCATGTCGGGCTATGCGGCGTTTTTGTCGCTGCGTGGCCTGTGGCTGGCGCCGCTGCTGATGGACCGCTACCACCTCTCGCTGGTGGACAGCGGCAACGTGGCGCTCGGGCTGTCGCTGATTGCACTGTTTGCGCCGGGCCTGGCGGGCCGGCTGGACCCGGGCGTTGCCCGCCGCCGGCGCTGGATCGGCAACGCCTCGCTGCTGATGGCCGGGATGTTTGCGCTGCTGGCGCTCTGGCGCGTGCACCCCGCCGCCAGCGTGGTGCTGATCCTGCTGATGGGGCTGCTGTCGGGCTACGGCGTGCTGCAGTACGCCGACGTGCGCGCCTCGTACCCCCCTGCGCTCACAGGCCGGGCGCTGTCGGCCTACACGATGGCCATGTTTCTGGGCGTGGCGCTGATGCAGTGGTTCACGGGCATCGTGGCCACCTGGGCGCAGCGGTGGGGCTGGGATGGCTACAGCGCCGTCATGCTGGCCATTGCGGTGTGGCTGGCGCTGGCGTCGGCGGGTTTCAGGCTGCTGCCGGTGTCGCCGCTGCTGTCAGGCTCAAACAAATAGCCAAAACGGGCTTTATCGCTTGATTTATATAGCTCTTTAGCTATGTTTATGATAGCAATTGAGCTGCCGGCGCCATGCGCAGCGGTATGGTCACCGGCCCATCGTTGACCAGATGCACCTGCATGTCGGCCGCAAACTGGCCGGTGGCCACCACGGGGTGCAGCGTGCGCGCCTGGGCCACCACGTAGTCGTACAGCCGCCGCCCTTCGTCGGGCGCCGCCGCCTGGGTGAAGCTGGGGCGGTTGCCGCCCGCCGTGTCGGCCGCCAGGGTGAACTGGCTGACCAGCAGCAGGCCGCCACACGTTCCGCGTCCATCCACATCCTGCACGCTGCGGTTCATCTTGCCCGCGTCGTCGCTGAAGATGCGCAGCTTGAGCAGCTTGGCCAGCAGCCGGTCGGCCTCGGCCTCGGTGTCGCCGCGCTCGGCGCACACCAGCACCAGCAGGCCCTGGCCGATGGCGCCCACGGTCTGGCCGTCCACCTCCACGCGCGCCTCGCGCACGCGCTGCAGCACGCCGATCATTGAATGGCTCCCTGGGGGTTGTCGCGTGGGTCGTCGAAATGCGCCTCCACATCGGTGGGCAGCAACTCGATGGTGGCGCGCAGGCCGGGCACGGCGGCCATCAGCGCGCGTTCGACCTGGCCGCGCAGTTCGGCGGCGTGGCCCAGCGTCCAGTCGGCGGGCATGTGCAGGTGCATGTCCACAAACTGGCGCTGGCCCGCGCGGCGCGACGAGACATGGTCAAACCGCAGTGCGCCGGGCGGCTGGGCCTGTTGCGCAAACTGGTGCAGCGTGGCGTCGATCCTTGCCTGCACCTCGGGCTCCACGGCCGAGTCCATCAGCCCCTGCGACGAGCGCCACACCAGCTCCACGCCTTCCTTGAGGATGTTGAGCGCCACCGCCATGGCGGCCACGGCATCCAGCCACAGCCAGCCGGTGAGCGCCGCGCCCGCAATGCCCACCAGCACGCCGGCCGAGGTCCACACATCGGTGACCAGATGCCGCGCATCGGCCTCCAGCGCAATGGAGCGGTGCTCGCGCGCGGAACGGAACATCACCCAGGCCAGCAGGCCGTTGAGCGCCGAGCTGAAGATCGACAGGCCCAGGCCCCAGCCCAGCTGCTCGATGGGCTGCGGGTCGAACAACCGGTGCCCCGCGGCCCAGAAGATGCCGGCCGACACGCCGATGATGAGGATGCCCTCGAACCCCGACGAAAAATACTCGGCCTTGTGGTGGCCGTAGGGGTGGTCGTCGTCCGCCGGGCGCTGTGCCACCGTCACCATGGCCAGGGCAAACACGGCGCTGGCCAGGTTCACAAACGATTCCATCGCATCCGACAGCAGGCCCACCGATCCCGTGACGTACCAGGCCAGCGTCTTGAGCACGATGGTGGCCACCGCCACCACCACCGAGGTGATCAGCAGGTTGCGCGGCGTGAGCCAGGCGGGGAATGCAGATGCGGAGGCGGGCGCAGACATGGCAGCTTTCAGTTCGGAACAGGGACGCCTCCGGATTACACCAGAGCCCGCGTGACAGAATCCGCCGCATGTCCCAGCCCTGGCGCCCCCGCACTTTTCCGCTGCACCTGGTCAGCCTGCTGGCCTGCGTGCTGGTGGCCTGCGCGGGCGCGGGCGCCCTGGCGGTGTGGCGGCTGCACGACCTGCAGGCCGCCTTTGAGACCGACGCGCGCATCGTGCACCGGCTGCTGAGCCAGCGCGTGGTGCAGCACGATGCGGTGATGGCCACGCTGGCCCTGCTGCAGCCGCCCGCCACCGGCGCGAACGGCGGTGCGGGCACCACCGGCAGCGCCGACGCCCTGCCCCGCCTGCCGGCCGTGTACCCACAAATCCTGTCGGTGCTGCAGCGCCCACCCGGCGCGCAGTGGCCCGCGAATGTGCAGGCCGATCTGGCTGCAGCCGAGGCTGTTTCCCAACGCTCGGGCCACGCCGAAATGGCGCTGCTCAATGCCAGCGCGGGCCGCTACTACCTGGTAATGGCGGGGCGCCCCGCCAGCCACGCCCTGATCATCGACCTGCGCGCCACGGTGCCGAGTGACGAGTGGCCGATGGACATGGCCACCAGCCCCGTGCGCGTGACGCTGGAGCACGGCGGCCAGGCATTTGTGGTGCAGCCCGGCGGCATCGACCCGCGCGGATGGGGCCGCGAATACGGCTTTCACAAGGTGCTGGCCGCCGCCAGCCAGCCCTTTGACGTGGTGGCCCGCCGCAGCGTGGGCCTGCACGAGCTGCCCTGGTGGTCCATGCTGGGCTGGTGCATGCTGACCGCCGCGTTGTGGGCAGCGGCGCTGGCCCTGCACCGCCAGCGCATCGCCCGCCAGCGGGCCGAGGAGCTGCTGCGCCTGGGCCAGGTGGCGCGCCTGAACACACTGGGCGAGCTGGCCGCCGGCATGGCGCACGAGCTGAACCAGCCGCTCACGGCCCTGTTGTCGGGCACCCAGGCCGCGCAGCGCCTGCTGGCCGAAGACCCGCCCGACCTGGCTACCGCCCAGACCGCCATGGCGCGCGCCGTGGAGCAGGCGCGCCGCGCCTCGGCCGTGGTGGGCCGGCTGCGCCGCCTGGTGGAGCGCGCCGACCCGGCCGGGCAGACCCAGCCGCTGGCGCTGCCCGCGGCCATCAGCGACGTGCTGCACCTGCTGGAGCCCGAACTGGCCGCGCGCGGCATCGCGCCCGAGGTGTCTGCCGCCGCCGACCTGCCCTCCGTGCTGGCCGACCCGGTAGCTCTGCAGCAGATCGTGCACAACCTGCTGATGAACGCCCTGCAGGCGCTGGAGCAGGTGCCACCCGCCGAACGCCGCCTGCGCATCGGCATGGCGCGCGCGGATGCAGGCAGCGTGGCCCTGTCGGTGCGGGACCACGGACCCGGCATTCCGGCAGATCAGCGCCTGCATGTATTCGAGCCGTTTCACACCACGCGCGAAGGCGGCCTGGGGCTGGGCCTCACGCTGTGCGAAAGCCTCGCCCAGGCCATGGGCGCACAGCTGGTGCTGGCGCCGCTGCCCGCCCACCCCAGCGCGCAGGACCGCGGCGCCGAATTCGTGCTGACCATGCCCGCCGTTGCTGGCTGACCCTGCGCTCCAGCCGCTACTGCACACCCCACCATGACGGACACCGCCGCCCCTCTCTCACCCCTCATCCACCTTGTGGACGACGACGCCGCCGTGCGCGAGGGCCTTGCCCTGCTCATCAGCACCGTGGGCCTGCGTGTGCAGACCTGGGCCGACCCGCTGGCCTTCATGGCGGGGTTCGACCGCTCCAGCATCGGCGCCATCGTGCTCGATGTGCGCATGCCCGGTATCAGTGGCCTGGCGGTGCTGGAGCAACTCCTGGCCCAGGGCGTGGACCAGCCCATGATCCTGCTCACCGGCCACGGCACGGTGGAGATGTGCCGCCGCGCCTTCAAGGCCGGCGCGGCTGAATTCCTTGAAAAACCGGTGGACGACGAGGTGCTGATCGAGGCCCTGCAGAACGCCGTGCGCCAGCATGTGCGCTCGCGCGAGCGGCACCAGGCCGACCAGCAGGCGCGCGAGCGTTTCGCCCAGCTCTCGGGCCGCGAGCGCGAGGTGCTGGGCCTCATCATCGAAGGCCTGACCAACAAGGAAATCGGCCGCGCGCTCACGGTGTCGCCCCGCACGGTGGAAACCCACCGCGCGAACCTGTTTGCCAAGCTGGGGGCCGAGTCGCTGGCGCAGCTGATACGGCGGTACGCGGCGCTGGTGGAGGTGTGACGCCAAGCAGGGGGCGCAAGACCGGCACAGCCCGCCCCGACCCATGCCCTTGCGCGCGCATCGTCCGCCCGTTGGGGCCGGGCCTTTCTGGCGCGCCCCTGCCGTTCGGGCTGAGCCCGCCGAAGCCAGCGCGTGCAGACGGCCGCACACACCTTCGACACGCCCAGGTTGAACGGTCGTGAGACAGGCAAGGATCTCCTCAACCGTTCGGGCTGAGCCTGTCGAAGCCAGGGCCCTGCGTACCCATAGCTTCCAGCTGCCTGCATCCCCCCACTGCGTATTTCTACGGAGCCCCGCGCGTAGCCGCACGAATGGCCGCAAACGCCGGTGTTTTCTACAGTTCATTCCACGGCGCCACCGACTTGGGGCACCGCACCGAAACCGCAGAAAACACCTCTGGAGAACACCATGCAGAACACCACCGTTGCCAAAATCGCCGCCATCACCCTCGCCCTGCTGGCCGGCGTTGCCGCCCACGCCGAAGGCGTACGCACCGAAAAGAACATGTCGCTGGACCTGGCCACGCAGATCGCTGCACAGACCGTGGCCACCTGCACCACCAACGGCTACGCCGTGACCGCCACCGTGGTCGACCGTGCCGGCACCGTGCGCGCCGTGCACCGCGCCGACAACGCCGGCCCGCACACGCTGGAAGCCAGCCGCCTGAAGGCCTACACGTCGGCATCGGCCAAGAACACCACGCTGGCCATGATGGAAGGCGCACAGAAGAACCCCGCAGCCGCGAACCTCGTCAACATCCCCGGCTACCTGCTGCTGGGCGGCGGCGTGCCGGTGAAGGTGGGCAACGAAGTGATCGGCGCCGTGGGCGTGGGCGGTGCGCCCGGCGGCCACCTCGACGAGCAATGCGCCGTGGCCGGTATCGCCAAGGTGGCCGACCTGCTGAAGTAATCTCCAGCCCGCCATCGCCACTCACGCCATCGGAGGCCCCATGAAGCACAAGAACCTTGCTCTCGCACTGGCCATGGCACTGGCCTGCGCCACCACGGCCCATGCCCAGGTGCCTCCCACGGCGGCCGAAACCGCGGCCTACCAGGGCCTGCACGCCGCCGCTGCGCGCGGTGATGTGTCTGCCCTGAACCGGCTGCTGGCCACCCGCCCCGACGTGAACGCCCGCGATGCCTACGGCCGCACGCCGCTGCATGTGGCCACCCATGCGCGCCACGGGGAGGCCGTGCGCGCCCTGGCCAAGGCGGGCGCAAATCTCGACCTGCTGGAGAGCGACCGCTACGACGCCGTCACCATTGCCGCCGTGGCCGATGACGAAGCCACACTGCGCGTGCTGCTGCAGCTGGGCGCCAGCGCCAAGCAGGTGACCAGCCGCTACGACGGCACGGCACTGATTGCCGCCGCCCACCTGGGCCACGACGGCGTGGTGCGCCAGCTGATCGCCGCCGGGGCGCCGCTGGACCATGTGAACAACCTGCACTGGACGGCGCTGATCGAGTCCATCGTGCTGGGCAACGGCGGCCCGCGCCACCAGGCCACGCTGCAGGCGCTGCTGCAGGCAGGGGCCAGCCACGCGCTGACCGACCGGCAGGGCAACACGCCGCTGCAGCTGGCCCGCCAGCGCGGGTATGCCGAGATGGTGCGGATGCTGGAGACGGCGGGCGCAAGGCGATGACGACTCGGCGAACAGCCTTGCAAATTGCTACTATTTAGATAGCAACAAAAGCATATAAAACCAGCGCCAGGGCCGTTTTTTGCCCGGATTTTGGCGGCAGATGACCCCTGGGCAGGCGGCCTGCCCAGACGGGCAAGTGCCCTGGCGGCGGCCGGCTCCAGGGCTGCCTGCGCACCAGTCTCAAGGCTTTCAGCCGTTCAGGCGCTCACGCGTTGAGCCGTTCAGTCAAACCGGTCGTCCGCCGTCACCAGCCGCGCCTTGACCGCCTTGCCCTTCACACGGCCCTGGTTCAGCCGCTGGACGGCCTGGGCACCGATGGCGCGGTCCACCGCCACGTAGGTGGAGAAATCGTTCACGTTGATCTTGCCGACCTGCTCGCGGGTGTAGCCCATGTCGCCGGTCAGCGCGCCCAGCACGTCGCCCGCGCGGATCTTTTCCTTGCGGCCACCGATGATCTGGAGGGTGACCATGGGCGGCACCAGCGGGCCGCTGCCCGTGGGCGTGAGGTCTGCTACCGGAAACCAGCGCGATTCGCGGCCTTGCAGCTGCTCGATCTTGCCCACAAAACCCATCTCGTCCAGGCTGGCCAGGTTCAGCGCCAGCCCTTCGGCATCGCCCCGGCCGGTGCGGCCGATGCGGTGGATGTGCACCTCGGGGTCGGGCGTCACATCCACGTTGATCACGGCGGCCAGGTTGGCAATGTCGAGGCCCCGCGCGGCCACGTCGGTGGCCACCAGCACCGAGCAACTGCGGTTGGCAAACTGCACCAGCACCTGGTCGCGCTCGCGCTGTTCCAGCTCGCCAAAAAGCGCCAGCGCGCTGAAGCCCTGGGCCTGCAGCACGCCGACCAGGTCGCGGCACTGCTGCTTGGTGTTGCAAAACGCAATGGACGATTCGGGGCGGAAGTGGTTGAGCAGCTGCGACACGGCGTGCAGGCGCTCGCTGTTCTTCACCTCGTACCAGCGCTGTTCGATCTTGCCTTCGGCGTGCTGGGCCTGCACCGTGATCTGCTGCGGGCTTTTCATGAACTGGGCGGCCAGCCTGGCGATGCCCTCGGGGTAGGTGGCCGAGAACAGCAGGGTCTGGCGCTCCTTGGGGCATTGTTTGGCCACCACCACGATGTCGTCGAAGAAGCCCATGTCCAGCATGCGGTCGGCTTCGTCGAGCACCAGGGTGTTCAGCGCTTCCAGCGTGAGGTGCTGGCGCTCCAGGTGATCCATCACCCGGCCAGGCGTGCCCACCACGATGTGCGCGCCATGCTCCAGGCTCAGCATCTGCCCGCGCAGCGGCACACCGCCGCACAGGGTCACGACCTTGATGTTTTCCTCGGCCCGCGCCAGGCGGCGGATCTCGGTGGTCACCTGGTCGGCCAGCTCGCGCGTGGGGCACAGTACCAGCGCCTGCACCGCAAAACGGCGCGGGTTGAGGTTGGCCAGCAGGGCCAGGGCAAACGCAGCGGTCTTGCCGCTGCCGGTGCTGGCCTGGGCGATGAGGTCCTTGCCCAGCAGCGCGGGCGGCAGACTGGCCGCCTGGATGGGGGTCATTTGCGTGTAGCCCAGCTGCTGCAGGTTGGCCAGCGTGGCGGGGCTGAGGGCCAGCGCACTGAAATCAGTGCGGGCTTGGTTTTCTTTGGAGGTCATGGGCGGATTATCCGGCCCCACCCTTTTGCGGGCGCTGGAGCAGCCGCTGTCCCATGGGGAACTGGTGAAATCCCGGACGCCGCGATTGCCGCTGCGCGACGAAAGTCCGTTACATATCGGCTATAACGATTGTGTGCCAACGCATGTTGCCGGCGCGCGCGGCTCCACCCCGGCAGCGACGGGCGCGCAGACCGCTGCGCGCCGGAACCAAGGCATCTGGCAAAACAGCGCCCACAGACCCTCGTGCAACCCGTGCCGTTCTGCCCATGACCGATTTTCCCCTTCTTGGCGACACCGCCAGCACAGAAGCATCCGGCGACGGATTGCTCGGGGCGATTGCAGATGCGCTTCCGGCCCTGATTGCGTACTACAGCGTGCCAGACCTGCGGTGCCGCTACGCCAACCAGGCCTACGCTGCCTACACCGGTCACACCCCGGCCTCCATCGTCGGGCTCCCGGTGCACGAAACCCTGGGCGACGTCACCTGGGAGGGCATCCGGCACGACGTGGAGCGCGCCATGCGCGGCCAGCGCGTCAAGTACCACCGCGAACACACGCTGCACACCGGCGAAACACGGCTCTTTGAGGTGCAGCTGATTCCCCACCTTGACCGGGCCACCAGGGTCCAGCGCGGCTGCCACATCTTCATCAGCGACATCACCGAGCGCTGGAAGGCCGAGCGCACCATGCGCGAGAGCGAAGAGCGCATGCGCAAGTTCTCGGAGGCCACCCAGGAGGCCATCGTCTTTCACCATGAAGGTGTCATCACCGATGGCAACGAGGCGCTGATACGCCTGACGGGCTACCCGCTGCATGAAATCGTGGGCCAGTCGATCTTCAGCTACATAAGCCCCGAATGGCGGGCCCTGGCCATCGAGTACACCCGTGCAGGGCGCGAGCACCCATACGAGGTCACCGTGCGCCACCGCGATGGCCACATCATTCCCGTGGAAGTCGCCGGCAAGACGCTGCCGACCGAGCGCGCGGGCTACCGCATCGTGGTGGTGCGCGACATCACTGCGCGCAAGCAGGCGCAGGCGCGCGAGGCCTTCATGGCGCTGCACGACCCGCTCACGCAGTTGCCCAACCGCCACTTTCTGATGGAGCAGCTGACGCAGGTGCTGGCGCTCGCAAGGCGACGGGAGGGACGCGCTGCGGTGCTGTTTCTCAACCTCGACCACTTCAAGACCGTGAACGACTCCCTGGGCCACCAGGCGGGTGACCGGCTGCTGTGCGACGTCGCAGACCGCCTGCGCGCTGGCGTGCGCGATGCCGACATCGTGGCCCGGGTGGGCGGCGATGAATTCGTGGTGGTGCTCACGGATGTGCCGGACGCACAGGGCGCGGCGGCCGTAGCCGACCAGCTCCTTGCGGCCATGAACGCGCTCTTCATGCTCGACCAGATCCCGCTGGCCTTGTCGCATTCGATCGGCATCAGCCTGTACCCGGACCACGCCGGCAGCGCCGAAACGCTGCTGCGCTGTGCAGATGCCGCCATGCAGCATGCCAAGGACAGTGGCCGGGGCCACCGGCAGTTCTACGACGCCAGCATGGACGGCGGCGCCCTCGATGTGCTGCACAAGGAGCGCCTGCTGCGCAAGGCCATCGCCGAATCGGGGTTTGTGCTGCACTACCAGCCCCAGGTGCGCCTGCAAGACGGTTCGCTGCAGGGCCTGGAGGCACTGGTCCGGTGGGTCCACCCCGAACGCGGCCTGGTCGGACCCGGCGAGTTCATCGAGTTTGCCGAGTCTCGGGGGTTGATTGCGCACATTGGCCGCTGGGTGATGTGCGAAGCCTGCCGTCAGCTCAAGGGCTGGCAGGACCTGGGCCTGGCGCTGGTGCCCGTGGCCATCAACCTGTCGGCCATCGAGTTCCGCCAGCGCGACGTGGCCGCCGAAATCGCGGCCGTACTCCAGGAAACCGGGCTGGAGCCGCGCTACCTTGAAATCGAACTGACCGAGTCGGTGCTGATGCACCACACCGGCCAGGTGCTCGACACCCTCATGGCCCTCAAGGCCCTGGGCGTCGGCGTCTCGATTGACGACTTCGGCACCGGCTACTCGTCCCTGGCGTACCTCAAGCGCTACCCCATCGACAAGCTCAAGATCGACCGGTCCTTCGTGATGGACACCCCCGACAACGCCGACGACGTGGCCATCGTCACCGCCATCATCCAGATGGCGCACAACCTGCAGCTCAAAACGGTGGCCGAAGGCGTGGAAACCGGCCCGCAGATGGAACTGCTGGGCCGGCTGGGGTGCGAATCGATCCAGGGGTATCTGGTGGCGCGCCCGATGGCGGCCGATGCGGCGCTGCAGTGGTTGCGCAAGGGTGCCGGGCAATAGCCCACGCCGTCGCAAGGCCGTGCCCGCACCTACCGCCACAGCTCATGCAAAGAACGCTTGGCGGCACTTCCGAACAGACTGGCAGCACCTTTATTCAACGGCAGCCCGCAAGGCTTGTGGACAATAGCGCTATGCCCCTCATCCCCGACTTCATCGCCCCCACCCGCCACACCGACCCGGCCGAGGCACTGGCCCAGGTGCAGCGCATCTACCAGCAGCAGATCGGCCACCTGCGCGAGGCCATGCAGCGCTTTGTGGCGGGCGAGACGCCCCAAGGCGGCGTGCGCGCGTTCTACCCTTTTGTGCGGGTGCACACCACCACCGTGGCCCGGGCCGACAGCAAGCTGGCCTACGGCTTTGTGGAAGGCCCCGGTCGCTACGAGACCACGCTCACGCGCCCTGACCTGTTTGCGCGCTACTACACCGAGCAGTTTCGCCTGCTGCGCGCCAGCCACAACGTGGAGCTGGAGGTGGGCACCAGCGCGCACCCGATTCCCATCCACTTCTCGTTCGCCGAGCACGACCACATCGAGGGCACCCTGACGCAGGAACGCCGCATGCTGATGCGTGACGTGTTCGACCTGCCGGACCTGGCCGCCATGGACGACGGCATTGCCAACGGCACCTGGGAGGCGCGCCCGGGCGAGGCGCAGCCCCTGTCGCTCTTCACCGCGCCGCGTGTGGACTACTCGCTACACCGCCTGCGCCACTACACCGGCACCGCGCCCGAGTGGTTTCAGAACTTCGTGCTGTTCACCAACTACCAGTTCTACATCGACGAATTCGTGCGCCTGGGCCACGCCGAGATGGCCCGGGAAGACAGCGAATACATCGCCTTCATCGAGCCCGGCAACGTGGTCACGCGCCGCGTCGGACTCAGTGCCGAGGATGGGGATGAACTGGGCGCCGCCCCGCCGCGCCTGCCGCAGATGCCCGCCTACCACCTGGTGCGCAAGGACGCGAGCGGCATCACCATGGTCAACATCGGCGTGGGGCCGTCCAATGCCAAGACCATCACCGACCACATCGCCGTGCTGCGGCCCCATGCGTGGATGATGCTGGGCCACTGCGCGGGACTGCGCAACAGCCAGCAGCTGGGCGACTACGTGCTGGCCCACGCCTACGTGCGCGAAGACCATGTGCTCGACGAAGAGCTGCCGCTGTGGGTGCCCATCCCGGCCCTGGCCGAGATCCAGCTGGCGCTGCAGCAGGCCGTGGCCGATGTGACGCAGGTGCCCGAGGCCGACCTCAAGCGCTTCATGCGCACGGGCACCGTGGCCAGCACCGACAACCGCAACTGGGAGCTGCTGCCCGACAACATGCCCCAGCGCCGATTCAGCCAGAGCCGCGCCGTGGCGCTGGACATGGAAAGCGCCACCATCGCGGCCAACGGCTTCCGGTTTCGCGTGCCGTACGGCACCCTGCTGTGCGTGAGCGACAAGCCCCTGCACGGCGAGATCAAGCTGCCGGGCATGGCCAACCACTTCTACCGCGAGCGCGTGGACCAGCACCTGCGCATCGGCATGCGCGCGATAGAGATCCTGCGCAAGGGCGGTGTGGCGCGCCTGCACAGCCGCAAGCTGCGCAGTTTTGCCGAAGTGGCCTTCCAGTAGACTGCAGCCCACCCATCGCAGCCTCGCGACCCGACCCGCCCCGGAGCATTGCCAAGCCGTCCATGCCGCTGGACTTTTTCACCCTCATGGCCGTCATGGTGGCCAACCAGCTTGTGCTTTCGGCTGCGCTGCCGCTGATCATGGGGCGGGACGTGAGCCGCGCGGCGCGCCATGTACAGGCCAGCCTGGTGTTGCAGGCCATGGCATGGGTCGCGGCGATGGGGGCCGGCAAGCTATGGGAACAGGCGCTCTCCAGCGTCTTTGTTGCCGGCCAGGCGGCCGCGCTGTGGATGCTGTACCGTGCGCTGGAGGAATGGCTGGGCCCAAGGCCCCTGCGCCGCGTGCTGATGGCGCTGGTGGTGGCTGCACCCCTGGGATACGCGCTGGGCTTTGACTGGTATGCCTGGCGCGTGGGCTGGGCCAATGGGCTGCTCACGCTCATCCTGCTGGTCGTGGCGCGCGCCACGCTGCGACCTGCACGCCACGCGGAGGGCCGGTGGCGCCGGCTGCTGATGGCCTGCCTGCTGACCTCGGCATTCTTCACGCTGTCGCGCGGGCTGCTTGGGGCCTTCACAGGCGACTACCCCAGCTTCCGCACCCCGCACCCGATCAACGTGGCTGCTGCGCTGGCAGCCAATGTCAGCCTGATGCTGAGCGCGGTGGCCGTGCTGGTGGCCTGGCGCTACGAGGCCGAGCAGCAGCTGCGACTGCTGGCCGTGACCGACGGGCTGACAGGCCTGCTCAACAGCCGCGGCTACACCGCGCAGGGTGAAAACCTGCTGGCCCAGGCCTGGCGGCACCGCCTGCCCCTCACAGCCATCGTGCTCGAAGTGGACCAGTTCAAGCAAATCAACGACCGCCACGGGCGCGACGCTGGCGACCGCGCATTGCGACTGTTTGCACGGCTGCTGTCCGAGACATGCCGTAGCGGCGACCTGATGGCGCGACTGGACGGCGGGGAATTTGGCGTGCTGCTGCTGCACAACGCAGCCCCCGCGGGCGCAGCGTTTGACCGCCGGCTGCGCAGCCGGCTGCAAGACGCCAGCGCCGCCGAGCTGGGCTTTGTGCTCGATTACAGCGTCGGCATGGCATCCCTGCAGCCCGGCGAAGCCAGCCTGACGGCCCTGACGGCGCGCGCCGACGCCGCGCTGCAAGAGGCCAAGGAAGCCGGTGGCGGCAGGCTGATGGGCGCAGGCTGAGCGAAGCAGGCCACCGCGCTGGCGGCAGGGCCGGCCCGCATGGCGCAAGCCTCGGCCGCATCGCACACAATGGCCGGATGACTGCACTTTTTGAAGCCCTGAACCTGGGCAAGCGCTACGGCGACGCACGCGTGGTGGACGACGTCTCGTTTGCCATTGCCCCCGGCGAATGCCTGGGCGTCATCGGCCCCAACGGCGCGGGCAAGACCACCACCATCCGCATGTGCCTGGGCCTGACCACACCCGACGAAGGCGGCGTGCAGTTCCGCCCCGACCCGGGCCAGCCGCCGCTGCACATGCCGCGCGACGCGCTGGCCATCAAGGCGCAGCTGGGTGTGGTCACGCAGTTCGACACGCTCGACCCCGATTTCACGTGCGCCGAAAACCTGCGCGTGTTCGGCCGCTACTTCGGCATCAAGGGCGCGGTGATGGACGAGCGCGTGCCCCAGCTGCTGGAATTTGCCGCCCTCACCGCGAAGGCGCAGGCCAAGCCGGGGGAACTGTCGGGCGGCATGAAGCGCCGCCTGTCGCTGGCACGCGCACTGGTCAACAACCCGCGCCTGCTGCTGCTCGATGAACCCACCACTGGCCTTGACCCCCAGGCCCGCCACCTGATGTGGGAGCGGCTGCAACTGCTGCTGCAGCAGGGCAAGTCCATCCTGCTGACCACGCACTTCATGGACGAGGCCGAGCGCCTGTGCTCACGCCTGCTGGTGCTGGACCACGGCAGGAAGATCGCCGAAGGCAAGCCCCGCGAGCTGATTGCCCAGCACCTGGAACCGGATGTCGTGGAAGTGTTTGGCCTGGGGGCCGTGCCGCTGGCGCACGAGCCCGTGCTGCGCGAATTGGCGGCGCGGATCGAGGTGAGCGGCGAAACCGTGTTTTTCTACACCGCCAACGCCCAGCCGCTGCTGGAAGCCCTGGGCCAGCACGGCCACTTGCGCACGCTGCACCGGCCAGCCAACCTGGAGGACCTGTTCCTCAAGCTGACGGGGCGGCAGATCCGGGAGTGAGTGGCTGCGGGGGGCAGCCCTATGGGGCGGATGTCACCGAACCAAGCAACGCAGACAGAGAGATTGCTATTATAAAAATAGCAACCAAGCCTTACAAATCAAGCCCCAAGGGCCATTTTTACCCCAAATTTGCGTGGTCCGCACGTTATGGCACCGCGCCGGGCGCGCAGGCAGCGCAGGTAGCGCAGGCAGCGCAGAGCGTGGCCGGGCTTCAACCTCTCCGCCTGCCCGGATGAGGCAATGCTGGCAGCTCCCGGCGCCCATCAGGCGCCGCGCCGTCACGCCGTGCGTGGCCTGACCTTGCCAGCCGCCAGCTTGGCGTTGGTGCGCGCCGTGTCCACATCCGCTGCCCGCGCCAGCGCCACACCCATGCGGCGCTTGGCAAAGCTCTCGGGTTTGCCGAAGAGGCGCAGGTCGGTGCCGGGCACGGCCAGCGCTTCTTCGACGCCATCGAACACGATGCCCTGCGCCTCCACGCCGCCGTAGATCACGGCGCTGGCGCCGGGGTTGCGCAGGCTGGTGTCCACGGGTAGGCCGAGGATGGCGCGGGCGTGCAGCTCGAACTCGCTCTGGTGCTGCGTGCACAGCGTGACCAGGCCAGTGTCGTGCGGGCGGGGACTCACCTCGCTGAACCAGACCTGGTCGCCTTTGACGAACAGCTCCACGCCGAACAAGCCCAGCCCGGAGGGCTTGCCGTCAAAGCCTTCGCCCAGGTTGTCGGTCACGGCCTTGGCGATCTGACGCGACTTTTCGAGCGCTGCGGGGTGCATGGGGTGGGGCTGCCAGCTTTCCACGTAGTCGCCGCTCACCTGCACATGGCCGATGGGGTCGCAGAAGCTGGTGATGATCTGGCCGTCTGCACCTGAATTCGGAGATGCGTCGCCTGCGCCGCCGCGTGAGCGCACCGTGAGCAGGGTGATTTCGTAGTCGAAGTCGATGAAGCCTTCGACGATCACGCGGCCGTGGCTCACACGGCCACCGGCCATGGCGTAGTCCCAGGCCCTGGCCACATCGGCAGGGCCGTCGATCTTGCTCTGGCCCTTGCCGGAGCTGCTCATCACGGGCTTGACGATGCAGGGGTAGCCGATACCTGCATCGATGGCCCCTTGCAGCTCTTCGAGCGAGTTGCAGAACTTGTACGGGCTGGTGGGCAGGCCCAGGGTTTCAGCGGCCAGCACACGGATGCCTTCGCGGTCCATGGTCAGGCGGGCGGCGCGGGCGGTGGGGATCACGCGCACGGTGCCCGCAGCTTCCAGCTCTTCGAGCATGGGGGTGGCAATGGCTTCGATCTCGGGCACCACCAGGTGCGGGCGCTCGGCCTCAATCAGCGCCTTGAGTTGCGCCGGGTCGCTCATGGTGATGGTGCGCGCGTGGTGCGCCACTTGCTGGCCGGGGGCGTTGTCGTAGCGGTCGACCGCGATGGTTTCCACGCCCAGGCGCTGCAGGGCGATCAGCACCTCCTTGCCCAGCTCGCCCGAGCCCAGGAGCATGACTTTGGTGGCGTGGGGTGACAGGGGGGTTCCAAGGGTGGTCATGGGGGGCTTTCAGGAGGCTGGCGGGGTGAGAGGCGGGAACAACGCTGGCGAATGTAATGCAGACCGGCGGCCGCACGCGGACTGCGCTCGCAAGCCCCGCAGGGGCGGTCGGGGTCCTGCCGCATGGCTCCCGAAAAATATTTGCGGTTTTTTTGAATCCGATGCGCCACTGGGCGAGTACTCAGATCACCAGCCCTGCTGTCACCCCTTGTTCAACCCGATCTGAAAGCGAAAACGCCATGTCCAAGACCCTGACCTCCCGCCTGCTCCCCGTTGCTGGCGCCCTGGCCGCTGCCGTGCTGCTATCCGCCTGCGGCTCGATGTCGTCCATGCCCGCCAAGACCATGTTCTCGCAGGACAGCCTGCCCGACAGCATCAAGGTGCCAGCCGGCAACAAGGTCGCCATGGAAACCGTGGGCGTGGGCGAGATCACCTACGAATGCCGCGACAAGGCCAACATGCCCGGCCAGACCGAATGGGTGTTCGTGGGCCCCAAGGCCGTGCTGAACGACCGCAGTGGCAAGCAAGTGGGCACCTACTACGGCCCGCCCGCCACCTGGGAATCGATGGACGGCTCCAAGCTCACGGCCACCCAGCTGGCCGTGGCGCCGGCCGGTGCCGGCAATCTGCCCCTGCAGCTCGTCAAGGCCAACCCCGCCATGGGCAACGGCACCATGACCGGCGTGACGTACATCCAGCGCGTAGCACTGAAGGGCGGCGTGGCCCCCGCCACCGCCTGCACCACCGCCAGCAAGGGCGCCCGTGAAATCGTGAAGTACCAGGCCGACTACATCTTCTGGAAGGCGGCGTAAGCGATGGAGTCGCATGCAGGTACCGATGACCTGCATGACAACTGGCGGGAGCGGTTGGCTCGAGCGCCCTGCCTAGGCTACTGACCAAGGGCGACGCGCTCGCACGGCCCAGGCCAGCAACCGCCGCGCAAGGGCCGCCCCGCCGCGCTGGCGGTGTCCCCCTTCCCAAATTGCGCAGCAATTTGAGAAAAGGGGCTGAGTGCCGCGGCTCCAGGCCTGCCTGCGCAGGCCTGGACGGCAACGAAGAGCGGCTGCCTCTGGCGGATGCACCGAGGCGCAGAGCGCCTCAGGGGGTTAATACTGCTTATACGGCAGGAACTTGCCCGACAGCACCACGTTCACGCGGTCCCCATTGGGGTTGGCCTCGCGCTGGATGTCCATGCTGAAGTCGATGGCGCTCATGATGCCGTCGCCAAACTCCTCGTGGATCAGCTCCTTGATGGTCGTGCCGTACACGCTCACGATCTCGTACCAGCGGTAGATCAGCGGGTCGGTGGGCACCGGCGTGGGCAACGAGCCCTTGTAGGGCACCACCTGCAGCCACTTCTGCTCCTCGGCCGTCAGGCCAAAGATCTTGCCCAGCATCTTGGCCTGTTCGGCCGTGGCGGTCATCTGGCCCAAGCACAGGGCGGTGGTCCATTCCTTCGATTGGCCGACCTTCTTGGCAATGGCATCCCATTGCAGGCCCTTGGCGACCTTGGTGCTGATGATCTTTTCGGTGACGTCGTTGCGGTTCATGGGGATGGCTCCTTGAGAAAGAGGGGTTAAAAATGGGCGCGATTCGGTTGCGCTTTGCCTACAGGGGTTGAAACCGGCGCGATCCAGGCCAGGGCCGCCGTGCAAGGGCCGCCCCGCCGCACGGGCGGCGTCCCCCTTGAGGGGGAAGGCGCGAAGCGACTCAGGGGGTGTTCACGCTTTCGCGCGGGTCACCAGAAAATCCACGATGTGATTGCGCAGCGGGTAATACCCGTCCAGGTGGTGCAGGCTGGCGCGCGTGCGTTCGCGCGGCAACGGGTTGACCACAACCTCGGCGATGCCGCCGGGGCGGTAGCCGTCTGCTGTCTCATTGCCGTTGCTCATGAGCAAGATGCGGTCTGCCAGCAAGATGGCTTCGTCCACATCGTGCGTGATCATGAACACCGTCTGCTGCGTCTGGCGCACGATGGCCATCAGCTCGTCCTGGATGGTGCCGCGCGTGAGCGCATCCAGCGCGCCAAAAGGCTCGTCCAGCAGCAGCATCTTGGGCTGGATGGAGAACGCCCGGGCAATGCCCACGCGCTGCTTCATGCCACCCGACAGCTGTGAGGGCTTCTTGTCGATGGCGGGGCTCAGGCCCACCAGCGCCACAAACTTTTCGACGTGCGCGGTGACCTGCGCCGCCTTCCACTCCGGCCAGCGCGACTTGACGGCAAACGCGATGTTCTGGCGCACCGTCAGCCAGGGCATGAGCGCGTGGCTCTGGAACACCACCCCGCGGTCCAGGCTGGGGCCCGCGACCTCGCGGCCGTCCATGATGACGTTGCCGGACGTGGCGGTATCCAGCCCCGCCAGCACGTTCAGGATGGTGGTCTTGCCGCAGCCCGAGTGCCCGATGATGCAGACGAACTCACCCTTGTCGAGCGTGAAGGACACGTCGGCAAACACCGGCTTGGCGGGCACATAGGCCTTGCCCAGTTTTTCAATCTGCAGGAATCCGGTCACGTTGGCGGCCTTTCGTTGCTGGGGGTCACGGGCATCGGGGGCGGGCGCGGTGGCGCGCTGGGTCACGTCACTCCACATAGGTCACCACCTTCTGCAGCTGGCCAAAGGCCAGGTCCAGCAACATGCCCACCAGGCCGATGACCACGATGGCAAAGATCACGTTGGTGAGCGAGAGGTTGTTCCACTCGTTCCACACGAAGTAGCCAATGCCGGTGCCGCCCACCAGCATCTCGGCCGCCACGATCACCAGCCAGGCAATGCCCATGCTGATGCGCATCCCCGTGAGGATGGTGGGCGCCGCCGCAGGCAGGATCACGAGGAATGCCTTGCGCAGCGGGTTGACCTCCAGCGTGGCCGACACATTGAGCCACTCGCGCTTGACCGATGCCACGCCGAACGCCGTGTTCACCAGCATCGGCCACACCGAGCAGATGAAGATCACGAAGATGCCCGAGATGCCCGAATCCTTGATGGTGTAGAGCGCCAGCGGCATCCACGCCAGCGGACTGATGGGCTTGAGCACCTGGATGAAGGGGTCGAACGCGCGGCGCAGCAGCGGCGACATGCCGATGACAAACCCCAGCGGTATCGCCACCAGGCAGGCCAGGCCAAAGCCCAGTGCCACGCGGCCCAGCGAATGCGCGAGCTGGATGGCAATGCCCTTGTCGTTGGGGCCGTTGTCGTAGAACGGGTTGGACAGATGGCTCCACACCGTGGTGCCCATGGCCCCCAGGGTGGGGAACCCGCCGCTCTTGGGCGCGCCCGGGTCCTTGCCCATCATCTTGGCGTACTCGATCTGCTCGGCCGTCATGCCGGCCGTGCTGCCGCCCGCAGCGCCCGACGGCGCCGTGGCGATGTACCAGATACCCAGCAGCGTCAGGAAGATAAGCACGGACAGCAGGCCCGCGCGCAGGTTGAGGTTTTTGGAACTTGTCATGTCAAATCTCCGTGTGCTCCACAGATCCACCGGCCCACAAATAGGGCGGGGCCGAGGCCAGCGCCCCCGCGCAAGGGCCGCCCCGACATGCCCATGTCGCTTTCGCTGCGTGCGCTGGGGGCGTCCCCCTTGAGGGGGAAGGCGCGAAGCGACTCAGGGGGGGCTTCATGTCATGCCGCCTTGCGGATGGGGAAGCTCTTGGCGTAATCCGCCGCCTTCGCCGCATCGAACTCGCGCCCCATGATCTTGAACTTGGGGTAAGCGCCCTCGGGCACCTTCTGGTCCAGCGCCTTCATGTGCTTCTTGGCGTCGGTGAGCAAAAACACCTGCTCGGCGATCTGCCTGTAGTTCACATCGCCCTTGACGTAGCCCCAGCGCTGCATCTGCGTGAGCATCCATACCGCCATGCTCTGCCACGGCATGGGGTCGAAGTCGGCGCGGTCGGGCACCGACTGGATCTTGCCCAGCCCATCGGCAAACCGGCCGGTGAGCACCTGCGTGAGCACGGTCTCGGGCTGGTTGAGGTACTGCGCGGGCGCAATCACCTTGGCGATCAGCTCGCGGTTTTCGGGCTTGCGCGCCATGGCGGCCGAGGTCAGCACGGCGCGGTACAGCGCGGCAAAGGTATTGGGGTTTTGCTGGATGAACTCGGCGCTGGTGCCGAACGCGCAGCAGGGGTGGCCGTCCCACAGCTCCTTGGTCAGGATGTGCAGGAAGCCGATTTCCTCGTACACCGCGCGCTGGTTGAACGGGTCCGGGCCCAGGTAGCCGTCGATGTTGCCGGCACGCAGGTTGGCCACCATTTCTGGCGGCGGCACCACGCGGATCTGGATGTCGGTGTCGGGGTTCAGGCCATGCTCTGCCACGTAGTAGCGCAGCAGGAAGTTGTGCATGCTGAACTCGAACGGCACCGCAAACTTGAAGCCCTTCCACTGCTTGGGATCGCGCTTGTCCTTGTGCTTGTTGGCCAGGGTGATGGCCTGCCCGTTGGTGTTCTGGATGGTGGCCACCTTCATGGGCATGGCGTTGGAGCCCACGCCCATCGAGATCGCCAGCGGCATGGGGCTCAGGAAGTGCGTGGCGTCGTACTCCTTGTTCATCATCTTGTCGCGGATCAGCGCCCAGCCCGCCGTCTTGGTGACTTCGACATTCAGGCCCTGCTTTTGGTAGAAGCCCAGCGGGTGCGCCATGATCAGCGGCGTGGCGCACGTGATCGGGATGAAGCCGATCTTGAGGTTGGTCTTCTCCAGCGCGCCTTGTTTCTCCTGCGCCATGGCCTGCAGGCTGGCCACGGGCAGCACGCTGCCGATGGCGGCCATGGCCGTGCCCTTGCCCACGGCGCGCAGAAAGCGGCGGCGCACCTCGTCATGCGGGAACAGCGCCTTGACCAGCGTGGCCTCGATGAATTCGTTGCTGTAGGCCTCGAATTCGCTGGTCAGGCTGCGTTCGCGCAGCTTGGCGGCGGCAGCATCCGCCGTCACCTCGGCATGGTGGTCTGCAGCGCTGTGGTCACGGCCACAGCTGCACTTGAGCATCAAAGGGCGGTCGGCATCAAACGGCGAGAAGAATTCAGACATGGCACACCTCGGTGAGTTGGTGCCTGCCTTTACGCAAAGCGCGGGCCAGCTTGTGGCCTGCCGATCACCCCGGATGCATTTCGTGGGGCTGGCGTCTACACGTGTAGGGCCAGCACTACAGCCGGCCCGACGCCAGCCGTAAAACCAGAAGGTGTGAAGGGACCCAACATGCCAGAGCAGACGGCCAAAACGCTTGCGCTCTAGGCGCAAGGCGCAGCCATAGCCTAGCTATGGCGAGCACTTGCAACAAAGAGCGGGAGTGTTTTGGCAGGATGAGCGGGCGTGTGGGGTTCTTTCACACCTTCTTAGCTTTCGGGCAGCCCGCGGGCCAGCAGGGCCAGTTCCACATCGTTGCGCGCACCGGTTTTTTCGAGGATGCGGGCGCGGTAGGTACTTACCGTGTTGGGCGCCAGCTTGAGCTGCGCACCAATTTCGCTCACGCTATGCCCCGCCGTGAGCAGGCGGAACACCTGGTGCTCCCGGTACGAGAGCGCGTCCACGCCCACCGGCAGCCCCGGCTGGGCAGCGCGCACCACGCCGGTGCGCTCCACGGCCCCCGCCAGTGCCTGGGCCGTCGCCTCGGTCAGGTACCGGCCGCCTGCGGCGACCTTGCGCACGGCGGCCACCATGTCGTCGGGGTCGGCGCTTTTGTGCAGGTAGCCGGCGGCGCCCATCTGGATACAGCGCACGGCGTACTGGCGCTCGGGGTAGGTGCTGAGCATCAGCACTGGCAGCGCGGGCCAGGCCTTCCGCAGCGCCTGCAGCGCTTCCAGGCCGTCCAGGCCGGGCATGGCGATGTCCAGCAGCACCAGATCGAGCCCCTGCGAGCCGCCCAGCTGGGCCACCTGCTCCAAAACCGCCTGCCCGTGGGTGGCTTCGCCCGCCACCACGATCTCGGGCGGCCCGTTGGCCGGGTCGGCCAGCACCTGTTTGAGGCCCTCGCGGACGATGCGGTGGTCATCGCCCAGCAGCACGCGGATGGGGGCGGTCATGCCAGCTCTCGCGGGATCAGCAGGCGCAGGCACGAGCCGCGGCCGGGCTCGCTGTGGATGTGCAGCTCGCCGCCGAGCTGCCGCGCCCGCTCGCGCATGCCCATCACGCCGTAGGCCGTGGGCGCCTCCAGCGCCTGCCGCGTGGCGCCCACGCCGTTGTCCTGCACGCGCAGCTCCAGCAGGTCGGGCTGGGCGTAGATGGTGATGTCGATGGCGCTGGCCTGCGCATGCCGGCCCACGTTGCTCAGCATCTCCTGGAAGATGCGGAACACGGCCATGGCGGCGGGCTCGGGCAGCTGCAGGTCGGCAGGCACGTCCATGCGCCAGGCCAGCTGCAGCTCGGCCGACTGCACGAACTCCTGCGCCTGCCACTCCAGCGCGGCCCACAGGCCCTGGTGGTCGAGGATGCTGGGGCGCAGGTCTGTGATGATGCGGCCCACGTTGTCCACAGCGTTCTCGATCAGGCGGCTCATGTTCTGGCACTTGCAGCGCATCTGCGTGCGCATGTCGCCTGCGGCCTCGGCGCTGCGGCCCTCCTGCTCGCCCAGGCGCTTGTGCAGCCAGTTCACGTCCATCTTCAGGGCCACCAGCAGGCTGCCCAGCTCGTCGTGCACCTCGCGGGCGATGCGGGTGCGCTCTTCTTCGCGCACCTGCTCGGAGTACGCGGACAGCTCGCGCAGCTGAGCCAGCGCGCTGGAGAGCTCTGCCGTGCGCCGGGCCACACGCTGCTCCAGCTCGTCGTTGGCGCGGGCCAGGTCGTCGTGGGCGCGCTGCAGCGCATCGGCGGCCTGCTTGCGGCCGGTGATGTCCACAAACGTGATGACGGCGCCATGCACGGTGTCGCCCTCGACGATGGGGTGGCTGGAATACTCGACCGCAAAAGACGAGCCATCGCGCCGCCAGAACACCTCGGTATCGACACGGCAGGGCAGCCCGTTGCGAAAGGCGTTGAAGATGGGGCAGTCGCTGTCGGCATAGGGGCTGCCGTTGGCGTGCGAGTGGTGGGTGAGCGCATGCATGTTGCGGCCCATCACCTCGTCGGCCGCAAAGCCGATCATCTGCGCGCCCGCCCGGTTGATGAACACGCAGTTGCCCGCCAGGTCCACGCCAAACACGCCTTCGCCAGTGGATTCAAGCATGAGCCCCAGACGGTGCTGCCACAGCCCGGTGAGCGCGCCCTGGCCGGCGGGGAGATGAAGAACGTTGGCAGGCATGGGGTGCTGCAAGCAATGGCCGTGCCTGCACTCCGCACAAAGTGCGACATGCGCACGTCGCAAGTGCACGTCGCAAGTGCACGTCGCAAGTGCACGTCGCAAGTGCACGTCGCAAGTCCAGGTCGCAAGCACAGGTCGCACAATAGCCCCATGCAAGCCTCTTCCGAAACCGCGGCACACGCCGCCGCCCCCGCGCCAGAGTCTGTGTGGCGCGCGCCCAGCCTTTCCACCCGCTTTTGGCCGGTGTTCCTGCGCAACCTGCTGGTGTGGCGCAAGCTGGCCATTCCCAGCCTGGTGGGCAACATCGCCGAGCCGCTGATGTGGCTGGTGGCCTTTGGCTATGGCATGGGGGCGCTGGTGGGGCAGATCACGGTGCAGGGCACACCGGTGCCCTACATCCTGTTCCTGGCCAGCGGCTCGATCTGCATGAGCGCCATGAACGCAGCGAGTTTTGAGGCGCTGTACTCGGCGTTTTCGCGCATGCATGTGCAGAAAACGTGGGACGGCATCATGAACGCGCCTGTGCGGCTCGATGATGTGGTGCTGGCCGAGATGCTGTGGGCCGCCTTCAAGGCGCTGTTCACCGTGACGGCCATTCTGGGCGTGATGCTCGCCTTGGGCATCAGCCACAGCCCCAAGCTGCTCGTGGCGTGGCCGGTGCTGCTGTTCGTGGGGATCATGTTCTCCAGCATTGCGCTCATCTTCAACGCGCTGGCCAAGGGGTACGACTTCTTCACGTACTACTTCACGCTGGTGCTCACGCCCATGATGTTCCTCTCGGGCGTGTTCTTCCCGCGCGAGCAGCTGCCGCCCGTGGTGCGCGCCATCTCCGACTGGCTGCCGCTGACCAACGCCGTCGAGTTGGTGCGCCCGCTGTTCATGGACCGCTGGCCCGACGAGCCGCTGCGCCACGGCGCGGTGCTGGTGGTGACCACCGTGGTGGCCTTCTGGGTGGCGCTGGCACTGACGCGGCGGCGGTTTCGCGGTTGAGGGATCACCCGCCCATTTGCTATTACTTATATAGCAATAAATTTTACCAGAACAAGCGCTAACGGCCTAAAAGGCCTGAAATCTGCCCTCCGGCGGGTCGCCGGGTCGCGTTCAGGCGGCTGCGCGCAGCAGGTCCACCGCCTTCTCGGCAATCATGACCGTGGGCGCGTTGGTGTTGCCGCTCACGATGCGCGGCATCACGGACGCGTCCACCACGCGCAGGCCATCCAGGCCGTGCACGCGCAGGTCGGCATCCACCACATCCAGCGGCCCCGGCCCCATGCGGCAGCTGCCCACCGGGTGGTAGATGGTGTCGGCGTACTGGCGGATCACCGCCTCGATCTCGGCGTCGGTCTGCGCCCCTGCCGTGGCGGGCAGCTCCCTGGCGCCGAACTGCGCCAGCGCAGGTTGCGCCAGGATCTCGCGCAGGCGTTTGAAGCCCTGCACCATGCGCCGCATGTCGTCCTCGTCGGCCAGGAAGTTCGGGTCTACCAGCGGCAGTGCCATGGGGTCGCTGCTGGCCAGCGTCACGCTGCCGCGGCTCTTGGGCTGCAGCAGGCATACATGGCCCGAGTAGCCATGGCCGAACACGGTCTTGCGGCCATGGTCCACCAGCTTGCCGATCACGAAGTGCAGTTGCAGGTCGGGCACCGGCTCGCCGGGCGTGCTCTTGATGAAACCGCCGGCCTCGGCAAAGTTGGTGGTCAGCAGCCCCGTGCGCTGCCTGCGCCACTCGGCCATGCCGCGCAGCGCGCTCACCATGCCCGCCAGCGACAGGCCAAACAGATCCTTCAGGTTGGGGGCGTCCAGCACCTGCACCACGTCGGGGTGGTCGTGCAGGTTTGCGCCCACTCCGGGCAGGTTGTGCATGACCGGAATGCCGATTTGCTGCAGGTGTGCGCCGGGGCCGATGCCCGACAGCATCAGCAGCTGCGGCGACAGCAGCGCGCCCGCGCTGAGCAGCACCTCGCGCCGCGCCTTCACCTGCTGCACGCGGCCGCCCTGGCGGTATTCCACGCCCACTGCGCGGCGGCCCTCGAACAGGATGCGCGTCGCGCGCGCGCCGGTAATCACCTGCAGGTTGGGCCGGCCCAGGTGCGGCGTGAGGTAGCCCTTGGCCGCACTGTGGCGCTCGCCGTTCTTGTGGGTGACCTGGTACAGGCCCACGCCTTCCTGCGTGGCGCCGTTGAAATCGTCGTTGTGTGGGTGGCCTGCCTGCACGCCCGCCTTGGCAAACAGGTGGCTGAAGCGGTTGGGCGAGCGCAGGTCGGCCACGTTGAACGGCCCGCCCTGGCCGTGCCAGGCATCGGCGCCGCGCTCGTTGTTCTCGGCACGCAGGAAGTACGGCTTGACGTCGTCCCAGCCCCAGCCGGGGTTGCCCTGGGCGGCCCAGTGGTCGTAGTCGGCATGCTGGCCGCGGATGTAGACCATGGCGTTGATGGAGCTGGAGCCACCCAGCACCTTGCCCCGCGGCTGAAAGCCCCGCCGGTTGTTCAGCGCAGGCTGCGGCGTGGTGTTCTGCCCCCAGCCGTTGAGCTCGAACTTGGCCATCACCGCCAGCCCTGCCGGGCAGTGGATGAACACGCTGCTGTCGGCCGGGCCGGCTTCGAGCAGGCACACACGCACGGTCGGGTCTTCCGTCAGGCGCCCTGCCAGCACGGAGCCGGCCGAGCCGCCGCCGATCACGATGTAGTCGAACATGCTTTTTATCCCCTGTTGTCTTGCCTGTTATGTCGCCTGTGGTGGCAGTGTCGGGGCACCATAACCGAACGGGCGTTCGATTCGCTTTACCATCCTGCCCGTCTGTTTCACTTTGAAGAGAGCTCTCTATATGACGATTCAAACGGTTGGCATCATCGGCGCGGGCACCATGGGCAACGGCATTGCGCAGGCGTGCGCGGTGTCGGGCATCCACGTGGTGATGGTGGACATCTCCGATGCTGCAGTGCAAAAAGGCCTGGCCACCGTGGCCGGCAGCCTGGACCGCCTGATCAAGAAGGAAAAGATCAGCGCCGCCGACAAGGACGCCGCCCTGGCGCGCATCAAGACCTCCACCAGCTACGACGACCTCAAGGCCGCACAGCTCGTGATCGAGGCCGCCACCGAGAACTACGAACTCAAGGTCAAGATCGTCAAGCAGATCGACGCCATCGTGCCGCCCGAGGTGATCATCGCGTCCAACACCTCGTCGATCTCCATCACCAAGCTGGCCGCCGCCACCAGCCGCGCCGACCGCTTCATCGGCATGCACTTCTTCAACCCCGTGCCCATGATGGCGCTGGTGGAAATCATCCGTGGCCTGCAGACCAGCGACGCCACGCACGACGCCGTGAAGGCCCTGGCCGAAGCCCTGGGCAAGAGCCCGATCACCGTGAAGAACGCGCCCGGCTTCGTGGTCAACCGTATCCTGGTGCCCATGATCAATGAGGCCTTCTTCGTGCTGGCCGAGGGCCTGGCCACCCCCGAGGACATCGACGCCGGTATGAAGCTGGGCTGCAACCAGCCCATCGGCCCGCTGGCGCTGGCGGACATGATTGGCCTGGATGTGTGCCTGGCCGTGATGGACGTGTACCTGACCGAGTTTGGCGACAGCAAATACCGCCCCTGCCCGCTGCTAAAGGAAATGGTGGCTGCGGGCCGGCTGGGGCGCAAGACAGGTCAGGGCGTGTATAGGTATTGAAGCCCCCCTGAGTCGCTTCGCGCCATCCCCCCAAGGGGGACGCACCCCGGCGCACGGAGTGAAGACGACATTCACATGTCGTGGCGGCCCTTGCGCGGGGGCGCTGGCGTCGTGCCGCGCCGGTTTCGCAGGCCGTCGGCGCGACGAATCTCCTGAGCTGCAGCGCAGTGTCCCGGCTGGGACGGCACCCGGCGCGCCAAGCGTTTTCAATGTTGGGCAAGGAGACACACCATGCCCACCCTCACCCCCACCACCCCCCCGCCCGAAGGCCGCATCGACACCCAGGTCATCGGCCATGTGCTGCTGATCGGCATCAACCGACCGGCCAAGCGCAATGGGTGGACGCCGCCCATGTTCCGCCAGCTGGCCGAGGCCTACACCCGGCTGGATGACGAGCCTGCCCTGCGCGTGGGTGTGCTGCACGCGTTTGGCGACCACTTCACGGCGGGGCTCGACCTGCCCGCCGTGAGTGCCTACATGCAGCGCGGCGAGAAAGCCATTCCCGAAGGGCTGGTGGAGCCGCATGACTACGGCCTGCCGGGCTACCGGCGCCGCACCAAGCCCATGGTGGTGGCGGTCAAGGGCATCTGCTTTACGGTGGGCATCGAGCTGATGCTGGGTGCCGACATCGTGGTAGCGGCCGACAACTGCCGTTTTTCGCAGATGGAAGTGCAGCGCGGCATCATGGCCACGGGCGGTGCCACGCTGCGCATGGCCGAGCGGGCGGGCACAGGCAATGCGCTGCTGCATTTGCTGACTGCCGATGAGTTTGGCAGCGCCGAGGCGTACCGCCTGAACTTTGTGCAGAAGGTGGTGCCCGCAGGCCAGGAGCTGGATGCAGCACTGCAGATTGCCCAGCGCATCGAAGCCCAGGCACCGCTGGCCGTGGTGGCCACACGGCTCAACGTGCTCAAGGCCATCGAACAGGGGCAAGCGGCCGCGGTGGCCGAGTTCATCCCAGTGCAGAAGACGCTGGCCCACAGCGAGGACGCCGCCGAGGGTGTGCGCGCGTTTGTGGAGCGGCGGCCGGCGCGGTTCAGCGGGCGGTAGAGGTCTGGGGCGACAGGGCACGCCTTCTGTCGTGGCGCGCGCATAACACCTGCGGCGCCTGGGTGCGCACCCCCTCCCGTTAACCGTCCGCGCCACAAGGATTTACACAATTCAATTGCACACAATTTAATTGCGCCGCACAATCGCACCCATGTCCAGCCCCGCCACCCCCCAGACCCCCAGCCCCGCCCTCCTGCGGCTGGACAACCAGGTCTGCTTTGCGCTGTATTCGGCCTCGCTGGCCATGACCAAGTTATACAAACCCCTGCTCGACAGCATCGGCCTGACCTACCCGCAGTACCTGGCGATGCTGGTGCTGTGGGAGCAGGACGGCCTGATGGTCTCCGAGCTGGGCGAGCGCCTGTTCCTCGACTCCGGCACGCTCACCCCGCTGCTCAAGCGGCTCGAAGCCCAGGGCCTGATCGCCCGCCTGCGCGATGTGCAGGACGAGCGCCGGGTTCGCATCACCCTCACGGCCGATGGCCGCGCGCTGCGCGACCGGGCCGAAATCATTCCGCAGTGCGTGCTGCAAAGCAGCCAGTGCTCGCTGCCCGAACTGGCGGCGCTCACGGGCCAGCTCAAGGATTTGCGCGGCAAGCTCCACCAGGGTTGACGGCAACCTGCCTGCCCCGCACTGATACCGATTCCCTCCCCGCCCACCTGTGGGCACCAACCTCCAAGGAAGACACCATGACCACACTCGAAAAAGTCCTGTACACCGCCAAGGCCCACGTCACCGGTGGCCGCGATGGAGCCGCCAAGACCGACGACGGCCGCCTGGACGTCAAGCTGTCGTCGCCCGGCACCGCCGGCACCGGCACCAACCCCGAGCAGCTGTTCGCATCGGGCTATGCAGCCTGCTTCATCGGCGCGATGAAGGCCGTGGGCGGCAAGATCGGCATCCCCGTGCCGCAAGACGTGTCCATCGCCGCCGAAGTGGACCTGGGCCCCATCCCGAACGCGTACGGCATCGCCGCCCGCCTGGCCATCAGTCTGCCCGGCATGGACAAGGCCACCGCCCAGAAGCTGGTGGACGCAGCCCACCAGGTCTGCCCCTACTCCAACGCCACACGCGGCAACATCGACGTGACGATCACGCTGGTGTAAGTGCTGGCGGGGCTGCCGGCCAGGGTGCCGGCAACCAGCCCGGCTTGCTCTTGAATCAATAGCTGTCAGTGCTTGTCAATCAAGCGCTGGCGGCTGTTTTTGCTTTGGAATCGTCCTTGAACAGCTCTGTGGCGGCTGCAAGCCTGCGTTCAGGCACCGGGAGGATGATGGTGGGCAGAAAGCTCCGCCATGAAGATCGCCCTGCTGTCCGACATCCACGCCAACCGCCCCGCCCTGGCGGCCTGTCTGGAGCACGCACGCGGCCAGGGGGCCGAGCGGTTTGCGCTGCTCGGTGACCTGGTGGGCTACGGCGGCGAGCCTGCTGCCGTGCTTGACGACATCATGGCGCTGGCCGCCCAGGGCGCCTGGGTGGTGCTGGGCAACCACGACGCCATGGCCCTGGCACCGCCCCCGGCGGCCTCCAGCCGCGGGGCGCTGGGCGCGCAGTGGACGCACGACCAGCTCCAGCCCCGGCATGTGGCGTTTTTACAGTCGCTGCCCCTGACCCTGCGCGTGGGCGACGCCGCGCTGCTGGTGCATGCCAGCGCCGACATGCCCGCCCAGTGGCGCTATGTGGAAGACTCCGGCGCGGCCGAGCGCAGCATGACGGCCGCGCAGGCGCTGGACCCGGCCATCCGCTATGTTTTCAGCGGCCATGTGCATGGCCAGGCGCTGTATTTCATGACCCCCACGGCCAAGCTCATGCGCTTTACCCCCGAGCCCGGCGTGGCCGTGCCCGTGCCACCGCACCGGCAGTGGCTGGCCATCGTCGGCTCGGTGGGCCAGCCGCGCGATGGCGATGCGCGTGCCATGTACGCCGTTTTTGACGACACCGCGCGCCAGGTCACCTTCCACCGCGTGCCGTACGACCATGCCGCTGCAGCGGCCTGCATCCGTGCGGCGGGCCTGCCCCCCTTTTATGCCGACCGGCTTGAATCCGGCCACTGACGGCACCCCGGCCCACACCGGGCATCCCGCCGGTGGGCGCCGCGCCATGCCACACCCTTTTCTTTTGCAACCGCCCTTCGCACTGCACGATGAAAAAGCTTGAACCGGGTACCGAGATCGACGGCTTTCGCGTGCGCGAGTGCATCCACGCCGGCGGCATGGCCCACATCTACGCCGTGGACTACGCGCAGGAAGGCCGCAGCAGTGGTTTCCCGATGGCCATGAAAATCCCGCGCATGACGGTGGGCGACGGGGCTGAAACCATTGTGAGCTTCGAGGTCGAGCTGCAGATATTGCCCGTGCTGAGCGGCCCGCACGTGCCGCGCTTTGTGGCAGCCGGCGACCTCAGCCGCCTGCCGTATCTGGTGATGGAATACGTGCCGGGCAAGACGCTGCAGCACTGGCTGGACCAGCCCGAGCGCCCCGACGCCGACACCATCGCCCGCCTGGGCGCCGCCGTGGCCCACGCCGCGCACAGCCTGCACCAGCAGAACGTGTGCCACCTCGACCTCAAGCCCGCCAACGTGCTCATCAAGGACGACGACCGCACCGCCGTGCTGCTGGACTTCGGCCTCTCGTGCCACGCCCACTACCCCGACCTGCTGGCCGAGGAGATGCGCCTGGCCGTGGGCTCGCCCGCATGGATCGCACCCGAACAGGTGGTGGGTGTACGGGGCGACCCGCGCAGCGACATCTTTGCCATCGGCGTCATGCTGTACGAGCTGGCCACGGGCGAGCTGCCCTTTGGCGCGCCCACCACCCGCGGCGGCATGCGCCAGCGCCTGTGGATGACGCCCGCGCCTCCGCGCAAGCACCGCGCCGACATCCCGGCGTGGCTGCAGGAAATCATCCTGCGCTGCCTGGAGCCCGAGGCCTCCCAGCGCTACCCCTCGGCCGCGCACCTGGCCTTCGACCTGGCCCACCCCGGCGACGTGCTGCTGACCGAGCGCAGCACCCGCACCCAGGGCACGCCGCTACGCACGCACCTCCGGCGCTGGTTCCGCGCGGCGGGCATGCAGTACACGCCCAGCCCCCTGCCCGCGCAGCAGATCGAGGACACCCCCATCCTCATGGTGGCCGTGCCCCATGCCGACGTGAGCGATGCCACGCTGTACTCGCTGCGGCAGGCGGTGGGCCGGTCGCTGGGAATCCGGCCCGGTGCGCGGCTGGCCTGCGTGACAGTGATCTCGCCGTCGGCCAGCAGCCTGACCGACAGCGAGCGCAGCGAGACCACGCTGCACCGCCAGCACATGGCGCGGCTGCGCCAGTGGGCGCAGGGCCTGGACCTTGCGGGGCATTCGGTCAGCTACCACGTGCTGGAAGCTGGTGACGTGGCCCAGGCGCTGGTGCGCTACGCTGCCAGCAACCACGTCAGCATGATGATCCTGGGCGCTGCCACCCATGGTCTGCAGACCCAGCGTTTCATTGCCACCGTGCCGATGCGTGTGGCGCGGGATGCGCACTGCACGGTGATCCTGGTCAAGCAGGCGTTGCCGTTTGCGCAGCTGGGGCAGGCGCTGACCGACTGAAACCGCGGGCAAGCCGGCCTGCGTCGCACCACCCCACCGCACCCTGCCCGTTAGGGCTGGGCCTGTCGAAGCCTGGCTTGTCGGTTACTACTCCATGCTTGTGTTCAGGGCGGGAGCCGGGAGTCGCCCGGCGTGCGAGTAACTTTCTTTTGGCTCGCCAAAAGAAAGTCACCAAAGAAAAGGCGACCCTCAGTCTGCGACCCCTTCGCTTCGCTGCGGGGCAGACCTGCGCCGGTGCGGTTGCGGGGTGCGCCGTGGAACTCGCTTTGCGCTGGCGCGCGCCGCTCGGACAACCACGGCGAGTCAGATCACGAAGCACGCGCGCTCCGACGCGCGTGCTCACCCCGCAACCGCCCCGGCGCAGGCGCAGCCAGAAGGGGGTGGGAGCCGGACAGCCGCACGGGTCGTCGCTATGCTCGACGCGTAACACGCAGCGCTTGCGCTTGGCCAGCACCCAGCCCCTGTCGCCCACGCGCCGCCGGCAGATTGAGCGCCGCCGGGCTTTCGTTTAGCGTAAGGGGATGAGCACCACCACCCTCCACGTTCGCCAGGATCAGCTGGCCACCACCCGCCTGCACACCACCGAAGACACCGCGCTGGCCGACGGCCAGGTCCGCGTGCGGGTGGACCGCTTTGCCCTCACGGCCAACAACATCACGTATGCCGCGATGGGCGACATGCTGAACTACTGGCAGTTCTTCCCCACGGGCGATGCCGGCTGGGGCATCGTGCCAGTGTGGGGGTTTGGCACGGTGGTGCAGTCGCTGCACCCCGGGGTGGCAGTGGGCGAGCGCCTGTACGGCTACTGGCCCATGGGCACGCAAGCGGTGCTCACACCGCAGCGGCTCAGCGCCCAGGGCTTCAGCGATGGAGCACTGCACCGCGCCAGCTTGCATGCCGTCTACAACCAGTACCTGCGCAGCAGCGCCGACGCCTTCTACCAGGCCGACACCGAAGACCTGCAGGCCCTGCTGCGGCCGCTGTTCATCACCTCGTGGCTGATTGACGACTTTCTGGACGACAACGCCTTCTTTGGCGCGCGGCGCATGTTGCTGTCCAGTGCATCCAGCAAGACGGCCTACGGCACGGCTTTCCAGCTTGCGCAGCGCGAAGGCATCGAAGTGGTGGGCCTCACATCGGCCGCCAACGTGGCGTTCTGCGAAAGCCTGGGCTGCTACCGCCGCGTGGTGGCGTACGACGACCTCGCTACGCTCGACGCCGCCACGCCATCGGTCTACATCGACTTTGCTGGCAGCACCGGCCTGCGCGCCCGCGTGCACCAGCATTTCAGCGGCCTGGCCTACAGCTGCGCCGTGGGCGCAAGCCACGTGGGCGACCTGGGCGGCGCAGGCCAGCTGCCCGGCCCCCGCCCGGTGATGTTCTTTGCGCCCGCCCAGGTCAAAAAGCGCAATGCCGACTGGGGCGCCGCCGGGCTGGGCCAGCGGCTGGTCTTGGCCTGGCAGGCTTTCAGCACCGCTGTACAAAACCCGGCCGACCCGTGGCTGCAGGTGCGCCAGCACAGCGGGCCGGCCGCCGTACAGGCCCTGTATGCCGACCTGCTGGCCGGTGGCGGCGACCCGCGCCTGGGCCACATGGCCCGCTTCGCGACAGATTGAACGCGCACGCCGGGCTGGCGGCGACAATGGGCCATGCCCCACCAGCCTTCCCTCGACAGCCAGCCCCCCATCCCCACCGCCCCGGCGCGCAGCGCGGGTGAGGCCGACCTGCATCCCTATGCCCGGCTGACTCCCGACCACGTGCTGGACGCGCTGGCCAGCGTGGGCCTGTACGGCGATGGCCGGCTGATGGCCCTGTCGTCGTACGAAAACCGCGTCTACCAGGTCACGCTGGAAGACGGCGAGCGCGTGGTGGCCAAGTTCTACCGCCCCGGCCGCTGGAGCCAGGCGCAGATTCTGGAAGAACACGCCTTTGCCGCCGAGCTGATGGCAGCCGAAGTGCCCGCCGTGGGCCCCACGGTGCTGGGCGGCCACACGCTGCACCAGCACGACGGCTTTGCGTTTTCGGTCAGCCCCTGGCGCGGCGGCCGCCAGCCCGAGCTGGACGACTTTGAAGTGCTCGAATGGATCGGCCGCTTCCTGGCCCGCATCCACACCGTGGGCGCGGCCCAGCCGTTTGCCCACCGGCCTGCGCTGGACCTGCAGGGCTTTGGCATCGAGTCGCGCGACTGGCTGCTGGGCCACCACATCATCCCGCTGGACATGCAGTCGGCCTGGCAAGAGCAGTGCGAAAAAGCTATTGAATTAATAGCAACAAGGGCAAACAATACCAGCGCTAGCGGCCAATTTGGCTTGAAAGATGCCACGTTCATCCGCCTGCACGGCGACTGCCACCCCGGCAACATCCTGTGGACGCCCCTGGACGAATGGGGCCGCGGCGGCCCCCACTTTGTGGACCTGGACGACGCGCGCATGGGCCCGGCCGTGCAGGACCTGTGGATGCTGCTGTCGGGCGACCGGCGCCAGCGCACCCACCAGCTCGGCGCCCTGATCGACGGGTACGAGCAGTTCCGCAACTTTGACCGCCGCGAGCTGGCTCTCATTGAGCCGCTGCGCACGCTGCGCCTCATCCACTACAGCGCCTGGCTCGCGCGCCGCTGGCAAGACCCGATCTTCCCCGTCAACTTCCCGTGGTTTGGCACCAGCGACTACTGGCGGGGGCAGGTGGACATGCTGATTGAGCAGAACGAGGCGATGCAGGAAGATCCGCTGGTGGGATAAGGCGTGCGGGCTGACAGCCACGGTTCAGCGCGGCTCTGCAAACGCTCGGGTGAACGCCATGCAGGTGCAAGGCCGGGTCGCACCGGTGCTCAGGCGTATCCGCCATGCGACGCGAGCCATTGTCGGGTCGCACCAGCTTCGTTGAGCAGCCACTGCCGAAAGCGGCGTAACTGCGGGCGATGCAGCGTTTCGGCGCGAAAACGCACCTGGAACGCATGCGATGTTTTTCGTCCAGTCGACATCGGAAACGGCAGCGACAGCCGCCCAGCGTCGATCAATGGGCGCAGCAGCGCCATGCCGCACAGAGCAAAGCCGGCGTCGGCCGCCACAGCGTCAATCGCTGGGGCGATGCGCTGAAAACGGATCCCTCGCTCCGGCGCAGTGCGCTTCAACCCCTGGGATGCCAACCATTCCGGCCACTTCGGGGATTGCGGATCGTTCCGATAAAAGTCCACATGCAGAAGCGGAAATCCCTCCAGCCTTGTTGCGCCGCCGAGCGCAGCGACACGGCGCTCATTCTCGGGAGAAGTCACCGGCAAAACATGGTCGTGAAACAGCAACTCACCGGGACGTTCTTCAGCGCCCCGTTCACTGCCGAGAGGTCCAAAGAAGATCTCGCAATCCGCCGCCCCCATGCGCCGGGGCGGATCTGCTTCGCCGTTGATCGCCAGTTCGATGTTGGGATGCTCCTCGCGAAACGCAGGCAATCTGGGCGCAAGCCATAAATCCGCAATGTCACTGGCGGCTGCAATGCGTATTTGCTGGCCCCGCTGTAGTTCCAGCAGATCGGCGGCCTGCGCCAATTCCTGGAATGCAGCATGCAGGTGCGGCAAGGCACCGCGAAGTTCAGGGGTCGCTTGCAGGCCTGAGCGACCGCGCACCAGAAGGTCGATGCCCAGGTACTCCTCCAGTGCCTTTACACGCTGGCCGACGGCCGCTGGCGTGATGGCAAGTTTGGAGGCTGCACCGGTCAAGGAGCCCGTGCGCAGCGCGAGTTCGAGTGCCTGCAATGACCGCAGGTGGCTGGGTGGATCCATGCAAAAAGACTAAAGCTTTTCTTTACTGACAGCAAGATTATTTAGCTTGCCGCGCGACGGTCCGTCGCGGAAGATTCCTTCCACACCCACCCCCTCAGGAGAACCGTGATGACTCAACTCAAGCGCTTTGTGATCGAACGAGATATTCCAGGCATCGGAGGCATGTCGATCGTCGAGCTCTGCGGCGCCGCGCGAGCTTCGAACCAGGCCATCTCCAAGCTCGGCCCCGCCATTCAATGGCAGCACAGCTATGTGGCAGACAACCGAACCTTTTGCATCTACCTGGCAGACAGCGAAGCAACGATCCTCCAGCATGCAGAGCTGAGCGGCATACCAGTGGCCAAGGTCACCGAGATTTCACAAATCATCGACCCGACCACGGCGAACAACTGACCCGGCGTGGGCACGCAGTTGCCGGCCAGCAAAACGCTGGTGCTGCGTAGCGACTTCCTTCGCCACGCATACCCAGTACCGGGAAATGGCGATCTCGTAGATAGCCCGCATTGCGCCAAAACAAAACCCCGACAGGGCTCATCGCCCGCCGGGGTTCACGCTTGCGCTTTTCAACGGCCTCCCACCCAGATCAACAACTGTGCATCTGCGGCGGTCGTGCGGCACATGTCAGACCAGTAGCGCATTCACCCGCTTGACGTATGCCGCCGGGTCTTCCGGCAGCCCGCCTTCGGCCAGCAGCGCCTGGTCGAAAAGGATGTGGGCCAAGTCGTGAAAGTGCACGCTGCCATCGAGCTTCTTGACCAGTGCGTGCTCGGCATTCACTTCCAGCACGGGCTTGGTGGCAGGTGCCTGCTGGCCGGCTTGCTTGAGCAAACGCGCCAGCTGGGTGCTCATACCGTCGTCCTGCACCACCAGGCAGGCGGGAGAATCGACGAGGCGGGTGGTCACGCGCACGTCGTCAGCCTTGTCCTTCAGGGCTTCCTTCAGCTTGGCCTGCACGGGCTTGAAGGCCTCGGCCGCTTCCTCGGCCGCCTTCTTTTCGGCTTCGTCCTGCAGCTTGCCCAGGTCCACGGCACCCTTGGCCACGCTTTGCAGCGGCGTGCCGTCAAACTCGTGCAGGTAGTTCAGCGCCCACTCGTCCACGCGGTCGGTCATGAGCAGCACCTCGATGCCCTTCTTCTTGAAGACTTCGAGCTGCGGGCTGTTTTTGGCGGCGGCGAGCGTCTCGGCGGTGATGTAGTAAATCGCCTCCTGGCCTTCCTTCATGCGGGCCTTGTAGTCGGCAAAGCCCACCGTCACCACGTCGCTGGTGGTGCTGGCAAAACGCAGCAGCTTGGCCAGGCGCTCGCGGTTGCCAAAGTCTTCACCCAGGCCTTCCTTGAGCACCGCGCCAAACTCGGCATAGAACTTGGTGTACTTGCCTTCCTTGGCTTTGTCTTCCTCGCTCACCACGTCCGTGACGCCATCAGCGCCTTCAGCCGCCGTGTGCTTGTCGTGCTTGGCCAGGTCTTCCAGCATGCTCAGCACGCGCTTGGTGGAGCCTTCGCGGATGGCGCGCACGTCGCGGCTTTCCTGCAGCAGCTCGCGGCTCACGTTCAGCGGCAGGTCGGCAGAGTCGATCACGCCCTTCACAAAGCGCAGGTAAGTGGGCATCAGCGCTTCGGCGTCGTCCATGATGAACACGCGCTTGACGTACAGCTTCACACCCGCCTTCTTGTCGCGGTTCCACAGGTCAAACGGCGCCTTGGCGGGGATGTACAGCAGCTGCGTGTACTCGGTGTTGCCTTCCACGCGGTTGTGCGCCCAGGTCAGCGGGGCCTCGTGGTCGTGGCTGATGGTCTTGTAGAACTCGGCGTACTGCTCTTCGGTGATGTCCTTCTTGGAGCGGGTCCACAGGGCGCTGGCCTTGTTGATGGTTTCCCACTCACCGGTCTTGACCATGCCGCCGGGCTGGCGGCCGCCGTTTTCGTCGTTGGGGTTGATCAGTTCGCCGTCTTTCCACTCTTCCTTTTCCATCAGGATGGGCAGGCTGATGTGGTCGGAGTATTTGGCGATGACCTGCTTGAGCTTCCAGGCGTTGAGGTATTCCTCGGCATCCTCGCGCAGGTGCAGGATGATGCTGGTGCCACGCTGGGCGCGGGTGATGGTTTCCACCTCAAAGTCGCCCGTGCCGCCGCTGATCCAGCGCACGCCTTCGTCGGCCGCAAGGCCCGCACGGCGGGATTCCACCGTGATCTTGTCGGCCACGATGAAGCCGGAGTAAAAGCCCACGCCGAACTGGCCGATGAGCTGGGCGTCCTGCTTCTGGTCGCCCGAGAGCTTGCCCATGAAGTCCTTGGTGCCGCTCTTGGCGATCGTGCCCAGGTGGTCAATGGCCTCCTGCTGGCTCATGCCGATGCCGTTGTCGGTGATGGTCAGCGTCTTGGCGGCCTTGTCGAAGGTCACGCGGACTTCGAGGTTGGGGGCGTCTTCAAACAGCGCAGAGTTGTTCAGCCCTTCAAAACGCAGCTTGTCGCAGGCGTCCGAGGCGTTGGAGATCAGCTCGCGCAGGAAGATTTCCTGGTTGGAATACAGCGAGTGGGTGACCAGGTGCAGCAGCTGGGCCACTTCGGCCTGGAACGACAGGGTTTGCTTGCTCATGGAGGAGGTTCTCTCTATGGAATCGGTCGATATGAAAAAAAGGGCCCGGCATAAAAAATCACGCCTGCCGAACCAGCAGGCGTGATGTAGGGGCGTACACCCGGTTTTCAAGAGCCGTCCCGGGGCAGCGCACCACCCGGGCGGGGAGCGGCAGCTCAACCGTCGGTGGTGATGCGCTCGATAAGCGTCTTGAGCATGGTGTCGGCCTTGTCGTTGGCCACCTGGCAGGTGCCTGCCGCCGCATGGCCGCCGCCGCCAAACTCCAGCATCAGGTTACCCACATGGGTCTTGCTGCTACGGTCCAGAATGGATTTGCCGGTGGCAAACACCGTGTTCTGCTTCTGCAGGCCCCACATCACGTGGATCGAGATGTTGCACTGGGGGAACAGCGCATAGATCATGAACCGGTTGGTCGCCCAGATGGTTTCCTCGTCACGCAGATCCAGCACCACCAGATTGCCGATACAGATGGCACAGTTCTCCAGCTGGGCCTGGGCCTTGGGGGCATGCTCGCGGTACAGGTTGACGCGCTCCTGCACGTCGGGCAGGGCCAGGATCTCTTCGATGGTGTGGTCGCGGCAGTACTGGATCAGGTCCATCATCAGCGCGTAGTTGCTGATGCGGAACTCCCGAAACCGCCCGAGGCCCGTGCGCGAGTCCATCAGGTAGTTCAGCAGCACCCACCCCTGGGGATTGAGGATGTCGTCGCGTGAATACTGCGCCGAGTCCGCCTGGTCCACGGCCGCCATCATCTCGTCGGTGATGCGCGGAAACGCAGCCTTGCCGCCGTAGTAGTTGTAGACCACCCGCGCCGCCGACGGGGCATGCGCCTCGATGATGTGATTTTCGTCCCGCCTGCCGGAGTTGCGCACGGTTTCCGACTCATGGTGATCGAACACCAGGCGCGCGCCTGGAACATACGGCAGGTTGGTGGTGATGTCCCGTTCGGTGATGGCGATCTTGCCGTCCTGCATGTCCTTGGGGTGCACGAATGTAATGTCGTCAATAAGGTCAAGCTCATTGAGCAGCACGGCACACACCAGCCCGTCGAAATCGCTGCGGGTTACCAGGCGGTATTTCACATCGCTCACATTTCTCTCCTTTTATGGGGGACTCGGTTCAACCATCGGATGGTAGCGGGGGTCTGACCACTCACAATCCCGCTGGTGCCAAAAAAAGCTGCCGTCTGAGAGGCAACATCAGGTTTTCGGTGCCGGCGGGGCCAGCCAGCGCACCAATTGCCGTGCAACAGCCGCATCTCCCAACATGGCCAAGTGGCCCATACCGTAGAAAACCGCCTGGCGCGACCTGGCAAATACCAACGTGCGCGCAGGGTCGTCATGCACCCCGAGGGCACTGTTGAGCGGAACCAGGCCGTCGCCCACCAGGGTCTCTGCGGCCAGGCTGCGGCGGCTGGCCAGCGTAGCAGCCACTGCATGGCAGGCCACGCGGGAGGGCAGGGGCACGGGTGTGCGACGGTCTGGCTCCTTGCGAAAACGGTCACGCCCTTCCCAGTCGGCATTCAGCACATGCCCGTAGCGCAGATCGGTGATGCCGGCACTGCGCAGCCGCGCCAGCCGGGCAAACGGCCGCGAGTAGGCCGAGCTGCCCAGCAGCACATGCACCCATTGGCCCGCGCGTTCCAGCGGGGCGCCGTGGTGGGGCGTGCCCAGAAAGACCAGGTGGCGCAGCAGGGGCAGCCAAGTGCCTGCGGCCGCGCTGACCGGGTTTGCAGCCTCGGCCTTGCCAGCCCTGCCCGCTGCAGCCGCTGAGGCTGCATGGTGACAGGCACTGCGCGCCACCAGCCCGCCCATGCTGTGGGCCACCACCGCGATCTCCGTCACCGGCACGGGCCATGCAGCAACCAGTGCGTCGAGTGCGGCCGATAGCGCCGCCCCGTTGTCCGATGTGTGCAGGCCAGTGTTGTAGCGCAGGTAGACCGGTGTGTAGCCCAGCTCGCGGGCCAGATGTTCACCATGGTCGTGGCCGTCATGGCGCCATTGCAGATCGTTCATGCACAAGCCGTGTACCAGCACCAGGACCTTGCCCGGCGCCGAGCCGGTATCGGCCAGTGCCCGGGTGTTGAGCGGCAACCCGCGCTGGTACCAGCCCATGTGCGTACACAGCGGATTGCCATCGTGATGAAGGCGGTCGCCCATGACGCCATTGAGCGCAGCAATCACGGCCTGGCGCTCCCAGCGCACGGCGGTGGTGCCGTCGCCTTCATCCGTGGCAAAGAACGGTTCCAGCCGCGACAGCCCTGCCTGCAATCCTGCATCCACCAGCCGCGTCACGCCCCGGATGCTCTGGTAAACCAGGCCCGTCAGCCCCCGCGTGCTGCCGGGTTTTTCGCCACCCTGCAGGCCCATGGTGCCCAGCACCGACTGGTGCACACCTTCTGCCACGCGGCTGATGCTGACCGTGGCCTGGGTGGCCAGCCGTGCCACGCCCCGCAGGTCGGTGGCTTGCAGTTGAGCCATTACGCCGCGTCCGGTGGCGCCACTTGACGCGCTACCGGAAGCTCCGGCCGCGGCATCCGCAGACGCGGTGGCGTCTGCGCCACCGGCTTTTGCACGCTCGGGCTTGCGTGAACGGGAGCGGCCAGTGGGAGATGAGGACATGGAGACTCCGTTCGCGAACAGGAAGGATGACAGCGACTGACGGTCAGGTCAACGCCGCGCCGGGCCAGCCAGCCCTGGGTCCGCGGCAGTCCGCGTGCCGCAGGGCGGGCCTGGCGCGCAGATCAGAAGCGCTCATGGGCAGACAGGTAGCGCCACTGCCCCACCGGCAGGTTACCAAGCGTCACGCGGCCGATGCGGATGCGCTTGAGGCCCACCACCTTGAGGCCCACCAGTTCACACATGCGGCGGATCTGGCGCTTTTTGCCTTCGGTGAGCACAAACCGCAGCTGCTCAGGGTTCTGCCAATCGACCTTGGCGGGCTTGAGCGGTTCGCCGTCCAGACTCAGGCCGTGGCGCAGGCGCTCCAGCAGCTCTTTGGGAAACACCGCCTGCACATTGGTGCTGACGGGGTCACGCTCGTCAATTTCCTGCAGGGGCGCAGAGCGCTCGCCCGGATGGCGCGCCACCGCCTGGCCAGGTGCCGGGTAGACCACGCGCACCAGGTACTCCTTTTCCATCTCGGAGTCCTCGCCAATGATCTGCCGGGCCACGCGACCGTCCTGCGTCAGCACCAGCAGGCCCACCGAATCGATGTCCAGTCGTCCGCATGGGGCCAGGCCGCGCAGCTGGGGCGGCGAGAAGCGGGTGCGGCTGGGGTCATCGCGCCAGTGCGTGCGCGGGTTGATCAGCGCCACGGCTGGGGTGTGTCCGTCTTCGGCCTGGCCGCTCACATAGCCCATGGGCTTGTGCAGCAAGATGGTGACGCGCTGCTCCTGAAAGCCCTGTGCCACCTTGTCGACCTCGATGCGGTCGGTGGGGAGCACCTGCACGCCCATCTCGGCCACTTTGCCGTTGACCTTGACCCAGCCTTGCGCAATCCACTCGTCGGCCTCGCGCCGCGAGCACATGCCCAGTTCGGCCATGCGCTTGTTCAGGCGCGAAGTGGGCAGACCGTTGGCGGCCACGGGGGCGGGCGCGCGCACCGGCGCCTGGCGCACAGGGGCCACGAAACCGGCCGATGCGGTGCGGTAGCCCGTGGGCGGTGGAGTGCGCGATGGGCGCGGGGGCGGCGCGGGCCGCGGGGGCGCAGGCTTGGCGGCCAGGCTGGGGCGGCGAAGCACCGCACGCTGCGCGGGAGCGGAGGCAGGAGCAGCAGCAGGCGAGACACCCCCAGCGGCTGGTGGGGTGGAGGGGCCGGAGGGCCCGACAGGCGGGCGGGTGCTGGAAGAGGACATTGCGGGTATTTTCGCCTGTGCAGCCCAACGAACTGCGCTGCCTGCTTGCAGCCCCCGCCGAAAGGCCTTTCAGCCCGGGTGAATCAGGGCCTTCGCCCACGGGCGGCGCTGCCATCCCAGGCAGCACGCGCAGTCAGGCCTTCTGCCCCGCGTGCCAGGCCATGAAGTCATCGACCGGAAGCGGGCGGGCGATGTGGTACCCCTGCGCCTCGTCGCACCCTAACGTGCGCAGCAGGGCCAGAATGTCTGCGGTCTCCACGCCTTCGGCCACTACCGTGAGCCCCAGGTTGTGTGCCAGATCGATGGTCGAGCGCACGATCATGGCGTCGTCTTCGGCCGTGGTCATGCCCATCACGAACGACTTGTCGATCTTGAGCTCATCCACTGGCAGGCGCTTGAGGTAGGCCAGCGACGAATAGCCGGTGCCGAAGTCGTCAATCGACAGCTTGAAGCCCTGCTCGGACAGACGATTGAGCATGGCCTCGGCACGCTGGGGGTCGTCCATGATCGCGCTCTCGGTGATCTCCAGGCAGAAGGCACTGGCAGCCACCCCGTGCCGCGCGAGGATGGCGCCCAGGCGGTTGCTCAGCTCGGGGTCGAGCAGGTCGCGTGTTGACAGGTTCACCGACACCTTCAGGCCAAGGCCCTGCGCACGCGGCTGGGCCAGCAGCCGCGCCACGGCCTCAAAGATCCACAGGGTGAGCTGCCGCACAAAACCCGTCTGTTCTGCAAACGGGATGAATTGCATGGGCGGCACCAGCCCGCGCTGGGGGTGCTGCCAGCGCACCAGCGCCTCCGCGCCCAGTGTGCGCGTGCCTTGCAGCGAGACCTTGGGCTGCAGGTAGAGCCGCAATTCGTCCTGCTCCACCGCGCGGCGCAACTCGGACAGCAGGGACAGCGTCTCGGTGCTGGCCAGGTCAAACGATGCGTCGTACTGCAGGGCACCGCTGAGCTTGCGCTTGGCGGCATACATCGCGATTTCGGAGCGGCTGAGCAAGGCATCGGCATCGGCGGCATCGCCCGGCCAGCAGGCAAAGCCGATGCCCGCGCTGAGGTCCACCAGCTGGTCTTCCAGCGCCAGCGGCTCCTCGAATGACCGGATGATGCGCCGCGCCATTTCGTGGGCGGCGGCTGCGTCGGCAGCGTGCAGCAGCACCGCAAATTCGTTACCGCCCAGCCGGGCCACCATGTCGTCGCCCGGGGGCAACTGCTGGCGCAGCCGCGCGGCCACGGCCTGCAGCAGCAGATCGCCATACGCATAGCCCAGCACGTCGTTCACATGCTTGAAGCGGTCCAGGTCCAGCGTCAGCACTGCCAGTGGCTGCACGGCCGCACCGCGGGCCGCTATCGCCTGGACGACCGCTTCGCGAAACCGCTCCCGGTTGGGAAGATCCGTGAGGCGATCCCAGTAGGCCAGGCGCAGTATTTCGCTTTGCTGCGCACCGATGGCGACGCGCATGTGGTCAAAGGACCGGGCCAGGTTTCCGATTTCATCGGTGCGCGCGGTGTGCGCCAGGGGAACGTCGTATTCGCCGCGCGAGAGCCGCTGCGTTGCCGTCAGCAGTGAGCGAAGCGGCGTCGTCATGCGCTGCGCCACCAGGCCTGTGCCCACGGCAAAGAGCGCAACACCTGCCGCCGTGATGATGGCCAGCAGCACCTGAAGCTGCTGGTACGGCGCAACGACCTCATCCACTGAGCGCAGCAGCAGGGTACGCACATCGGCGCCCATCCCGACGCTGGGCATGCGGACTTCGCGGGCCAGCAAGATGCCCTCGGGCGTGGCCAGCGCACCGCCCACCACGCCTTGCTCACGCAGCAGGGCCAGCGTCGGTTCGGGCAGCGTGCTCACAGGCAGCCGCACGCCATAGGCCTCCGAGCCCACGCGCAGGACGACATGAACCGACATGAGCTGGCGCATTTCGTCGGCCAGCATCTGGTTGATGGGAAAACCCATCAGCACCCAGCCCACCACCACAGGCGCACGCAGCGGCACCATCACGAACTGGTAGGCCACGCCACCGATCACAGCGATCTTGCTTGCACTCGGGTCGGCTGCCAGGGGCTGCATCACCTCGCTCAGCGCTGCTGGCAGCGCCTGCATGCCATCGGCCATGCTCACCGAGCGCAGCGCAAAGCCGGTGTCCAGCAGCGCTGTCACGGCGGCGCCGATGCGGCTGCCATGGTTTTCCAGCACGGACTGGATCGTCTCTTCATCGCCGGAATTCACGGCTGAACGGAAACCGTAGTCGGCAGCCAGCAGGGCCGAGCCCTGGCGCAGACGCTCGGCATTCTGGTCCAGCAGGCGGCGCCAGACTCGCTCGTCCAGGTCCAGCGCCCGTTCGATCTGGGCACGCGCGTTGCGGTCGATGCTGGCGCGCACCACGGCAAAGCCGGCAGCCTGCACGATCAGCAGCAGCAGCAGCGAAATCCCCACCAGTCGCAAGATCAGGCTGCGCCGCAGCCATACCCAGCGCTGGCTCAAGGCTGCAGCCCCATGACGCGTACGGCCGCCTGGCTGGCCCCGGTGGCGGGCACCACCAGAGCCTGTTCCTGTGCGGCAGCGCCCACGGGAAGCCGCGTGTGCCAGGTCCTCAGGGTGTACCGCCCCGGGGGCACGTTCTCGATCTGCAACCGACCGGAACCGCTGGCCGAACGCCCGAAAAACGGCGTATCGACCACCACCACCCATCCCACCATGCGGTCATGGATGTTGCAGCCCAGCGTGACCACGCCCTGCTGGTCGAACAGCACGGGGTTGGAGGGCGTGCCGGCATAGAGCTTGAGTTCAAACTTCTTGGCCGGGGAGAACGAGTAAACGTGGTGGCGAACCTTGTCCCGGTTGGGGAACATCACCGCCGTGCCCGTGGGCACCACCAGCACCGAGGGAACAAACTGGCGGCCTTCCTGGACCATCTCCACATCGGCCATGGGCTTCAAAAGCTTGCGGGCTTCCGGCGATTCGAGGAACACCACGGCGTCGGCAAGCGGCCGGCCTTCCGCGTCAGACACATCCACCTGGACCGTCCCGGCATGCGCGCCAGCGGCCAGCCCTCCTCCCACAGCCGCGCACATGGCGGCACGCAGCGCAGCGGGCCGCAGCAACATGAACGCACGGCCGATGATCATGGCTCGATGGCTATCCCCACCAGCGCGACGCCATCGCCCACGGTACCCAGGGGGCGCGATGCCCCGGTGGCCAGGTCCACCTGGTGAAGGCGGGTGCGGCTATCGCCTGGCGTACGCACCGCGATCAGCGCGGTGTTGCCAATGTCAGCGATGTCAAAACTCACGTCGGTGAGTGGCCCCAGCCCGAGCGAACCGACGGTGCGCAGCTGCCCGGTATTGGGCGACACCACCGGCTCAGTGCCCTCGCGCGAGCCCTGCATCACGAGGACGCCCAGCGCGCGGTCGATGGCGTAGTTGGTGGTGAGCTTGCTGTCCTGGGGGTTGTAGGTGTAGGCCGCAGCAGCGATGTCGGGTTGGCGGCGGGCGTTCACATCGCTCCAGCCGTAGCGCAGGCGAGGGTCCGGTTGCACCCCTTCCACAGCGGCATCACCGTCCACGACTGCGCCGGTGTCAGGATGCAGACGCAGGTTCTGCCCCGTGTTGGACACCACCCGGATGCGGTCCGCAGCCGGGTTGAAGTCCACACCGAACACCGCGCCCTGCAAAGGCACTGCGACAGGTGCAGACCCGACAGGGCTCAGAGCGCCCGTCGGCAGGTCGAGCGTGTACAGACGCCCCGTCTGGGCCAGGGCATACAGCACGCCTTTGGCCACACGGAAATCAATGCCCACCAGGCGCTCGCCCGGGGCCAGCCCCGTGACCGGGCGCCGCTCCAGAACGCGATCAGGCTGCGCAGCATGGAACGTGATGAGTTCGTGCGAGGCGGTGACCGCCACCAGGCTCTCTCGCAATCCGTTGCTAGGACCGGGAGCCGCACAACCTGCCAGTGCGGCGCAGGCGATGGCGATGGCTGCACGAAGTTGGGAGGAACGGTCAGACAGGGACATCAATGGGCTTTCAAGTGTTACAGGGTTATACCTGATCGGTGGTTTTAAGGGCCCGCACAGGCACAAGCCCCTGACGCCTGTGGAAGTGCAACTTTGATAGCAGCCGAGGCTCGTTGCGCTGGCGCAACAAGCGTTTTTACCAATCCGCCACCGCGGGTCGCCCCGGCATTTTGACCCTTTTCACTTGGAACTGCCCGCGACTCATATGTAACAAACGCACCCATGCAGGTTGGGCATGGAGGCATCCTCAAGCCTCATGACACATTTCGTAAATATTCCTTACACTGAATCAGCGCCTGGGTTCATTCGCCCCTGAAGCGCGCGCAGGCACCGATATTGCATGACTCCGGATCATGGTCAGTAGCGAAGCCGCGGTTGATCCAAAGGACTGTCATGCCATCTGTCTCACTCAAATCCCTCTCCATCTCCAGCCGACTCGGCCTCGGGTTTGGCTGCGTGCTGGTCCTGCTGATCGCTGTGGCTGCGGTGGGGCAGCTGTCCCTGGGCAAGGTGCACGACCAGATGCGGCAGATCACCGGCGCGGGGGCGGAGAAGTCCAAGCTGGTCAACGGCATGCTGGAGACCGTGAGCACCATCGGCATCCAGAGCCGCTCGGCGGCAATGCTCAACGACATCGACCCCAAACAGGCCCAGGAGCAGATTGCCGCCGTGGCCACAAGCCTCAAGGAATATGCGCGCCAGGAGGCCGCCCTTGCAGATCTGCTCCGGCAGTCCTCGTCTGCCACGCCCGCACAGATCAAGTTGCTCGAAGAAGTGCAGGCCCTGGGCGGCAAGACCCGGCCCGAGCTGGCCACGGCCATCAAGGCTGCGGATGACGGTGACACCGTGAGCGCCACGCTTGCGCTGATGACCCGCGTCGCCCCCAACGAGAACGTCTGGCGCGCCAAGCTGCGCGAGCTGATCGAGCTGCAAAACACCCTGAACGCCGAAGCCACCGCATCGGCCGAGCAGACCCAGAGCCGTGCACGCACCGTGGGCGGGCTGCTGGTGACCCTGGCCATTGCGCTGGGCGTGCTCATCGCCTGGCGCATCACCACCAGCATCACGGCGCCCATCGGCCGCGCAGTGGTGGTGGCCGAGCGCATTGCCAACGGCGACCTCACCTCGCAGATCGAGGTGCGCATCCACGACGAAACCGGCCGGTTGCTCGACGCCATTGCGGCCATGCAGGACCGCCTGCGCGCGCTGGTGGGCGACATCAGCCAGACGGCCGACTCCATCCTGGTGGCCAGCTCCGAGGTGGCTTCGGGCAACCTGGACCTGAGCCAGCGCACGGAGCACACCTCCCACAACCTGCAGGGCGCAGCGTCTGCACTGGCCGACCTCACCGGCACGGTGTCGCAAAGCGCCGACTCGGCCAGGCAGGCCAACCAGCTGGCGTCCACAGCATCTGACGCGGCCACCCGCGGCGGCGAGGTGGTGGGCCAGGTGGTACGCACCATGGACACCATCAGCGCCAGCTCGCGCAAGATCGCCGACATCATCAGCGTGATCGACGGCATCGCCTTCCAGACCAACATCCTGGCGCTGAACGCGGCCGTCGAGGCCGCCCGCGCCGGCGAGCAGGGCCGCGGCTTTGCCGTGGTGGCCAGCGAAGTTCGCAGCCTGGCCGGGCGCAGTGCCGAGGCCGCCAAGCAGATCAAGGCGTTGATCGGTGCCAGCGTGGACCAGGTGCAAGAAGGCAGCACCCTGGTCAACCATGCCGGCAAGACCATTCAGGACCTGGTGCTGTCGGTGCGCCGCGTGTCAGACATCATGGGCGAGATCACGGCGGCGACGCAGGAGCAAAGCCAGCGCATCGGCCACGTGAGCCAGTCGGTGGGCGAGCTGGAAGAAATGACGCAGCAGAACGCTGCGCTGGTGGAAGAAGGCGCCGCCGCCGCCGACAGCCTCAAGGAACAGGCCGGCCGCCTGACGCAGATGGTGCATGCCTTCCGGCTGACCCGCAACGGTGGTGAGGCCGGTGGATGGGGCAGCTCGGGTGGCGCAACGGCAGCCCCGGCTGCAACGCCTGCCCCCCATCACAACGCGGCTCCGCGCCAGCTCGCATCCCGCAGCGCCCCCGCACTGCCGCGCAGCTGAAGCGACGTCGGGACAAGGCGCCGGGGAGCGTCCCGCGAGATGTGGCGGGCCCCTCAGGAAGGGATCACGCTCGACCGCAGCGACGCCAGGTCCAGCACGCGCAGGCCGCCGTATTCCACGCGGATGGTGCCCTGCATCTCCAGCGCCGAAAGCGCCTCGTTCACGCGCTGGCGCGACAGCCCCACCAGGTAGGCCAGCTCCTGCTGCGTGATGCGCAGTACCTCGCCCACGCCCGGGTACAGCACGGGGTTGAACAGTGACGCGAGACTGCGCGCCACGCGCACGTCGGGATTGTTCATGCGGTCAATCTCGCGCGCGGCGATGAACTGGCCCAGCCGTTCGTTGAGCTGGTTCATCACGAAGCGGTTGAAGCCAATGGAGTGATCAAGCAGCCAGTGAAAGGTGTCGATGGGCAGGCCCGCCACAGTGCTTTTGCGCAGCGCCTGGATGTTGTAGCGGTAGGGTTCGCGCTTGAGGGCGGTGCCCTCGCCAAACCAGCCGCCGGGTGGCACGCCGGTGAAGGTCATGGTCTGGCCCTGGGCGTTGTCGCTGCTCATCTTGAGCAGGCCCTCCACCACGCCAAACCAGTACGTCACCGGCCGGCCCACGCGGCACACATAGTCGCCGGCCCGGGCGTCGCCCACCAGCAGCGCGGCCATGGCGCGCTCGCGTTCGGAGGGCTGCAGCAAGCCCAGCCACGGGATGCCCTGCAGCTCATCCTCGGTGGGCGGCCTGCGCCGCTGGTGCAATGAAAGGTCCTGGCTCATGGCGGGATCATCGCGGGTTTTCTGAGGCGGGACATACCCCCTGGACCCCGGGAATACCACAAGGGAGATTGTCGTCAGCAAGACAAAACATTGTCAATCGCACCCCGATGATCCTGCGTTTTGCGGGCCGCCACCACGGTCACCCCGCCTACGAGGACAACTCCCATGCATGCACACCACGCCCCTTCACCCCAGCCGCTCAGCCAATCCACCGCTGGCGGCGGCCCGCTGGCGCGGCGCCGGCTGATGGCTGCCATGGCCGGTCTGCCCGTTCTGGCCGCGGCCGGCCGGACCGCATGGGCCCAGGAAGGCGCCCTCCGGATCGGGCAGTCCACCGCACTCACGGGCCCGCTGGGCGAGCTGGGTTCGGCCATGCAACAGGGTGCCAAGGCTGCGTTTGCCGCCATCAACGCCCGGGGCGGCGTGAACGGCCGTACCATCGAGCTGGTGACGCAGGACGATGCGTACGACGTGGCCAAGGCAGTGGCCAACGTGGACGCCTTCCTGGCCGACCGGGACACGTTTGCCCTGTTCAACTGCATGGGCACACCGATGATCGAGGCCATGCTGCCCAAGGTGATCGACAGCGGTGTGCCGTTCTTTGCGCCGTTTACGGGTGCGCAGGTCAGCCGCGTCAAGACGGCGCGCAATGTGTTCAACATCCGCGCCAGCTACGCCGACGAGGCCGAAAAGCTGGTGCAGCACCTGGCCACCATCGGCATCCGCCGCATCGGCGTGGTGTACCAGAACAATGCGTTCGGCAAAGAGGTGTACGGCGCTGCGCGCCAGTCCATCGAGCGCCTGAAGCTGCCCGAAGCCACCTCCGTCACCGTGGAAAGCAACGCATCCGACGCGGGCGCGGTGGCCACCCGGCTTGCGGGCGCCAACCTGGAAGCCATCGTGATCGGCCTGGCCGGCAAGCCCACGCTGGAGTTCGTGAAGGCCTTTCGCGCGCAGCAGCGCGGCGTCACGCTGTATGCCCTGTCGGTGATGGGCACGGCCGCCACGGTGAAGGCTCTGGGCCCAGACGCCACGGGCATGGCCATCTCGCAGGTGGTGCCGCTGCCCACCCATGTGGTGATGCCCGTGGTGCGCGATTTCCAGGCGGCGTGGAAGGCATCGGGGGCCACCGCCGATGCGTCGCACCTGGCACTGGAGGGCTACATCAACGCCCGCGTGTTTGCCGAAGCCCTGCAGCGCGCCGGCCGCAACCCCACGCGCGCCGCGTTCATCGATGCAACGTGGAACCTCAAGAAATGGGACCTGGGCGGGTTCGAGATCAACGCCAGCACACCGGAGCGCAATGCATCGCGTTTTGTGGAGCTGACGCTGGTGGGGCGCGACGGGCGGTTCGTGCGGTGATGCAGCACAATCTTTTGCTACATTATTTATAGCAATAAAACATTGACCGACTTGCCACAGCGGCATTTTTTACTCAAAAAATTCCCCCCCGCTGCCGTGGCGGCTTCATGGGCCTGCTCCCTACTGGGAACCCACCGCGTACCGGTAGCCGCGGAACGACCACACGGTGCGGCTTTGCTCCACCCGCTCCAGCACCAGGCCCGGTCCGGCCTGATCGCCTTCGAGCAGAACCTGCCCGTTGACGATGGCCATCCGGTGGGCCGGGTTGTTGGAATACGTGGCGCCTGAAATCTTGAGCACCGGCAGCTGGCTGCGGATCGCCTCGGGCAGATCGGCCTGCGCAAACACCGGCGCGGCGGCCGGTGGCGCGGTGGCAGCGCCCTGGCCTTGCGCGGCCGCAGACGGGCCGGTCGATGCCACCGCAGCGCCTGCGACCGGAGCCACCGACGGCCGCGCGCGCGGCGCTTCGCCTGCTGGCGCGGGCGCAGGCCGTTGTGCTGCGGGTTCCGCCGCCGGCCGTCCCGGGGGCTTTTCGGCAGGCCGCTTTTCAGGCGCACGCCGCTCAGGCAAGGCAGCGGCGGGGGCGGGGGCGACAGACGATGGGCTTGCCGAGGCCGCAGCGGGCGCTGTCGGCCCGGGTGGCGGCGGCACCGCCGCTGCAGGCGCCAGTGAGGGCGCAGGCACGGCCACGGCAGGCAGCGGCTGCGCGGGCGGGGTGACGGGCGGGGTGACGGGTGCCGCAGGCCCTGCGGGAACTGCAGCCACCTGCACCGCCGGGGCGCCGCCGGGGCGCTGCAGGGCCCACCACGTGCCGCCTGCGGCCACGGCGGCCAGCGCCAGCGCACCGCCCAGCAGCACCGCCGGGTGTGCCGCCAGCGGCCTTGCAGCCGCGGGCGCAGCTCCATGCACCGGCACCGTCTGGCTGTGCAGGCCGGGCACGCCGCCACGGCCGCGCTCTGCTTCGGCGCGCCGCAGGGCATCAAGGATGTACGACATAAAAAACTAGCCTCCGGTGCGCAGGCGCGGCTCGTTCACGCCGGTGGCGCGGTTGAGCAGCATGAGGGTCAGGGGTCCGGGGCGGCCGTCGGGCACCACGCCCTGGGCCAGCTGAAACCGGTGGATGCTGGCCTGGCGCTGGGCCGGCGTGGCTGCGCGGCGCTCGGGCCCTGCGCCGCCGGCCGCACGGCTCGCCAGCTGGGCATCGAGCCAGGCCGTGCCCGCCGCGGTGTCGGTGATCTCGCCCTTGTCGGGCATGGCATCGGGCGCACGCCACAGCGTGGCCAGGTCGCCGCGCCACACGTCGGCCAGGTCTTCCACCGGCACGCGCACGCGCTGCCCGGCGCCTTCGAGCGTGGCCAGGTTGCCGTCGAGATGGCGCAGCACAGCCGTGACCGGGGTGTCGGGCGCAGCGGCAGGGTACAGCGTGAGCAGCACAGGCCGGTCCAGCTGGCGCACCAGGTTGAGCCCGGCGCGGGGATTGCGGTAGCAGCGCACACCGGCGCGCGGCAGGCTGGTGCAGGGGTCGGCCCGGTCAGGCACGCTGGCGCCCCAGGCTGCGGCCAGGGCCAGCCACGCGGCCGTGTCATCGGTGTCTTGCGCGCGCAGAAACTGCGCCAGTGCATCGGCAGGCTTGGGCGCAGTGGCCGCGCTCGCGGGGCTTGCAGCCGCGCTGGCTGCCGCGGCAGGCGCCGCAGCCGCGGGCGCCAATGCCGCGCTGGCAGGCTGCACGGGCGCATCTGCGCCGCGCTGGGCTCCTGGCCCCCACACGCCCGCAGCCCAGCCAGCCACGGCCAGGGCTGCAGCCCCGGCCACCGCGCCCAGGCCCGCCACGGCCCAGCGCGGCGTGCGCGCGGCCGATGCGGCCGCTGCAGCAGCGGGCCGATCAAACACCTCGCGCGCAGCGCGGTTGACCATGGCCACCGTGACGCCCCGCACCCCGGCCGCATAGGCGCCGAGCAGCGCGCGGTCGCACAGCAGGTTGATGCGCCGCGGTATGCCACGCGACAGCGCATGCACCCGGCGCATGGCGCGCGCGCTCAACGGCAGCGGCCCCTGCAGCCCGGCCACGGCCATGCGGTGCGCAATGTACTGCTGTGATTCTTCGAGGCTCAGCGCATCGAGGTGAAAGCGTGCAATCACGCGCTGGGCGAGCTGCTCCAGCGCCGGGCTGGCCACCATGGCGCGCAGCTCGGGCTGGCCGATCAGGATGATCTGCAGCAGCTTGCGCTCGCTGGTTTCCAGGTTGGTCAGCAGGCGCAGCTGTTCCAGCACATCGGCCGAGAGGTTCTGCGCCTCGTCAATGATGAGCACGGTGTTGCGCCCCGCGCCGTGCGCGGCCAGCAGCGATGCGTTGAGCGGGTCGATGTAGTCCTTGACGGTCTCGACGCCCGACACGCCGGGCTTGTGCGGCACGCCGAATTCATCGCACACCGAGCGCAGCAGCTCGTGCACCGTGAGCTTGGGGTTGAAGATGTAGGCCACGTTGCAGTGGCTGGGGATCTGCTCCAGGAAGCAGCGGCACACGGTGGTCTTGCCTGCGCCGACCTCGCCAGTGAGCAGCACGAAACCGCCGCCCGCATCCAGTCCGTACAGCAGGTGCGCCAGCGCCTCGCGGTGCCGCTCGCTCATGAACAGGTAGCGCGGATCGGGGGCGATGGAAAACGGCGGATGCCGTAGGCCGAAATACGGTGCGTACATATCCGCCGAAGGATACCGCCCCGCTGCAACCTGGCCACAGATCGGCCGCCGCCCACCACAACGCAGGCGCTCCAAAACCCGGGGAAGGGTTTAACCCGATCAGGAGTTTCCCCTAAATTGTCGTCGGCAAGACAAGATGGCGTCAAAGTGAGTTCTAGCATTCCCCCACAGCGCAATCACAGGCTTGCGCTCCCGGCAGTCACCGGGCTGACACGCTCTCACTTTTAGGAAGCTGCAATGTTGACCACGTTCCCGCAATTGCTGCTCAAGCACGCCGCCGAGCGCCCCGAAGCGCCCGCCCTGCGCGAGAAAGAATATGGCATCTGGCAGACGCACACCTGGGCCGACCTGGCGCGTCTGGTCGAGCAGGTGGCGGCCGGGCTGCACCAGGCCGGGCTGCAGCGCCACGAACACATGGTGGTGGTGGGCGCCAACCGCCCCCGCCTGTACGCCACCATGCTGGCCGCGCAGTCGCTGGGCGCCATCCCCGTGCCGCTGTACCAGGATGCGGTGGCGGCCGAGTGCGTTTTCCCGCTGAACAACGCCGAGGTGCGCTTTTGCCTGGTGGAAGACCAGGAGCAGGTCGACAAGATGCTGGAGGTGCGCGAGCAGTGCCCGCAGATCAGCCACATCTTCTATGACGACCCGCGCGGCCTGCGCAAGTACGAAGAAGAAGGCCTGGCCTCGCTCGATTCGCTGATCGAGGCGGGCAAGGCCTTTGCAGCCAAGAACCCCGGCTGGTTCAAGGCCGAGGTGGCCAAGGCGCAGCCCGCCGATGTGGCCGCGATGTTCTTCACCTCAGGCACCACCGGCAACCCAAAGGGCGTGGTGCACACGCACAGCACCCTGCTCGACCGCGCTTCCGCCGGTGCCGAGTTCGACAAGCTCACCAGCAGCGAGGAAGTGCTGGCCTACCTGCCACCCGCCTGGATCGGGCAGAACATCTTCAGCTACGCGCAGTGGCTGGCCTGCGGCTATGTGGTGAACTGCCCCGAGTCGGCCAGCACCGTGACCATCGACCTGAAAGAAGTGGGCCCCACCTACTACTTCGCGCCGCCCCGCATTTTTGAAGGCCTGCTCACCAGCGTGATGATCCGCATGGAAGACGCGGGCACCTTGAAGCGCAAGATGTTCGAGGCCTGCATGCGCGTGGCCAAGCGAGTGGGCCCGGCGCTGATGGACGGCGAAGCCGTGGGCACGCTCGACAAGGTCAAGTACGCCCTCGGCAACCTGCTGGTGTACGGCCCGCTGCGCAACAACCTGGGGTTCAGCCGCGTGCGCGTGGCCTACACGGCGGGCGAGGCCATTGGCCCTGACCTGTTCACCTTCTACCGCTCCATCGGCATCAACTTGAAGCAGCTGTACGGCTCCACCGAGACCGCCGTGTTCGTCTGCCTGCAGCCCGACAACCAGGCGCGCGCCGACACGGTGGGCGTGCCGATCCGCGGCGTGGAGATCAAGGTGGCCGACAACGGCGAGATCCTGGTCAAGTCGGCCGGACTGCTCAAGGAGTACTACAAGAACCCCGCCGCCACCGCCGAAGTGCTGACGGCCGACGGCTGGTACCACACCAGCGATGCGGGCTTTCTGGACGCGCACGGCCACCTCAAGATCATCGACCGCGTGAAAGACGTGGGCCGCATCATGGGCGGCGCCAACGACGGCGCCATGTTTGCGCCCAAGTATGTGGAGAACAAGCTCAAGTTCTTCCCGCACATCAAGGAAGTGGTGGCCCTGGGCGACAAGCGCGAGAAGGTGTGCGTGATGATCAACATCGACTTCGACGCCGTGGGCAACTGGGCCGAGCGCCGCAACCTGCCTTACGCCGGCTACACCGACCTGGCGCAAAAGCCCGAGGTGTACGAGCTGATCCGCGAGTGCATCGAAAAGGTCAACGCCGACCTTGCCACCGACGCCATGCTGGCAGGCAGCCAGGTCAGCCGCTTCCTGGTGCTGCACAAGGAACTGGACGCCGACGACGGCGAGCTGACCCGCACCAACAAGGTCCGCCGCGGCTTCATTGCCGACAAGTACGGTGTGCTGGTCGATGCGCTGTACGCAGGCCGCACCGAGCAGTACATCGAGACCGTGGTGAAGTTCGAGGACGGCCGCTCGGGCAGCGTGAGCGCCACGCTCAAGCTGTCGGACGCAAAGACCTTTGCACCCGTGAAGAACGCTGCCTGACCCACGCGCCGGAAGACACCCCATGAGCACCAAGAAGATCGGCGACGTCATCCTTGACGTCAACAACATCAGCCTCAGGTTCGGCGGCGTGAAGGCGCTGACCGACATCTCTTTCAATGTGAAGGAGCACGAGATCCGCGCCATCATCGGCCCCAACGGCGCGGGCAAGAGCTCCATGCTCAACTGCATCAACGGCGTGTACACGCCGCAAGAGGGCTCCATCACCTTCCGGGGCAAGACGTTCTCGCACATGAACTCGCGCCAGGTGGCCGAGATGGGGGTGGCGCGCACGTTCCAGAACCTGGCACTGTTCAAGGGCATGAGCGTGATCGACAACATCATGACCGGCCGCAACCTCAAGATCAAAAGCAACCTGCTGCTGCAGGCGCTGCGCATCGGCCCGGCCGAGCGCGAGGAAATCCGCCACCGCGAATACGTCGAGCACATCATCGACTTCCTGGAAATCCAGGCCTTTCGCAAGACGCCGGTGGGCCAGCTGCCCTACGGCCTGCAAAAACGCGTGGACCTGGGCCGGGCTCTCGCGATGGAGCCGCAGGTGCTGCTGCTCGATGAACCCATGGCCGGCATGAACGTGGAAGAAAAGCAGGACATGTGCCGCTTCATCCTGGATGTCAACGACGAGTTCGGCACCACGATCGTGCTCATCGAGCACGACATGGGCGTGGTGATGGACATCAGCGACCGCGTGGTGGTGCTGGACTACGGCAAGAAGATCGGCGACGGCAGCCCCGATGAAGTGCGCAGCAACGAAGACGTGATCAGTGCCTATCTGGGCACATCGCACTGATCAGGAGAAGACAACATGGCATTCTTTCTTGAAACACTGATCGGCGGCCTCATGGCCGGCATGCTGTATTCGCTGGTGGCACTTGGCTTCGTGCTGATCTACAAGGCGTCGGGCGTCTTCAACTTTGCGCAGGGCGCGATGGTGCTCTTTGCCGCGCTGGCCATGGCCCGCTTTGCCGAGTGGATCCCGCAGTGGACCGGCATCAGCAACCCCATCGTGGCCAACCTGGCAGCCTTCGTGATCGCGGGCGCCATCATGTTCGTGGCGGCCTGGCTGATCGAGCGCCTGGTACTGCGCCACCTCGTCAACCAGGAAGGCGCCACGCTGCTGATGGCGACGCTGGGCATCACGTATTTCCTCGAAGGCCTAGGCCAGACCATCTTCGGCAGCAACATCTACAAGATCGACATCGGCATGCCCAAGGAGCCGATCTTCGCCTTCGACACCGTATTCCAGGGCGGCATCCTGATCAACAAGGAAGACGTGATCGCCGCCGCCATTGCCGCTGCGCTGGTGGCCCTGCTGTCGGTGTTCTTCCAGAAAACCTCCACCGGCCGCGCCCTGCGCGCCGTGGCGGATGACCACCAGGCGGCCCAGTCCATCGGCATTCCGCTCAACCGCATCTGGGTGATCGTGTGGTGCGTGGCGGGCGTGGTGGCCTTGGTGGCCGGGATGATCTGGGGCAGCAAGCTGGGCGTGCAGTTCTCGCTGACCACCGTGGCCCTGCGTGCGCTGCCGGTGGTGATCCTGGGCGGCCTCACATCGGTGCCCGGCGCCATCATCGGCGGCCTGATCATCGGCGTGGGCGAGAAGCTTTCTGAGGTGTATCTGGGCCCGTTCGTGGGCGGTGGCATCGAGATCTGGTTTGCGTATGTGCTGGCGCTGGTGTTTCTTCTCTTCAGGCCTCAAGGGCTCTTCGGAGAAAAAATCATTGACCGCGTGTAACCCATAACAACAAGAACAGGAGACTTCCATGCTCTACCGCGAAAACGGCCAGTTCAAGACCAGCTACCGCGCCGACCAGCAGATCTTCCCGATCGCGCAGGACCGCATTGCCATCGGCCTCATCTTGGCGGTGGCCTTCATCGCCGTGCCCATGCTGGCCAGCGACTACATCTTCCGCGCCATCCTGATCCCCTTCGTCATCATGGGCCTGGCGGCCCTGGGCGTGAACATCCTGGTGGGCTACTGCGGCCAGATCTCGCTGGGCTCGGGTGCCTTCATGGCCGTGGGGGCCTATGGCGCCTACAACTTCTTCGTGCGTTTTCCGGGCATGCCGCTGATCCCGGCGCTCATCCTGGGCGGGCTGTGTGCCACGTTCTTCGGCATCCTGTTCGGCCTGCCCAGCCTGCGCGTGAAGGGCCTGTACCTGGCCGTGGCCACGCTGGCGGCGCAGTTCTTCTCGGACTGGATGTTTCTGCGCATCAAGTGGTTCACCAACAACTCCGACTCCGGTTCGGTGTCGGTGACCAACCTGCAGGTGTTCGGGATGCCAATCGAGTCGGCCACCAGCAAGTACCTGTTCTGCCTGGCAATCCTAGTGGTCATGGCCCTGCTGGCAAAGAACCTGGTGCGCGGCGCCATCGGCCGCGAGTGGATGGCCATCCGCGACATGGATGTGGCTGCGGCCGTGATCGGCATCCGTCCCATGTACGCCAAGCTCAGCGCGTTTGCCGTCAGCTCTTTCATCATCGGCATGGCCGGCGCGCTGTGGGCCTTTGTGCACCTGGGCGCCTGGGAGCCCGCCGCGTTCTCGGTAGAGGTCTCTTTCCGCCTGCTATTCATGGTAATCATTGGCGGGCTGGGCTCCATCATGGGCGCGTTTTTCGGTGCGGCTTTCATCGTCGTGCTGCCCATCGCCCTCAACCAGTTCCTGCCGGCCTTCCTGGGCATTTTCGGTATCGAGATCTCCACTGCCGGTATCTCGCATGCCGAGCTGATGATCTTCGGCGCGCTCATCGTGTGGTTCCTCATCGTCGAGCCGCATGGTCTGGCCAAGCTGTGGTCCACCGCCAAGCAGAAACTGCGTCTGTGGCCCTTCCCGCACTGATCCCCAAAGTTTCCCCCCCCGTGCTTCAACACATTCATTCAAAGGAGACATCCATGAAGCTTTCGAAAATCGTGATCGCCGCTGCGGTGGTTGCTGCCGGTGCCTCGTCCATCGCGACGAGCGCCTTCGCGCAAGCCAAGGAGCAGTTCTTCCCGCTGCTGTCCTACCGCACGGGCCCCTACGCACCCAACGGTGTGCCATGGGCCAACGGCAAGCAGGACTACATCAAGTTGATCAATGCCCGCGACGGCGGCATCAATGGTGTGAAGCTGACCTTTGAGGAATGTGAAACGGGCTACGCCACTGACCGCGGCGTGGAGTGCTACGAACGCCTCAAGAGCCGCCCGGGCGTCTCGATGTTTGACCCACAAGCCACCGGCATCACCTTTGCGCTGACCGAGAAGGCGCCCGTGGACAAGATCCCGTTGATGACGCTGGGCTACGGCCTGTCCGTGGCGCAGGATGGCCAGGCCTTCAAATGGAACTTCCCCTTCATGGGCAGCTACTGGACGGGCGCCGACATCCTGATCCAGCATCTGGGCAAGGTCAACGGCGGGCTCGACAAGCTCAAGGGCAAGAAGATCGCACTGGTCTACCACGACAGCCCGTTCGGCAAGGAGCCCATCCCGGTACTGCAAGAGCGCGCAAAGATGCATGGCTTTGAACTGCAGATGCTGCCAGTGACCGCTCCTGGCGTGGAACAGAAAGCCACCTGGCTACAGGTGCGCCAGAGCCGCCCTGACTATGTGTTGCTGTGGGGCTGGGGCGTGATGAACTCCACCGCACTAAAGGAAGCCCAAGCCACGGGCTACCCCCGCGACAAGATGTACGGTGTGTGGTGGGCGGGTGCTGAACCCGATGTGCGTGACGTGGGCGAAGGCGCCAAGGGCTACAACGCCTTGGCACTGAACGGCTACGGCCAGCAGAACAAGGTGATCCAGGACATCCTGAAGCACGTGCACGAAAAAGGCCAGGGCACCGGCCCCAAGGACGAAGTGGGTTCGGTGCTGTACACGCGCGGCGTGATCATCCAGATGCTGGCCGTCGAGTCGGTGCGCCGCGCCCAGGAGCGTTTTGGCAAGGGCAAGGTCATGACGGGCGAGCAGGTGCGCTGGGGCATGGAAAACCTGGCCCTGGACCAGAAGAAGCTTGACGCCCTGGGTTTCAACGGCGTGATGCGTCCGCTGTCCACCAGCTGCGCCGACCACATGGGTTCGACCTGGTCGCGCGTGCACACCTGGGATGGCAGCAAGTGGAACTTCTCGTCGGACTGGTACCAGGCTGACGAGCAGATCCTCAAGCCCATGGTGAAGGCCGGTGCAGAGAAGTACCTGGCCGACAAGAAGATGACGCGCCGCGACGCCGCCGACTGCCAGTCTTGAGGTCATCCCCCTGAGGCGCTGACGCGCCTTCCCCCTTCTCTTGAATCGCTGCGCGATTCAGGAAGGGGGACGCCACCGGTGCGGCGGGGCGGCCCTTGCACGGTGGCCCTGGCCTGGGTCGGGTCTGTTTCAAGGGCCAGTGACGTAGCGGCTGCAGTCGACTGCAGCCGCCAATCCAAAGCGTTGCGCGTTACAGCAACGTTTTGGATTGGTACAGGAAGGCAACACCATGGACTCCAACAGCAATATCGTTCTCAACGTCAACGGCATCGAGGTCATCTACAACCACGTGATTCTGGTGCTCAAGGGCGTCTCGCTGCAGGTGCGCGAGGGCTCCATCGTGGCCATCCTGGGGGGCAACGGGGCGGGCAAGACGACCACGTTGCGCGCCATCTCGAACCTGCTGCAGGGCGAACGCGGTGAGGTCACCAAGGGCAGCATTGAGTTGCGTGGTGAACGCATCGAGAACCTCACGCCGGCCGATCTGGTGCAGCGCGGCGTGGTGCAGGTGATGGAAGGGCGGCACTGCTTTGCCCACCTGACGATTGAAGAAAATCTGATGACGGGCAGCTACACCCGCACCAGCAAGGCCGAAATCGCGCGCAACCTGGAGAAGGTCTACAACTACTTTCCGCGCCTCAAGACGCGGCGCACCTCGCAGGCGGCCTATACCTCGGGCGGCGAGCAGCAGATGTGCGCCATCGGCCGCGCGCTGATGGCCAACCCCAGCATGGTGCTGCTGGATGAGCCATCGATGGGCCTGGCTCCGCAGATCGTGGAGGAGGTGTTCAACATCGTGAAGGACCTGAACACCAAGGAGAAGGTCACCTTCCTGCTGGCAGAGCAGAACACCAACATGGCACTCAAGTATTCGGACTACGGCTACATCATGGAAAGCGGCCGCGTGGTGATGGACGGCGCCGCCAAGGACCTTGCCAACAACGAGGACGTCAAGGAGTTCTACCTGGGCATGGGCGGCGGCGAGCGCAAGAGCTTCAAGGACGTGAAAAGCTACAAGCGCCGCAAGCGCTGGTTGGCCTGACATGCCCCCTGTGGCGCTGCGCGCCTTCCCCCTCAGGGGGACGCCACCAGCGCGGCGGGGCGGCCCTTGCGCGTTGGCGCTGGCCGCGGCCGCGCCGGTATTCGAGGTTTCGCACCTTTTCAACGCTGAACGTATCACTCCTGAATCCATAGCTGCTTGCGCTTGACGGATAAGCGCCAGAGGCCAATTTCACTTAAAAACCACCTCACAAGGAACCCAGGCATGAGCACGTTCTATGACGCCCTGGAAACCCGCAGCCCGGCCGAGCGCGAAGCGGCGCTGCTGGCCGCGCTGCCGCAGCAGATCGCCCATGCCCAGAAGGCGTCGCCCGCTTTTGCCAGCATCCTGGCGGGTGTGGACGCCGCCGCCGTCACCAGCCGTGCGGCACTGGCCGCGCTGCCCGTCACGCGCAAGTACGAGCTGCTGGAGCGTCAGCAGGCGGGCCGCGCCACCAACGTGTTTGGCGGCTTCAGCGCGCTGGGGTTTGGCCCGGGCATGACGCGCGTTTTTGCCAGCCCAGGCACCATCTACGAACCCGAGGGCACGCGGCGCGATTACTGGCGCATGGCCCGGGCGATCCACGCTGCAGGCTTTCGCAGCGGCGAGCTGATCCACAACAGCTTCAGCTACCACTTTGTGCCCGCGGGCTCGATGATGGAAACCGGCGCCCACGCGCTGGGCTGCACCGTATTCCCCGGTGGCACGGGCCAGACCGAGCAGCAGGTGCAGGCCATGGCCGAGCTGCAGCCAGCGGGTTACATCGGAACGCCCAGTTTCCTCAAGATCATTGTCGAAAAAGCCGCCGAGCTGGGCGTGGCGCTGCCCACCGTGACCAAGGCGCTGGTCTCCGGCGAGGCGTTTCCGCCCAGCCTGCGCGACTGGTTTGCCGAGCGTGGCATTGCGGGCTACCAGTGCTATGCCAGCGCAGACCTGGGCCTCATTGCGTATGAAACCAGCGCCCGTGAAGGCCTGGTGCTGGACGAGAGCGTGATCGTCGAGATCGTGCGCCCCGGCACTGGCGACCCGGTGCCCGAGGGCGAGGTGGGCGAGCTGGTGGTCACCACGCTCAACCCCGACTACCCGTTGATCCGCTTTGGTACCGGTGACCTGTCGGCGGTGCTGCCGGGCCAGTGCCCCACGGGCCGCACCAACACCCGTATCAAGGGCTGGATGGGCCGCGCGGACCAGACCACCAAGGTGCGTGGCATGTTCGTGCATCCCGGCCAGGTGGCAGCGATTGCCAAGCGCTTTCCGCAGGTGGTGCGTGCACGCCTGGTGGTCAGCGGCGAGATGGCAAACGACCAGATGGTGCTGAAGGTGGAAACCGTGGAAACGGCCGAAGGCCTGGCGCGCCAGCTGGGCGAAGCGATTCGCGACGTGACCAAGCTGCGCGGTGATGTGGAAATGGTGGCCCCGGGCAGCCTGCCCAACGACGGCCGCGTGATCGAGGACGCGCGCAGCTACCGCTGACCGCCACGGCACACGCCCTGCCGTGATGGCACCGGCGGTGCGCCCGGCGCGCCAGGGCCTGTGAACCCCAGTGTTGCGCAGGCTCAAAAAGACAGCACATGGCATGCACGCTGCACAGCAGCTGCAGGGCTATCTGCGCAGTGTTTACCCTATAAAAGCTATTAGTTTCATAGCGCTCGTGCCAACAAATACAAGCGCTACAGCGCGGTTTTGCTTTAAACCCATGCTGCTGACGTGCTACGTAATATCCGCAATGCAGTGCCAAAAGTCCGTGGCTATCATCGCGGCACTTTCACCAGGAGCACCCATGAAGAAGATGTTGAAACTTGCACTGATCGCTGCAGCCACCGTCGCCGCTTTCGGCGCACATGCCGAAGACTTCCCGGCCAAGGACAAGAACATCACGATCGTGGTGCCCTTTGCCGCCGGCGGCCCCACCGACCGCGTGGCACGCGACCTGGCCGAAGCCCTGCGCAAGCCGCTGGGCGCAACTGTGGTCGTGGACAACACCGCCGGTGCCGGCAGCTCGATCGGCGCCGCCCGCGTGGCCCGCGCCACACCCGATGGCTACACGCTGCTGCTCAACCACATCGCCATGTCCACGATGCCGGCGCTGTACCGCAAGCTGGCGTTCAACGTGCCGACCGACTTTGAATACCTGGGCATGATCAACGAAGTGCCCATGACGCTGATCGCACGCCCCAGCATGCCAGCCAACAACTTCAAGGAGCTGACGGCCTGGATCCAGCAGAACAAGGGCAAGATCAACCTGGGTAACGCAGGCTTGGGCGCTGCCTCGCACCTGTGCGGCCTGATGTTCCAGAGCGCCATGCAGGTAGACATGACCGCCGTGCCGTACAAGGGCACCGCCCCGGCCATCACCGACCTGATCGGCGGCCAGATTGACCTGCTGTGCGACCAGACCACCAACACCACGCCGCAGATCGAAGGCAAGAAGGTCAAGGCCTACGCCGTGACCACGCCCAAGCGCCTGACCACGCCCGCGCTAAAGGACCTGCCCACGCTGGCCGAATCGGGCCTCAAGGACTTCAACGTGAGCATCTGGCACGGCCTGTACGCGCCCAAGGGCACGCCGGCTGACGTGCAAAAGAAGATCAACGAAGCCATGAAGGTGGCCCTGAAGGACCCCGACTTCATCAAGAAGCAGGAAGCCCTGGGCGCCGTGATCATCACCGACAAGCGCGTGGACGGCCCTGAGCACAAGAAGTTTGTGGCTGCCGAAATCGACAAGTGGGGCGCCGTGATCAAGGCAGCCGGCACGTACGCCGACTGAGGACCAGGCAGACGCCGGCATAACGCCAGCGCTTGCGCGCCAGGCCGTCTTGCGGACGTCCCCGACTACCCAAGCCACCGGCGTCCCCGGTGGCTTTTTTCATGGGCTTGCCGGACTGCACCAAGTCCGGTCGCGAAGGCACGCGTGTGACGAGATGAAAGCCTTCGGGTTATCCATCTGACTGCTGTGGCCCCGCACACGTACAACGGTGGCATCGCTGACCTGAAAGGACCCACCCGCATGACATCCCTGATCCGCCGACGCACACTCACCTCCACCGCAGCCCTGACCGCCCTGGCACTGGCCACCGGCGTTGCGGTGCTGCCCAAGGCCCATGCGCAGGCCGCCTGGCCCAACAAGCCGGTGCGCATCGTGGTGCCGTTTGCGCCCGGTGGCACCACCGACATCCTGGCCCGCGCGCTGGTGCCCGACCTCAGCGCGGCCTTCGGGCAGCAGTTCGTGGTGGACAACCGCGCGGGCGCGGGCGGCAACGTGGGTGCCGACATCGTCGCCAAGGCCCCCGCCGACGGCTACACGCTGCTGATGGGCACCGTGGGCACGCACGGCATCAACCGCGCGCTGTACGCCAGGCTGCCGTTCGATCCGATCAAGGACTTTGTGCCCATCACGCTGGTGGCCGCCGTGCCCAACGTGATGGTGATGAACGCCGACAAGGCGAAGGCGCTGGGCATTGCCAATGTGCAGGACTTCATCCGCGTGGCCAAGGCCAGCCCGGGCAAGCTGAACATGGCCTCCAGCGGCAATGGCACGTCCATCCACCTGGCGGGCGAATTGTTCAAGAGTATGACGGGCACCTTCATGGTCCACCTGCCCTATCGGGGCTCGGGCCCGGCACTGATGGACATGGTGGCAGGCAATGCCGATGTGATGTTCGACAACCTGCCCTCATCCATGGCGCAGATCAAGGCCGGCAAGCTCACGGCGCTGGCCGTGACCAGCGCCACGCGCTCGGGCGCGCTGCCCGAGGTGCCGACCATCGAGCAGGCCGGCGGCCCGACCCTCAAGGGTTATGAGGCCAGCTCGTGGTTTGGATTGCTGGCCCCTGCGGGCACGCCGCCCGACATCGTCAACCGCATCCAGCAGGAAGTTGCCAAGTCGCTCGCATCGCCGGCAATGAAGGAGCGCCTGCTGGCCCAGGGCGCCATCCCCGGCGGGATCACGCCGGCAGAGTTTGTGCGCCACATCGACGCCGAACACACCAAGTGGGCGCAGGTGGTCAAGGCGTCCGGCGCCAAGGTGGACTGACCCGGGCGGGCGGCCTCGCCGCTCTCGCTGCGCGCAGGCTCAGCCAGCAGGCGGCGGAGTTCCCGGCCGCTTTTGGCCGATGGCAAACGACGCCCGCCAGATGCGACCCTCCACCACTTCGTAGATGCACAGCATCTCCACAGTGCCGGGGCCTTCGGGGAAGTTACGGGTGATCAGCTCCGCGTCCACCGCGGTGCTGCCCAGCACCGTGCGAGACAGCAGGCGAGCATGCAGGTCCGGCTCGGCAAAGCGGGTGAGAAACCGCTCCCGCAACTGCGCGTGCCCCTGCGCCAGCCGCTCCCCATGCAGGGTGTACTGCTCGGCATCGGGCGCATAGGTGGCCAGCAGCGCGTCAATGTCCTTGGCGTTATAGGCATCCAGCTGGGCATGCACCACGGCCTGGGGCGATTGGCTGTGCACCGCGCCTACACGCCCCACACCACGTCCGCTTTTTCGGCGGCACTGACGCGCAGCATCTTGATGAAGGGCGTGACGCGCTGGCGCAGGCTCACCAGCTCGGCACGCTGCTGCTCGGTCAGCTCCTGGTCGTCTGCGGCCTCGGCCTGCCGCGCCTCTTCGGCGGCCACGGCCGCTTCCAGCGCAGCAATGGCGTCGGGAATCTGCGCCACGGTCACGATGCCGCTGGCGCCCGGCGTCTTGCCCATGAGGGTCACGATCTGCCGGCCCTGGGGCTCCAGCATGATCAGATCGGCGGCGGCACGGGACTTGAATTTGTAAAGCATGGGAGTGGGGCCCTGTGGGGGCGGGTTCAGTGCGGAAAAAGGGCAACGCTGCCCTGCCAGCCATTGTGCGCCGCAGCCATGGCAGTGCTGTCACAAGTTGCACGGGATGGCCCCATTGACAGCATTTTGTTTAGACCTAAACTATTTTGACATGAACATCCTCTGCATCGGTGGCGGCCCCGCGGGTCTCTACTTCGCCCTGCTCATGAAGCAGCAGAACCCCGCCCATCGCATCACGGTGGTCGAGCGCAACCGGCCGTTTGACACCTTTGGCTGGGGCGTGGTGCTGTCGGACCAGACCCTGGCCAACCTGCAGGCCGCCGACGCGCCCACAGCCACGCTCATTGGCGATGCGTTCAACCACTGGGACGACATCGAGGTCTTCTTCAAGGACCGCAGCGTGCGCTCCACCGGCCACGGCTTTTGCGGCATTGGGCGCAAGCGGCTGCTCAACATCCTGCAGGACCGCTGCCTGGCACTGGGCGTGGACCTGCAGTTCGAGACCGACGTGGCCGACGACCAGCAGCTCGCCGCGCAGTACGGCGCCGACCTGGTGATTGCCAGCGACGGCCTCAACAGCCGCATCCGCAGCCGATACGCCAGCACCTTCCAGCCCGACATCGACCTGCGCGAATGCCGCTTCGTGTGGCTGGGCACGAAGAAAAATTTTGACGCCTTCACCTTTGCCTTCGAGCAGACGGAGCACGGCTGGTTTCAGGCGCACGCCTACCAGTTCGACGCCGACACCTCCACCTTCATCGTCGAAACACCGGAGGCCGTGTGGAAGGCGCACGGCCTCGACCAGATGGAGCAGCCCGAGGCCATCGCCTTTTGCGAAAAACTGTTTGCCAGGTACCTGGACGGCAACGCGCTCATCAGCAACGCCACGCACCTGCGCGGCTCGGCCAACTGGATCCGTTTTCCGCGTGTGATCTGCAACACCTGGGTGCACCGCGAAGCCATTGGTGGCAGGCAGGTGCCCATCGTGCTGATGGGCGACGCGGCGCACACGGCGCATTTCTCGATTGGCAGCGGCACCAAGCTGGCGCTCGAGGACGCCATCGACCTGGCCAACGAGTTTGCCACCGGCCTGCCCATCGATGCAGTGCTGCAGCACTACGAGGCGCGCCGCAGCGTGGAGGTGCTCAAGATCCAGAACGCCGCGCGCAACAGCACCGAATGGTTTGAAAACGTGGCGCGCTACACCGGCATGCCCGTGGAGCAGTTCACGTATTCGCTGCTCACGCGCAGCCAGCGCATCAGCCACGAGAACCTGCGGCTGCGCGATGCGGCGTGGCTCGAAGGCTATGAGGCGTGGCTCGCGGGCGGCAAAGCGGCAGTGCCGCCCATGCTCACGCCCTTCAGCCTGAAAGGCATCACGCTCAAGAACCGCATCGTCGTCTCGCCCATGGCCACCTACAACGCTGTCGATGGCGTGCCGCAGGACTTCCACCTGGTGCACCTCGGCGCACGGGCCCTGGGCGGCGCGGCACTGGTGATGGTGGAGATGACCAGCCCCACGCCTGACGGCCGCATCACCCCGGCCTGTACGGGGTTGTGGAACGACGCGCAGCAAAGTGCGTTTGCGCGCATCGTCCACTTTGTGCACGACAGCAGCACGGCCAAGATCGGCCTGCAGCTGGGCCACAGCGGTCCCAAGGGCTCCACCCGGGTGGGCTGGGAGGGCACAGACGAGCCGCTGGAGACAGGCAACTGGCCCCTGCTGGCCGCCAGCCCCATGGCCTACGGCGCACAGAACCAGACGCCCGCGGCCATGACCCGCGCCGACATGGACCGCATGACCGCCGCCTTTGTGGACAGCGCCCGCCGCGCCGTGGACTGCGGCTTTGACTGGCTGGAGCTGCACTGCGCGCACGGCTACCTGCTGGCCAGCTTCATCAGCCCTGCCACCAACCAGCGCACGGATGAATACGCCGGCAGCCTTGCCAACCGCTGCCGCTACCCGCTGGAAGTGTTCACCGCGGTGCGCGCCGTGTGGCCCGATGACAAGCCGTTCAGCGTGCGCATATCCGCCCACGACTGGCTTCCGGATGGCAACACCGCCGCCGACGCCATCGCCATTGCGCGCCTGTTCAAGGCCGCAGGCGCGGACCTGATCGACGTGTCGTCTGGCCAGACCACGCGCGACTCGCGCCCGGTGTATGGCCGCATGTACCAGACGCCATTTGCCGACCGCATCCGCAATGAGGTGGGCATTGCCACCATGGCCGTGGGCGCCATCACCGAAGCCGACCACGCCAACAGCATCATCGCCGCCGGCCGCGCCGACCTGTGCGCCATTGCGCGCCCGCACCTGGCCGACCCGGCCTGGACGCTGCACGCCGCCGCCCAGCTGGGCCCCGTGGCCGCCGCCCACACCGACTGGCCCGCACCGTACTGGAGCGGCCGCGACCAGCTGTTGCGCGAAACATCCAAGCAAAAACAGGCTGTAGCGTTTGCCAGACAAGCCCCAACAGCTATCAAACTTGAAGCAATTGAATAGGGCACCGCACATGGACCTCGAAGCCCGCCTGCACGGCGCCGCCCCCAGCGAACACCCCGAAGCCCTGCGCCTGTGGCTGCGCATGCTCACCTGCACGCAGCTGATCGAAAAGCAGGTGCGTGCCCAGCTGCGTACGCAGTTCGACACCACGCTGCCGCGCTTTGACCTGATGGCGCAGCTCGAACGCGCGCCCGGCGGCATGAAGATGAAAGACCTCTCGCGCCGGATGATGGTGACCAGCGGCAACGTGACCGGCATCACCGACCAGCTGGTGGCTGAAGGCCTGGTCGAACGCATGGACGTGGAAGGCGACCGCCGCGCCTACCTGGTGCGCCTGACGCCCGCGGGGCGCGAGCAGTTCAACGCCATGGCACGCCAGCACGAGCAATGGATCGTCGAGGCGTTTGCCGCCCTGGGCGAACGCGACATCACCACGCTGTACCGGCTGCTGGGCAAGGTCAAGGAACACGCACAGCAGCACGGCCTGAACCCTCTGGAGACCGCTGAATGAAACACTACATCGGCGCTGGCAACCCCATGCGCGACCAGTTCAACCCGCAAGCCAGCTACGTGGCCGAGCACTTTGCCTGGAGCTTCGATGCCGGCGTGGGCACCGTCACGCTCAACCGGCCGGACCGCAAGAACCCGCTGACCTTCCAGAGCTATTCCGAGCTGCGCGACTTCTTCTACGCGCTGCGCTTTGCTACCGATGTGAAAGCCATCGTGGTTACCGGCGCGGGCGGCAACTTCTGCTCGGGCGGCGACGTGCACGAGATCATCGGCCCGCTGACCACCATGACCATGCCTGAACTGCTGGAGTTCACCCGCATGACGGGCGATCTGGTCAAAGCCATGCGCGCCTGCCCGCAGCCCGTGCTGGGCGCCATCGACGGCATCTGCGCCGGTGCCGGCGCCATGATGGCGCTGGCCTGCGACATGCGCTACGGCACCGAGGCCACCAAGACCGCCTTCCTCTTCACCCGCGTGGGCCTGGCCGGTGCCGATATGGGCGCCTGCGCACTGCTGCCCCGCATGATCGGCCAGGGCCGCGCGAGCGAGCTGCTGTTCACCGGCCGCGCGATGACCGCGCACGAAGGCCTGGCCTGGGGCTTCTTCAACGACCTGTACGAAAGCAGCGACCTGCTGGCCAGCGTGCAGGCCACCGCCCGCACTCTGGCCGATGGCCCCACCTTTGCGCACGGAATGACCAAGACCATGCTGAGCCAGGAGTGGAGCATGACCATCGAACAGGCCATCGAGGCCGAGGCGCAGGCGCAGGCCATCTGCATGCAGACCGAAGATTTCCGGCGCGCGTATGAGGCGTTTGCTGCCAAGCAGAAACCTGCGTTCCAGGGAGATTGAGACGGAGTGAACGAACCCGCCCGCCCGCTCATTCACACCCGATATGGACCCCACTCCTCCGTTCACGCTGAGCCTGTCGAAGCGCCGCGCAAGGCTTCGACCCTTCGACAAGCTCAGGACAGGCAAGCTCAGCCCGAACGGGTATGAAAGACAAACAGGCCCGCTCACCCACCATGCACGTTGCCACACCCCCAGCCCCCCGCCCGCCCTCCACCGCGCACCTGGCCCTGCCCTTCTTCGACGACGCCCACCGCGCGCTGGCCGAGGGCCTGGTGCCCTGGGCTGCCGCACAGCAGGTCGATGAAACCGACGACCGCGCCGCCTGCCACGACTGGGTGCAGCGCCTGGGCGCGGGCGGCTGGCTGCGCTACTGCGTGCCGGCCGAACACGGTGGCGCCCTGCCTGCGCTGGATTCGCGTGCGCTGGTGCTGCTGCGCGAAACGCTGGCCTACCACTCGCCCCTGGCCGACTTTGCGTTTGCCATGCAGGGGCTGGGCAGCGGCGCCGTCACGCTGGCCGGCAGCCCGGCGCAGCAGGCGCACTACCTGCAGGGCGTGGCGCGTGGCGAGTTGATTGCGGCGTTTGCGCTCTCCGAGCCCGAAGCGGGCTCGGATGCAGGCGCTATGCAAACAATAGCTACGAACGCCCATTCATCAAGCGCTAGCGGCCAAAAAGACTCGTATTCCTTGACCGGAACCAAGACCTGGATCAGCAATGGCGGCATTGCGGACTTCTACTGCGTGTTTGCCAAAACCGACCCGACCGGGGGCACGCGCGGCATCAGCGCCTTCATCGTGGATGCGAACACGCCGGGGCTGGACGCCTCGCGCCACATCCATGTGATGGCGCCCCACCCGCTGGCCACGCTGCAGTTCGACCAATGCACCGTGCCTGGCACAGCACTGCTGGGCGAAGAGAACGGCGGCTTCAAGCTCGCGATGCGCACGCTGGACATCTTTCGCGCATCCGTGGCGGCCGCCGCCCTGGGCATGGCGCGCCGCGCACTGGCCGAGGCGGTGCACCACGCCCGCCAGCGCCGCATGTTCGGTCAGGCGCTGGCGGACTTCCAGCTCACGCAGGCGAAGATCGGTGAAATGGCCGCGCTGGTGGACAGCGCAGCGCTGCTCACCTACCGCGCTGCGTGGCTGCGCGACACCGGCCAGGCAGGCGTGACGGCCGACGCCAGAGAACAACGAAATCGCAGCGTGGCCGCTGCGATGGCCAAGATGACCGCCACCGAAAACGCCCAGCGCGTCATCGACATGGCGCTGCAGCTGCATGGGGGGCGCGGCTTGGAGGTGGGTAGCAAGGTCGAATCGCTGTACCGCGACATCCGCTCGCTGCGCATCTACGAAGGCGCCACCGAGGTGCAGCAGCTCATCATCGGCAAGGCCGCACTGCAGGAGTAACACCGCATGCAAAACCGCGCTCCCTCCGCCCAGCCCGACCACTTTGTGCACGACCGCCTGCCGCCGCAGGACGCATGGCCCACGCTGCGCTACGACCTGCCCGAGCTGCAGATGGCGCCGCAGGCCAACCTGGTGCAGGCATTGTTCGACCAGGCCGAGCGTGCCGGCAACATCGAGCGCCCGCTGCTGCGCGGCCCGCACCGCAGCTACACCTACCGCGAGGCCCGCGACGAGGCTGCGCGCATTGCCGAGGTGCTGACGCAGGACCACGGCCTGGTGCCCGGCAACCGCGTGCTGCTGCGCGGCGGCAATACGGTGGAAATGGCGCTGGCGTGGCTGGGCACCGTGTACGCCGGGCTGGTGGCGGTGGCCACCATGCCGCTGCTGCGCGCGGGTGAGCTGGCCAACATCATCGAACGCGCCCAGCCCACGCTGGCGCTGTGCGATGGCCGCCTGCTGGGCGAGCTGCAGGCCGCACAGGTGCAGCACCCTGTGCTAACCACGATCGTGCCCTTTCACACCGCGCCCGATGCCGCTGATCTGATCCAGCGCGCACAGGGCAAGGCGGGCACCACACCACCCTGCCCCACCGCGGCCGACGACATCGCGCTGATGGCGTTTACCTCGGGCACCACGGGCGCGCCCAAGGCCGCCGTGCACACCCACCGCGACGTGATGGCCGCCTGCGAGGCCTGGCCGCGCCATGTGCTCAAGGCCACGCCCGACGACATCGTGGCGGGCTCGCCGCCGCTGGCGTTCACCTTCGGGCTGGGCGGTCTGCTCGTGTTCCCGATGTGGGCGGGGGCCAGCGTGTACTTTCCGGACCAGCCCTACACCCCCGAAACCATGGTGACGCTGATGCGCGATGCAGGCGTCACCATCTGCTACACCGCGCCCACGTTCTACCGGCAGATGGCGCCATTTGCCAAGGCCATTGGCGGCCTGCCCCAGATGCGCATCTGCGTGAGCGCAGGCGAGGGCCTGCCCGAAGCCACGCGCCAGCTGTGGAAAGACGCCACCGGCATCGACATGACCGACGGCATCGGCGCCACCGAGATGTTCCACATATTCATTTCGTCCACCGGAAGCGACATCCGCCCCGGCGCGGTGGGCAAGGTGGTGCCCGGCTACACGGCGAAGGTGGTGGATGACGAGGGTCACGAAGTGCCCCGTGGCTCCGTGGGCAAGCTCGCCGTGGTGGGCCCCACGGGCTGCAAGTACCTGGATGACCCGCGCCAGGCCAGGTATGTGAAGGCGGGCTGGAACTACCCGGGTGATGCCTTCATGCAGGACGCCGACGGCTATTTCTTCTACCAGGCGCGCGATGACGACATGATCATCACCGCCGGCTACAACGTGGGCGGCCCCGAGGTGGAAGACGCCCTGCTGCGCCACGCGGCAGTGGCCGAGTGCGCGGTGATCGGCGTGCCCGACGAGGAGCGCGGCATGGTCGTCAAAGCCGTGTGCGTGCTCAAGCCCGGCCACACGGGCGATGCCGCCATGGTCAAGACCTTGCAGGACCATGTGAAGGCGACCATCGCGCCGTTCAAATACCCGCGCATCGTTGAATTTGCAGCGTCCCTGCCGCGCACCGAAACCGGCAAGCTCCAGCGCTTCAAGCTGCGCCAGGGTGCTGCCACTGCTGTTGCTGCAGCGACTTCCAGCCCACCCAAGGCCACCACACCATGACCACGATGATCCACACCGTTTTGCAACCCGAAGGCTGGGTGACCCCCAAGGGCTACGCCAACGGCATGGCTGCGCGCGGCACGCTGGTGGTCACCGGCGGCCAGATCGGCTGGAACGCGCAGCAGCAGTTTGAAAGCGATGACTTCATCGACCAGACGAAGCAGACGCTGCTGAACGTGCGGGCGGTGCTGGAGGCCGCCGGCGCGGGGCCGGAGCACCTGGTGCGGCTGACCTGGTATGTGCTGGATCGCAAGGAGTACAACGCGCGGCTCAAGGAGCTGGGGGCGGTGTACCGCGAGGTGCTGGGCAAGCATTTTCCGGCGATGGCGTGTGTGCAGGTGGCGGGGTTGATGGAGGAGCGGGCGAAGGTGGAGATTGAGGCGACGGCGGTGGTGCCGGATGCTGCTTGAGACGGGGTCGGTCGGTCTGAACTGGCCTGTTCTGCGCTGGTTGAGGCGTTGAAGCGTTGCAGCCTGAGCGTCAGCTCTGTCCGTTCGGGCTGAGGCTGTCGAAGCCTGAACACTACCCCCGCCCGTTCGGGCTGAGGTTGACGAAGCCTGAGCACTGCTCCAACCCGTTCGGGCTGAGCTTGTCGAAGCCTGGTTTGGCGGTGGTTACCGCGTGCCTTTGTTCAGGGCAGGAGCCGGGAGTCGCCCGGCGTGCGAGTCCCTTTCTTTCGCGTCGCCGAAAGAAAGGAACCAAAGAAAGGGCGACCCCACTGTCTGCGTCCCCTGCGCTTCGCTCCGGGGCAACCTGTGGTGCTCGCGGGCGGGGTGCGCCGCAGAACTCGCTGCGCTGCGTTGCAGCTCCGCTCAAACAGCTGCGGCGAGTCAGTTCACGATGCGCGTGTGTCCTTCGGCACACGCGCCACCCCGCCCGCTGCGCTCCTCGGCGCATACAGAGGGGATTGGGGAGAGGACATCCCTTCGGGCCATTGCTTCGCTCGGCCCCGGCAGGGGAGCGCGAGCGCTGCGCGCCGCGCGTTGCGGGTCGAGCGCAGCGATGACCCGTGTGGCTGTTCGGCTGTTCGGCTGTTCGGCCCTCCCACCCCTTCTGGCTGCGCCTGCGCCGGGGCGAAGCGAAGGGGTCGCAGACTGAGGGTCGCCTTTTCTTTGGTGACTTTCTTTT
>ENA-UOXK01000028-UOXK01000028.1-mixed-culture-metagenome-genome-assembly--contig:-NODE-28-length-111637-cov-7.695462_pt1 | contig 111637 bp, 95 predicted proteins | sample MGYA00238160_ERZ761638 | MGnify/ENA primary metagenome ERZ761638 (study PRJEB28912, sample SAMN08777098) | mixed culture metagenome | isolation source: Freshwater growth medium | place: USA...
CGATCACCCCAAAAGCCAGTGTTTATGCGGGTTCCAGGGATTCTTCAGGGGCGACCAGTTCCTCGGCCGCGCGCGTGAGGTTCAGGTGGCGGGCAGCGGCTTCGAAGGCGCGCAGGGCATTCAGGGGCAGGTGCATGGAAGCTGCAAGTTTTTTTAGGGTCAGGCGGTACTTATTGTCGGTGGTGCGCAGGCGGCAAGCTGCGTATCGTTCGCGCTTTTGAACTGTCGACAGGATTTGTAATGCAAAGACGCGAGTTTTACTTGGGGTTGGCGGGTGTGGCTGCCCTGCCGATGCTGCCCGCCTGCGCGGCCCACCGTGGCGATGCGCCCGCGCAGGCCGAGCGCCGCTGGCGCGAAACGATGGCCGGTATCGAGCAGGCGGCCCAGGGCCGCCTGGGCGTGGCGATGCTGGACACCGGAACGGGCCTGGCACTGGGCTGGCGCCAGGACGAGCGCTTTGCCATGTGCAGCACTTTCAAGCTGGTGCTGGCCGGCTGGATGCTGGCGCTGGTGGACCAGGGCCGCGAGCGACTGGATGCACGCGTGCACTACGCAGCTGCCGACGTGGTGGCGTATTCCCCCGTGAGCGGCCCCCGCGCAGGCAGCGGTGGCGGGCTGACGGTGGCCGAGCTGTGCGCTGCCACTGTGAGCCTGAGCGACAACACCGCGGCCAACGTGCTGCTGGCGCGGCACGGCGGGCCAGCGGCGTTCACGGCGTTTGTGCGGTCGCTGGGCGATACCGTCACGCGGCTGGACCGCACCGAGCCCACCCTCAACGAAGCCGCCGTTGGGGACCCGCGCGACACCACCACCCCGATGGCCATGCTGCAGACCATGCACAAGCTGGTACTGGGCGATGCGCTGTCGCCCGCTTCACGCGCGTGGCTGCAGCGCTGGCTGGTGGAAACCAGCACGGGCGACAAGCGCCTGCGCGCCGGCGTGCCGGGCTGGAAGGTGGGCGACAAGACCGGTACCGCGGGCGACAGCGGCACGGCCAATGACATTGGCGTGCTGTGGCCCCCCGGCGGCGGTGCACCGGTGCTGGTGACGTGCTACCTCACGCGTTCCTCGGCAACGCCGGAGCAGCGCGATGCTGCCATTGCGCAGGTGGCGCGGGCCGTGGCGGCGGCGCGCCCAGGGTAGCCCGCCTGCGGGCTCGGGGACTCGCGCTTGCCGTGGTCGGCATGTCTCCAAACGGTTCGGGCCGAGCCTGTAGAAGCGCTGCGCAAGGCTTCGACAGGCTCAGCCCGAACGGTTGTGTGATTCCGCTAAACGGTTACGTGGTTTCCAAGCCTGGTTCTTCAGAGCTTCTTGACCAGCACCTGGCTGCGCCGGTCCCAGTTGTACTTGCGCTTGCGGGCGTCGGGCAGCCAGTCCGGGTCCACCGGCTGAAAGCCGCGCTTGATGAACCAGTGCATGGTGCGCGTGGTCAGTACAAAGATGCTGTCCAGCCCCTGCAGCCGGGCGCGCTGCTCGATGCGCTTGAGCAGCTTCTCGCCATCGCCCGTGCCCTGGCTTTGCGGCGACACCGTCACGGCCGCCATCTCGGCGGTGCGGGCCTCGGGGTAGGGGTAGAGGGCGGCGCAGCCAAAGATTACGCCGTCGTGTTCGATGATGGTGTAGGCCGAAATGTCGCGCTCGATCTCGGTGCGGTCGCGCTTGACCAGCGTGCCGTCTTTTTCAAACGGCTCGATCAGCTGCAGGATGCCGCCCACGTCGTCGATGGTGGCCTCGCGCAGCTCTTCGAGCTTTTCGTCAATCACCATGGTGCCGATGCCGTCGTGCACATACACCTCCAGCAGCAGCGATCCATCCACCGCAAACGGCAGGATGTGGCTGCGCTCCACGCCGGCCTTGCAGGCCTTCACGCAGTGCTGCAAATAAAAGCCGGTGTCGGTGGGCGTTTGCGCCGTGGGCAGCGTGGCCAGCAGGGCCTGGGCGGCGGCCAGCGGCAGTTCGGTGTCGATGGGGTTGTCTTCGCTTTCGGGCTCGCCAGGCTGCATGCGGATGCCGGGCACCTCGGTCAGAAAGATCAGCTTGTCGGCGCGCAGCTCTATCGCCACGCTGGTGGCCACTTCTTCCATGGCCAGGTTGAAGGCCTCGCCCGTGGGCGAGAAGCCAAAAGGTGACAGCAGCACCAGCGCGCCCATGTCCAGCGTGCGCTGGATGCCCGCCACATCCACCTTGCGCACCAGGCCCGAGTGCTGGAAGTCCACCCCATCCACAATGCCCACCGGCCGCGCCGTGAGAAAGTTGCCCGAGATCACCCGCACCGTGGCGCCCGCCATGGGCGTGTTGGGCAGGCCCTGGCTGAAGGCGGCCTCGATCTCGTAACGCAGCTGGCCGGCAGCCTCCTGCGCGCAGTCGAGCGCCACCGAGTCGGTGATGCGGATACCGTGCGAATACCTGGCCTCATGGCCCTTGGCGGCCAGCTGCTCATTCACCTGCGGGCGAAACCCGTGCACCAGCACGATGCGCACCCCCATCGCCTGGATCAGGGCCAGATCCTGCGCAATGTTGTGCAGCTTGCCCGCCGCAATGCCTTCACCCGTGAGCCCGATCACAAACGTCTGGTTGCGAAACTTGTGGATGTAGGGCGCCACCGAGCGGAACCAGGGCACAAAGGTGAAGTTGAAAACGGCGGACATGGGGCAGGGCGGTGGTGGGCGGCAGGTTGTGGCTTGGAGGCTCGGATGATAAGTGGACGCAGCATGCATCGCGGCGCCTTCGGTGCCCGCAGGTGTTAGACGCAGACCCGGCGTGCCCCTGCGGCCGGGCCGGTGTTGTGCGCAATCGACACCGCGCCCGGATAATGGCGCCCTTCATGACCGTACCAGCGCCTTCCCAGACCCCGCCCGCACCGCCTTCTGCCGCCCGCCCCGCAGCGCCACCGCCTTTGGTGATCGAGTTTCCCGAATCGCTGCCCGTCTCGGGCAAGCGCGACGAGATCATGGAGGCCATCAGCAAGCACCAGGTCGTCATCGTGTGCGGCGAAACGGGCTCGGGCAAGACCACGCAGCTGCCCAAGATCGCGCTGGCAATGGGCCGGGGCAAGTGCAATGCCAAGCCCGGCACCAAGGGCCAGCTCATCGGCCACACCCAGCCGCGCCGCATTGCCGCCAGCAGCGTGGCCAAGCGCATTGCCGAAGAGCTGAATACGCCGCTCGGTGACGTGGTGGGCTTCAAGGTGCGGTTCCAGGACCGCCTCTCGCGCGATGCCTCTGTCAAGCTGATGACCGACGGCATCTTGCTGGCCGAGACGCAGACCGACCCGCTGCTCAAGGCCTACGACACCATCATCATCGACGAGGCGCACGAACGCAGCCTCAACATCGACTTTCTGCTGGGCTACATCCGCCAGATCCTGCCGCGCCGGCCGGACCTGAAAGTCATCGTCACCTCGGCCACCATCGATGCCGACCGGTTTGCCAAGCACTTTGAAAGCGCCAAGGGTCCGGCCCCGGTCATCATGGTGTCGGGCCGTACCTTTCCGGTGGAGCAGCGCTACCGCCCTTTTGAAGAGAGCCGCGACTACGGTCTGCACGAGGCCATTGCCGACGGCGTGGATGAACTCTGGCAGGGGAATGCGGCGGGCGACATCCTGGTCTTTTTGCCGGGCGAGCGCGAGATCCGCGAGGCCGCAGACCACCTGCGCAAGCACCTGTCGCACCAGCCGGTGATGCGCAATGCCGAGGTGCTGCCGCTGTTCGCGCGGCTCAGTCAGGCCGAGCAGGACCGCATCTTTGACGGCCACACCGGCCGCCGCATCGTGCTGGCCACCAACGTGGCCGAGACATCGCTCACGGTGCCGGGCATCCGGTATGTGATTGATGCGGGCACGGCGCGCGTCAAGCGCTATTCATTCCGCAGCAAGGTGGAGCAGCTGCTGGTGGAGCCCATCAGCCAGGCCGCCGCCAACCAGCGCGCGGGCCGCTGCGGGCGCGTGGCCAACGGCATCTGCATCCGCCTGTACGACGAGGCAGACTTCAACAGCCGCCCGCGCTTTACCGACCCCGAAATCCTGCGCAGCTCGCTGGCGGGCGTCATCCTGCGCATGAAGTCGCTGCACCTGGGCGATGTAGTGCAGTTCCCGTTCATCGAGGCGCCTTCGGGCCGGGCGATTGCCGACGGCTACCAGCTGCTGTCCGAACTGGGCGCGGTGGACGATGCGAACGAACTCACCCCCATGGGTGTGGAGCTTTCGCGCCTGCCGCTCGACCCGCGCGTGGGCCGCATGATCATCGAGGCGCGCGACCGCAAGGCGCTGGACGAGGTGCTCATCATTGCCAGTGCCCTGAGCGTGCAGGACGTGCGCGACCGCCCCATGGAGGCACAACAGCAGGCCGACCAGGCCCATGCCAAGTTTGACGACGACAAGAGCGAATTCAGCGGGTATCTGAAGCTGTGGAAGTGGATCAACGAGGCGCGGGGCGGGGCGCCCAGCCTGCCGTCGGCCCGCGCGCAGCGCGCCATGGCGGCGCAAAAGGCGCCCTCGCAGGCCTACCTGCCGGTGGCGCAGCGCAGCGGCGGTGCAAGCCCCGGGGTGGTGTCGGCGGCGCCTGCCGCTGCACCGGCCCCCACCCACAAACTCAGCAACCGCCAGTACGAGCAGCTGCTGCGCCAGAACTTCATCAGTATCCGCCGCCTGCGCGAGTGGCGTGACATCCACACCCAGCTGCTCACGGTGGTCACCGAGCACAAGTGGCAAATCAACACGCAACCTGCCAGCTACGAGCAGCTGCACCTGTCCATGCTGGCCGGGCTGCTGGGCAACGTGGGCTGCAAAAGCGACGAGGAAGACTGGTACCTGGGCGCGCGCGGCATCAAGTTCTACAAGCACCCGGGCGCGCACCTGAACAAGAAGCCCGGCCGCTGGATCATCGCGTCGGAACTGGTCGAGACCACGCGCCTGTTTGGCCGGGGCATCGCCGCCATCGAGCCGCAGTGGCTGGAGCAGATTGGCGGGCATCTGCTCAAGAAGCAGCTGCTGGACCCGCACTGGGAGAAGAAGTCTGCCGAGGTGGTGGCGCTGGAGCGCGCCACGCTCTACGGCATCGTGGTCTACAACAACCGCCGCGTGAACTTTGGCAAGGTAGACCCGCACGCTGCGCGCGAGGTGTTCATCCGCGAAGCCCTGGTGGGCGGCAACTGGGAAACGCGCCTGCCCTTCCTGGCCGCCAACCAGAAGATGATCGCGAAGGTGGAAGAGCTGGAGCACAAGTCCCGCCGGCAGGACGTGCTGGTTGACGACGAGCTCATCTACGCTTTTTATGACCAGCAACTGCCGCCCGAGGTGTGCAGCGGCCACAGCTTTGAGGCCTGGTACCGGGACGAATCCAAGAAGCAACCCGACCTGCTCAGGCTCACCCGCGAAGAGCTGATGCGCCACGAGGCGGCAGGCATCACCACCAACGCTTTCCCGCGCACGGTGCGGCTGGGCGGGGTGGACTGTGCCGCCAGCTACCTGCACGAACCCGGCGATGCGCGCGACGGCATCACCGTGACCATCCCGCTCTTCGTGCTCAACCAGGTGAGCGACGAGCGCTGCGAATGGCTGGTGCCCGGCATGCTCAAGGACAAGATCCAGGCGCTGCTCAAAAGCCTGCCCCAGCGCCCGCGCAGCCGCTTTGTGCCACTGCCCGAGTCCGCCACCCGCCTGGCCGCGTTGCTGGGCACGCCCGAACGCTTTGGCACAGGCAGCCTCACCGATGTGCTTTTGAAGCAGGTGCGCGACGAAACCTCGCTCGATGTGAAGCGCGCCGACTTCAAGCTCGACATGCTCAGCCCCCACCTGTTCATGAACTTCCGCGTGGTGGATGAGCACGGCCGCCAGCTCGGCCATGGCCGCAACCTGGGCGCCCTGAAGGCCGAGTGGGGCGCCAAGGCACGGGGCGCGTTCCAGGCGCTGGCGGGCCTCAAGCTCGGCGGTTCGGCGGCTGAGGCTGAAAAAAATGAGTCAAAAGTGCCTCCATCGCAGGATGGTAAAGCGATAGTAGCTATCAAATCAGGAGTGAAAGGCGCCGCCCCCTCTGCCGCGAAACCGGCGAGCGCCAGCCCATCGGCCCCCGCAGGCCAGCGCTACACCGCCTGGACGTTTGGCGAGCTGCCAGAACTCATGGAGATCAAGAAGGCCGGCCAGACGCTGATCGGCTTTCCGGCGCTGATCGACGGCGGCGACGCCGTGACCATCGAAGTGTTTGACGAGCCCGAGGTGGCCGCCGCCAAGCACCGCGCCGGCCTGCGCCGCCTGTTTGCGCTGCAGATCAAGGACGCGCTCAAGTACCTGGAAAAAAACATCCCCGACCTGCAGAAGATGGCCGTGGCCTACATGCAGGTGGGCCGCAACGCCGACGGCACCGGCGGCGGCACGCAGGAAGAGCTGCGCAACCAGATCATCGACGTGGCGCTGGACCGCGCCTTTTTGCTCGACCCGCTCCCCACCGACGAGTTCGCCTTCAAGCGCCGCATGGAAGAGGGCCGGGGCCGCCTCACGCTGATCGCCAACGAAGTGGCGCGCCTGGCGAGCACCATCCTGGTCGAGTACGCCGCCGCTGCCCGCAAGATCAAGGACACCAAGAACGCCCCCGAGGCCACGGCAGACGCGCAGCAGCAGCTGCAGCGCCTCATGCCCAAGAACTTCATCGCCGTGGCCCCGTGGGCGCAGCTGGCGCACTACGCCCGCTACCTCAAGGCCATCACCCTGCGCCTCGATAAAGTCCGAGCCGACCCCGCCCGCGACGCCGCCAAACTGGCCGAGCTGCGCCCGCAAGAGCAACGCTACTGGCGCCTGGTGGCCGAGCGCAAGGGTGTGGTTGATGGGCGCATGCAGGAGCTGCGCTGGCTGCTGGAAGAACTGCGCGTGAGCTTCTTCGCGCAAGAGCTGCGCACGCCGCAGCCGGTGAGTGTGAAGCGGCTCGATAAGCTGTGGGCGCAGGTCAACAGCTGATGCGGCGCATGCGCGTGCGCCTCATCCACGCAGATCCAGCCGCCTCCACGTCTCAAAGCCTTCGATCTGTTTTTTCAGCCAGTCTGCGGGTGCGACGCTCGTACCCCAGTGATGCAGCCGTCCCACGGCTTCGCCCATGTTCCACAAATGGCGCAGCTGCACGAACATCGGCAGCGCGCTCAAGTCGTCGTCACTGACGCAGCCCCCTGCGCAGCGGTAGCCGCGCAGGTAATGCGCCCAGCGCTCGCGCAGGATGTCGTCGGGCTCCCTGATCGTCTTGCGCACCATGTACGACCAGGGCAGCACGCTGAGCTCATACGCCAGAAAGCCCGGCCCGGCGTCGTCAAAGTCGAAGAACAGGGCGGCTTTGTTCCCTTCCGGGCCGATATGAATGTGGTTGTTGAAGCCATGGGTGTCGCCGTGGCAGACCACGCGGGTAAGGCACCCATGCTGGTCGGCCAGCTCTTCCTGCAGTCGCCCCGCCAGTTCGCGGTACGCATCCATTACGGCCGGGTCGAGGTCGGGGTAGGTCTGGAGGTATTCCAGGGTTCTGCCGGCAAGATGGTGGCCGTCCAGCGTGTAGCGGCTGGGCGGGCCTGTGTAGTCGTGCGCTGCGCCGTGGATGTGCGCCAGCGTGCGGCCGGTGAGCTCGAATTCGTCCAGCGAATCCGGCACAGCACCTTCGGCATGCCTGAACAGCACCAGGGCACGCGTTCCTTCCGGAAAACGCAGAGACACATGGCTCTGCCCGTTGTGACACTTCACCAGTGCGGCCACGCCTGCGCCGCGTACGTGCAGATGGTCCACCAGCGCAGTCTCGAAATCGATGTTGAAGCCGCCCCGTGGCCGAATGCAACACACCCGCGCCACGTAGCGCGCGCCGTCTGCTGCGCGCAGTGCGTAGTTGTCGTTCAGGCCCCGCCGGATCAGGTGGCAGCCTTGCACCGTGAAGCCGTAGTGCATCGCCACCCAGTGCGCCACCGAGCTGCTGGCTGCCGTGGTGTGGGTCGGGATCAGGCCGGCGTCGGGTTGCAGTGTGTCAGACATGGTTCATTGTCCGTGCCCGGCAGGCCACGTGGCGCCAATGCGTGTGGACAGACCGCGGGGCGCGGCCGTGCGGGGCGATTCGCCGCGCGTTGTTTCAAACGCGGCCACCGCGGGCTCGTCACTTTGGTGACCCTGCCGGCCGCGCCCCCCATTGCCCATCGCATGCACCCCCTCTAGGCTTGCATCTTCAAGGAGATTTGCACCGCCATGCGCCCTCACCACAAGTTCTGGCCCCACCGCATCCCGCACGCCATCACGCTTCCTGCGACTTCGCTGTGGGACAACCTGGCCATCAGCGCGCGCCGCTACCCCGACAAGCCCGCGCTGGTGTTCTTCGGGGCCGTCACCACCTACCGCGAACTGGCGGAAGGCGCCGAGCGCCTGGCCGCCCAGCTGCATGCGCTGGGCGTACGCAAAGGCGACCGCGTGGCGCTGTTCATGCAGAACTGCCCGCAGCTGGTGATGGCGCACTTTGCCATCCTGCGGGCCAATGCCGTGGTGGTGCCGGTGAACCCCATGAACCGGGCCGAGGAGCTCAAGCACTACATCACCGATCCCGACACCCGCGTAGCCATCACCACGGGCGATCTGGCGCCCGAGCTGGCCAAGGCCAGCAATGCGCTGCCCGCAGAGCAGCGGCTGGCGCACCTGGTGGTCACGCAGTTCACCGACGCCTTTGATCCCGCCGCTGCAGGCGCCGATGCGCCGCCCGAAGCCTGGCGCGAGTGGCTGGGCACCCGCCATGCATTGCCTGCCCTGGACGGCGGCCAGGCCCATGCGTGGACCGACTGCATGGCCTGCACGGCCGCTGCACCCGCGCTGGACGTGGGCCCTGGCGATCTGGCCCTGCTGCCCTACACCAGCGGCACCACCGGCCTGCCCAAGGGCTGCATGCACCTGCACAAAAGCATCATGCACAACGCGGTGGCTGGGGCGCTGTGGGGCAACGGTTCGGCCGACAACGTGGTGCTGGCCGTGGTGCCCATGTTCCACATCACCGGCATGGTGAGCGTGATGCATTCGGCCATCTATTCAGGCTCGGCGCTGGTCATCATGCCGCGGTGGGACCGTGACCTGGCCGGCCGACTGATATCGCGCTGGCGCGTGACGAGCTGGACCAACATCCCCACGATGATCATCGACCTGCTGGGCAGCCCCCACTTTGCCAGCTACGACCTCTCCAGCCTGAGCTACATCGGTGGCGGCGGCGCCGCCATGCCGCAGGCGGTGGCCCAGCGCCTGCAAGAGCAATACGGCCTGCGGTATGCCGAAGGGTATGGCCTGACCGAGACCGCGGCGCCCTCGCACTCGAACCCGCCGGACCACCCCAAGCAGCAGTGCCTGGGCATTCCATTCATGAGCACCGATGCCCGCGTGATCGACCCCGACACGCTGCAGGAGGTGCCCGTGGGCGAGCAGGGCGAAATCATCATCCACGGCCCCGAGGTGTTTGACGGCTACTGGAAGCGGCCCGATGCCACGGCAGCGGCTTTCATCGAGTTCGAAGGCAAGCGCTTTTTCCGCTCGGGCGACCTGGGCCGCATGGACGAGGACGGCTACTTCTTCCTCACCGACCGCCTCAAGCGCATGATCAATGCCAGCGGCTTCAAGGTGTGGCCAGCCGAGGTGGAGGCCCTCATGTTCCGCCACCCGGCGATTCAGGAAGCGTGCGTGATCTCGGCCACCGACAGCTATCGTGGCGAGACCGTGAAGGCCGTGGTGGTGCTGCGGGCCACGCACCAGGACACCACCGAGCAGCAGATCATCGACTGGTGCCGCGAAAACATGGCGGTGTACAAGGCGCCGCGCGTGGTGCAGTTTGTGACGGCCCTGCCCAAGAGCGGCAGCGGCAAGGTGATGTGGCGCGCGCTGCAGGAGGCCGAGAAGGCCTGAGTGTCCCGGGCGGCCCTGAGGGCCGCCCGTCACCGGTTGTCAGGCCGGCGCCTGGGTCAGTTCGGCCAGGTCGCGCTCGAGCAAGGCCGGGTCGCCCAGCTGCAGCTCGATCAGGCGACGCAGGTGGGTGACGCTGTCCAGGTCAATGCTGCGGCACAGCAGGCCGGTGTGGCCGTCCTGCAGGTGTGCCACCTCGGCCGACATGGCGATGTGCGTGCCCGTTTCAGCCAGCGGTATGGTCAGCTGGCAGGGCATGCCGGTGGCCAGTTCGGCAACGGCAGGCGCCGTGAGCAACGCGCCCTTGAGCGACACATCCACCACATGAACGCTGAACGCACCGCGCGCTGTCGTGAGCAGGGCAGGGGCGTCGAAACCGACGCGGACGAAGTGGCGGCGCTCATGCGGCATGGCTGACTCCAGAGGGTGGCGGTGAATGGCGGAATGCAGGGCACATGCTACCCCAGCCGGCTTTCTGCCAGCTTATTCGCGCTCGGCCTGCGCCTCGGTGCATGCTGGCCCGCGACCGGCAGGGCTGGCGCTTTACTGCCAGGGCGTCACTGGACATCGCATCGGCTTCGGCTGGCGCCTTGTGCCAGGCTTGCGAGACAAAACCGCGGGGGCAACTGCCGCGCGCAGCCTTTAGACTGCGCGGCAATTGCACTCACGGCGCGCGCCTACAGACGACATGCAACCGTGCGTGTACCGTGTGCAGACGTGTTACCAAGGACATCCGATGACATCCAGTTCTCTCCGCATGGCCCGCACCACTTACGGTGCACTCGTCGCCCGGGCCCGTCGCCTTGCCGCGCTGGCCGCTGCAGCCACAGGGCTGGCCCTGGCCGGTGGCGCCGCGCACGCCCAGGCTTATGTCAATGCCACGGTGGGCGGCGAGCTTGCGCCCGGCGTCTATGGCCGCATCAACATTGGCAATGCCCCGCCGCCACCGCTGCTGTATGCCGAGCCCATCATCATCCAGCGGCCTGCCGTGGTGGTACCGCGCTCGCCTATCTACATGTACGTGCCGCCGGGCCATGCCAAGAACTGGTCCAAGCATTGCTCGCGCTACAACGCCTGCGGCCAGCCGGTGTACTTTGTGCAGGAGCCTCCGCGCGGCGGGTACCGGCATGACAAGTACGACAAGTACGACAAACATGACAAGGGCCACAAGGGTGACAAGGGCCACAAGCACCGTGACGAGCGCCACTGGGATGGCGACGACCGGGGCCACGGCAACGGGCGCGGTGAGGGCCGGGGCAAGGGCCACGGCAACCGCGACTGACGCGCGCCAGGAGCCCAGCCAGCCGTTCAGCGCAGGCGGCTGCGGTTAAGCTCGGGCTCCTATGGCCCAACTCAGTTTTGCTCCCCCGTTCACCACCCCGGCCGATGTGGCCGAACAGCTGCGCACCACCGGCTTTGCGGTGCTGGCACCGGCCGACGTGGCCCGCTGGATGGGCAGCGATCTGCCCGCGCTGATGGCGCTGAACAGCGACTGGAGCAGCCTCCCCCCCGATGAATTCCTCAAGGACGGCGGGCGCTACCGCAAGCGCCGCCATGCCTGCTTTGTGGTCGAGGCTGGCCAGGTGCAACAGGTACCGCACCGGCCCCACTGGCAGCCGGTGGAATACAACGCGCTGCACGGCGGCATGGAGCGCTGGTTTGCGCCCATGGAGCCCGCCACCGTGGCCCAGCCCGTGTGGCAGCGCCTGATGGCAGCGCTTGCTGGCGTGTCGGATGCCGTGTTTGCCGGCGCGCAGGCACCGGTGCCGTGGTTTGTGGAGGCGCACCAGTTCCGCATCGACACCACCGACGGCATTGGCCGCCCCACGCCTGAAGGCGCGCACCGCGATGGCGTGGACCTGGTGGCCGTGTTCCTGGTGGGGCGCCACGGCGTGAAGGGCGGCGAAACGCGTGTGTTCGAGGCCAGCGGCCCGGCGGGGCAGCGCTTTACGCTCACCGAGCCCTGGTCGCTGCTGCTGCTGGACGACGCCCGCATGATCCACGAGACCACCCCCATCCAGCCGGTGGCCCCCGGCGGGCACCGCGACACGCTGGTGGTGACCTGCCGGCGCGGCAGCTTTCAGGGCGCCGATGTGGTGGGGCAGGTGGCTGCCGTGGCTGCGGCCTGATCGCAGCAGGCTGAACGGTGCAAGACCCCTTGCAAGACCGCCCCGCAAACGGGGCGAACGGCACTGCGTAGTGCTCCCTGGCAAATCCCGGGAAGTTGATCCGAATCAAGGTGCGCGGTAGGGTCGCGGTGGACACTCGTCGTCAAGGCCATGCCACAAGCCTGGCCCCCACCCCACTCAAGGAGAAGCACCATGTTCAAGCACATTCTGGTTCCTGTCGACGGTTCTGACACATCACTGCTGGCCGTGTCCAAGGCCGCCGGGCTGGCCAAGGCATTTGGCAGCGCCGTGACGGCGCTGTATGTCGTCGATCCGTATCCCTTCACCGGCGTGGGTGCCGACTTTGCATACGGTCAGGCGCAGTACATCAACGCAGCCAAGGCCGAAGCCAACGCTGCGCTCGAGGCCGTGCGCAAGGCCATGGGCGATGCGGGCGTGCCCGTGACCACCGTGGTGGGCGAGGGCCACGCCGTGCACGAAGGCATCGTGCGCGCGCTGGACGGCACCGATATCGACCTGGTCGTGATGGGCTCGCACGGCCGCCGCGGGCTGGAAAAGCTGATGCTGGGCAGCGTGGCGCAGAAGGTGCTGGGCGTGGTGCGCGTGCCGGTGATGGTGGTGCGCGGCTAAAAGATTCCGACGCGCCCGAGTCCGCGCTCAGACCGTCGAAGTTACAGCCTTCAAGCCCGCGAAGACCACGATCCGGGCCATCTCAGGCCTTTTGCATGTACACATACCGGCCCGCAATGGGCTGGTGTTCGTGAAAGCGGATGGGCGCATCCAGCACCTTGCGCACCGCCAGCCCGTGTGTGCCCGCCAGCGCACGCAAATACTCCTCGCGGTGGGCGTAGCGCAGGCTGGGCAGCAGCTGCACGCCTGGGCCTTGCGCGGCGTCTTCCACCGTAAAGGCCAGCCAGCCACCGGTCTGCAGGCGCTGTGACGCCAGCGCAAAGGCGCGCTCCAGCGGGCCCACATAGATGAACACATCGGCCGCAACGATCAGGTCGTACGGCGCACCGCCATCGCCCAGGTGGTCGTGGATGTCGTGGATCTGCAGGTCGTCGTACAGGCCGCGCGCGCGGGCCTTGTCGACCATGGCGGGCGAGAGGTCCACACCAGTCAGGTGACCGGCGCGCGGGCGCAGCAGCGGGCCGCACAGGCCGGTGCCGCAGCCCAGGTCCAGCACCCGCGCCGCAAAGGCTGGGCACTCGGGCGGCAGCTGCTCGATCAGCAGCCGGTGGCCCTGGTAGCCCAGCTGGCCCACCAGGTGGTCTTCAAAATCGTGGGCATAGCCGTCAAACAGCGCCTGCACGTAGGTGCGCGGTGCTTCCACCAGCGGCGCCTGCGGCCGCAGTGCCGCCAGGTAGTAATGGTGCAGAGCCGGGTCGGCACCCAGGTCCAGCGCGCGCTGGTAGCAGTGGGCCGCACGGTCGAGCTGGCCGCTTTCGCGCAGCACATCGCCCAGTGCACTCCACGCTTCGACCAGGGTGTCGTCGGCCGCGAGCGCCGTTTCGTAGTGCTCGACCGCCGCGCTGCCCAGGCCCTGGCGTGACAGGCTTTCGGCCAGCCGCAAACGCAGCGCAGCCGAATCGGCCCCCAGCGCCAGCGCGCGAGCGTGGCTGCGCGCCGAGTCGGCCCAGCGCGCCAACTGGTGGTGGGCCAGCGCCAGTGCGCTCCAGGCGTCGCTGGCATCGGGCAGGGCGGCTGTGGCGGCTTCCAGCAGGGGCAGGGCTGCCGCCGGCTGGCCCTGGTGCAGCCGCGTCACGCCCAGGTTGACCATCACCGACGGGCGCCCCGGCGCCATGGCCAGGGCGTGCGCGAAGGCCTGCGCCGCATCGTCAAAGCGCTGCTCGGCAAATGCGGCCGTGCCCTGCAGGAATGCGGTGCGGGCTTGTTCGAGTGCGTCGGTGGTCATGTTGCGGAGGGAGTGCAGGGCAATGCAGGTACTGGCGCCGGACGGTAAAACGCCCCGGTGCGCAGGCGCCGGGGCGTTGTCAAAACCGGGGTGTGCCGGGCACATCGTACCCGGCAGCCAAGGCTTATTCGATCTTCGCGCCCGAGGCCTCGACGATGCCCTTCCACTTGGCGTAGTCGGCTTTCAGCAAGTTGCTGAACTGGGCGGGCGACATGGCTTCGGGCTCGGCGCCCTGGGCCTGGATGGCGGCCTTCATGTCGGCAGTGGCCAGCAGCTTGTTGATTTCGGCGTTCACGGTGGTCACCACCGCGGCGGGGGTGCCCGCGGGGGCAAACACGCCGTACCAGGTGCTCACGTCAAAGTCCTTGTAGCCGGACTCGGCCACGGTGGGCACATCGGGCAGCGACGAGCTGCGCTTGGCCGACGTGACGGCCAGCGGGCGCAGCTTGCCCGACTTGATCTGCGCCATGGCCGACGGCACCGACGACACCAGCAGGTCCACGTTGCCGGCCAGCGCGTCCATCAGCGCCGGGCTGGAGCCCTTGTACGGGATGTGGCTGAGCTTGATGCCCGCCGCCTTCTCGAACAGATCGCCCGCCAGGTGGATCGACGTGCCATTGCCTGGCGACCCGTACGTGACGGTGCCGGGGGCGGCCTTGGCAGCCGCAATCACGTCTGCCAGCGTCTTGTATTTGGAAGTGGCACTGGTGGCGATGATCACGGGCGTGTAGGCCACATGGGCCACGGCGGTGAGGTCCTTGGTCGGGTCCCAGGGCAGGTTCTTGTACAGCCAGGGGCCGATGACCAGGTTGTCCTTCTGGCCCATCACCAGGTCGTAACCGGTGGGCGCGGCCTTGACGGCCTCGGTGATGCCGATGGTGCCGCCGGCGCCGGCCTTGTTGTCGGCCACCACGGACCACTTGGCGCTGTCGGTCAGCCGTGTGGCCACCAGGCGCGAAAGGATGTCGGTGCCGCCGCCGGGCGGGAAGGGCACGATCAGGCGCACGGGCTTGTTGGGGTAGGCGCCTGCGGCTGCAGGGGCCGCTGTCTGCGCGTGGGCGGTGAGGCCCAAGGCCAGGGCCAGCGTGGTGAAGGTGAGCAGTTGGCGAATCATGGGTGTTTTGTCTCCGTGGTGTTCAGGGGCGGCCGAGGGGCGGTAGCGTGAAATGATCGCCGATCCTGGTGGCCGCGGGCGTTGCCAATCCGGCGCGGCAGCATCACCAGCCACGATGGTGGGCCTGGCAATGCCGCGCGAGGAGGGCGGTGGCGTCAGATGCGTTCAAAGATGGCGGCAATGCCCTGGCCGCCGCCGATGCACATCGTGACCAGCGCGTAGCGACCCTGGATGCGCTGCAGCTCGTGAATGGCCTTGACGGTGATGAGCGCGCCTGTGGCGCCGATGGGGTGGCCCAGCGAGATGCCCGAGCCGTTGGGGTTGACCTTGGCGGGGTCCAGGCCCAGGTCCTTGGTCACGGCGCAGGCCTGAGCGGCAAAGGCTTCGTTGGCTTCGATCACGTCCAGGTCGTTCACCGTAAGGCCGGCCTTCTTCAGTGCCAGCTGCGTGGCAGGCACGGGGCCGATGCCCATGTACTTGGGGTCCACACCTGCGTGGGCGTAGGCCACCAGGCGGGCCAGCGGCTTGGCGCCACGGGCCTTGGCGGCACTCGCCTCCATCAGCACCACGGCAGCGGCGGCATCGTTGATGCCCGATGCATTGCCCGCGGTCACCGTACCGTTTTCCTTGATGAACACCGGCTTGAGCTTGGCCAGGTCTTCCATCGTGGCGCCGGGGCGGAAGTGCTCGTCGGTGGCGTACTGCACGTCGCCCTTCTTGCTCTTGAGGGTAACGGGGACGATCTGGTCCTTGAACACGCCGCTTTGCGTGGCGCGCTCGGCGCGGTTGTGGCTTTCCACCGCCAGTTTGTCCTGGTCTTCGCGGGTGATGCCCCATTTGGCGGCGATGTTCTCGGCCGTCACACCCATGTGGATGTTGTGGAAGGGGTCGTGCAGCGCGCCGACCATCATGTCGACCATCTTGGTGTCGCCCATGCGGGCGCCCCAGCGCATGTTCAGGCTGGCAAAGGGCACGCGGCTCATGTTCTCGGCACCGGCGCCGATGGCCACGTCGGTGTCGCCCAGCAGGATGGACTGGCTGGCGTTCACGATGGCCTGCAAGCCCGAGCCGCACAGGCGGTTGACGTTGTAGGCGGGCGTGCCCTCGCCGCAGCCGCCTTGAATGGCCGCCACGCGCGAGAGGTACATGTCTTTGGGTTCGGTGTTGACCACATGGCCGAACACCACGTGGCCCACGTCCTTGCCGTCCACGTTGGCACGGGCGAGTGACTCGCGCACCACGGTCGCGCCGAGTTCGGTGGGGGGCACATCCTTGAGGCTGCCGCCAAAGGTGCCAATGGCGGTGCGCACTGCGCTGACGACGACGACTTCACGGGTCATGGGGAGGTCCTTTCAGGGGAAATTCAGTGGGATTTCAAGCCAAAATGGCCGCTAGGGCATGTATTGATTGCAGTGATAGCTATCAAAACAGGAGCGAATGGGCGTCATGCATCCCGCACATCGGCCACCGGGTTGGCGCCGAAGTCTGCGCGCTCGAGCCAGCCGAGCACGCGGGTGGCGGCGTCGGCAGGGGATGTGAGCTGGCCACCCGTCTTGAGGTTGGCAAAGTTCTGGCGGTCGGGGAAGGCGGCGGGGTCGGCCCCGCGCAGCTGCACCTGCATGTCGGTGTCGATCACGCCGGGCGCCAGCGAACACACGCGGGCGCCGTGCGGCTTGGTGGCTTCGTCCAGCGCGACGCAGCGGGTGAAGTGGTCCATGCCCGCCTTGGCGGCGCAGTAGGCGGCTTGCGACGCCATGGCCCGGCGGCCCAGGCCCGAGGAGATGTTGAGCACCTTGCGCGGCACCTTCCAGCGGTCGGTCGCGCCCAGGAAGGCAGCGGTGAGCTGCATGGGCGCCTCCAGCCCCACGCGCAGGGCATGGGCCAGATCGTCGGCATCGCTGGCCGACAGCGGCGCGATGCGCGGGATGACGCCCGCGTTGTTGATGAGCGTGGCGCTGGCAAAGGCCTGCGGGCCCTGGGCCGAGAGCCAGTCGTGCAGCTTGTGGGCGGCCTGCTCGCCTTGCGACAGGTCTTGCTGCCATTGCTCCAGCGTGATGCCTGCGGCCCTGGCCTCGGTGGCCAGGTCGGGGCTGGTGCTGCGGGCGATGCAGATCAGCGTGTTGCCGCTTTTGAGCAGCTGCTGGGCCATGGCCAGGCCCATGCCGCGCGAGGCGCCGGTAAGGATGTAGAGGTGGTTTTGGGGCATCCCGCCATGGTACTGCGGGCTGCGCTGCAAGTGCTGTCGCCTGTTGGGCGCAAGCGCGCTGGTGGCGGGCCTGGGGCGGGCACCGGCTTCCCGGTCTAGAGGGTTCAATTGCTATGAATTACATAGCTATAAAACCAATACAGAATTGCGATGGAGGCCGATTTTGCTTAAAAATCGGCTGTCAGATGGAATTCGAGCGGCTCGCCCGTGAACGGCTGCGCAAAGGCCAGGCTGCACGCATGCAGCAGCAGGCGGGGCGACAGCGCCTGCGTGGCGGGGTCGGCGTAGAGCATGTCGCCTGCAATGGCGTGGCCCATGGCCGCCAGGTGCACGCGCAGCTGGTGGGTGCGCCCGGTCAGGGGTTCCAGCTCGACGCGGCTTGTGCCTGCGGCTGCATCCCAGGCCAGTGCACGCCAGCGTGTCTGGCTGGGTTTGCCGGCGCTGTGATCGATCACGCGCAGGGGGCGGCGCTCCCAGTCGGCAGCAATGGGCAAGTCAATGGTGTGCCAGCCACCGTGCGCTTCAGCGGCTTCGCCCGCCGCCTGCATGCGCCCGCGCACCACGGCCACGTAGCGTTTGGCCACCTGGCGTTCGGCAAACGCATGGCTCAGGCGCCGCTGCGCCTCGATGTGCCGCGCCATCAGCACCAGGCCGGAGGTGGCCTGGTCCAGCCGGTGCACGATCAGTGCGCCCGGCCAGCGCTGCTGCGCACGGGCGCTCAGGCAGTCATGCTTGTCGGGGCCGCGGCCGGGCACGCACAACAGCCCGGCGGGCTTGTGCAGCACCAAAAGGTCGGTGTCCTCGTAGACCGCCTGCACGCCGTGGAGCGCAGTCTCAGGGCAGGTCATCGCCCGCGACCAGCCGCTGCACGGTGGCGCACAGTTCTTCCACATCGTTGGGTTTGTGGATGAGTGCGCGGGCGCCCTCGGCCAGGGCCGCCTGTTCGATCTCGGTGGTCACGTAGCCCGATGCCAGCGCCACCGGGAGGCCGGGGCGTATCAGCCGCGCCTCGCGCACCAGGTCCACGCCGCAAAAGCCGGGCATGTTGTAGTCGGTCACCAGCAGGTCGTAGCGGTCCGGGTCGGCGCGCAGCGCGGCGGTGGCGGCGTGGGGGTCGGTAAAACCGCTCACCACGTAGCCGCGCCGGCGCAGCAGCCGCTGCACCAGAAAGACCAGCGCCTCGTCATCGTCGACATACATCACATGCCGCTGGCGGGGCTGGTGGCTGCCACCGGGGTCTGCGGGTGCGGTGCCTGCCGCTGGAGGGGCGGTGGTGCTGGCGGGCGTACCTGTGGCCACCACAGTGGCGGCCGGGGCTGGCGCTGCAACCCCGGCAGGCGCAGCCGGAAAGTACAGCGTGAACCGGCTGCCCTGGCCCGGCACGCTGTGCACATCCACCGCGCCTTCGTGGGTGCGCATCACCCCGTGCACCACCGCCAGGCCCAGGCCCGTGCCCTGGCCCACCGGCTTGGTGGTGAAGAAGGGTTCAAAGATGCGTTCGAGCGTGGCCGCATCCATGCCCGGGCCAGTGTCGCGCACGGTCAGCGCCACGTAGTCGCCCGGCGCCAGCGACAGCCGCTCGCCCAGTCGCTGGTCAGGCTGCACTGCGCTGGCCTCGACGTGGATGGCGCCGCGCGCGCTGCCCGCGCCTTGGATCGCGTGGATGGCATTGGTGCACAGGTTGAGCAGCGCCTGCTCGACCTGGGTGGCATCGGCCAGCACGGGCGGCAGGCCGGTGGGCAACTGCATGTGCAGCTCGATGCCAGGCGGCAGCGTCACGCGCAAAAGGCGCTCGGTGTCGTGCGCGACTTCGGCCACCGGCACGGCGGTGCGCTGGGGGGGCTCGTTGCGGCTAAAGGTCAGGATCTGCCGCACCAGGTCGCGCGCGCGCCGGCCGGCCTTGTCGATCTCCATCAGGCTTTCCAGCACCGGCGAGCCCGCGCTGCAGTCGGCCTTGGCCAGCTCGACATTGCCCAGGATGGCGCCCAGGATGTTGTTGAAGTCGTGCGCAATGCCGCCCGCCATGGTGCCCACGGCCTGCATCTTTTGCGATTCGCGCAGCTGCGCTTCCAGCTCGCTGCGGTGCGCCTCGGCCCGCTTGCGGCCGGTGAGATCGCGCGCAAAGACGGTGGTGGTCTCGCCGTCGGCATGGCGCTCGAACGACACGCTGACTTCCACCGCCAGTTCCTTGCCGCCCACCGTCAGGGCCGTCATCTCGCCCAGCAGCGCCTGCGTGGTCAGCTGGGCAAACGCCAGCGCATGCACCGCATCGGGCAGAAACCGCTGGAGCGGGCTGCCCAGTGCATCGCTGGCGCTGCACTGGAACAGCGCGGCGGCTGTGGGGTTGAACACGGTGATGCGCTGGTGCTGGTCCACGCAGATGATGGCGTCGAGTGCCGAGTTGATGACCGCTTCGAGCCGCTTTTCGCTGGCAAAAAGCTGCTCGTTGCGCTGCTGCAGGGCCAGCGCACTGTGCTGCAGTGCCTGCCGCTCCGCCAGCAGCGGGCCCTGGTCGATCACGGCACACAAAAACTGCGGCATGGGCGGCCCGCTGTCTTGCGGGGCCTCGATGTGCGCGATGTGCAGGTCGCCGGTGATGCGCACCTCGGGGCTGATGGCAAACACCACTTCCTTGACCTCGCTGCGGCCTGCATCGCGTGCGAGTGCAAAGGCCTCGGCTACGCGGCCCACGTCCTCGTCGCGCACAAACGGCATGAGCGCCGACAGGGGCCGGTCGCGCTCGCTGGGCTGGAACAGCCGGTGCGCCATTGAGTTGGCCTGCACCACCAGGTCCCGTTCGTCCACCACCATCAGCGCCAGCGGCACGCTGGCAAACAGCGTCTCGAACCGCTCGTACGCGCTCTCGGCCACGGTCTGGCTGTAGCGCAAGACCTTGTTCTGGTTTTCCAGCTCGACCTGGTAGGCGCGCAGTTCGGCCACCAGGTCACCCGCCGAGGCGGCACGCCGGTCGGTACCCGGCGCAGCGCGGCGCTCCAGCGCGGGAGCCGGCGCGGACGCGGTTTGCGCAGGGCTTCGACCGGCAGGATCGAGGAAGGACAGGTCGGGTTCGCTCATGGTGGGGCGCTTTGCGGGCGGCGGCGCAGGGCCCTGTGCCGCGGGCGCCGTGCGAAAGCTGGATCGGCGGAGTGTACGCCGCAGCCCAGAGCGGAGGCCGCCAAGGCTTGGGCCTTGGCGGGGTTTGCGCTGCCTTTTCCGGTGCCCAGGGCGGTTGATTGTTTCCGCCGGGTGAACAATCCTTTTCCCCACGGGCAGTTACCGGCCGGTCGGCGGGCGACTACAGTCTTTGCAACGTGCACGGATCCGTGTACGCCGCCTTCCAGTCACCCCGTTCCAAGGACCAAAATCATGACCACGACCAACGATACCGGTACTGCCCAACCCCTGTTGAGCAAGCTCGAGTGGCGCTACGCCGCCAAGAAGATGAACCCTGCCAAGAAGGTGCCGCAGGACAAGGTCGAGCGCATCCTGGAAGCCGCGCGCCTGGCACCCACATCAAGCGGCCTGCAGCCGTTCGAGATCATCGTGGTGACGGATGCCGCCGTGCGCGCCCGCATCCAGCCCATCGCCTGGAACCAGGCGCAGATCACCGACGGCTCGCACCTGCTGGTGTTTGCTGCGTGGGACAACTACACGGCGGATCGCATCAACATGATGTTTGACCTGACCAACGAGCAGCGCGGCTTCAAGAACGAAGGCTGGGAAAACTACCGCCAGATGCTGCTGGGCATGTACCCCCAGCGCGACGCCGAGGTGAACTTCCAGCACGCAGCCCGCCAGGCCTACATCGGCCTGAGCGCATCGCTGATGGCTGCGGCCTTTGAAGGGGTGGATTCCACCCCCATGGAAGGCTTTGACCCCAACGCGCTCGACGAAATCCTGAACCTGCGCGCACGCGGCCTGCGCAGCGTGGCGATCCTGCCCCTGGGCTACCGCGCCGATGAAGGCGACTGGCTGGTCAACCTCAAGAAGGTGCGCCGCCCGCGCGAGCAGTTCGTCACCGAGGTGTGATCAACCGCCCGGCGCCGCGCGGACATCCGTCACGCGGCGCAGCGGCGTAAGCACCAGGGCCAGCGCGGCCAGCGCCACCAGCAACGCGCCGCTGGCGGCAAACAGCTGGCCGAGCGTGATGGCTTTCATCACCCATCCGGTCACCGCGGCCGAGATGGGCGCCAGCCCCATGAAGATGAACATGAACAGGCTCATGGCCCGGCCCAGCAGGGCTGGCGGCACACGCTGCTGAATCCAGGTGAACACGCGCACCTGCATGAACCCGCCCAGCAGCCCGATGGCGAGCATGAGCCCTGCGCCTTGCCATGTGGCCGTGATCTGGCCCATGGGCATGAACAGCAGGCCAATCACTGCATCGAACACCAAAATGGTCAGCCCCAGGCTGCCCAGGCGCAGCCGCGGCAACGCACCAGACGCCACCATGCCCAGCAGCGTGCCTGCGCCGTGCGCTGCCACGATGGTGCCGAACGCCGCCGCACCCAGTTGCGGCTGGCTGCTGGCCAGCACCGGAATGGCGATGTGGATGGGCCCCATGATGAAAAGTGCGATGGCGCTCCAGTAAAGAAAACAGGTGCGCAGCTCCTGGTCGCGCCAGAAGTGCACCAGCCCCTGCCATACCGAGGCCAGCACGGCTTGTGCAGGCGCGCCAGTCGCTGCATTTGTGGCGCCCGCGCCTGCCGTGCGCGTCTGCACCCGGGCCAGTGTCCAGGCCGAGACGGCGAAGCTGAGCGCATCGAGTGCAAACGCCAGGCCGATGCCGGTGGCACTGGCCATGGCGCCCATCTGGCGGGCCGGAGCAGCACTGCCGGTGCCAAACAACGCGATCAGCAGGCCGGCCAGCAGAGGGCCCATGAACATGGTGAGCTGACGCAGGCCCAGGCTGATGCCGTTAGCCGCCTGCAGCTGCGCGGGCGCCACCACGTGCGGCATCATGGCTGTGCCCGAGGGGATGCTGAACGCCGTGGCCAGGCCAATGCCCAGCGCCAGCAGGTACACCATCCACATCGTCAGCGCGCCTGCCAGCACCAGCCCGGCGAGCAAAGCCAGCAGCACCAGGTTGACGTACTTGGTGACCATGAGCACCTGCTTGGGCGAGTGGCGGTCCACCAGGGCCCCGCCAATCAGGATGAAGAGTGCGCGCGGCACGCTCACCAGCGCGAGCACGGTGCCCAGTACCAGCGTGTCGCCGGTCATCTGCAAGACCAGCCACGGCAGGGCGATGAGGGTGAACTGGTCGCCCAGCATCGACAGGAACGAGCCGCTGATGAGGAAGCGGAAATTGCGGTCGCGCAGCAGGGCTGCACGCGCGTCGGGCGGCGGGGGCGTGTGGGCCGTACTGGTGGGATGTGATTGTTTGAAGTCCATGGGGGCGGACTGTGAAGCCTCACGTAGCGTGAGGGTCAAGCGCCCTGGGCTCAAGTTTTGCCCACGCCGCGGCGCGCAGGTGGCGGGCGATCAGACCGATGGATCCGGCGGCGCCGTTGAATGCATCTGAACTGCAGAACCGGACGAGCCCGGCTTGCCCGCTTGTGCGCACGCGGCGGCTGCCTGCAGGTACGCCCGGACGTCGCTGCTCAAGGGCGAGCCAGCCTGCAGCAAGGGCTCGCTGGCCGTGGCCTGCATCAGCCGGGCGCGCAGACCTGGGTCATGGTTGGCCAGGGTGTCCAGCAGCTCGCTCCACCTGCGTGCGCAGGCCAGTGCGTCCGGGTGGTGACTGGAAACGGCCCGGGCCAGTAAGTCCTGAACATCGCGCTGCAAAGCGGCCCACACGGGGTACGGCACATGGCCCAGGGCGCTGAAGTCCTCGGGCTGCAGGTACTTTCCAAGCAGGGCCATGCGCAGTTTGATGGCCCCTTCGATGTAGTCGATCATGTCGCCCGGCGGCGCATGATTGCGCCCCTGGGCGGTGGGTTCGGTGCGGAACATGTGGCCCCACCGCTCCAGCAGGTCCATGTCGCCATGCATCCATTGCAGCATCAGGGCCATCCAGCGATAGGCCAGCGCCTGCACCTCGGGTGCATCGCAGGGCAGTTGCTGGTCCATGGCGCGGCGCACCTCGTCCTTGACCGCAAGCCAGTCGGTCTCGATGGTTTTCCAGCTCTCGAAAATACGCTTGAGCTCGGCCGTGCTGAAGTGCTTGCGGTAGGTGGTCATGAGCGCCAGCGTTTCCAGCCAGTTGCCCATGTCGGGCTCTGCTCCGGCCACCAGCCCATCGCGCAGCATGGCCAGCCTGCTGCGCAGGTCGGTCGCCCGGGCGATCTGGTCGTCCAGCGCGCGGATCTGCTGGCTGATGATGCGCTGCGGCGCCACGCCTTCTCCGGCCAGCAGCTCGCCGATGTCGCCCAGCGCCAGGCCCATCTGCCGCATGGTCTGGATGGAGTGCAGCCGCTGCACATCGGCCTGGCTGTACAGCCGGTAGCCGGCGTCGGACCGGCCTGAGGGCTTGAGCAGCCCGATCTCGTCGTAGTGGTGCAGCGTGCGCACCGTGAGGCCGGCGCGCCGCGCAAGGTCACCGACCTTCAGCAACATGGCTGCACCCGGTACGACGGAGGGCCCGGTGCAATGTCAGCGGCGTACCGACACCAGTTCGACTTCGAAGTTCAGCGTGGCGTTGGGCGGGATCACACCACCGGCACCGCTGGCGCCGTAGGCAATGCCGGGCGGGCAGGTCAGCTTGGCCTTGCCGCCGGGCTTCATGCGCTGCACGCCTTCGGTCCAGCAGGGGATCACACGGTTGAGCGGGAACTCGGTGGGCTCGCCGCGCTTGTAGGAGCTGTCGAATTCCTTGCCATCCAGGAAGGTACCGCGGTAGTGGACCTTGACCGTGTCGGTGGCCTTGGGGGAATCGCCTGTGCCGTCTTTGATCGACTGGTAGACCAGGCCACTGGCGGTGGTAACGGCAGCTGGCGCGGTCTGGGCGTGGGCGAGGGATGCGGCCAGCAGGCCGGCGAGCAGGAAGACGGAACAGGAACGCATGGCGGTACCTCGAAATCAGGTGTCAGTAAGTGGGAGATGGGGGTGCGGGCTTGCAGGCGAAAACGCTGAGGCATGCAAACCGCAAGGGCGCCAGTGTAAGGGGGGCGGCAGCGGCGGTGCGGCCCGCGTGCCATGAAGTGGGGTGGCTGGCGTTAACCGGCGTTAATGCGCCTCAGAGACATGTTCCTCAGACTGCAGCCGCGGCCAAGTTGCCGTTGGCATTCACGAGGGGACATGGAATGACTTCAGACAACGGCCGCGCGGGGCTTGCTCGGCGGACTTTTCTGGGCGCGCTGGCAGCCGGCAGCAGCGCCGCTGCCATGGCGCAGCCCGCGCAGACGTTGGCCGCCCGGCTGCCCGGATCGATGGCAAGAGCGGGCGGTGCAGATGTTCCGTATGGGCAGCCTTCGCCGCATGAGGCGGGTGTTCAGCGCACCCCATCCAACCATTCCGGGTTTGCCGTATGGCGCACGCCGCTGGAAACGCAGCGCGGCATCGTCACACCCAGCGGCCTGCATTTTTCCGTGCACCACAGCGGCATTCCGGAGATCGATCCGCAACGGCACAGCTTGCGCATCCACGGCCTGGTCCAGCGCCCGCTGCAGTTCGACGTGGAGCGTCTGCTTCGCTACCCCATGGTCAGCCGGGTGCATTTTCTGGAGTGCGCAGGCAATTCGGCGGCCAATGCCCTGTCGCCGACACCGCTGGACCAGACGCTGGGCGAGATTGCCGGGGAAGTGTCCTGCTCGGAATGGACGGGTGTGCCGCTGCGGTATCTGCTGCAGGAAGCGGGCCTCAAGGACACCGCGCGGTGGGTGGTGGCCGAGGGGGCGGACGGCGCATCGCACAATCGAAGCGTGCCCTTGCAGCCGTTGCTGGACCATGCGATGGTGGCGCTGTACCAGAACGGCGAGCGGCTGCGCCCGTCGCAGGGCTACCCGCTGCGCCTGTTCATTCCCGGCTTTGAAGGCAATGTGAATGTGAAGTGGCTGCACCGGCTGGAGGTGACCGACGCGCCGGCCTTTACCAAGGATGAGTCAGGGCTGTACACGCAGCCGCTGGCCGATGGCCGCATCGAGCGTTTTGCGTTCCACATGGATGTGAAGTCGGTCATCACGCACCCATCGGGCCGCCAGACGCTGCCCGAGCCGCACGGGTTCTACGAAATTGCCGGGCTCGCGTGGTCGGGCTACGGCCGCATTGCGCGCGTGGACGTGTCGGTTGATGGCGGGCGCACCTGGACGGCAGCGCAGCTGCAGGGCCCGGTGCTCGACCGCGCCTTCACCCGTTTCACGCTGCCGTGGCGCTGGTCGGGCCGAAAGGCTGAGCTGATAAGCCGCGCGACCGATGAACACGGGCGCACCCAGCCCCTGCGCAGCGAGTGGAAGCGCCGCTACGCCATGCATTCCTTCAACCACTACAACGCCGTGCAGGCCTGGCGCGTGCAGGCTGATGGGCGGGTGGAGAACATGTATGCGTGAAACCCGCATGTGCTGCCAGCTTGCGATTGCAGCATCCGCTTTGCGGCGGCATGGGGCTGCAGGCGCCAGTGTGGCGATCGCGTTGGTGGTTTGGGTGGTTCCCGGCTGGGGCGGCGCCAGCGAGTCCACGGTGGCGCCATCCGCCATCGGATTGGGCACGGTGTTGACCGCCGAGGAGATCGAGCGTTACGCCATCACTGTGTTTCCGGATGGGCGTGGCCTGCCGCCCGGCCGCGGCACGGTGGAGCAGGGGGCGCGCCTGTACCGGGTGCAATGCGCCGCGTGCCATGGTGCGCAGGGTATCGAAGGGCCGGCGTCGCGGCTGGTCGGAACCGACGGATTCATCGGCTGGAGCGACCCATTGCGTCCGCTGCGTGTGCGCAAGTACCCGCTGCAGGTGTTTTCGGTGGGCGCGATGTGGCCCCATGCCACGACGCTGTTTGACTATGTGCGGCGCGGCATGCCGATGCATGCCCCCAAGAGCCTGACCGACGAAGAGGTGTACGCGGTGACGGGGTATGTGCTGCACCTGAACGGGCTGGTGGGCAGCCAGGCTGTGATAGACCGCGATACGCTGCCCAGGGTGGTGATGCCCGGGCTGGCACGAACAGTGTCGGCATGGCCCGCAGAACGCTGAGGTGTGATGGACCGGTGTGACACCATCGCGAGCCTTTGCATCCCGGCGGTACCTCAAGCGCTGCGGGATCCTTCTGCCAGGCCCATCCGGGCGCGGATGCGCGAGAGCGAAACTGGCGAGATGCCCAGGTAGCTGGCTACCTGGTGCTGAGGAATCTGCGGCGCCAATGGCCCGTACGTTGCGAGGAACGATTCGTAGCGCGCCTGGGCTGTCAGGCTCAGCAGTTCTGCTTCACGGTGCGCCTGTTGTGTGAACACGTGGTTGATGGCCTGTGCCAGAAACCCTTCCAGGTGCGGATGGCTGTTTTGCCATTGCCTGAGGGTGTCGTAGTCCAGCTCGACGGCATCCACCCGCGATAGCGCTTCGATGGCGTACGGGCTGGGCACGACGAGGGGTGGCAGGCTGCCGCCCACCCAGCTGCCGACACCGTGGAAAGACCGGTTGCGTTCGGTGCCCTGCTCGTTCAGGTAATACAGGCGAACCACCCCGCGCTCGATCAGCCAGCACCGGGCGGCAAGGTCGCCCGCGCGCTGCAACGGCGTACCGGCTTCGAATGTGCGGCGCAGCAACGTCTTCCACTGCGCAGCCAGTGCTGGCTCCGAGCGCAGAAGCGCCGCAAGCGCCTGCGGATCGCAGACGCTGCACGGAGCCTCTGGCTTCATCGCAGGGTGCCCCTGTCAGGCGTAGTCAGACACGGGGATGCAGCTGCACGACAGGTTGCGGTCACCCCAGACGTTGTCCACGCGCCCGACCGGCGCCCAGTACTTGCCCTTGCGCAGGGCGGGCACCGGGTAGGCAGCGGCTTCGCGGGTGTAGGGGCGGTTCCACTCCCCACTGAGCAGGCTTTCTGCCGTGTGGGGTGCGTTCTTCAGCGGGTTGCTGTCCTGTGGCCATGCGCCCGATTCGATCTGGCGGATCTCTTCGCGGATGGCGATCATCGCGTCGATGAAGCGGTCCAGCTCGTGCAGGGTTTCGCTTTCGGTGGGCTCCACCATCAGCGTGTTGGGCACGGGGAAGCTCAGCGTGGGCGCGTGGAAGCCGTAGTCGATCAGGCGCTTGGCCACGTCCTCGGCCATCACGCCGCTGGTGTCCTTGAGCTGGCGCAGGTCCAGGATGCACTCGTGGGCCACGTGACCCGGCTTGCCGTCCTTGCCTTCGGATGCGTAGAGCGTAGGGTAGTGGTCCTTCAGGCGCACGCTGATGTAGTTGGCCGACAGGATGGCCACTTCGGTGGCCGACTGCAGGCCTTCGGCGCCCATCATGCGGCAGTACATCCAGCTGATCGGCAGCACGGCGGCGTTGCCCAGTGGGGCTGCGCTGACCGCGCCCACGCCACCGGTAACACCCGCTGTGGCATGGCCGGGCAGGAAGGGCACGAGGTCTTCGACCACGCACACGGGGCCCACGCCGGGGCCGCCACCGCCGTGGGGGATGCAGAAGGTCTTGTGCAGGTTCAGGTGGCTCACGTCGCCGCCGAACTCGCCGGGCGCTGCCACGCCCACCAGGGCATTCATGTTGGCGCCGTCCACGTACACGCGGCCGCCGTGCTGGTGCACCAGGGCGCACAGTTCCTTCACGCTGGTCTCGAACACGCCGTGCGTGCTGGGGTAGGTGATCATCACGGCCGCCAGGTTGGCGCTGTGCTGCTCGCACTTGGCTTTCAGGTCGGCCATGTCGACGTTGCCGTTGGCATCGCACGCCGTCACCACCACCTGCATGCCCACCATCTGCGCGCTGGCGGGGTTCGTGCCGTGCGCGCTGCTGGGGATCAGGCAGATGTGGCGGTGCGCGTCGCCCTGCGCCTCGTGGTAGGCCTTGATGGCCAGCAGGCCGGCGTATTCGCCCTGGCTGCCAGCATTGGGCTGCAGGCTGATGCCGGCGTAGCCGGTGGCCTGGCACAGCCAGGCGCGCAGCTGCTCGTCCAGTTCCTTGTAGCCCTGCAGCTGGTCGGCCGGGGCAAAGGGGTGCATGTGCGCAAACTCGGGCCAGGTGATCGGGATCATCTCGCTGGTGGCATTGAGCTTCATGGTGCAGCTGCCCAGCGGGATCATGGTGCGGTCGAGCGCCAGGTCCTTGTCGGACAGCTGGCGGATGTAGCGCAGCATGCCGGTCTCACTGTGGTGCGTGTTGAACACCGGGTGCGTGAGGTACTTGCTGGTGCGGCGCAGTTCGGCCGGGATCAATGGCTCCACGCCCTTTTCAAAGGCGTCGAACGTGGGCAGCGCCTGGCCGTACTTCGCGAAAATCTTCCACAGCAGCTCGACATCGGCGCGCGTGGTGGTCTCGTCCAGCGAGATGCACAGGTACTCTTCGAAGTAAATTCGCAGGTTGGCGCCCAGTTCTATTGCCTTGGCAGCTATCGATTTGGTAGCGCCAGCGGTGTGCAGGCTCACCGTGTCGAACGTGGCTTGCGGGCGCACCGGCGCACCCAGCTGCTCCAGCCCGCGTGTAAGGATGGCCGTGTAGCTGGCCACGCGCTGCGCAATGCGGCGGATGCCTTCGGGGCCGTGGTACACGGCGTACATGCTGGCAATCACGGCGGGCAGCACCTGGGCCGTGCAGATGTTGGACGTGGCCTTCTCGCGGCGGATGTGCTGCTCGCGCGTCTGCAGCGCCAGGCGGTAGGCGTGGTTGCCGTGCGCGTCCACGCTTACACCCACGAGGCGGCCGGGCAGGCTGCGTTTGAAGTCGTCGCGGCAGGCCATGTAGGCCGCGTGCGGGCCACCGGCGCCCATGGGCATGCCGAAGCGCTGGGTGGTGCCCACCACGATGTCGGCGCCCCATTCGCCCGGCGGCGTGATGAGGGTGAGCGCCAGCAAATCGGCGGCGGCGATGAAGGCTGCGCCTTTGCCTTGCACCGTCTTCACATCGGCGGCCAGGTCTTCAATGCGGCCGCTGGTGCTCGGGTACTGCGCGAGCACGGCAAAGTAGCCGTCGTCGGCCAGCGCTGCGTTCCACTCGGCGGCCGAGTTGGCCACCAGCACCTGGATGCCCAGCGGCGCGGCACGCGTCTGCACCACCTCGATGGTTTGCGGGTGGCAGTCGCCCGCCACCACGATGGTGTTGCCCTTGCTTTTCACGGAGCGTTTGGCCAGCGTCATCGCCTCGGCGGCGGCGGTCGCTTCGTCGAGCATGGAGGCGTTGGCAATCGCCATGCCGGTGAGGTCGCACACCATGGTCTGGAAGTTGATCAGCGCTTCCATGCGGCCCTGCGAGATCTCGGCCTGGTAGGGCGTGTAGGCGGTGTACCAGGCGGGGTTTTCGAGGATGTTGCGCAGGATGACGCCCGGCGTGTGCGTGCCGTAGTAGCCCTGGCCGATGAAGCTCTTGAGGACCTTGTTCTTCGATGCAATCGCCTTGAGTTCTGCCAGCGCGGCGGCCTCGGTGATGGGCAGCGGCAGGTCCATGGCACGGCTGCGCGCGATCGAGCGCGGCACGATGCTTTCGATGAGCGCACGGCGCGAGGCCTCGCCGATCACGGACAGCATGTGCGCTTCATCCGCGGCATCGATGCCGATGTGGCGGGGCAGGAATTCGGTGGCGTTTTCAAGCTCGCCAAGGGGCGTGGCGGATTGCATCAGCATGGGGCAGTCTCGTGAGGGCGGGGTTGGGGGTGGGCCGGGTGCGTGTGCGCGGGCGGTGGGTGCCCGGGCCGGGCATGGCCCGGCGCCATGCCCGCAAACGCGTCACGTTGATCGATCAGGCGTTTTTGGCGAACTCGGTGTAGGTGGCTTCGTCCAGCAGGGCGTCGAGCTGGGCAGCGTCCGACAGCTTGACCTTGAAGAACCAGCCGCTGTTGAGCGGATCGGTGTTGGCCAGCGAAGGGTCGGCGCGCAGGGCTTCGTTGACTTCGGTGACTTCGCCCGAGACAGGCATGTACACGTCGGCGGCGGCCTTCACGGACTCGACCACGCCAGCGACTTCGCCCTGTGCGAAGGTCTTACCGACTTCGGGCAGGTCCACAAACACCACGTCGCCCAGGGCATCCTGGGCGTGCACGGTGATGCCGACGATGGCGGCATTCTGGTCAGCGACGTTGATCCACTCGTGGTCTTTGGAGAATTTGACGGTCATAGGGGGCTCCTCAAAAATTGATGGTTGAACAGGTAAGAGACTGCACTGCGCAATGTAGCGGGCCCGCGGGCGACATGGCCGCGGGCGCCCGGCGTCAGCCCCTGAAATAGTTGGCAGGCACAAACGGCATGGCGCGCACTTCCATCGGCACCGGCTTGCCGCGCACGATGGCATTCACGCGGGTACCGATGGCGGCAAACGCCGGCGCCACGTAGCCCATGGCCACGGGTTCGTTGACGGTGGGGCCCAGCAGGCCGCTGGTGACCTCGCCGATCTTCTGGCCATCGGTGCTGTGCAGCTCGGTGTGGTCGCGCACGGGTACGCGCTCCAGCGCGACCAGGCCCACGCGCTTGCGCTGCAGGCTGGCAGGGTTGTCGATCTGCGCCAGTACCTTGTCGGCACCGGGGAAGCCGCCCGCGCGCGCACCGCCTGTGCGGCGCACCTTCTGGATCGCCCAATTCAGTGCGGCCTCGGGAGGCGTGGTGGTCGTGTCGATGTCGTTGCCATACAGGCACAGGCCGGCTTCCAGGCGCAGCGAGTTGCGGGCGCCCAGGCCGATGGGCTTGACCTCTGGCTGGGCCAGCAGGGCGCGGGCCAGCGTATCGGCCTGCGCGGCGGGCACCGAGATCTCGAACCCGTCTTCGCCGGTGTAGCCGCTGCGCGTGACAAAACAGTCGCAGCCTGCAATGCTGAAGTCGCCACCCGTCATGAAGACCAGCTTTGCGACGCCGGGTGCCAGGCGCGCCAGGGCCGTGACGGCCTGCGGGCCCTGCAGCGCCAGCAGGGCGTGGTCGGGCATGGGGATGACCTGGCAGCGCTGGCCGATGCGCTCGGTGATGTGCGCGATGTCGCCCACCTTGCAGGCACCGTTGACGATCACGAAGATCTCGTTGTTGCCTTGGTTGAAGAACATCAGGTCGTCAATGATCGTTCCTTCGTCCGTCAGCAGCAGGCCGTAGCGCTGCTTGCCCACCGGCAGGTCAATCACGTCCACTGGCATCAGGCTCTCGAACGCGGCGGCGGCATCGGGCCCCACCAGCTTGAGCTGGCCCATGTGCGACACGTCGAACAGGCCGGCGGCCGTGCGCGTGTGCACATGCTCGGCCATCAGGCCCGCGGGGTACTGCACGGGCATGGAGTAGCCGGCAAAGGGGACCATGCGCGCGCCCAGTTCGATGTGCAGGGCGTTCAGGGGCGTGGTGAGCAGGGGGGCAGCAGCAGGGGATGACATGGGCGGGGCTCCGGGCAAATGGGGGCCGCGGCCTTCAAGGATGGCCGCGGTATTTGCCCTGCTGTCCGCTTTACCTGAGAGATTCACCGCAGCGCCCTGGCTGGCCGTGCGGTTTGCTCCTTCGGTGGATGGGGGCCGCGCGTGGGCGGTGCCATCTCTCTCCAGCAAGGGAACGCCCGCATCACTGCGGGCGGTTGTCAGTCCTTTTGCCTGAGCGTTCGGCTGCTGCCTGCGCCTTCGGCGGTGCGGCGCGTGCCACACAAGGGCCGGCGCACTCTCTCCTGACGGGCGAGATTCTACCTACTTTGCGTACACGAGGTCCCGCAGGAACAGCGAGATCGACGGAACATACGTGATGATCATCAGGCACACGAGGGTCACACCCACGAATGGCAGCAGGTGCGGGATGATCCGGTCGAGCGAGATCCGGGCCACCGTGCAGGCCGCAAACAGGTTCACGCCAAAGGGCGGCGTGATCATGCCCAGCGCCAGGTTCACGACCATGATCAGGCCGAAATGAACGGGGTCGATGCCAAAGTGCACCGCCACGGGTGCCAGGATGGGCGCGAGCACGATGATGGCCGCGCTCGTTTCGATGAACATGCCGATGATGAACAGTGCCGCGTTGACGCCCAGCAAAAAGAGGGCGGGCGACTGCAGCACGGCTTCAAGCCAGCGGCCAATGGCGTCTGGCACGCCCGCGCGGGTGATGAGGAAGGCAAAGAGACCAGCGTTCGCGATGATGAACATGATCACCGCCGACGAGATCGCGGACTTGCGCAGCATGGCAAACAGGTCCTTCAGCTTGATCTCGCGGTAGATCACCACACCCACCACCAGCGCGTAGAACACAGCCACGGCCGACGCTTCGGTGGGTGTGAAGACCCCACCGTAGATGCCGCCCAGGATGATCACAGGCATCAGCAATGCCCAGCCGGCCTGCAGCAAGGCCTTGCCGAAAGACATACGGCCTTCGCCATCGTTCTTGCCCCAGCCCTTGTACTTGCAGTAGGCCCACACAAACAGCATCAGCGCGGCGCTGATTAAAAGGCCCGGTCCAAACCCGGCGATGAACAGTTCACCGATCGACACCTCGGCGCTCACGCCGTACAGGATCATCGGAATGGATGGAGGAATGATCACGCCCAGCTCGGCGCTGGTGGCCTGCAGCGCTGCCGCGTAGCTGGTGGGGTAGCCATGCTTGATGAGCGCCGGGATGAGGATGGCGCCGATGGCAAAGGTGGTGGCCACCGACGAGCCCGACACGGCGGCGAAGATCATGCAGGTGAGCACACAGGTCATGGGCAGGCCGCCCTGCACGCCGCCCACGATGCTCTTGGCAAACTCCACCAGTCGGCGCGAGATGCCGCCGGTCTCCATCAGGTTGCCGGCCAGGATGAAGAAGGGGATGGCCGCCAGCGGAAACTTGTTGATGGAGGCAAACATCTCCTTCACCGAGATCAGCATGTTGGCGTTGGACGCCTGAATGCCCAGGATGGACGCAAGCCCGATGGACACCGCCACCGAAATGGTGAGCGCAAAGCACAGCACCATCGTTAAAATCATGACCAGGCTCATAGCGCTCCCACCGTCGGTGTTGCTTGGATGGGCCGGCTGTGTAACCGCTTGCCGGTTTGTTGGATCGGGATCGGCACCGTGCTCATTGGGCGGTCTCCAGTTCCATGCGCAGCGGGTCGATCAGGTTGCCGATGATCCCTACCACGCAGAACAAACCACCCACCGGCATCGCAAGGTAGGCCCAGAACATCGACACCGATTCCAGCCCGGCCATGCTCTGCACGCCTCCGCGCTGGGCATAGTCCCATCCGTACCAGATGATGATGGCGATCAGCGCCAGGGCAGCCAGTGCCACCACCCAGTCGAGCACGCGCCGCACCCGCGGCGGGCTCCAGCGGTACAGCACATCCACGCTCACCATGGCCCCCTGGCGGAACGCCGCGGGGATGGCCAGGAACACCATCCAGATCAGGCTGAAGCGGATCAGCACCTCGGTCCATTCGGCGGGCTGTTCCAGCACGAACCGCATCACGATCTGGAACATGCCCAGTGAGGCCGACAGGGCGAGCATGGCACAGGCCCCCAGCATGGCGCTGAAGGTGGCCCATCGCTCAAAGGTCAAAAACGCTTGTTTCATGGAAGGCGCGGGCGCAGGGCCGAAGCGTAAGAGGCATGAATGATAAAGCGCCCGTCAGCGCAATGGCTGCGGGCGCTGGATGCTATTGAATGAATAGCGATCGGGGTTACTTCACTTCGCGGATCTTGTCCAGCGCAGCCTTGCCAAACTGTTTTTCAAATTCGGCATTCACAGGCGCCAGGGCTGCCACGAACTTGGACTTGTCCGGGTTGTCGATCACGGTCATGCCCTTGGCGCGCAGGTCGGCCACACCTTTGGCATCGTCTTCGTCCACACGGGCCCTGTTGGCCTTGGTGCCTTCCTTGGCGGCGTCGATGAAGGCCTGCTTGTCGGCGGCCGAGAGCTTGTCAAACGTGCCCTTGTTCATCACGAAGATGGCGGCCGAGTACACGTGGCCGGTCAGTGTCAGGTGCTTTTGCACCTGGTCGAACTTGGCCGAGATGATCACGGGCAGCGGGTTCTCCTGGCCGTCCACGGTGCCTTGCTGCAGTGCGGTGAACACTTCAGGGAAGGCCATGGGCGTGGTGATGATGCCGAAGCCCTTGTACGCAGCGATGTGCACCGGGTTCTCCATCGTGCGCATCTTCAGGCCCTTGAGGTCATCGGGCGTGTTGACCGAGCGCTTGCTGTTGGTCATGTGCCTGAAGCCGTTCTCGGCCCATGCCAGGGCCTTGAAGCCCTTGCTGTCGAACTTGGTGAGCATCTCCTGGCCGATGGGGCCGTCGAGCACGGCGCGGGCGTGGGCCTTGTCACGGAACAGGAATGGTACGTCCAGGATCTTGGTGTCAGGCACGAAGTTGGGGATGGGGCCCGTGGAGCTGAAGGCCAGCTCCTGCGTACCGAGCTGCACTGCTTCGATCGACTCGCGCTCACCGCCCAGTGCACCGTTGTAGAAGGTCTGCACTTTGTAGCGGCCGCCCGTGCGCTTTTCGACTTCCTTGGCAAAGGTGTCGATAGCCACGCCCTGGTGCGAGTTCTGCGCCGTGGAGATGCTGATGCGCATGGTGGTTTGCGCAGCGGCGGTGGCTGCCAAGCCCAGTGCCAGGCTCAGTCCAAGGACGATTCGGGTCAGTTTCATTCGCGTGTCTCCGGTGGGATGTGGGGCGGCGCAGCAGCGCGCCGCGCGCTGGGCTCCTAAATTATGGGTGCCGCACAGCCGCCAGGGCATCGGGGTTTGTGCTGGTAAGCGTACTTATTAACTGCCGCAGCCGCCCCGGTACCCCGGGGGCGCATCTCCACTGCACGGCTGGCGTGCGCAGTGTGCCCGGTGTGCAGGACTGCGCTTATCTGGCTGCGGGGTTGCAGGCATACCCTGCAGCCGTGCGCCGCAATGCCAAGGGCCCCGTGCTGGCGGTAACCAGCCGGGGCCTCGTCAGTTTGTGCGCACCGGTAAGAGCGCCTTGATGTGAGAAGTATGCGGGGCAGGGCGCAGATAGTTTTGCTGAAATGATCGCCAAGGGGTTGAAATGCAGAAGGATTTTCTGTGAATCACCGAAACGGTGAATAATCAACGCCATGGATCGCCTCGACCGAAAAATTCTCGCTGTACTCCAAGCCAACGCGCGGGCTAGCCTGCAGGAGATTGGGCAGGCCGTGGGCCTGAGCCCTTCGCCCTGCTGGGGCCGCATCAAAAAGATGGAGGAGGCGGGCGTGATCCAGGGCTACACGGTGCGCATCAACCCGCAGGCGCTGGACCTGGCCGATACCGTGCTGGTCCAGGTCACGCTGGACAGCCACTCCGACAACACGCTGGAGAAGTTTGGCGAGATCCTGGCCAGCATTCCTGAGGTGATCGAGGCCCATCTGGTTTCGGGGGACTACGACTACCTTCTGCGGGTGGTCGTGAAGGACACGCGGGACTACGAGCGCCTGCTGCGCGAGAAGCTCTACAAGATCAAGGGCATCCGGCACAGCCGGTCGAGCTTTGTGCTGCGAACGCTCAAGAAGGCGGACCTGCCCCTTTTTGCTGGTTAGGGCATCAAAAAGGCTTTTTAGGCTTGATTGGTAAGCTTTTGTTGCTATATAAATAATAGCAATCGTGACCTGCCGCAGGCCTGTTTTCGATGGTTTGGCGGAGGGCGATGGCAGCTCTCCGCAACAGTCTTTTGACCCATATGGCGGCGTTGGATCACTCACTGGCGGGTAAGGGGGCGCGCCACGGACGGCGCGGGCCTTACGACTGCGAAGGGCGACCTGCCTGCGGGCCGGTGCCCGTCGTGGCAAGCGTTTTCAACTGGCCGGTGGCTTCTTCGAGCTCGGCGGTGCGCCTGTCCACGGCCTCTCGCAGGGCCTTGCCCGGCTTGAAATGGGGAACACGCTTTTCAGGGATGGCAACGGCTTCGCCGCTACGCGGGTTGCGACCCATGCGGGGTGGCCGGTGGTTGACCGAGAAGCTGCCAAAGCCGCGAATCTCGATGCGGTGACCGCGCACCAGTGCTTCACCGACGGCGTCCAGAATCGTCTTGACGGCAAATTCGGCGTCGCGATGCGTCAGCTGACCAAAGCGGGCAGCGAGTTCTTCGACGAGGTCGGAGCGGGTCATGGAATCTTGTGGCATACGCGCAGGTGCTTGCTTCAAAAAAAGCGGGCGCCCATATGGCGCCCGCTGTCTTGCCAAAGTGCCCTTCGGTGCATTTGACCGGGTGGGGCCGGGGTAGCTGCACAGGCCTTACGTGGATAGGGCCTGCGAACTGCCTCGGCGGCCCGCCCAGCGGCGTGGCACCAGGGCAGGCTTTGCTTACTTTTCCGAGTTGTCCAGCTTGGCGCGCAGCAGTGCGCCCAGGCTGGTCGTGCCGGCGCTTTCGCGGCTCGATTGCTGGCTCAGGCTGGCCATCGCGCCTTGCTCGTCGGCCATGTCCTTTTGCTTGATCGACAGCTGGATGTTGCGGGTCTTGCGATCCACGTTCACCACCACGGCCGTGACTTCGTCGCCTTCCTTGAGCACGTTGCGGGCATCTTCCACGCGGTCGCGGGAGATTTCCGAAGCGCGCAGGTAGCCCACGATGTCTTCGCCGAGGTCGATTTCAGCGCCACGGGCGTCCACGGTCTTGACCTTGCCGGTCACCGTCTGGCCCTTGTCGTTCACGGTCACGAAAGTCGTGAATGGGTCGCCGTCGAGCTGCTTGATGCCCAGCGAGATGCGTTCGCGGTCCACGTCCACGGCCAGCACGATCGCTTCCACTTCCTGGCCCTTCTTGTAGTTACGAACAGCGGCTTCGCCGGGTTCGTTCCACGACAGGTCAGAGAGGTGCACCAGGCCGTCGATGCCGGCAGCCAGGCCCACGAACACGCCGAAGTCGGTGATCGACTTGATCGGACCCTTGACGCGGTCGCCGCGCTTCGTGTCCTGTGCGAATTCTTGCCATGGGTTGGCCTTGCACTGCTTCATGCCCAGGCTGATGCGGCGCTTGTCTTCGTCGATTTCCAGAACCATGACTTCGACTTCGTCGCCCAGCGAAACCAGCTTGGCGGGAGCGATGTTCTTGTTGGTCCAGTCCATTTCAGACACGTGCACCAGGCCTTCGATGCCGGGTTCGAGTTCCACGAATGCGCCGTAGTCGGCAATGTTCGTGATCTTGCCGAACAGGCGGGTGCCTTGGGGGTAGCGGCGGTTCACGCCCATCCATGGGTCGTCGCCCATTTGCTTCAGACCCAGCGAGACACGGTTCTTTTCGGTGTCGAACTTCAGGATCTTGGCCGTGATTTCCTGGCCAGCGGTCACCACTTCGGAGGGGTGACGCACACGGCGCCATGCCATGTCGGTGATGTGCAGCAGGCCGTCGATACCGCCCAGGTCCACGAACGCACCGTATTCGGTGATGTTCTTGACCACGCCTTGAACGATGGAGCCTTCCTTCAGGGTTTCCATCAGCTTGGCGCGCTCTTCGCCCATCGAGGCTTCCACCACAGCGCGGCGGCTCAGCACCACGTTGTTGCGCTTGCGGTCGAGCTTGATGACCTTGAATTCCATGGTCTTGTTTTCGTACGGCGTCAGATCCTTGATCGGACGCGTATCGATCAGCGAACCGGGCAGGAATGCGCGGATGCCGTTGACCAGGACCGTGAGGCCGCCCTTGACCTTGCCGCTGGTCGTGCCAGTGACGAATTCGCCGGATTCCAGGGCCTTTTCCAGGCTCATCCAGGAAGCCAGACGCTTGGCGGTGTCGCGCGACAGGATGGTGTCGCCGTAGCCGTTTTCGATGGAGCCAATGGCCACCGACACGAAGTCACCCACTTGGACTTCGACTTCGCCCTTGTCGTTCTTGAACTCTTCCAGGGGCACGTAGGCTTCGGACTTGAGGCCTGCGTTCACGACCACGAAGTTGTGCTCGACGCGCACGACTTCAGCGGTGATGACTTCGCCTGGGCGCATTTCGGTGCGCGTCAAGGATTCTTCAAAAAGGGCGGCAAAAGATTCGGACATGTGTTTCCTTGCCACAAACAGGATTCCAGCAGCACCATTGCTACTGTTTTTATAGCTGCTTGCGGTGGTTTTTTGCGGTGAGACCGCGGGTTAGGTTAACGATCCACACCGCCTGAGCGCTGACGCGCGAGAGGGGCGGTGTGGGCCTGTTGCACAGCCTTTCGACCGTGCCTGAAGGCCCCCGGTGAAAAGGGCCTCACACTTTTCAGCCCTGCGCAGAGGCTGCGAAGGGCTGTCGCTCCTGCCACCAGGCCAATACCTTTTCGACGGCTTCATCAATCGTCAAATGGGAGTTGTCCAGGACCAGAGCGTCATGTGCGGGCTTCAAGGGCGCCACGCTGCGGGAGCTGTCCCGTGCGTCGCGTGCTTCCAGGTCCGCACGAAGAGCGTCGATATTAGCCGAAAAACCCTTTGAAATCAACTGTTTATGGCGGCGCTCGGCGCGGCATGCCGCGCTGGCGGTCAGGTAGACCTTGAGCGGGGCTCCAGGGAAGATCACCGTGCCCATGTCGCGGCCGTCGGCCACCAGCCCGGGCAGGCGGCGAAAGCTGTGCTGCAGGCCCACCAGCGCCTCGCGCACGGAGGGCAGAGCGGACACGCGCGAGGCGTTCATGCCGGCTTCCTCGGTGCGGATGGCCTCGGTCACATCGTCGGCGCCCAGCAGCACGCGGCCTGCTTCAAAGCGCACCGGCAGCGTGCGTGCCATCGCAGCAATGGCACCTTCGTTTTCCGGATGGATGGCAAACCCGGCGCGGCCCGCGGCCAGGGCGGTGATACGGTACATCGCGCCCGAGTCGAGAAAGCGGTAGCCCAGCCGCTGCGCCACGGCTGCAGCTACGGTGCCCTTGCCGGACGCGGTGGGTCCGTCAATACAGATCACCGGGACAAGCTCGGGTGACACGCCCGATACCGAGAACAGTGTCTCGAAATACTCCGGGAACGTCTTGGCCACGCACTTGGGGTCTTCGATGCGCACCGGCAGCTGCGCCGGGTTGAAGGCCGCGAGCGAAAAGCACATGGCCACGCGGTGGTCGTCGTAGGTGTGGATGCTGGCGGGCTTCCAGTCTTGCAGTGTGGCCGGCGGTGTCACGCGGATGTAATCGGCGCCTTCTTCCACCGTGGCGCCCAGCTTGCGCAGTTCGGTGGCCATGGCGGCGATGCGGTCGGTTTCCTTCACGCGCCAGCTGGCAATGTTGCGCAGTGTGGTCGTGCCTTCGGCGTAAAGCGCCATCACCGCCAGCGTCATGGCGGCATCGGGGATGTGGTTGCAATCGAGGTCGATGGCCTTGAGCGGCCAGCCGTGCCCGGGCGCGCCGCGGCGGATGTTCAGCCAGTTGGGGCCACCGGTGATCACCGCGCCCATGGCGCGGGCCGCGTCCACAAACCGGATGTCGCCCTGGATGGAGTCAAGCCCCACACCGCGCACCGTGATGCCGCCGGGACCCTCTGCGCTGGTTTTTGGGTCATTTTGCCCCCTGGCGCTTGTTGAAATTGCCCCGAGTGCTATGAAATAGCTAGCAGAGGATGCGTCAGCCTCCACGTGGATTTCGCCCGGCGACTGGTAACGGCTGCCCGCCGGGATGGAAAAGCGCTGCCAGTGGTCGTGCGCCACCCGGATGCCGAAGCGCTCCAGCAACTGCAGCGTGATGGCAATGTAGGGCTTGGAGATCAGCTCGCCCACGACTTCGATCTCGATGGCGCGTTGCCCCGCCGCCAGCGGCAGAGCCATGAGCAAGGCGGTGAGGAACTGGCTCGACACGTCGCCCCGCACGCGGATAGGCGCGTCGAGCAGCAGTTCCGGTACCCCGCCCGCATGCGCGATCCGCAGGGGCGGATAGCCGTCGTTGCCCAGGTAGTCGATCTGGCAGCCGAGCTGGCGCAGCGCATCCACCAGGTCACCAATGGGGCGCTCGTGCATGCGTGGCACGCCCGAGAGCTCATATTCACCACCCAGCAACGCCAGCGATGCCGTCAGCGGCCGCATGGCCGTGCCCGCGTTGCCCATGAACAGTTTGGCCGGTGCCGCCGGCTGGCCGCCGCCCAGGCCCGTGATCAGCACGGTGCTGCCGCGCTCGTCCACCGTGCAGCCGATCTGGCGCAGGCCGTCGAGCATCACGCGGGTGTCGTCTGACGCCAGCAGATCGTGCACCGTGGTCGTGCCGTGGCTCAATGCGGCCAGCAACAGCACGCGGTTGGAGATGCTTTTGGAGCCGGGCAGGTGAACTTCGCCGCAGGCGGTCTCGAGCGCGGGAAGGTCAAGGAATGCGGTGCTGAACATGGCGTGGATAGAGAGTCAGAGGTCGAGGGCTGAGGCGTGGATACGTCAAGGCGTCAAGGTGTCGGGGCTGGCCGGGCGGGCAGGTCGCACCCGCAGGGCGGGTGGGTGTGCGATGCCAGCGTCTGGCCCGTGTGTTCTCAAAGCCGCAGACGCGCCACCCACCGCGCCGGATGCTGGCTTGTAGCGCCGCTGGCAAGCACGGCCACCCGTCAGTCAGCGCAGCTTGGAAGTACGCTGCGCGCCCATGCGCCAGTGGGTGCGGGTCTCGCTGGCAAGCGTCAGCATGTCTTCCAGGGCCTGGGCATTGCCCTTTTCCATGGCCTGTTCGATGTTCTGGAGCGCCTGCTGGAACAATTTGGACTGGGCAATCAGCTCTTCGCGATTGGCCAGCAGGATGTCGCGCCAGACCTTGGGGTCACTGGCGGCGATGCGTGTGAAATCTCGAAATCCGGGCCCCGCCAGCGACAGGAAATCGTCACCCTCAGGCTGGCCCGTGATGCTGTTCATCATCGCGAACGCCAGCAGGTGAGGCAGGTGGCTCACAGCCGCAAACGCCGCATCGTGCGATTCGGGCGACATGCTCGACACACGGCTGCCCAGCGCTGTCCAGATTTCCTGGGCTTTGTGCAATTGAGTGGTGTACGTGCGCTCGGTAGGTGTCAGGATCACCTGGCGGCCGCTGTAGAGGTCTGCCTCGGCATGCTCCACCCCCGACACCTCTCGGCCCGTGATCGGGTGGGCGGGCACGAACGAGCCCACCTGGTCGCGCAGCGCGCGTTGCGCTGCCTGCACCACATCCGCCTTGGTGGATCCCACGTCCATGATCAGCATCTGCGGCGTGACCAGGTGCTTGATCGCCTTGAGCGTCGCTTCGGTTGCAGACACCGGCACTGCGATCAGCACCACATCGGCACCGGCCACGGCCAGCAGCGCCGAAGGGGCTTCGACGTCGATCACGCCCATCTGCCGGGCGCGGTCGGTGGTCGAGGGCGACTTGCTGTAGCCGACCACGCGCTTGACCAGGCCGGCCTTCTTCATCGCCAGGGCGAACGATCCGCCCATCAGTCCACAGCCTATGAGTCCGAGTTGTTCAAACATGCACGCTCCTCAGGACGAGACGGGGTAGGTCCCGAGGACTTTGTAGAACGCGCACAGGCTGCGCAGTTCTTCCAGCGCGCGCGCCACATGGGGCTGCGCGGGGTGGCCGTCCAGGTCGATGTAGAAGTAGTATTCCCACTGGCCCGTGCGGGCAGGGCGCGACTCAAACCGCGTCATCGACACACCGTGCGTCTTGAGCGGCACCAGCAGGTCGTGTACGGCCCCAGGGCGGTTAGGCACCGAGACCACCAGGCTGGTGCAATCCTTGCCGGACGGCGGAGGTGTTTGCAGCGTGTGCGGCAGGCAGATGATGGCAAAACGTGTGCGGTTGTACGCATCGTCCTGGATGGCGTGCGAGACGATGTGCAGGCCAAACTGCGTGGCGGCACGCTCGCTGGAGAGCGCTGCCCAGACCGGGTTGGTGGTGGCGAGCCGCGCGCCTTCGGCATTGCTGGAGACCGGGCGGCGCTCGGCATGCGGCAGGTGCTTGGACAACCAGGCCTGGCACTGCGCCAGCGCCTGGGGGTGGGCCAGCACGGCTTCGATGCCGTCGAGCGAATTGCTGGTGCGCAGCAGGTTGTGGCGCACCAGCAGGCTGACTTCGCCCACCACATGTGTGGGGGTGTGCAGGAACAGGTCCAGCGAGCGTGTGACCACGCCTTCGGTGGAGTTTTCGACGCCCACCACGCCGTACTGCGCGCTGCCCGCAGCCGTGGCGTGAAACACCTCGTCGAAGTTGGCGCAGTACATCAGGTCTGCCGCGCCGCCAAAGAACTCGATGGCGGCCTGTTCGCAAAACGTGCCTTCCGGGCCCAGAACGGCCACGCGCTGCGGGGATTCAAGCGCCAGGCACGCCGACATGATTTCGCGCCAGATGGCAGCCACATGCGCCCCTTTGAGGGGACCTGGGTTGGCGGTCTGGATTTTTTCGATGACCTGGGCCACGCGGTCAGGCCGGAAGAACGGCGTGCCTTCGCGCTTCTTGACCTCGCCCACCTTCTCGGCCACCAGCGCCCGCTGGTTGAGCAGCGTGAGCAGTTGCTGGTCGAGGCTGTCGATCTGCACGCGCAAGGTGGCGAGATCGGGGGAGGCTTGCGGATTGTTCATGAAATGGGGCGTGTTCTTGTGTCTGCGCGCGGCCGTGTGTCAGGCATTTTTCTTCAGGGATTTCTCAGGCGCGCCGTTGCTCAAATTCTCGCATGTAGTCCACCAGCGCCTGCACCCCTTCCATCGGCATGGCGTTGTAGATGCTGGCGCGCATTCCGCCCACCGACTTGTGGCCCTTGAGCTGAAGCAAGCCGCGTTCTTTGGCGCCGGCCAGGAAGGCTTCGTTGCGGCTCTCGTCGCGCAGGAAGAACGGCACGTTCATCCGCGAGCGACAAGGCACGGCAACCTTGTTCACATACAGGCCGGAGCTGTCGATGGCGTTGTAGAGCAGGGCGGCCTTGGCGGCATTGCGCGCCTCCATGGCGGCCACACCGGTCAGGGTGCCTTCGGCCTGGCGCTTGAGCCATTGGAAGGTCAGCCCGGCGATGTAGATGCTCCAGGTGGGCGGCGTGTTGTACATCGACTGGTTGTCGGCCACCGTTTTGTAGTCGAACGCGCTGGGGCAGATCGGCAGTGCATGCCCGAGCAGGTCTTCGCGGACCACAACCAGGGTGAGCCCGGCGGGGCCGAGGTTTTTCTGGGCACCGCCAAACGCAAGCCCGACGCGCGACCAGTCGACGCTGCGCGATGCGACATGCGACGAAAAATCGATCACCAGGGGAGCGTCGCTGCCCAGGGCCTTCAGATCTGGTAGTTCCTGAAACTCCACACCATGAATGGTTTCGTTGCTGCAGATGTGCACATAGCTGGCGCCGCGGCTCAGGTTCCAGGCGGCGGGGTCGGGCAGGGTGCAGAAGCCCGAGGCTTCGCCGGACGCGGCAGTATTCGCCTCGGATGCGTACTTGCGCGCTTCCTTCAGCGACTTCTGACTCCAGCTGCCCGTCACAACAAAGTCGACCACGCCCGCGCGAGACAGGTTCATGGGAACGATGGCGTTTTCGGCCAGGCCACCGCCCTGCATGAACAGGATCTTGAAATTGGAAGGAATCGCCAGCAGTTCCCTCAGGTCGGCCTCGGCCTGCTCACAGATCGAGATGAACTCCTTGCCGCGGTGGCTCATCTCCATCACGCCCATGCCACTGCCGTTCCAGTCGAGCATCTGGGCCGCGGCTTGCTGAAGCACCTCGACAGGGATGGCTGCTGGACCGGCGGAGAAGTTGTAGGGGCGGTTCATTTTGAGTGAAATAGGGCTCTAGCGCTTGATTTATATGCGCCGTTTGCTATTGTTATTATAGCATCTCGTGCGGGTTAACCGCCCGCTACTTTGGGACGCGCGGTGCGCACCGGGCAAGCCCGGGCGGCACCGCCCGGCCTCAGACCTCGGGCGTTTGCGGTGGCGCAGAATCAGAGGCGCCGCCATCGCCGTCCGCGGCATCCGTGTCAGCCAGGTCCGCAGGATTCGCATCGTTTTCAACAATACGCTGCAGACCGCTGAGCTTGGCGCCTTCGTCCAGCGCGATGAGTGTGACGCCCTGCGTGGCCCGGCCCAGTTCACGGATCTCGGACACTCGGGTGCGCACCAGCACGCCCTTGTCGGTGATCAGCATGATTTCGTCATCGGCGTGCACCAGCGTGGCGGCAACCACCTTGCCGTTGCGCTCGCTCTGCTGGATAGCGATCATCCCCTTGGTGCCCCGGCCGTGGCGGGTGTATTCGACAATGCCTGTGCGCTTGCCGTAGCCGTTTTCGGTGGCCGTGAGCACGCTTTGCGTTTCGTCTTCAGCCACCAGCATAGCGATCACGCTCTGGCCGTCTTCCAGGGTCATGCCGCGCACACCGCGGGCCTGGCGGCCCAGGGGGCGCACGTCGTTCTCGTCAAAGCGCACGGCTTTGCCGCCGTCACTGAACAGCATCACGTCGTGCTTGCCATCGGTGAGCGCCGCGCCGATCAGGTAGTCGCCATCGTCCAGGTTCACGGCAATGATGCCGCCCTTGCGCGGGTTGCTGAATTCGTCCAGCGCCGTTTTCTTGACGGTGCCCATGCTGGTCGCCATGAACACATATCGGTCGGCCGGGAAGGTACGCATGTCGCCGGTGAGGGCCAGTACCACGTTGATCTTCTCGCCCTCTTGCAGCGGGAACATGTTGACGATAGGGCGCCCACGCGAGCCGCGCGAGCCGGCCGGCACTTCCCACACCTTGAGCCAGTACAGCCGACCGCGGTTGGAGAAGCACAGGATGTAGTCATGCGTGTTGGCGATGAAGAGCTGGTCGATCCAGTCGTCTTCCTTCGTCGCCGTGGCCTGCTTGCCGCGTCCGCCGCGCTTTTGCGCGCGGTACTCGTTGAGCGGCTGGCTCTTGATGTACCCAGTGTGGCTGAGTGTGACCACCATGTCGGTGGGCGTGATTAGGTCCTCGGTGGAGAGATCCTGCGCGCTGTATTCAACGATGCTGCGGCGGGCACCCAGCTTGTGCTGGCCAAACTCGCTCTTGATGGAAGTGAGTTCGTCGCCAATGATGACCGAAACGCGCTCGGGCTTGGCCAGGATGTCGAGCAGGTCTTCGATGACCGACATGACCTCCTTGTATTCGGCAACGATCTTGTCCTGCTCCAGGCCTGTCAGGCGCTGCAGGCGCATCTGCAGGATTTCCTGCGCCTGCGTTTCTGACAGGCGGTACAGGCCGTCCTGGCCCATGCCCAGTTCCTTTTCGAGGCCGTCGGGGCGGTAGTCGTCGGCGTTGACCACACCGCCATCGGCGCGGGTGCGGGTCAGCATCTCGCGCACCAGCTTGCTGTCCCACGAGCGGGTCATCAGCTCGGCCTTGGCCACTGGCGGCGTGGGCGCGTTGCGGATGATGGCAATGAAGTCGTCGATGTTGGCCAGCGCCACCGCCAGGCCTTCCAGCACGTGGCCGCGGTCGCGCGCCTTGCGCAGCTCGAACACCGTGCGGCGGGTGACCACCTCGCGGCGGTGCTGCAAAAAGACGCTGATCAGGTCCTTGAGGTTGCACAGGCGTGGCTGACCGTCGATCAGCGCCACCATGTTCATGCCGAACGTGTCCTGCAGCTGCGTCTGCTTGTACAGGTTGTTGAGCACCACCTCGGGTACTTCGCCGCGCTTGAGCTCGATGACCAGTCGCATGCCCGACTTGTCGGACTCATCCTGGATGTGGCTAATGCCCTCGATCTTTTTTTCGTGCACCAGCTCGGCCATGCGCTCCTGCAGCGTCTTCTTGTTGACCTGGTAGGGCAGCTCGTCCACGATGATCGCCTGGCGCTGGCCGCGGTCGATGTCCTCAAAGTGGCATTTGGCACGCATCACCACCTTGCCGCGACCGGTACGGTAGCCATCCTTCACGCCATTGATGCCGTAGATGATGCCGGCCGTGGGAAAGTCCGGCGCCGGGATGATCTCCATCAGGTCGTCGATGGAAGTGTCTGGATTGCGCAGCATGTGCAGGCAGGCGTCCACCACCTCATTGAGGTTGTGCGGCGGAATGTTGGTAGCCATGCCTACCGCGATACCGGCCGACCCGTTGACCAGCAGGTTGGGGAGCTTGCTGGGCAGTACCAGCGGCTCCTTTTCGCTACCGTCGTAATTGGGGCCGAAGTCGACGGTTTCCTTGTCGATGTCGCCCAGCATTTCATGGGCGATCTTGGCAAGGCGGATTTCGGTGTAGCGCATGGCGGCGGCGTTGTCGCCGTCCACCGAGCCGAAATTGCCCTGACCATCCACCAGCATGTGGCGCAGTGAGAAATCCTGCGCCATCCGCACGATGGTGTCATACACGGCCGAGTCGCCGTGCGGGTGATATTTACCGATCACATCGCCAACGATACGGGCCGATTTCTTGTAGGGCCGGTTCCAGTCGTTATTGAGTTCGTGCATCGCAAAAAGCACGCGGCGATGCACAGGTTTGAGGCCATCGCGCGCATCAGGCAGGGCCCGTCCGACGATCACGCTCATCGCATAATCGAGGTAACTGCGCCTCATCTCTTCTTCAAGACTGATGGGCAAGGTTTCTTTGGCGAACTGGGTCATCGGGGACTTGGTATGCGGCGAGGGATAGCCATTTTAGGGCTAAGACTGTGTAGCGATAGCGCAACATATCGAAGCAAAACGGGTTTTGTCCTACGGTGCCCGGAGCTGTCCCCCCGCTGTTGCCCTGTTACGTATGGCACAATCGTTTGAACGCTTTGGGTGATGGTCACCCCCAGCGTCCTGATTCGCAGCGCGGCTGCGGCTTTTTCCCCAAGAGGAGAACCATGAAGAAACTGAACAAAGTGGCGATGTTGTTTGCCTCTGCAGCGCTCGCAACCGCCGCAGGCGCTCAAACCGTTGACAACTGGACGAACGCTTCGGGCGTGGTCTGGAAAAACGGCACCAACGAATACTGCTGGCGCGATGCCAACTGGACGCCTGCAACGGCTGCTCCAGGCTGCGACGGCGCTATCGCTGCTGCCCCAGCTCCTGCCGCTGCTCCAGCACCTGCTGCCGCTCCAGCACCCGCTGCCGCTCCAGCCCCCGCTGCTGCTCCAGCACCTGCAGTTGCCACCAAGGTAACTTACGCTGCTGACGCATTCTTCGACTTCGACAAGTCGGTTCTCAAGGCTGAAGGCCGCGCCAAGCTCGACGACTTGGTCTCCAAGGTCAAGGGCATCAATCTGGAAGTCATCATCGCCGTGGGTCACACCGACTCCGTGGGTTCCGATGCCTACAACCAGAAGCTGTCGGTTCGCCGTTCCGAAGCCGTGAAGGCTTATCTGGTGTCCAAGGGCATCGAAAAGAACCGCGTGTACACCGAAGGCAAGGGCGAAAAGCAGCCAGTGGCTGACAACAAGACTTCCGAAGGCCGCGCCAAGAACCGTCGCGTGGAAATCGAAGTGGTTGGCACCCGCGCCGCCAAGTAATCTCCGGATTGCTTCACAAAAAAGCCCCGGCAACGGGGCTTTTTTGCGTCTGGGTCCTCCGTGGGGTTGTCTGCCTTCGGGCAAAATCACCGGATGAGTGAAACAGTCAACGCGGATCCGGCGGAACTCGCCAAATTCTCCGAACTCGCCCACCGCTGGTGGGACCCCGACAGCGAGTTCAAACCGTTGCATCAGATCAACCCCCTCAGGCTTGACTGGATCCATGGCCTTTGCGATCTACGCGGGAAACGTGTGCTTGATGTGGGTTGCGGCGGGGGTATCCTGGCTGATTCGCTGGCACGCAAGGGTGCACAGGTCACTGGGATCGACCTGGCGTCCAAAGCGCTTCGCGTGGCCAAACTTCACGCGCTCGAGACAGGCACCACCAATGTCGAGTACCGCGAGATCAGTGTCGAAGCGCTGGCGGATGCAGACCCGGCGGGTTTCGACGTGGTGACGTGCATGGAGATGCTTGAGCACGTGCCCGATCCCGCCTCGGTGGTCCAGGCGTGCGCGAGGCTGGTGAAGCCTGATGGCTGGGTGTTTTTCTCCACGATCCACCGCAATGCGAAGGCCTTCATGCTGGCGATCGTGGGTGCTGAATACGTCATGAACATGCTCCCGCGCGGCACCCATGAGTACGCAAAGATGATCAAACCGAGCGAGCTTGCGGCCTACTGCCGCAACGCAGGACTTGCAGTGTGCGACACACGCGGACTCTCTTACAACCCGCTCACCGAGCGGTACTGGTTGAGTGCCGACACGAGTGTCAACTACCTGTTTGCGACCCGCAGGCCGGCCTGAAGATGGCTCTGTTCAATGATGTGAAGGCGGTGCTCTTCGATCTGGATGGCACCCTTATCGACAGTGCTCCCGATCTGGCTGCTGCTGCCGACAAGATGCGCGTGGTCCGCGGGTTGGCACCGCTGCCGTACGAAGTTTATCGGCCGGTCGCTGGCGCAGGAGCCCGTGGCCTGCTCGGAGTAGCCTTTGGTCTTACCCCCGACCACGAGGACTTCCCTGTGATGCGTGAGGAGTTCTTTGTGAACTATGCGTCTTGCATGACGGAGCGCACGTATATTTTCGATGGCGTGGTCGAGTTGGTGGATGCGCTTGCAAAAAGAGGGATGGCCTGGGGTGTGGTGACCAACAAGGCGACCCGTTTCACTGCGCCGCTCACCGCGTCGATGGATCTGTTTGGAAGCGCTGGTGCCATCGTCAGCGGCGATACTACGCCCCATTCAAAGCCGCATCCTGCTCCATTGCTGGAGGCCGCTGCCAGGTTGGGAGTTTTGCCTTCGCAATGTGTTTACGTCGGCGACGATGAGCGCGACATGGCAGCGGGGCACGCGGCGGGCATGGGTACGGTTGCCGCAACATACGGTTATCTGGGGGCGGAGGCCAATCTTTCCGCGTGGCGCAGCCATGCTGAAATTAAATCCCCGGTTGAACTCTTGAATTTCCTGGGCCCGGTCTAAAATATGTGGTGAAGGGGCTGTCCTGGTTTCGACGTGGGTTCGGAATCGGTGTGGTGCATGTCGAGCTTGAGTCACGCTCGTAAATCTCGATTTAACAAACTAACTGCAAACGACGAACGTTTCGCACTCGCTGCTTAATTGCCAGTGAGCCTTGCAACAGTCGGCCTATGGGCTGGGCAAGGGGGTTGTGAGCAATCATGACCTCCCGGCTGCAAGGATAATTACATAGGCTGGTTCTGATCCGGGTACCTTGGGTCGGGGCGAGAAAATAGGGTACTGGCGGCCGGTGTAGCGTGCGACTGCGCGATACCGGTGGCGAGACTTAAATCAGACCGCTAAACATGTAGATCTGCCCGATAAAGGCTTGCGGACGCGGGTTCAATTCCCGCCAGCTCCACCACTTACTAAAAGAGCTTTCTTTCGCAGGGAAGAACGCTCTTTTTTTGGGCTCACCGTGAACCAGGTTTTGCGGCGTTCGTGCAAGTGCGCCTTGCTGTCCCAAGAGCGATTCGCTCTGTATGCGCACGCGGCTTCCCGGAGGGATTTGACGACGGTAAACGCAAAGCGAGTTGCGTGAGGCGGGTCGAAGAGCCCGGTCGAGAGCATCAGATGCGCGCGATCACCGCGGCGATCGCGACGACGAAGAACTGCACTCCGAAAAACAGCACGAGGATAGGCATAGGTTGGCTCGCTCTCTTGGAGCCGCGATCCTATGGGGGATGCTTGTCGTGACCTGGTGCGACACCGGCGTGTAGGGGTGTAGGCGCCGTCCTACCCGATTGGCGCCGGGATGTCTCTGCTGTAGCCGAAAGTATCAGTGCTTGAGTACGCTCCCTCCCCGCACGAAAATCGCAACGCAACTTCTGGAGGTGCGTATGCCGTTGGAATATCTTCGCGCCATTGAGCGGGATGCCTTGCCGATTCTGGAGTGCGTTCCCGAAAACGTCGACAAGCTGCGCGTGCTGAACGCGGCAGGCATGGTGGAAGTTCAGCTTGCCCCGGTCGATGCGCCAGTGCAGACGGCCCGTGTGCTGTGTGTGACCGGGCTGGGGTGTGCGACGCTGCGCGCGCCTTCGGTGCCGCGTTCTTCGCCACGGCCGTCGCTGCGCATACCGGAGCCTATCGACTCGGACTGAGCCCGCGATGGGACGAGGCGCCCCTGAGGGTGTCTGCAAGGCGCTTGTCCTACGAAGTCATGCGCTGCGAAAGAACAGGTTCTGCCAGCCACTGTTCATAGGATGTGCCATCGGAATGACTGGCACTGCCAGTGAAAGGCAAATATGAGCAGTTGGTACAAGTTGGCACTGGGCAACGATGATCAGGCTTTCGAGCCCGCGTTGAGAATCCAGCAGATGTTCATGTCCAAGTTTCTGATGTGTCCGCCGGGCTCGGGACGCGCGCTCTTCTCGTGCTACGACAAGCACAGCGACAACCTCTGGATCTATTTTTCGCCAGCCGCACAGGACATTGCCGTGCGTGTCTGCGCACTGCCGTGCGATCCGCCAGGCGCTCTCGATTGCATTGGCCTGCTGGCGGGCGAGGGCGATGCGTTGGGACTCTCTCCAACCCGCTCGGTCGAGGCTGCCTGACGTTACTGGGGCCGTGAACGCGGGAGTGGCCGGCCTTCTCCGGCTCCGGTCCCGTGTGCGGCTCCTCCTACAGCGCCTGCTGTGTGCGGCTTACCGCGTCAGCGAAACCGCCATGTGCCAATGGACTCAAGGGCTATCCGGTCCGAAAGCGAGGCGATGATGTTTTCTTCACACGCACAGAGGCACCATTTCGATGATGGTGAATTTCCTCGGTATCAGATGGGTGAGCCCGAGCTGACCGATGGCCAGCGCCAGCTGTCGGATCGCGTGCCAGCGTACAAGGGTGATGTTGATCTTTTCGAGTCCGGTTCTCAATTCTCGGACCTTGGTTTGTCGCAGGTACAGGCGCTGGGCTGATTTCGCCGTCCGAGGGCGCACGCAGGGCTAATGCGTCGCAGCCCTCCGCACAGATCCATGCGCCCTGCTGCTGTATTGGGCGTTCTGGAGGCTGCAAGTACCCGCGACCGTGAGAAACAAAGCGAAATAAACCGAAACTGGCAGGAGACCCCGCGCGCGCCCGGGTCAAGCACTATCAGGGTCATGTCCAACGTTGTCCAGAAAGGACTTCACATGAAACCCCTGATCCAAAGAATTGCTGCAGCGGCTGTGGGTGCGGTTGTGCTGGTAGCTGGGCTCTCGGCCTGCTCTGGCAGCCACCCCAGGGCTTCTGTCACAGCCGAAAAGATGAGCGAGCTACGTGCCAGCGCGGTCGGACGCATCAGCAACAAGCTCGATCTGGACGAGGCGCAACGTACCAAACTCAACATCCTGGCGGACAAACTGGAGGCACAGCGGGCCTTGCTGGCGGGAACAGGCAGTGGGCCACGTTCCGATATGGCGGGCCTGCTGGCGTCCGAGCGTTTTGACCGGGTCCGCGCGCAGAGCCTGCTGGATGAAAAGACGCGCGCCGTGCAGGCCATGGGCCCTGAGGTCATCAACGCCATGGGTGACTTCTACGACAGCCTCAACACGCAGCAACAGCAAAAGGTGCGTGAGCGGCTGCAGGGCAGGCAAGGCCACTGGATGAGCCGCGGCTGAACGCGAGGATCTTGGCCATGTCTCCCACGCACCAACCCGTCCGCCGTCTGGCCGAGCAATTGCGGCACAACGGCGCCAATCTGCTGGAGGGCTTGCCCGATCTGCATGACGAGCTCATGTCCCTGGTCTGGGGCCCGCGATTTGATCGGGAACACGCCTTGGGTCTTGTAGCGCGGCGGCCGCAACTGGGAGTGCAGGTATTGCCTGCTCTCCTGTCCGCCGCCGAGACCTTCGATTCCATGCAAGCCGCTTCGCAGCGTCGCGTGCGCGAACTTATCCGCAGGCACCGTGCGCTGACTACCGCTGCAGCCCGGCCCACCACGGCAACATGGCCCGCTCCATCCATGGTTTTGCCCGGCAACTGCCGCATGGATGCGGGTATCGGCCATGGCGCCCAATCTGCAACTGCTCTGGCGCACCCGTGCGTTATCCACGCGGGCCGTCGGGCAGCCGCAATGTGAAAATCGGCCATGCACCGCATTCTTCTGATTGACGACGACGCCCAGCTTGGGCCGCCTCTTGCCGTTTACTTCAAGCGATTTGAACTGGAGCTGGTTCACGCGTTGCGGCCCAGCGAAGGGCTGGCCCGGCTGGCCGCCGAGGGCTTTGATGCTGCCATCCTGGATGTGATGCTGCCCGAGATGGATGGCTTCGAGCTGTGCCGCACCATTCGCAAGCAGGGCGACCTGCCCATCGTGATGCTCACCGCCCGTGGCGAGGTCATGGACCGGGTGGTAGGGCTGGAGCTGGGCGCAGACGACTACCTGCCCAAGCCGTTCGAGCCGCGCGAACTGGTTGCGCGGCTGCAGACCGTGCTGCGCCGCCAGCGCGCGTCAGGGCAGGGCGGGGCCGGGGCATTGCAGGCGCTGGAGTTTGAAGGTCTGAGCATTGATGCCGCCCGGCGCAGCGTGCAGCGGCACGGCGATACGGTCGAGCTGACCAGCACCGAATTTGATCTGCTGCACCTGCTTGCGCGTGAGCCGGGCAAGGTGTTCAGCCGTGACGACATCCTGAACCAGTTGCGCGGCCACGAGGCTGAGCTGTACACGCGTGCGGTCGACATTGTGGTAAGCCGCCTGCGCAAGAAACTGGAGCCGCTCGACTGCATCAAGACCATGCGCAATGCCGGCTACTCGCTGGCGCTGCGCCGGGCGGCCCCATGATCCGCCGCGCCGCGGCCAGGCTGTGCCTGACGCCCGACGACGAGCGCGATTGCCCCTGGCACCGACGCGCGCGCAACGCCGTGGGCTATTCGCTGCGCATCCGGCTGGTGCTCGTGTTCATGGCGCTGGCCGTCACGGTGGCCGTGACCTTCATGGGTGGGGTGCAAAAAGCCGTTTCGGTGGGCTGGCGGGAGGCCGCACGGCCCCTGTTGATGGACTATGTGGACCGCCTGACCACCGAGATCGGCAGCCCGCCCAGCATCGAGCGCGCGCAGGCCATCGCCGAACGCCTGCCGGTCACGCTGTGGATCGACGGCCCGGTGGTGCGCTGGCAGTCGCACCCCGACCAGCCCCGCCACGACTGGGGCGGCGCCAAGCTGCGTGAAGAAGACCACTGGCTGGCGCGTGCCGGTGACGATCAGGGCCAGCGGCTGCTGCAGCGCATGACGGCCGATGGCCACAGCATCGAGTTCGGGCTCAATGCGCTTTCCTGGGACAAGCGCCCGCGCATCGCGTGGGGCACCCTCACCGTGCTGCTGCTGCTGACGGCGCTGGCGTACGTGTATGTGCGCCACCTGCTGCGCCCGCTCGACGACATCCGCCGTGGCGCGCAGCGCTTTGGCGAGGGCAACTTCGGGCAGTCCATCAACGTGCGGCACGCCCACAGGCCTGATGAACTGGGCCACCTGGCCATCACCATCAACACGATGGGGGACGATATTCACCAGATGCTGGAGGCCAAGCGTGCATTGCTGCTGGCCATGAGCCATGAACTGCGCAGCCCGCTCACACGCGCGCGCCTCAATGTCGAACTGCTGCCCGAAACGGCGGAGGTGCAGGGCCAGCGGCAGGCGCTGATGCGGGACCTGGCCGAGATGTCGGGTCTCATCAACGACCTGCTTGAAAGCGAGCGCCTGGCCGGCCGCCATGCAGCGCTGCACCGCGAGCCCACCGACGTGGCCGCGCTGGCGCGGGAGGTGATTGACGACGTCGGCGCCCGCCACCCCGGCGCCGCCGGCATTGTGCTCAAGGCCGACGCTTTGCCTGCGCTCGACTTTGACAAGTCCAGGCTGCGGCTGTTGCTGCGCAACCTGCTCGACAACAGCCTGCGCCACACCGACCCCGCTGCACCACCGCCCGAGCTGCGCCTGCGGATGGTGGACAACGCGCTGTGGGTGCAGGTGCGCGACTACGGGCCCGGCGTGCCCGACGACCATCTCCCCCATCTGGCCCAGGCGTTCTACCGCCCCGATACAGCCCGGCAGCGCACCACCGGGGGCGTGGGGCTGGGGCTGTACCTTTGCCGTCTGGTGGCTCAGGCGCATGGTGGCTCGCTCGAGATCGCCAACGCCCAGCCCGGTTTGCAGGTAACCGCGCGGTTTCCGGTGCCTTCCTGACCGCGTGGCTCTCAGCCATTGGGGACGCCTTGGGCCCGGCGGCTGGGTGCAGAAAGGGTGGGGAACGCTGGTCAGAAGCGTCCTGCCCTTGTCTGGCCCTGTTCAGTGCCCAACGCCGGGACTGCGTGGGCGGCGCCGACCATGCAGAGGCACGACGGCGGTGCACGTGCTGCACCACGCTGGCGCGCGGCCGGATCACCGCCGGCAGTTCCAGGGCGGCCCGGCGACGGCGATTATGTGCGAAAAATGCCTCTGTGGCTTGCTGTAATTGCCTTTTTAGCTATTAATATAATAGCAAAAGAGGCGGGGCGATGCCCCAAACCGGGCCGCCTGCGAACGGGTCTCTTTCTTGCTCAGCATCTGCACCCGTTCATGGTGCCGTTTTGGTGTTTACCCTGTATAGACAGGTACACCCAGGATGTCATCATGGCGGCCGGGGCGCTTGGGCGTGCCTGGCCGGGTGGGCTGGCATTTTTTTTCCAAACAGGAGCAGATGATGACTCGATCGGTTGCGAAATTGGCGTCGCTGACAGCGGCAGTGGCATGTGTGGTGGGCCTGGCCGCTCCGGCGCAGGCGCAAGAAGTGAAGATCGTGCTGGGCATGTCCGGCTGGACGGGCTTTGCGCCCCTCACGCTGGCGGACAAGGCCGGCATTTTCAAGAAGAACGGCCTCGATGTGGACATCAAGATGATTCCGCAGAAGGACCGCCATCTGGCCCTAGCCTCCAAGTCCATCCAGTGCGCTGCCACCACCGTCGAGACGCATGTGGCATGGAACGCCAACGGCGTGCCCATCGTGCAGATTTTCCAGATGGACAAGTCCTACGGCGCTGACGGCATGGCCGTGCGCGGCAACATCAACAGCTTTGCCGACCTCAAGGGCAAGACCATTGGCGTCGATGCCCCGGGCACCGCACCGTTTTTCGGCCTGGCCTGGATGCTCAGCAAGAACGGCATGAGTCTCAAGGACGTGAAGACCACCACGCTGTCGCCCCAGGCGGCCGCGCAGGCCTTCGTGGCGGGGCAGAACGACGCGGCCATGACGTACGAACCCTACCTGTCCACCGTGCGCGACAACCCTGCAGCCGGCAAGATTCTGGCCACCACGCTCGACTACCCGATGGTGATGGACACCGTGGGCTGCGACCCGGCGTGGCTCAAGGCCAACCCCAAGGCCGCGCAGGCGCTGACCAATTCGTACTTCCAGGCGCTGGAGATGATCAAGGCCGAGCCGGCCAAGTCCAATGAAATCATGGGCGCAGCCGTCAAGCAGACGGGCGAGCAGTTTGCCAAGTCGTCGTCCTTCCTGCGCTGGCAGGACAAGGCCGCCAACCAGAAGTTCTTTGCGGGCGAGCTGCAGGCGTTCATGAAAGACGCCACGGCCATCCTGCTGGAGGCCGGCATCATCCGCAAGGCGCCTGATGACCTGAACGCAACGTTCGACGCCAGCTTCATCAAGTAAACCGCCTACCGGAAGAACGCGCCATGCCTGCCGTACAACCCCTGCCTGCCGCCGATCTGAAAGCGCCCGTGCGCCGGCGCTCCATGGCCCCGCTGGAGCCCGTGAGCAGCCACGCCCGCTGGATGCTGGGGCTCGGCTTTTTTGTCGTGTTCGTGGCGGTGTGGGCGTTCTTCACGCTGGGTGGCTTTGTCTCGCCCACGTTTCTGGCCAGCCCCGTGACCATGGTCAAAGAGGGCTGGCTGCTGTTCACCGAGTACGGGTTCATCAAGGACATCGGCATGACGGTGTGGCGCGTGGTGGGCGGCTTCATCCTGGCTGCCGTCATTGCCGTGCCACTGGGCATTGCGATGGGCGCGTACAAGGGCATCGAGGCGTTCTTCGAGCCCTTCATTTCGTTTTGCCGGTACCTGCCAGCCTCGGCCTTCATCCCGCTGCTGATCCTGTGGGCGGGCATTGGCGAGGCGCAGAAGATCCTGGTCATCTTCATCGGCTCGGTGTTTCAGATCACGTTGATGGTGGCTGTGACGGTGGGCAGCGCGCGGCGCGATCTGGTGGAGGCCGCGTACACGCTGGGTGCGGGCCACCAGGGCATTGTCACGCGCGTGCTCATCCCCGGTGCGGCGCCTGACATTGCCGAAACCCTGCGCCTGGTGCTGGGCTGGGCCTGGACGTACGTGATCGTGGCCGAGCTGATCGGCTCGTCCAGCGGCATCGGCCACATGATCACCGACAGCCAGTCGCTGCTCAACACCGGCCAGATCATCTTCGGCATCATCGTCATCGGCCTCATCGGGCTGGTGTCCGACTTTGCGTTCAAGGCACTCAACCACCGCCTGTTTGCCTGGAGTTTTGTGCGATGAGCAGCGTATCCATACAAGCCGTTTCGCGCGTTTTCGAGGGCCGCAAGGGTCAGCGCACGCAGGCCTTGCTGCCGGTGGACTTTGGAGTGCGTGACAACGACTTCGTCACCATCCTCGGCCCCTCGGGCTGTGGCAAGTCCACGTTGCTGCGCATCGTGGCGGGGCTAGACCACGCCACCAGCGGCCGCGTGCTGCTCGACGGCGTGCCCGTGGAGGGCCCGGGCGCAGACCGCGGCATGGTGTTCCAGAGCTACACACTGTTCCCCTGGCTCACCATTGAGCAGAACATCCGCTTTGGCCTGCGCGAGCGCGGCATGCCAGAAGCGCAGCAAAAGGAACGCGCCGCGTACTTCATCGCCAAGGTCGGCTTGCGCGGCTTCGAGCAGCACTTTCCTAAGCAGCTGTCGGGCGGCATGCAGCAGCGCACCGCCATTGCCCGCGCGCTGGCCAACGACCCCAAGATTTTGTTGATGGACGAGCCCTTCGGCGCGCTGGACAACCAGACCCGCGTGCTCATGCAAGAGCTGCTGCTGGGCATCTGGGAGGCCGAACGCAAGACCGTGCTTTTCGTCACCCACGACATCGACGAAGCCATCTTCATGGCCAACCGCGTCGCTGTGTTCAGCGCCCGGCCCGGCCGCATCAAGACCGAGCTGGCGGTGGACCTGCCGCACCCGCGCCATTACACGATCAAGACCAGCCCCGAGTTCATGGACCTGAAGGCGCGGCTGACGGAGGAGATCCGCGCCGAATCCATGGCGGCGGACCTGCATTGACCTGAACCTGCACCCAGCCCGCATCCACCCATGAGCGCCCGTCCATCCCGCCACACCCCAGCTGCTGCAGCACGCCGTGCCACGCCCACCAAGGCAGCGCCTGCAGTGGCTGCGCCCGCACCGGCCATGGCGCTGTACGAGCAGATCAAGGACCATATCTCGCGCAAGATCCAGGAAGGCGTCTGGCGCGCGGGCGACCGCCTGCCGTCCGAGAACGAGCTGGTCACCCAGTTCGGCATCTCGCGCATGACGGTGAACCGCGCGCTGCGCGAGCTGGTGGAGCAGGGCCGCATCGTGCGTGTGGCGGGCGTGGGCAGCTTTGTGGCCGAAGACAAGCCGCAATCCACGCTGCTGCAGATTGCCAACCTGGCCAGCGAAATCCGCCAGCGCGGGCACGATTACCGCTGCGATGTGCTGGCGGTCGAGCGCATCTCGGCCACACTGGAAGTGGCCGCGGCGCTGGACCTGCGCACGGGCGAGTCGGTGTTCCATTCGCTGTGCATCCACCGCGAAGACGGCCTGCCCGTACAGCTGGAAGACCGCCACGTGAACCCGCGCCAGGTGCCGCAGTTTGCCGCGCAGGATTTCACGCAACTGCAACCGTCGGAATACCTGGTGCGCAACGTGCCCTTCGACCAGATCGAGCATGTGGTCGACGCCGTCATGCCCACCGCCGAGCAGGCCGCGCTGCTGGAAATGTCAGTGCAGGAGCCCTGCCTGCTGCTCACCCGCCGCACCTGGGCACGCGGCGTGCCGATCACCGTGGTGCGCTGCCTGCACCCTGCCACCCGTTACCGCCTGGGCAGCCGTTTCCGGGCGGATGGAAACCCTGTCGCGTGATGCGCGCGACGACCTGAACCCTCTTTTTTTGCTTGCGTCTACTTGTATATACAGGACAGTCCCATGACACCCGATTCCACCGCTTCCCTGACCCTGCATCCCGGCCATGTCACGCTGGCCGAGTTGCGGCGCATCCATGCCGCCCCCGTGCAGCTGATGCTGGACCCATCGGCCCGCGCGGGCATGCTGCAGTCGCAGGCCACGGTACAGCGCATCGTGGACGAAGACTCGGTGGTCTACGGCATCAACACCGGTTTTGGCAAGCTGGCCAGCACCAAGATTGCGCATGAGCGTCTGGCGGAGCTGCAGCGCAACCTGGTGCTTTCGCACAGCGTGGGTACCGGGGAGGCCCTGGCCGATGGCGTGGTGCGCCTCATCCTGGCGACCAAGGCCATCAGCCTGGCGCGCGGTCACTCGGGCATCCGCCCCGAGATCGTGGATGCGCTGCTGGCCATGGCCAACGCCAGCGTGCTGCCGGTGATACCTGCCAAGGGCTCGGTGGGCGCGTCGGGCGACCTGGCGCCGCTGGCGCACCTGGCCTGCGTGCTGATCGGCGAGGGGTACGCCAAGGTGAACGGCGCCGTGGTGTCGGGCGCAGAAGCCATGCGGTCCATAGGCCTGCAGCCCTTCGTGCTGGGCCCCAAGGAGGGGCTCGCGCTGCTCAACGGCACGCAGGTGTCCACCTCGCTGGCGCTGGCGGGGCTGTTTGGGGCCGAAAACGTGTTCGCCGCCGCGCTGGTGGCGGGTTGCCTGTCGCTCGAAGCCATCAAGGGCTCGGTCAAGCCGTTTGACGCGCGCATCCACGAAGCGCGTGGCCAGGCCGGGCAGATCGCCGTGGCCGCTGCCGTGCGCGCGCTGCTCGATGGCAGCGCCATCGACACCTCGCACCCCCACTGTGGCCGGGTGCAGGACCCGTACTCCATCCGCTGCGTGCCGCAGGTGATGGGGGCGTGCCTGGACAACCTGCACCACGCCGCGCGCGTGCTGACCATCGAGGCCAATGCGGCGTCCGACAACCCCCTGGTGTTCGACAACGGCGACGTGATCTCCGGCGGTAACTTCCACGCCGAGCCCGTGGCCTTCGTGGCCGACATCATTGCGCTGGCCGTGGCGGAGATCGGTGCGATTTCTGAACGCCGACTGTCGCTGTTGCTGGACCCGGGCCTCTCGGGTCTGCCCGCGTTCCTGATCCGCGACAGCGGCGTGAACTCCGGCTTCATGATCGCGCAGGTCACTGCCGCAGCCCTTGCCGCTGAAAACCAGTGTCTGGCCAACCCCAGCAGCGTGACCAGCCTGCCCACATCGGCCAACCAGGAAGACCACGTGTCGATGGCCACCTATGGCGCACGCCGCCTGGGTGACATGGTGCGCAATGCGGCGGTGATGGTCGGCATTGAGGCCATGGCCGCCGCACAGGGTATGGAATTTGACCGTGGCCTCAAGAGTTCGCCACTCATCGAAGACCAGTTCGCAGGCATCCGCGAGCGCGTGGCCTACCTGGAGCAGGACCGCTACCTTGCCCCCGACATCGAAGCCATGCGCGCATGGGCCCAGCAGCCTGCCTGGCCTGCAGCACTCACGCAGTGCCTGCCCAGCTACGCCTGATCTTTTCCACGCACACCGACTGATTCACAGGAGCCCACCATGAACGCCAACGACGCCATCATTGCCGCCACAGCTTCTTCCAGCACCGACCCCCGCCACGACCCTGCGCGCGTCATCCGTGCGCCCCGCGGCAACCAGCTCACCTGCAAGAGCTGGCTCACCGAGGCCGCCTACCGCATGATCCAGAACAACCTCGACCCCGAGGTGGCCGAGCGCCCGCAAGACCTGGTGGTGTACGGCGGCATTGGCCGTGCCGCGCGCAACTGGGAATGTTTTGACCAGATCCTCGCCTCGCTCAAGGAGCTGAACGACGACGAGACCCTGCTCATCCAGTCCGGCAAGCCCGTGGGCGTGTTCAAGACCCACGCCAACGCGCCGCGCGTGCTGCTGGCCAACTCCAACCTCGTGCCCAAGTGGGCCAACTGGGAACACTTCAGCGAGCTGGACCAGAAGGGCCTGTTCATGTACGGCCAGATGACCGCCGGCAGCTGGATCTACATCGGCACGCAAGGCATCGTGCAAGGCACGTACGAGACCTTTGCCGAGGCGGGCCGCAAGCACTTTGGCGGCTCGCTCGAAGGGCGCTGGATCTTGACCGCTGGCCTGGGCGGCATGGGTGGCGCGCAGCCGCTGGCCGCCACGTTTGCGGGCGCGGTATCGCTCAACATCGAATGCCAGCAAAGCAGCATCGACTTCCGCCTGCGCACGCGCTACGTGGACAAGCAGGCGCGCGACATCGACCATGCGTTCGAGCTGATCCAGCAGCACACGGCGGCCAAAGAGGCCGTGTCGATTGCGCTGCTGGGCAATGCCGCAGAGATCCTGCCCGAGCTGGTGCGCCGCGCCAAGGCCGGGGGTCTCCAACCCGATCTGGTGACCGACCAGACCTCGGCCCACGACCTTGTCAACGGCTATCTGCCCGCAGGCTGGACGGTAGCGCAGTGGCGCGCCGCGCAGCAGGATGTGATGCAGCACGAGGTTCTGAAGAAGGCCGCCGCCAAGTCGTGCGCCGCGCATGTGCAGGCCATGCTCGACTTCCAGCACATGGGCATACCGGTGGTGGACTACGGCAACAACATCCGCCAGGTGGCGTTTGACGAGGGCGTGAAGGACGCGTTCGACTTCCCCGGCTTTGTGCCCGCCTACATCCGCCCGCTGTTCTGCGAAGGCAAGGGCCCGTTCCGCTGGGTGGCTCTGTCGGGCGACCCGGAAGACATCCGCAAGACCGACGCCAAGATCAAGGAGCTGTTCCCCGACAACAAGCACGTGCACCGCTGGCTCGACATGGCGGGCGAGCGCATCGCCTTCCAGGGCCTGCCGGCGCGCATCTGCTGGCTGGGCCTGGGCGAGCGCCACATTGCGGGCCTGGCCTTCAACGAGATGGTGAAAAACGGCGAGCTCAAGGCCCCCATCGTCATCGGCCGCGACCACCTCGATACCGGGAGCGTGGCCAGCCCCAACCGCGAGACCGAAGCCATGAAGGACGGCACCGACGCCGTGAGCGACTGGCCGCTGCTCAATGCGCTGCTTAACACCGCAGGCGGCGCCACCTGGGTCAGCCTGCACCACGGCGGCGGCGTGGGCATGGGCTACTCGCAGCACTCGGGCATGGTCATCGTGGCCGATGGCACGGATGCGGCTGCAGCGCGGCTGGCGAACGTGCTGGTGAATGATTGCGGCAGCGGCGTGATGCGCCATGCCGATGCGGGTTACGAGCTGGCCGTCGAAACGGCGAAGAAGCAGGGGCTGAACCTGCCCATGATCAAGTGACGCAGGCGGACGAGGCCTGACCGACACCGTCAGAATGCGTGCAGGCCTGGCCAGACCGGGCTGCACCCGAATTCAGCGCTACCACCCTCTCGCCCATGAACTTCTTCGATCTTGCAACGACCCCCAGTACCCCGTGGAAAAACGGCGGCGGCAGCACCCAGGAGCTGGCCTGCTGGCCCCCGGGTGCCGACATGAACCGCTTTGAATGGCGGGTGAGCCTGGCCACGGTCGACCGGCCCGGGCCGTTTTCGGTGTTCCCGGGTATCGACCGCCAGATCATGCTGCTGGGTGGCGATGGCCTGCACCTGCGCAGCCCCGCGTGGGAACACCGGCTGGAACCGCGGTGGCAGCCGTTTTCCTTCTCGGGCGACGACGCGGTGGATGGCGCCATGCTGGGTGGCACCTCCAAAGACTTCAACCTCATGCTGCGCCGCGGCGTATGGCGCGGCGCGCTGAACGTGGTGAGCGAGGCACAGGGGCCGGTTGCTGGCGAGGCCGGGTTGGCGATGGTGCTGGAGGGTGAGTGGCTGTGGTCCGTGCCTGGCGCAGCGCCGCAGCGGCTGTGTGCAGGACAGGGGGTCTGGTGGGCCGAAGGGAGCACCGCGTTGGGCGTGCAACTCGCACCCGCCGCGACCGGCACGCAGGCAGCGGCCGCACGGGCGGTGTGGATTGCGCTCGACCGTGCTGCGGACGCAAATTTTGCTTGAAAAAGGCTGCTAGCGCTTGTTGCATAAGAACTTGTAGCTATCAATTGCATAGTGATGGAGCCCATGACACTTTCTGTTGACCTGCCAATGGCGCAGACGCCACCGGCGCCCCTGGCGCACCCAGCCCCGCACGGCGGGGCCGCGCGCCCCAGCGCCGACGGGGTGTGGATCAACTGGGTGCCCGCAGCCGGGCTGGTGGTTCAAGACGTGCCGGTTCCCGCGGGAGAGCCCATGTGCGCCGTCGTGCAGGACGGACGCATTGCGTGGGTCGGGCCGCAATTGCAGTTACCCCTGTCGTTCCAGACCTTGCACCGCTGGGACGCGCGGGGCGCTGTGGCGACTCCGGGCCTGGTGGACTGCCACACGCACCTGGTCTATGGCGGGCAGCGCGCCAACGAATTTGCGATGCGCCTGGCGGGCGCCACGTATGAGGAGGTGGCCAGGGCGGGCGGCGGCATCGTGTCATCGGTCAAGGCCACGCGGGCTTCCACCGAGGATGAACTCTTCGCCCAGGCTGCGCCTCGCCTGCAGGCCTTGCTGGACGAGGGCGTGTGCGCCATCGAGATCAAGTCGGGCTATGGCCTGGCCCTGGAGCACGAACGCAAGCAACTGCGCGTGGCCCGCCGTCTGGGCGAGGCGTTCGGCGTGACGGTGCGCACCACGTTCCTGGGTGCGCATGCGCTGCCGCCTGAGTACGCAGGCCGCAGCCAGGACTACACCGACCTTGTCTGCCACGAGATGCTGCCTGCGCTGGCCGCCGAAAGCCTGGTGGATGCGGTGGACGTGTTCTGCGAACGCATCGCCTTCACGCTGGCTGAAACCGAGCAGGTGTTCCAGGCGGCGCAGCGTCTGGGCATCCCCGTCAAGCTGCACGCCGAGCAGCTGTCAGACATGGGCGGCGCGGCGCTGGCCGCGCGCTACGGAGCGCTGTCGTGCGACCACATCGAGCACCTGTCGGCCGACGGCATTGCCGCCATGAAGGCTGCAGGCACGGTGGCTGTGTTGCTGCCGGGCGCCTACTACACGCTGCGCGATACGCACCTGCCGCCCATCGCGCAGCTGCGCGAAGCGGGTGTGCCCATGGCCGTGTCTACCGACCACAACCCCGGCACATCCCCCGCACTCAGCATGCTGCTGATGGCCAACATGGCCTGCACGCTGTTCCGGCTGACGGTGCCCGAGGCGCTGGCAGGCATCACCACCCACGCTGCCAGGGCGCTGGGCCTGCAGGACACCCACGGCCTCATCGCTGCGGGCCGGCCTGCCAATTTTGTGCTGTGGCCAGTGGCCGAGGCAGCCGAGCTGGCGTACTGGCTGGGCCACAAGCCTGCCTGCACCATCGTGCGCCAGGGCCGGCTGGTGGCGAACGGGCTGGGTGTGGCCATTGCAAGGGAACCGCATGGCGCATGACGCAATGACCGCTGCCGACAGCGCCTGCAGCCTCTTCGCGGCCGATGCGCTGCTGCCCACCGGCTGGGCGCGCAATGTGCTGGTGCAGTGGGACGGGGCAGGGCGTGTTACCCACGTCGTGCCCGATACCGCTGCACCCGCTGGTGTGGCGCAGGCCGCAGGGCCGCTGCTGCCCGGCATGCCCAACCTGCACTCCCACGCCTTCCAGCGCGCGTTTGCGGGCCTGACCGAATACCGGGGCGAGGCGCAGGACAGCTTCTGGAGCTGGCGCAACCTGATGTACCGATTTGCCCAGCGCATCACGCCCGAGGCGCTGGAGGCCATAGCCACCTGGCTCTACATCGAGATGCTGGAGGCGGGCTACACCTCGGTGTGCGAGTTCCACTACGTGCACCACGACACCGATGGCCGCCCGTATGCCGACGACGCCACGCTGTCGCTGGCGCTGCTGCGGGCCGCGCACACCGCGGGCATCCACATCACGCTGCTGCCAGTGCTGTACCAGACCAGCGGTTTCGGCGCGAAGCCGCCGCGTGCAGACCAGGCCCGGTTTATCCGCAGTACTGACAACATGCTCTCATTATTGGAGCGCCTTGCACCCGCCTGCCGTGCCCAGGAGGCCATTTTGGGCATGGCCCCGCACTCGCTGCGCGCCGTGCCGGCCGACAGCCTGACCGCTGCGGTGCAGGGCCTGACTGCCCTGAACCCCCATGCCCCCATCCACATCCACATTGCAGAGCAGACGCAGGAGGTCGATGACTGCATTGCCTGGAGCGGACAGCGCCCCGTGCAGTGGCTGCTGGAGCACGCGCCGGTAGACGCGCGCTGGTGCCTGGTCCATGCCACCCACATGACACCCACCGAATACGCGGCCGCTGCCGCCACCGGTGCGGTGGCCGGCATCTGCCCCACCACCGAGGCCAACCTGGGCGACGGCATTTTCGACATGCCCCTGTGGTTACAGCATGGTGGGCGCTGGGGCGTGGGCTCCGACAGCCATGCCTGCGTGAATGCCGCCGAAGAGCTGCTGATGCTGGAATACGGCCAGCGCCTGGTGCGCCGCCAGCGCAATGTGCTGGCCACGCCCGCCCAGCCCGAGGTGGCCACGGCCATGGCGCTGCAGGCGGTGCAGGGCGGGGCGCAGGCATCGGGGCGGCTGGGGGATGGCCAGACAGCCGGCATTGCCGTGGGCCAGCGCGCCGACTGGGTGGTGCTGGATGCGCAGGCTGTGGCGCTGCGCGGTCTGCCCGCGCCTGCGATGCTGTCGGCGCATGTGTTTGCCAGCCACCGCACGTCTGCGATCCACAGCGTGTGGGCTGGAGGCCAGTGCCGCGTGGCCGGGGGGCGACATGCGCTGCACGACCGCGCCGCCGGTGCCTTTGTGGCCGCACGGGCCACCACCATCGACGCCCGTTGAACCCGCCCGTCATTGCATCCACACCGACTTCAGCCCGATGACCGATACCTCGCCTCCACCCTTTGTTTTTCACCAGGGCACCGAGCCGCTGCTCGTGTCCATGCCGCACGCCGGAACCTACGTGCCACCGGCGCTCGCTGCGCGTTTCACGCCCGAGGCGCGCCAGGTGCCCGACACCGACTGGCACATGGAACGCCTGTATGCGTTTGCCAAACAGATGGGTGCGTCCATCCTCGTGGCCACACATTCGCGCTACGTGGTCGACCTGAACCGCCCGCCGGATGGCGCGAGCCTTTACCCCGGCCAGAGCGTCACCGGCCTGTGCCCTGTCGACACGTTCGATGACACCCCCATCTACACAGCAGGCGATGTGCCAGACGAGTCCGAGATCGCTACCCGGCGCGACGCCGTGTGGGCGCCGTACCACGCGCAACTGCGCGCCGAGCTTGACCGCATGCGTGCCCTGCACGGCGTGGCGGTGCTCTGGGATGCGCACTCGATCCGATCGGTACTGCCGCGATTTTTTGACGGCAAGCTCCCCGACCTGAACCTGGGCACGGCCAACGGTGCGAGCTGCGCGCCCGGTCTGGCGCAGGCGCTGTTGGGCATTGCAGAGTCCGCGCCGGGCTACACGGCGGTGCTCAACGGCAGGTTCAAGGGCGGCTACATCACCCGCCATTACGGCCAGCCAGGGCAGGGCGTGCACGCGGTGCAGCTCGAGATGACGCAGTGCAGCTACCTGCAGGAGGCTTTGCCGTTTGCCTACCTGCCCGACGTCGCAGCCCGCGTGCAGCCGCATCTGCAGAGGATGCTGGCGGCAGCGTTGGCATTCGCCCGCGGTGCTGGAGTTAAAGCGGGTTGAGTGCGCCCGGCAGGCCGTAAACCGGGCCTGGGCAACGGGCACACCCGCATGCCGGGTGCTACCATTAGGGTGTCGGTCGCAATGGCCGGCGGTGAATCACTCACCCTCGATCGTGCAGCGGAAGGAGCCGCTCATCCCATGGAACCCGCGGCCACCCACTACTACATGCCCCACTACAAGCCAGGGGCCACCGTGCGCTGGGGGCAGCGCAGCGAAACCATCAGCCATGTGGTCGTGCGGCGCGGCGCGCTGTCCGTCCACCTGGTGGGCCATGAGACGCCCGTGATGCCCGAAGCCCTGGAACTTGCGCCCACAGCCTTTCGCCTGACGCGCGTGCCCTGAGTATCGGCGGCGTGCAAGGCCAGGCGGTACAGGCCCCTGGTGTGCGTTGCGGCCCTGGCTCAATGTGGCGTGCTCCGCTCCCATCCCTCGTTGTAGTTGTAGTTGTAGCTGTGTGATGGGCATTTCGCCTTGCAGAGCATCCCGATCCAGCGCCCTGCGCATCACGCGGACTCGGTCCGCGTCGCCTTAACGCAGCGCCATGGCCTCGCCCAGCCGGATCGGCCGGGCAGGTGCCCACTGCGGGTTAAAGCGCAGCGGCCCTTGCGGGAAAAGCATCACCACGGTGGAGCCCAGCAGAAAGCGCCCCATCTCGTCGCCTTGCTGCAGGCTCACCTGGCCGGGCGCGTAGTCCCATTGCCGCTGTTTTCCGGTGCGGGGCGGGTTCACCAGGCCGTGCCATACCGTGGCCATGCTGCCCACGATGGTCGCCCCCACCAGCACCAGCACGAACGGGCCCTCTGCACTGTCGAACGCACACACCACGCGCTCGTTGCGGGCAAACAGCCCGGGTACGCCGCGGGCCGTGAGCGGGTTCACTGAAAACAGATCGCCCGGCACATGGACCATGCGGGTCAGCGTGCCATCGCACGGCATGTGAATGCGGTGGTAGTCGCGTGGGCTGAGGTACAGGGTGGCAAAGTGGCCGTTCTCGAATTTCGAGGCGAGTTGCGCGTCGCCGCCCACCAGCGCGGTGGTGGAGTACGAGTGCCCCTTCGCCTGGAAGATCTGGTCCCGCGCAATCGGGCCGAACTGGCTGATGGCCCCGTCCACCGGGCAGATCAGGTCAGCACCCACCATGGGGCGGGCCCCAGGCTTCAGCGCCCGGGTGAAGAAATCGTTGAAGGATGCGTACGCGGCAATGTCGGGCTGTTCTGCCTCGTCCATGTTCACGTTGTAGCGCGCCACAAAGCGGCGGATGGCGGCGGTGGTCAGGCCGCCCAGCCGGGCCGATGCCAGCTTGCCCGCGAGCACGGTCATCGCCTGCTTGGGCATCAGGTATTGCGGCAAAACTGCCAGACGATCAGACAAGGGCAACCTCTCGGGGACGAAAGCGGTGGATTCTATCGGTGGGCAGTGCGCGCGCGGTGCGGGCGCGCACCGTGCACCGCTGTCAGACGCCCAGGTGCTGTTCGAGCAGGCCGGGTTCGTCTTGTAGCGCCCGGGATGTGCCTTCAAACACGACCTGGCCCTTGACAAGGATGACGTTGCGGTCGGTGATCTGCGTGACGTGCTTCCAGTTCTTGTCCACGATCACGCTGCTGATGCCGCTTTCCTTGATGAGGCTGCAGATGCGCCAGATCTCGCGGGCGATCAGCGGTGCCAGGCCCTCGGTGGCCTCATCGAGGATGAGCACGTCGGGGTTGGTCATCAGCGCGCGGCCGATGGTCAGCATCTGCTGCTCGCCGCCGCTCAGCTGCTGGCCGCCGTGCCCCAGGCGCTCTTTCAGGCGCGGAAAGGTCTCCATCACGCGGTCGAAGGTCCAGTCTTCGCCGCGGGCGGCGCTGCCCGCCGCATCGCGCGCCCGGCCTGGCCGTGCGGCCATCACCAGGTTCTCGCGCACGCTCAGGTTGCCGAAAATGCCCCGGCCCTCGGGCACGTAGGCTATCCCCAGACGGGCCACCTCGTACGGCGGGCGTCCCGTCATGTCGCGGCCGGCCACGCGCACGCTGCCGCGCTCGGGCCGGACCAGGCCCACCAGCGTCTTCAGCAGCGTGCTCTTGCCCATGCCGTTGCGGCCCATGAGGCCAATGGTCTCGCCCTGGCCGATGCGAAAGTCCACCCCATGCAGGATGTGGCTGGGGCCGTAATAGGTGTGGAGCCCGCGGGCGTCGATCCAGGGTTCACTCATCGCCATGCCTTGCTGCGGCCCGGTGCACCGGAGCGCCAGAGGTGTTGCATATCGCCCGGGCCATGTCAGTGGTCCTCACCCAGGTAGGCGGCCTGCACCGCCGCGTTGGCGCGCACGTCGGCGGGCGTGCCGTGGGCGATGACTTCGCCGTTGACCATCACCGTGAGCTGGTCGGCCAGCGCAAACACGGCGTCCATGTCGTGCTCCACCAGCATGATCGCGTGCGCGGGCTTGATGCGGTTGAGCAAATCGACCATGCGCTCGGCCTCGGCCACGCCCATGCCCGCCAGCGGTTCGTCGAGCAGCACCACCGAGGGCTCGGTGGCCAGCGTCATGGCGATCTCCAGCTGGCGCTGCTCGCCGTGGCTCATGGCGCCGGCAATCGCCATGCGCCGGTTTTTCAGGCCGGAAAGCTCGATAGCGCTTTCCAGCCTTACGCTGATAGCTCTGTTTTTGATAGCGTCCGTGCGGGTGTCCGACAGCCAGCGCAGCGGGTTCCAGGGCTGTTGCGGCTCGCGCGACTGGGCAGCCAGGCGCACGTTTTCGTGCACCGTCAGGGGCAGGAAGATATTGGTCTTCTGGTAGCTGCGCCCCAGCCCCTGCCGCGAGATGCGCTCGGGCGTCCAGCCGGTCACGTCGGTCGTGCCCAGGGTGATCTTGCCCGCCGTGGGGGTCAGGTCGCCCGACAGCAGATTGGTCAGCGTGGATTTGCCCGCGCCGTTGGGGCCGATGACGGCGTGGATGCGACCGCGGTGCAGGTCCACCGACACACCATTCACGGCGGCCAGGCCGCCAAAGCGCTTGGTCAGGCCGCGGGCCGACAGGAGCAGCTCATCCATGCTGTTCGCCCCCTGCGGTGGTCTTTGCACTGGTTCCGCCGCGCAGGCGCGCAACGATGCCCAGCAGGCCGCGAGGCGCCGCCAGTACCACCAGCACGATGAAGCCGCCCATCAGCAGCTGCCAGTGCTTGGTGACGTCCTTGAAGACGTGCAGCAGATACTCGAAAGCAAACGCACCCACGATGGCTCCGGCAAAGTTGCCCATGCCGCCCAGGATGACCATCATGATGGCGTGGGCGCTCATGTGAAAGCCCATCAGCTCGGGGTTCACGTAGCCTGTTTGCGCACCCCACAGGTAGCCAGCCAGGCCTGCCAGAGCGCCCGCCACCGTGAAGGCCGTGAGCTTGTAACCGCGCGTGCCAAAACCCATGGCGCGCATGCGGTGCTCGTTGATGCGGATGCCCGACAGCGCCCGACCCAGCGGGCTCCAGAGCATGCGCCGCAGCAGCGCATACACCCCGAGCATCAGAACCAGCGTGAAGTAATAGAACGTCTTGCGGCCTTCCAGGTCAAACGGGAGCCAGCCGAACACGCTGGCATCGGGCCTGAAGTTGATGTAGATACCGTCCGAGCCGCCCAGCGCCTTGTTGTCGAAGAACAGGTAGAACACCATTTGCGCAAACGCCAGCGTCACCATGATGAAGTAGATGCCGTGCGTGCGCACCACGAAGAATCCGATGATGAGCGCCACCAGCCCCGAGCCGAGCACGGCCAGCGGCAGCGTCCACCACAGGCTGGCCGGTGCGTCGGCTGGTGTCATGAAGGCCAGCGCATAGCCGGCCACGCCAAAGTACGCGGCATGGCCCAGCGACACCAGGCCCGTCACGCCCTGCAGCAGATCCAGACTCATCGCAAAAATGCCCATGATCATCATCCGCGTGACCATCTGCACGTAAAAGTCGCTGCCGACCAGCGGGAACAGCACCAGCGCTGTAGCACCCAGCGCCAGCACAAACTGCACGCTGCGGGGCAGCACTTCGAGGTGGGCGCGGGGCGTGCTCATTGCTTGAAAAGACCTTCAGGTTTCCAAAGCAGCACGGCCGCCATCAGCATGTACACCAGCATTCCCGAGACAGACGGAAGCAACACTTTGCCAAAGGTGTCGACCAACCCGACGAGCAGCGCGGCAATGAGCGCGCCGCGCACCGAGCCAATGCCCCCGATCACCACCACCACAAAGCACATGATGAGCACGGAAGAGCCCATGTTGGGGTACACGCTGGAGACCGGCGCCGCCACCATGCCTGCCACCGCGGCCAGCCCCACGCCCAGGGCAAACACCACGGCATGCAGCAACTTGATGTTCACGCCCAGTGATTCGGCCATGCTCCGGTTGAACGCACCGGCGCGAATTTTCATGCCCAGCCGCGTTTTGGAAATCAGCAGATACAGCCCCACCGCCAGCGCGATGCACACGCCGGAGATGAACAGGCGGTACACCGGGTAGGAGAGGGTGTCCGTCAGTGCGATGGACCAGTCCAGCGCCGGGGGGATCGGAACACCATGCACATCGTCCCCCCACAGGATGGAGCGCAGCTCTTCAAAGATGTAGATCAGCCCGAACGTGAGCAGCACCTGGTCCAGGTGGTCGCGGTGGTAGAAGTGGCGAAACAGCAGCCATTCGAGCGCCAGGCCGAACATCACGGCCAGCGCCGTGCCCACCAGGATCGCAGCCGCCAGGCTGCCCAGCTGGGCCGACAGCGAGTACGCCAGGTAAGCGCCCAGCATGTAGAAGCTGCCATGGGCGAGGTTGACCACACCCATGATCCCGAAGATCAGCGTGAGTCCTGCTGCCAGCATGAAAAGCAGCAGCCCGTACTGCACGCTGTTGAGCAGCTGGATGAGGAAGGTGGCGAAGTCCATGGGGCAGGGTGTAGCGGGGCGCGGGCGGTGCTGCCGGCGTCAGGCCGCGCGGCGCGTGGCCAGCAGCAAAGAGCCCATCAAGGCGAAGAGCCCGCCCGAGACGCGGTTGAACCAGCGCATGCGGTTACCGTGGCGCAGTGCAGGTGCCAGGCGCGCCACACCTGCAGCGCACAGGCCGAGCACGGTGAATTCAAAGGCCACGAACGTACTGGCCAGCACGGCAAACTGCGGCGCCCAGGCGGCTGCCGGATCGAGGAACTGCGGGAAGAAGGCCGTGAAGAAAAGAATGGCCTTGGGGTTGCTGCCACCCACCACCAGCCCTTGGGCAAAGAGCTTGCGTGCGCTGGTGGAGGCCGGCGCGTTGATGCCACTGGCGGGCAGCTGGTCGAACACCGAACCCGTGCTGCGGAACGTCTTCACGCCCAGCCAGATCAGGTAGGCCGCCCCCAGTGCCTTCAGTACCCAGAACGCCGTTTCCGACGCAGCCAGCAGCGCGCCCAGGCCCAGCGCTGACAGCAGCATCGTGCCCAGCACGGCCGTCACGCTGCCAGCCGCTGCCGCGAGGGCCTTGCGCGGACCATGCTGCAGGGAACAGGTCATGCACATCAGCATGGTGGGCCCGGGAGAGAGCACGAGCAGCGCAACGGCGCCGAGATAGAGCAGGTAGGTACTGAGGGTCATGAAGCACACATGGAAGAAACAGGGGTCGGCACACCGGAGCGCCAAAGGAGCCAGCGGGTGCAGGGCTCTGCGGGCCGCTGGTACACCAGCAAGCCATGGCAGATTGTGAATGCACCGGCGGCGCCTGGGCGCAACGGTTGGGTGGCGAGCGTTCCTCGGGGGACTGTGTCAGGCCATGCGGCAACCGGCACCGCTGTCAGCCAGGGCCTTGGCGGCCACGCCGATCACCTTGTTTTCCTTGTTCTCGACCTTGCGCAGATAGATGTCCTGCACCGGGTTGTGGGCCTTGCTCATCGTCCACTTGCCGCGCGGGCTGTCGATGGTGGCACTTTCCATGGCCTTGTACAGGGCCGCTTTCGAAGACGGATCGCCCTTGACGGCATTGGCGCCCTGGATGAGCAACAGGCCGGTGTCGTAACCCTGCATGGCATACACATCGGGCTGGCTGCGGAAAGCCTTGGCGTATTCCAGGCGGAACTGCTTGTTGCGAGGCGTGTCCAGCGAGTCGCTGTAGTGCATGGTCGTGATGATTCCCTCGGCAGCCGGACCGGCGGCGTCCAGCACGCCTTCGGTCAGAAAACCGGAGCCGTAAAGCGGGATCTTGTCTTTGAGTCCGGCCGCCGCGTAGTCGCGAATGAACTTTGGAGCGCCGCTGCCCGCAAAGAAGCAGGCTACAGCGTCAGGCTTGATGGCTGCGATTTCGGTCAGCAGAGCCTGGAACTCGACGTTGGGGAAAGGAAGGCCCAGTTCCTTGACGATGGTGCCGCCCGCTGCGGTGAAGCTTTGTTTGAACCCTTCGAAAGCCTCGTCGCCCGCTGCGTATTTCCAGGTAATCCAGACCGCCTTCTTGTGGCCCCTGTCCACCATGGCTTTGCCCAGCGCCAGCGTCGGTTGGGAATTGCTGAACGACGTCCGAAAGACGTTGGGAGCGCACAAGGCGCGCGTGGCGGCATGCACCCCGGCGTTGGGAATGAGGTTCAGCACGCCGGTATCACGGGCTACCTTCTGGATGCCCATCTGCACGCCGGAGTGCACGGTGCCGATCAGCACGTCCACCTTGTCACGCTGCGCCAGCTTGCTGGCGTTCTCGACGCCCTTGCTGGGCTCGGACTCATCGTCCACCTTGAACCACTCGATCTCGCGACCCCCCAGCTTGCCGCCCTGCTGGTCGATGGCCATGCGCACGCCGTTTTCAATCGCAGCACCCAGCTGGGCAAAGGTGCCGGTGTACGGCAGCATGAAGCCCACCCGCACCTTGTTGCTCTGGGCCCGAACAATGGAAGGCAGCAGCAGCCCCGTGGATGCAGCGCCCACCAGGGCTGCGCTTCGGCTGATGACAAGGCGGCGAGAAGTCATGGAGTGGTTCCTTTGTTTAGGCTTAAAGTAATTTACTCCATGGCCTCCAGCGTGCAAACCTATGGCTTACCCGAATCGGCCGCCAGCAGGGGCCCACGGCGCAGTCTGTTACGCGCTGCACACCGCGGTGTTCAGCAAGGGGTGGCGTTGCGCGGCACAATCCCAGTGACCCCGTGTGGTGCACGCCTGCAGCCCACCCAGCCCGTTTGGCAGCCTTTGCGGCCCCTTGCGTGCCGATGTGCCGCGGTGCGGTGTCTTGCTGGATCACTGCCCAGGTTGCGGCTACCTTGCCAAGCCAGGTTCTCCAGTCTTTGTGCCGATGTCTTCATCTTCTGACCGTCCCCCATCCTCTGCACGACCTGCGCTCGATCAGGGGCCCAAGCCTGTCTCACGCGCTGCTGGAGCGTGGGTGTGGATGAAGAACTTCTGGCCGTCGCCGCTTGGCATAGACCGTGGCGAGCGCGTGCGATTTGTGGCCGGCGCAGTCGTCGGGGTGCTGGTGACGGCGCTTTTGGGTCGCTGGTGGGCGGGGCATGGGGTCGGCGGGCCCTGGCTGGTAGCGTCGCTTGGTGCCAGTGCCGTACTCGTGTTCGGCATGCCATCGAGCCCCTTGGCGCAGCCGTGGCCCGTGCTGGGTGGCAGCGCAGTGTCTGCGCTGGTGGGTACTGCTTGCGCTGCACTGATTCCCGACCCGGCACTTGCTGGCGCTGTGGCGGTGGGGCTGGCGGTAGCGCTGATGGTGCCCTTGCGCTGCCTGCATCCTCCTGGCGGCGCAATGGCGCTGTACATGGTGCTGACGGCGTCGGACGGGCTGCACCTGCCTGGGCTGTCGGTACTTCTGAATCTGCTGGTGCTGCTGGCAGTGGCGGTGGTCTACAACGGGCTGACGGGGCGGCGCTACCCGCATCCGCAACGGCGCGAACAGCGTGCCGATGCCCAGTCCGGGGGCTTCGCAGCGTCGGATGTGGATGCCGCCCTGGCGCACTACAACCAGGTGCTGGACATCAGCCGCGCAGACCTCGAAGGCCTGCTCCACCTGGCCGGACGTGCTGCATTCCAGCGCACGCTGGGCGACATCCGCTGCGCGCAGATCATGTCCACCCCGCCGCTGGCTGTGGCCGCTGACGCCTCGCTCAAGGATGCCTGGGCTTTGATGCGTGCCCAGCAGATCAAGGCTCTGCCGGTAATGGATGCCAGCATGGTCGTGATCGGCATCGTCACGGTTGCCGATTTCATGCGCCTAGCCAATCTGGATGTTCACGAGGGCCTGGGTCAGCGGCTCAAGACGCTGGTGCTGGGGCGCAGTGGGCAGCCCACCACGGTCGGGGCCATCATGTCGAGCCCGGTCCAGGTGGCGCAGGTGGGCCAGCACGCCATGGACCTGGTGCCGCTTTTCTCGCAGGGCGGGCACCACCATGTGCCGATCGTGGATGGCGACCACCGGCTGCTGGGCGTCATTACCCAGAGCGATCTCATGCGTACCCTGGCACGAGCCCTGCAAGTGCCGGGCGAGGCCGCTGCGCACACCGCCGCTGTGGCCCCTCCCATCCCGCTGGCGGCTGATAGGCAAAAAGGGTAGGGCGCGGTACAATCGACAGGCTTTGCACAGCGCTTGCCTGTCCATTGACGCCGGCTCTCCCGGCCACCTGCCTGATCTGCGCCACGGGTGCAGCGAACCCCACCGCCCGCAACGCCCCGTGTGTCGAGCAAGCATCGACCACGCGGAGACCTTCATGGCGGCGTTCCCCGGCGGTCAGCCGCAGATCACCGAATATTTGTATTGAAGAGATAAACATGGCCAAAGAAGAACTCATTGAAATGCAGGGCTCTGTCACGGAAGTGCTGCCCGACTCGCGCTTTCGCGTCACCCTGGACAACGGTCACCAGCTGATCGCTTACACGGGCGGCAAGATGCGCAAGCACCACATCCGCATCCTGGCGGGCGACAAGGTGTCGCTGGAAATGTCGCCCTACGACCTGAGCAAGGGCCGGATCACTTTCCGCCACCTTGCCGGTCGCGGCCCAGGCCCTTCGTCCAGCCGTTGATCGTTTTTTTCCGGCCCGGTGTGGCCGGTTGACACGGCAGGTGGCTCGGCCTGCGGTGTCCCGTCAGCATGGCTGCCTGACCGATCCGCTAAAAAATTCAAAAAAGCGTGCATCGAGCCAGAAACCACCCATTTGCCGGGTTAGAATACGAGCTGTCGGAGCGTAGCGCAGCCTGGTAGCGCATCTGCTTTGGGAGCAGAGGGTCGCGAGTTCGAATCCCGCCGCTCCGACCATTGTTTGAAAGCCCTGCAGCTTCATGCTGCAGGGCTTTTTTCATGGGGTTTGGTTTCATGCTGCCGGGCAGGTCCTGCAGGCTCCTGCCTTGGGACGCGTTCGGTAACATGGCGCCTTTCAAGCGATCGATCGCCCATCCATTCCCGAACCGCCGCCCATGGCCAACCCCTCACCGTTCCTGCCGGCCTCGCCGTACAGCGCTTCAGGCGCCTTACCCGGCCCGCGTTATGCGGCCGTGGATGCCCTGCGCGGGCTCGCCATGGTGTGGATGACGGTTTTTCACTTCTGCTTTGACCTCAGCCACTTCGGGCTGTGGCCGCAAAACTTCCGTGCCGACCCGTTCTGGACAACCCAGCGCACGTTCATTGTGAGTCTGTTCCTTTTCTGCGCAGGGCTCGGCCAGGCGATTGCCCTCTACCAGGGGCAGGGCTGGCTGCGTTTCGGCCGCCGGTGGCTCCAGATTGCGGGCTGCGCGTTGCTGGTTACCGCGGGCTCGTTCATCATGTTTCCGGGTAGCTACATCCACTTTGGGGTGCTGCATGGCATGGCAATCATGCTTCTGGTCGCCCGTGTGAGCGCAGGTTGGGGGCGCTGGCTGTGGCTCGCCGGGCTGGTGGCGCTGGCGTTGCCTGTGCTGTTCCAGCAGGCGCTGCCCATGCTTTGGCCTGAAGCGGCGAGTGTGTTCAACAGCAAAGCGCTGAACTGGCTGGGGCTGGTGACGCGCAAGCCGTTCACGGAGGACTACGTGCCGGTGCTCCCCTGGCTTGGCGTGCTCTGGTGGGGGCTGGCCTGCGGGCAGTGGCTTCTGTCTGCGCCTGCGCGGGTCATCCAGTCCCCATTACCGGCCGGACTGGCTCCGCTTGCCACGCTGGGCCGTTGGAGCCTGAGCTATTACATGCTTCACCAGCCCGTGATGATTGGCTTGCTGATGGCTGCGATGTGGGTGGGTAACCGTTGATGCGGATCGACCGCGGGATTGTCTTTATGGTCCGCGACTGACCTTGGGGCGCGAGTTACAGGGGCGCAGGGCATCCGCTGTGGCATCGGCCATGCTGTAACGCACTCCTCTGGGGTGAGAGGCACCCCCAAAAACAAAACGCGGCCCAAGGGCCGCGTTGTCGAGAGGTTGCATGCCCCCCAAGGGGCCCGAGCGCCCGTCGCTGGTTACTCGACCTTGGCCTTGGCGCGCAGGTCTTCCTGGAACTTGGCCAGCTTTTGCTGCTGCAGCTGTTGTGCCACCTGGGGCTTGACTTCGTCGAGCTTGGGCAACTCGGCCTGGCGCACGTCGTCCAGACGGATCACGTGCCAGCCGAACTGGCTCTTCACGGGGGCGTCTGTCATCTTGCCCTTTTCGAGCTTGACCAGCGCTTCAGTGAACTCGCTCACATAGCTCGATGGGCTGGCCCAGTCCAGGTCGCCGCCCTTGGCGCCGGAGCCTGGATCCTTCGACTGCTTCTTGGCGATGTCCTCAAACTTGCCGCCCTTCTTGATGGAGGCAATGATGGCCTTGGCGTCGGCTTCCTTCTCGACCAGGATGTGGCTGGCCTTGTATTCCTTGCCGCTGTTGGCCGCTACGAACTTGTCGTATTCCGCCTGGATTTCGGCGTCGGTCACGGGGTTCTTTTTCTGGAAGTCCATGAACAGTTCGCGGATCAGGATGGTCTGGCGGGCCAGGTCCATTTGCGTCTTGTAGTCAGGCGATGCTTCGAGGCCGCGCTTTTGCGCTTCCTGCATGAACACTTCGCGCGCGATGACTTCTTCCTTGATCTGGCCTTCGATGTCAGGCGTGACCGGACGGCCCGAGCGCTCGACCTGCTGCTTGAGGGCTTCGACACGTTCCTTCGGCACGGCCTTGCCGTTCACGATGGCGACGTTCTGGGCGGACACGGGCAGGGCCAACGTGCCCAGCACGGCAGCGGCCACGAGGCCGGACAGGAGCTGTTTCTTCATGCGGAATCCAAAAAAAGAGGAGTGTGTTTTGCCAGCTGATCGCCGGCCAACGGGATGTGGGGCCGGGTCAGAGAACTTCAATGGCCAGGGCGTGTACGCCCCCGTCAATAAATTCTTGCAGGGCATCATACACAAGGCGGTGCTGGGCTACGCGGCGCTGTCCTGTAAACAAAGGTGACGCTATGCGCACCCTGAAATGGGTGCCAAAACCGGTGCCATTGGCCCCGACATGACCGGCATGGTCTGCGCTTTCGTCCAGTACCTCCAAGGTCGAAGGTGTCAGGCGCTGAGACAGCGCATCGTGCATCTGTTGCGCAAGGGATGGGGTGGTTGTCATGCAGGTGGATGCGTTCAGGCGGCGGGCTCATCGCCCTTGAGGTGCGGCGCAATGTAGAAACCCTGGCCCACCAGGAAGACCAGCGGGAAGACGTAGCCCCAAAGCTTGAAGTCCACCCACGCCTCGGTCGAGAAGTTCATCACCACATATGCGTTCACCGCCGACATGAAAGCGCAATAAAGAATCCAGGCAATGTTCAGGCGCAGCCACACGGCGTCGGGCAGCACTAGTTGGCTGCCCAGAAGCATCTTGAGGAAGTTCTTGCGAAACGCCCACAAGGCGATGGCCAGGGCCAGCGACATCGCACCGTAAAGCACCGTGGGCTTCCACTTGATGAAGCGGTCGTCCTGCAGCACGAGGGTGAGCGTGCCAAACAGCAGGATGAGCACCAGCGTGGCCTTGTGCATGGTCTGCAGGCGGCGGTCGATGGCGTAGATCAGCCCCATCTGCACCACGGTGGCGGCCATCAAGACGGCCGTGCCCACGTAGATGCCGTAGAGCTTGTAGGCTCCGAAAAAGAGCAGGATGGGGAAAAAGTCGATCAGGATTTTCATGAAGTCGCCAGCTTGGCTTAACGGTGACCTGCCTCGAAGTCGAGCGACGCCGAGTTCATGCAGTACCGCAGGCCGGTAGGGGCGGGGCCGTCTTCAAAGACATGCCCCAGATGCGCCCCGCATTGTGCACACACAGTTTCGGTGCGGACCATGCCATGGCTTCGGTCGACGATCTCGGCGATGGCGCCGGGCACTGCCTGCGAGAAACTGGGCCAGCCGCAACCCGCGTCGAACTTGGTGCCCGAATCGAAAAGCTTGGCGTTGCAGCAGATGCAGTGGTAGCTGCCGTCGGCCCAGTGGGCTTCGTACTTGCCGGTGAATGGCCGCTCGGTGGCGGCGTGGCGCGTGACCTGCAGGGCCGCTGGCTCGGCGCCTTTCTCGCGCAGCACGGCTTGCCACTCGGACTCGGTTTTCTGGATCGGGAAGGTCATGATGAACAGCTGATTTCGATGGACGAAGCCCAGTCGGGCGGAAAGTCGGCGTAGGCCTCATGGCCGGGGTGCTCGTCAAACGGGCGCTCCAGCAGGCGCTGCAGGGTATGGACTTCAGAAAAGTCGCCAAGTTTCGCAGCGCGGATGGCCTGTTCGCCCAGATGGTTGCGCAAAACGTACCTGGGATTGCTTTTGAGCATCAAATCGGCCGCCAGGGCTTGATTGGATTGACCTAATAGCTCTGAATATGATAGCAGCCAGGCATCGAGGGCTGTACGGTCGGCAAACAGGTCACGCACCGGCTCAAACTGGCCTGCCTGCACGGCGTGGGCCAGGCGCCGCCAGAAGATCGTGTAGTCCACGCCGTTGCGGGCCAGCAGCAGCAGGATGCCGTCGATGAGCTCCGCATCCCCTTCGCGTGCCTGCAGCAGGCCCAGCTTGTTGCGCATGCGGGCCACAAAAGCCTCGGGAAACACGGTCTTGAACGACTCCAGCGCCTCCTTGGCCAGCTCCTGGTCGCCGATGAGCGGCAACAGCGCCTGCGCCAGGCAGAACATGTTCCAGTACGCCACGTTGGGCTGGCGGTTGAAGGCGTAACGACCCTGCGAATCGCTGTGGTTGCAGACGTGGCCGGGCACGAAGGCATCGAGAAACTGGAACGGGCCGTAGTCGATCGTCAGCCCCAGGATGCTCATGTTGTCGGTATTCATCACACCGTGGCAAAAGCCCACCGACTGCCACGCGGCCATGAGGGTGGCGGTGCGCTCGCTCACTGCGTGCAGCAGCGCTGCGTACGGGTTGCCGCCGAACGACAGGGGCGCCCGGCATTCGGGGTAGTAGCGGTCGATTACGTAGTCGGCCAGTTGCCGCAGCTGCGCGTCGTGGCCGTTGGCGGCAAAGTGCTCGAAGTGGCCAAAGCGCACAAAACTGGGCGCCACGCGCGTCACCACGGCAGCCGTCTCGGTCTCCTCACGCCGCACCGGCGCGGGCGATGCCGTGATGCACAGGGCGCGCGACGTGGGGATGCCCAGCCCATGCATGGCCTCGCTGCACAGAAACTCGCGGATGCTCGAGCGCAGCACAGCCCGGCCGTCGCCCATGCGGGAGTAGGGCGTGAGGCCTGCGCCCTTGAGTTGCACCTCCAGCCCGTTGGCAGTCTCGCCCAGCAAAATGGCACGGCCGTCGCCCAGCTGCCCGGCCCACACACCAAACTGGTGTCCGCTGTACACACTGGCCAGCGGGCGCGAGCCCGACAGGAGCACGTTGCCGGTAAAGGCCTGCAAAGCTGCGTCGCTGTGCATCTGCGCGTCGCTCAGGCCCAGCAAGCCTGCCACCTGGGCACTGGTGCTCACCCACCGGGGGGAGGGCAGGGGCGTGGGACGCAGCTCGGTGAAGAAGTCGGCGCCGAGGGCGGCAAAGCCGTGGTTCCACGCCAGGCCCAGGTCTGCGGTCGGCGTGTGGTCTGAAGGCAGGGTCATCGGCTCGATTGTCTCGCAGGGGTGATGTCCCGGCATGCCGGGGGACATGCATCCAGAACTAGCAGCATGCGGGGGGTGGGACAACGATGTCTCCGGTGAGCGCGTTGGCGACCGCTGCCGGTGCTGCGCGCCCTTTACTGGGCGGCGGTGGCCGTCAGGTACGCATCCAGCGCCACGTCATCCAGGATGGCCACGCGCCCAAAGTCGAGCGAAACGATGCCCAGGCCCTCGAGCGCGCGCAGCACGCGGTTGACCGTCTGGCGCGACAGGCCGACCAGTTGCCCCAGCTCTTCCTGTGTGAGGTTCAGCCTGCGCGTGCTGCGCCAGAACAGGCGGCTCAGGTACAGCGCCACGCGGTGCTCGGGCGACTGCGTGCGGCCCGCTTCGATGATGGTCATGGCCTGGCCCAGGCGCATGTTCAGGTGCAGCACCAGGTACTGGTTGAATGCAAGGCTGGTCTGGCGCAGGGTTTCAAACAGGGGCAGCGGCAGGCACATCAGGGTGGTGGGCCGCAGGGCCACCACGCGGTAGCGCCGCGGCTCGGGTTTCATCGCAGAGCCCTCGCCGAACCACTCGCCGTCGGGCACGCCGATGAAGGCCGACAAACGCCCCTTGCCGGACGGGCTTTGCAGCATCACCAGCCCGGACAGCACCGCATGCCAGCCCTGCACGGCGCTGCCCGCGTCCATCATCACGTCGCCCTTGCCGGCCTGCGTGGCCGACACCTCGGCGCGCAGGCGTTCCTGCAGGGCGGGTGGCAACCCGGCAAACCAGGGTTGCGCCGCAATGAAACGTGGGGCGGTGAGGTGCGAGTCGAGCATCTGCGGATTGTCGCCCGGCCGTGCCGTGCGTTGCGGGTTATCCCTTGGCCTTTGTCAAGGCGACGACATGTGTTGGCGCGCGCGCGGTGCAACTGCACACTGTTGCCACCACCAGGGCGGGCGCGGCGGTGGCAACACAGTCGCGTACAGGTCATCTGCCTGCGCGTTTGCCCGAGCGCCGCGCTACGATGACCGTTCCCTTCATTACAACAACCAAGGAGCACACATGCTGGGCCTGATGCAGAGCCAACCGCTGCTGATTTCTTCGCTGATCGAATTCGCCGAGCGCCACCATGGCGATGCCGAAATCGTCTCGCGCAGGGTGGAGGGCGACATCCACCGCTACACCTACCGCGACCTGGCGGCGCGCTCGCGCCAGCTGGCCAATGCGCTGGATGCGATGCAGTTGCAGTTCAGCGATCGCGTGGCCACGCTGGCCTGGAATGGCTACCGCCACATGGAGATGTACTTTGGCGTGAGCGGTTCGGGCCGCGTGCTGCACACCGTCAACCCCCGCCTGCACCCTGACCAGATCGCGTGGATCGTCAACCACGCCGAAGACCAGGTGCTGTGCTTTGACCTGACCTTCCTGCCGCTGGTGCAGGCCGTGCACGCGCGCTGCCCCACCGTGAAGAAGTGGGTGGCCCTGTGCGATGCCGAACGGCTGCCCGCAGACTCGGGCGTGCCGGGCCTGGCCAGCTACGAAGAATGGATTGGCGCCTACCCGGCCGACTACGCCTGGCCCGAGTTTGACGAGAACTCGGCATCGAGCATGTGCTACACGAGCGGCACCACGGGCAACCCCAAGGCAGCGCTGTACAGCCACCGCTCGACCACGCTGCACGCCTACGCTGCTGCGCTGCCGGACGTGATGTGCCTGTCGGCACGCGACTCGGTGCTGCCCGTGGTGCCCATGTTCCACGTCAACGCCTGGGGCATTCCGTACTCGGCGGCTCTCACCGGCTGCAAGCTGGTGTTCCCCGGCCCGGCGATGGACGGCAAGTCGATCTACGAGCTCATCGAATCCGAAAAGGTGAGCTACGCCGCGGGCGTGCCCACGGTGTGGCAGATGATGCTGGGCCACATGAAGCCCGCGGGCCTGAAGTTCTCGACCCTGCGCCGCACGGTGATTGGCGGCTCGGCCTGCCCACCCGCCATGATCCACGCCTTCAAGGAAGACTACGGTGTGGAGGTGCTGCACGCCTGGGGCATGACCGAGATGAGCCCGCTGGGCACGCTGTGCACGCTCAAGAACAAGCACCTTGCGCTGTCCAAAGATGAGCAGATGAAGATCCTGCAAAAGCAGGGCCGTGCCATCTACGGCGTGGACATGAAGATTGTGGGTGGCGACGGCCAGGAGCTGCCCTGGGATGGCAAGACCTATGGCGACCTGCTGGTCAAGGGGCCGTGGATCGTGGGCAGCTACTTCAAGGGCGAGGGCGGTAACCCGCTCGTCAAGGACGCGCAGGGCCGCGGCTGGTTCCCCACGGGTGACGTGGCCACCATCGACGCCGACGGCTTCATGCAGATCACCGACCGTAGCAAGGACGTGATCAAGTCCGGCGGTGAGTGGATCAGCTCCATCGACATCGAGAACATTGCGATGGCGCACCCGTCGATTGCCATGGCGGCCTGTGTGGGCATGCCGCACCCCAAGTGGGATGAACGCCCCATCGTGGCCGTGGTCAAGAAGCCCGGCACCGAGGTCACGCGCGAAGAATTGCTGGCCTTCTACGAGGGCAAGACCGCCAAGTGGCAGATCCCCGATGACGTGGTGTTTGTCGAGGCGATTCCTCTGGGCGCCACCGGCAAGATGCTCAAGACCAAGCTGCGCGAGCAGCTCAAGGACTACAGGCTCCCGGGCCTGTAAAAAACTGTGGTGTCGCGGCCTCTGAAACTGGCACAGACCGAGGCGAGCGCACCAGTGGAACTGGCTCGGCCAGGCCACCGGGTGCGTCCCCCTCCCGCGCAGCGAGAGAGGGGGAAGGCGCGCAGCGCCACAGGGCGTGACGCCTCGTTCAGTCACGTGTGCGACGCCGCTAGGGGCAATCCCTGAGCATCGCATTGTTGCAACGCGGTACGCTGCGTTCTACCGATTTACAAGGAGACAAAACCATGAAATTCGCTATTAAGGCTGTAGCAGCCTCGGTAATCCTGGCAAGCGCTGGCGGCGCATTCGCTCAAAAAGGCGAGACCGTCAAAATCGCCTGGCTCGACCCCCTTTCCGGCCTGATGGCTGCAGTGGGCACGAACCAGCTCAAGAGCTTCCAGTTCATCGCCGAAGAGTTCAACAAGAAGAACGCTGCAGGCGTCAAATTCGAAATCATCGGTATCGACAACAAGCTGAGCCCGCAGGAAACCACCAGCGCATTGCGCTCGGCCATGGACCAGGGCGCCCGCTACATCGTGCAGGGCAACGGCTCTGGCCCTGCGCTGGCCATCATGGACGCGCTGGAAAAGCACAACGCCCGCAACCCCGGCAAGGAAGTCGTGTTCCTGAACTACGCCGCGGTAGACCCTGACCTGACCAACAGCAAGTGCAGCTACTGGCACTTCCGCCTGGACGCCGACACCTCCATGAAGATGGAAGCGTTGACGACCTACATGAAGGACCTGCCCGAAGTCAAAAAGGTCTATCTGATCAACCAGAACTACTCGCACGGCCACCAGGTTTCGAAGTTCGCCAAGGAAATGATGCAGCGCAAGCGCCCTGACGTGCAGTTCGTCGGCGATGACCTGCACCCCCTGGCACAGGTGCGCGACTTCTCGCCCTACATCGCCAAGATCAAGCAGTCGGGTGCCGACAGCGTGATCACCGGCAACTGGGGTTCCGATCTGGCGCTGCTGATCAAGGCCGCCAACGATGCCGGCCTGAACAACGTCAACTTCTACACGTACTACGGTTCCGTCACGGGCAGCCCTACCGCCATGGGCGCGGCCGCTGCCGGCCGCGTGTACCAGGTGGCCTACGCGCACATGAACCTGCCTGGCCCGCTGAACCAGATCGTGGTGGACTACAAGAAGAAGTTCAACGACGACATGTACACCGGTGCCGTGTACCACGCGTTCACGCTGCTGAGCGAAGCATTCGCCAAGGCCAAGACGACTGACCCGGTGAAGGTGGCGGCCACCATGTCCGGCATGAAGTTCAAGAGCTTCAACGGCGAAGTCGAGATGCGCAAGACCGACCACCAGCTGCAGCAGGGCCTGTTCATCGCCAAGTGGGAAAAGGCAGGCGGCAAGTTCCCGATCGATTCGGAGAGCACCGGCTACACGTTCGTTCCCGTGAAGTACTACGAGCCCTTTGTGGCCAGCACGCCCACGTCGTGCCAGATGAAGCGTCCCTGAGCGCTGGTCTGAGTCGCTTCGAGGCCCGAGCCACTCGGGCCTTTTTTTTCCCCCTGAAATGAAAAATTCCGATGAATCTTGAGTTTTTCGTGATCTCCTTGCTGAACGGCGTGAGCTACGGGCTCCTGCTGTTCATGCTGAGTTCGGGCCTCACGCTGATCTTCAGCATGATGGGCGTGCTCAACTTTGCCCACACCAGCTTCTACATGCTGGGTGCCTATTTCGCCTTCACCATCTCGGGTGTGGTCGGCTTCTGGCCCGCGCTGGTGCTGGCCCCGCTGGCCGTGTTCGTGCTGGGTGCAGCCTTCGAGCGCTACTGCCTGCGCCGGGTCCACAAGTTCGGCCACGTGCCCGAGCTGCTGGTCACCTTCGGCCTGTCTTACCTCATCCTGGAGGTGGTGCAGCTGGTCTGGGGCCGCTCCACCGTGCCCTATGGCCTGCCCGAGCAGCTGCAGGGCCCGCTGTTCACCCTGTACGGCACCCAGTTCCCCAAGTCGCGCTCGTTCGTGATGCTGGTGGCGCTGCTGATGCTGGTGTCGGTCTGGCTCCTGCTCACGCGCACCCGCATCGGCCTGGTGATCCAGGCGGCGCTCAAGTACCCCGAGATGGTCGAGGCGCTGGGCCACAACGTACCCCGCGTGTTCATGATGGTGTTTGGCGGCGGCGCTGCGCTGGCCGGCCTGGCCGGTGTGATCGGCGGCAACACCTACGTCACCGAGCCCGCCATGGCGGCGTCGGTGGGCTCCATCATCTTCGTGGTGGTGGTGGTGGGAGGCATGGGTTCGCTGGCGGGTGCCTTTCTGGCATCGCTGCTCATCGGGCTGGTGCAGACCTTTGCCGTGGCGCTGGACTACTCGCTGATCCACGTCTTCAAGGCCGTGGGCGTGGCAGTCACAGACCAGACGTTTGGCTACCCGCTGCTCAAGCTCACGATCTCGCAGGTTGCCCCGATCCTGCCGTACCTGTTCCTCGTGCTGATCTTGATCTTCCGCCCCAAGGGCCTGCTGGGCACCCGGGAGGACTGATGCCATGAATTCCAATTCGACAACACCATCCGCGGGCGCCAGCGCGGGCTCGCACTACCGGTTCAAGCCCTTCAACGTGGGGCGCTTCGTGATCTGGACGCTGTTCGCCGTGATGCTGATCGTGGCGCCGATGCTGTTTCGCAGCAGCCTGGCGCTCACGATGCTCTCGCAGATCGGCTACCTGATCATCATCTGCCTGTCTTACAACATCCTGCTGGGGCAGGGCGGCATGCTGAGCTTCGGCCACGCCGTGTACACCGGCCTGGGCTCATTCATCGCCATCCACGCGATGAACATGGCCACCAAGGGCTCGGTCACGATTCCGCTGGTGCTGATCCCCATCATCGGCGGGCTGGCGGGGGCGTTCTTTGCCATCGTGCTGGGCTTTGTCACTACCAAGAAGTCGGGCACCACGTTTGCCATGATCACACTGGGTATTGGCGAGCTGGTGGCATCGATGGCGCTGATGTTCCCCGAGTTCTTCGGCGGAGAAGGCGGCATCACCACGGACCGGGTGTATGGCAAGCCGTTCTTCGGCATCACCTTCGGGCCGGCCATCCAGGTGTACTACCTGATTGCTGCGTACTGCTTTGTCTGCACGGCCGCCATGTTTGCCTTCACGGGCACACCCCTGGGCCGCATTCTCAATGCGGTGCGCGACAACCCCGAGCGCGTGGAGTTCATTGGCTACAACACGCAGCGCGTGCGTTACTTCGCCTTCATCATCGCGGGCTTCTTCGCGGGCATTGGCGGTGGCCTGGCTACCATCAACTTCGAGATCATCACGGGGGCAGACAGCCTGAACGTGATCCGCTCGGGTGGTTACCTGCTGTTCACGTTCCTGGGTGGGGCCACGTTCTTCTTCGGGCCCATCATCGGCGCGGTGCTGCTGGTGCTGGCCTCGGTGCTGCTGTCCGAGCTGTCCAAGGCCTGGCTGCTGTACCTGGGCCTGGTGTTCCTGTTCATGGTGATGTACGCACCCGGCGGCATTGCCAGCCTGATCATGATGAACCTGCGGGTGGCCAAGTACGGCAAGCTGCGCCAGTTGTGGGTGTCTTACCTGGCGCTGGCCGGCACTGCGCTGGTGGGCGTGATGGGCGCCGCCTGCATGATCGAGATGACCTACCACCTGCAGCTCAACGCGGCACTCGGCTCCAAGCTGAGCTTCCTGGGCGCTACGCTGGATGCCAAGAGCTTCACCAGCTGGTTCGGCTCCATCTTCGTCATGGTGACGGGCTTCGGGCTTTTCGAGATGTGCCGCCGGCAGTTCGTGCGCCAGTGGAGCACCATCCAGGAACAAATCGAACATGAGATCAAGCGTGGGGAGGCGCTGTAAAAATGGCGGCTGACAACGCAACCAACAACACCTACGCACTTGAGCTGCGTGACCTGCGCAAGAGCTTTGGCAAGACGGAGATCATCCGCGGCGCCAACCTGTGCGTGTCACCCGGCGAGCGCGTGGCCATCATCGGCCCCAACGGCGCGGGCAAGTCCACGCTGTTCAACCTCATCAGCGGCCGTTTTGCGCCCACCAGCGGGGACGTGATCCTCAACGGCCAGCGCATCAACGGCATGGCGCCGTACGAGATCAACCGCCAGGGCCTGTCGCGCAGCTTCCAGATCACCAACATCTTTCCCAAGCTGTCGGTGTTTGAAAACCTGCGCTGCGGCGTGCTGTGGAGCATGGGCTACAAGTACACGTTCCTTCGTTTCCTGTCGAATCTGCACGACGCCAACCGGCGCGCCACCGAGCTGATGGAGATGATCAAGCTCGACAAGAAGCGCGACACGCTGGCCATGAACCTTACCTACGCCGAGCAGCGCGCGCTGGAGATCGGTATCACCATCGCCGGTGGCGCGAATGTGATCCTGCTCGACGAGCCCACCGCCGGCATGAGCAAGAGCGAAACCACGCGTTTCATCGGCCTCATCAAGGAAGTGACCGAAGGCCGCACCCTGCTCACGGTGGAGCACGACATGGGTGTGGTGTTCGGCCTGGCCGACAAGATCGCGGTGGTGGTGTATGGCGAGGTCATCGCCTTTGATACGCCCGAGAAGGTGCGCGCCAATCCGCGCGTGCAGGAGGCCTACCTCGGATCGGCGGTGGCCGATCAGCAGGCGGGAGGACACTGAACATGTTGAAGATCGAAAACCTGCACGCCTACTACGGCAAAAGTCACGTGCTGCACGGCGTAAGTTTTGAGGTGCAGCCTGGTGAAATCGTCGCCCTGCTGGGGCGCAACGGGTCGGGCCGCTCCACCACCGCCAAGGCCATCATGGGCCTGGTGGACTGGGAGGGCACCGTCAGCTGGAAGGGCCAGGCGCTCAACGGCAAGAAGGCCTATGAAATCGCTCATCTGGGGCTGGGCTATGTGCCGGAGAGCCGGGACGTTTTCCCCAACCTGACCGTGCACCAGAACCTGCTGCTGGGCCAGAAGGGCGCGGGCAAGAAGAGCCGCTGGTCGTTTGACGACATGTACGAAATGTTCCCGCGGCTCAAGGAACGCCAGCACACCGAGGCGGGCGTGATGTCGGGCGGGGAGCAGCAGATGCTGACCCTGTGCCGCACGCTGATGGGCGACCCGGACCTGATCATCATTGACGAGCCCACCGAGGGGCTGGCGCCCAAGATTGTGGAGCTGGTGGGCCAGTACCTGCAGACGCTGAAGGCGCGTGGCGTGTCGGTGTTGCTGATCGAGCAGAAGCTGACCATTGCGATGAAGATCTCCGACCGCGCCCTCGTGATGGGGCATGGCGCCATCGTGTTCCAGGGCACGCCAGACAGCCTGCGGGCTGACAACTACATCCGCAAGGAGTGGCTGGAGGTGTAGAAGGGCGATCCCCCTGAGGCGCTTCGCGCCTTCCCCCTTCTCTCGAATCGCTGCGCGATTCGGGAAGGGGAACACCCCCAGCGCGGCGGGGCGGCCCTTGCGCGGGGGTACTGGCCTGGGCTGCAGCTGTTTCGAGGCGTACGTGCCTAGCGTAGGCACTAAGCCCGACCGCCGGATTGGTTTGGGCTGGGTTATGAATTTGGCCCCTGAGCGTGCTTGCCAACCGCGCACCGCAGTAGGTTTGCCAAACCCCCTTGTCCCGCCCGGGACAAATTGAAACGCCAAACGGGTTTGAAGTCTCTACAATAAAAACGCACGACCGTTCTTTTTCCACTTTCCAAGGAAACAACAGCATGACCGCTGAATACAAAGTCCACGGCTCCGTTGCCGTGATCACCATGGCAAACCCTCCCGTCAACGGACTCGGTCTGGCCACGCGCCAGGGCATCGTCGAAGGCCTGGGCCGTGCCAATGCCGATGCAGCGGTCACGTCCATCGTGATCACCGGTGCCGGTGGTGCGTTCTCTGGCGGCGCCGACATCAAGGAGTTCGGCACCGACAAGTCGCTGCAAGAACCCAATCTGCTGTCGGTGATCACTGCCATTGAGAACTCGGCCAAGCCGGTGGTGGCTGCCATGCACAGCGTCGCCATGGGCGGCGGGCTGGAGCTGGCCCTGGGTTGCCACTACCGCATTGCAGCGCCTGGCTGCTCGATTGCACTGCCTGAAGTCAAGCTGGGCCTGATCCCTGGCGCAGGCGGTACGCAGCGCCTGCCCCGCGTGATTGGTGTGGAAGCCGCGCTCAACCTCATCGTGAGCGGCGAGCCCGTGAAGAGCGAAATGATTGGCGCCGTGCCCGGCCAGAAGCTGTTTGACAAGATGGCCGCGTCGGTCGAGTCGCTGGCGGCCGAAGCCTTGGCCTTTGCCCAGAGCGTGGCCGATGCCCGTCCGCTGCCCCTGGTGCGCAACTTCCCGTGCAAGCACCCCGAAGGCGATGCGTACTTCCAGTTCGCGCGCAACATGGTCAAGGGCATGGCCAAGAACTTCCCTGCGCCCGCCAAGTGCGTGGACGCTGTGGAAGCCGCCACCAAGAAGAAGTTTGCCGACGGCATGGCCGTGGAGCGCGAGATCTTCATCAACCTGATGTGGACGGCCGAGTCCCGCGCCCTGCGCCACCTGTTCATGGCCGAGCGTGCGGCGAGCAAGATCCCTGATGTGGCCTCCGATACCCCCAAGCGCGACATCAAGCTGGTCGGCGTGATCGGTGCCGGCACCATGGGCGGCGGCATTTCCATGAACTTCCTGAACGCGGGCATCCCCGTCAAGATTCTGGAAATGAAGCAGGAAGCCCTGGACCGTGGCGTGGCCACGATCCAAAAGAACTACGAAGCCCAGGTCAAGAAGGGCAAGCTCAAGCAGGACAAGTACGAGCAGCGCATGGCCCTGCTGAGCACCACGCTGAGCTACGATGATCTCAAGGACTGCGACCTCATCATCGAAGCCGTGTTCGAAGAGATGGGCGTCAAGGAAGCCGTGTTCAAGCAGCTCGACGCTGTGGCCAAGCCCGGCGCCATCCTGGCCTCCAACACCTCCACGCTTGACGTGGACAAGATCGCGGCGTTTACCAAGCGTCCGCAGGACGTGGTGGGCATGCACTTCTTCAGCCCTGCCAACGTGATGAAGCTGCTGGAAGTGGTGCGTGGCAAGGAGACCGCCAAGGACGTGCTGGCCACCGTGATGGCCATCGGCAAGAAGATCAAGAAGACCTCGGTGGTCTCGGGCGTGTGCGATGGTTTCATCGGCAACCGCATGATCGAGCAGTACAGCCGCCAGGCAGGTTTTCTGCTGGACGAAGGCTGCACGCCCCAGCAGGTGGACAAGGCCATCGAGAAGTTTGGCTTTGCCATGGGCCCGTTCCGCATGGGCGACCTGGCCGGCAACGACATCGGCTGGGCCATCCGCAAGCGCCGCGCTGTGGAGCGTGCCGACATGAAGTACAGCCGCACGGCCGACAAGTTGTGTGAACTGGGCCGCTTCGGCCAGAAGACCGGCGCAGGCTGGTACGACTACCAGGCTGGCAAGCGCGACGCGATCCCGAGCGACCTGGTCAACAAGATGATCGAAGACCACCGCAAGGAGCTGGGCATCACGCCGCGCAAGATTTCGGACGAAGAAATCGTGCAGCGCCTGGTGTTCGCACTGGTCAACGAAGGCGCGCACATCCTGGAAGACGGCATTGCCAGCAAGTCTGGCGACATCGACATGGTGTACCTGACCGGCTACGGCTTCCCCATCCACCGTGGCGGCCCCATGCACTACGCCAGCGAAGTGGGGCTGTTCAATGTGGTGCAGGCCATGAACCGTTTTGCCAAGAACCCGCTGGATGACGCAGCGTTCTGGAAGCCCGCTCCGCTGCTGGCCAAGCTGGCCGCCGAAGGCAAGGCCTTCCAGTAAGCAGCCCGCGCGCACCCCCCTACAGAATCAAAGGAATTCACATGACCTCCGCAGTGATTGTTTCCACCGCCCGCACCCCGCTCGCCAAGAGCTGGAAGGGTTCTTTCAACATGACGCATGGCGCCACCCTGGGCGGCCATGCCGTGCAGCATGCCGTGCAGCGCGCTGGTATCGATGGCGCTGACGTGGACGACGTCATCATGGGTTGCGCCACGCCCGAAGGCGCCACTGGCAGCAACATCGCGCGCCAGATCGCCCTGAAGGCAGGCCTGCCCATCACGGCTTCCGGCGTCACCGTCAACCGCTTTTGTTCGTCGGGCCTGCAGACCATTGCCATGGCCGCCCAGCGCATCATCGCTGGCGAAGCCGATGTGTTCGTCGCTGGCGGCGTTGAAAGCATCTCCTGCGTGCAGCAGGAGATGAACCTGCACATGATCCAGGACCTGGCCCTGGCCAAGCAAAAGCCCGAGATCTACTGGAGCATGCTGCAGACCGCCGAGCAAGTGGCCAAGCGCTACAACATCGGCCGCGAAGCCATGGACGAGTACGGTGCAGGCAGCCAGCAAAAGGCTTGCGCTGCGCAGGCGGCTGGCCTGTTCGACGCGGAAATCGCCCCCATCACCGTGACGGCCGGTGTGGCCGACAAAACGCTGGGCCTGATCACCAAGCAAGTGACGGTGAGCAAGGACGAAGGCACACGCGAAGGCACCACGGTCGAAGCCATCAGCGGCCTGCGGTCGGCACTGCCCGGTGGCCTGATTTCGGCCGGCAATGCCAGCCAGTTCTCTGACGGAGCCGGTGCCTGCGTGATCACCAGCGAAGAGTACGCCAGCAAGAAGGGCCTCAAGCCCCTGGGCCGTTTCCTCGGCTTTGCAGTGGCCGGTTGCGAGCCTGACGAAATGGGCATCGGCCCCGTGTTTGCCGTGCCCAAGGTGCTGAAAAAGCTGGGCCTGAAGGTCGAAGACATCGACCTGTGGGAGCTGAACGAAGCCTTTGCCGTGCAGGTGCTGTACTGCCGCGACAAGCTGGGCATCCCGGCCGACCGCCTGAACGTGAACGGCGGCGCCATCGCCCTGGGCCACCCCTACGGTGTGTCGGGTCAGCGCCTCACAGGCCACGCCCTCATCGAAGGCAAACGCCGTGGCGCCAAGCGCGTGTGCGTGACGATGTGCATTGGCGGCGGCATGGGCGCTGCAGGCATTTTTGAAGTGTTCTAAGGCGCTGAGGGCACGGACGTCCACAGACACAAAACGCCCCGCGCAGGCCAGACGGCTTGCGCGGGGTGTTTTGCTTTCATTTTGATAGCTGCTGGTGCTTTGTCAGCGGGCGCCAGGGAGTCCCTGCACCCATCAGCGCGCCGCGTGCCTCTGCGGGCCCGGGCGGTCTGCCGTGCAAGCCAATGCTGGCAAGAGCTACAGCCATTGCTGTGTTTTGCGCCTTGCAGCCCATCCCGATCCGCAGCGCACCCTGACTGCTTGAGTCGTGCAGACACTTCATCGGGTGCTTTATCCCAACGATGCCATGTCGAGCCAGCGGATCACCGCTGGAAAAGCTCCGCCACCTTGCGCCCCTGGGCAGACAGATAGGGCCACAGCTGCTTCCAGGTCAGTGGCACCTCGTCATTACAGGCCCGCATGGCGTGGAAGAAGCCGGTGCTGAACACCAGGCCTTGCATTGAGGGGTAGGGCGGCTTCACGCTCATATGGTCAAGCACCTCGCGGCAATCGTCGCCGTCTTCGTTGCGGGGATGCCGCTGTTTGATCAGCCGCATCAGTCCCGATGCAATGGGCTGGCCCGATTTGCCGGTGTGGGCAATCAGGGACTTCTCGCCCCCTTGCAGCCAGGCCCAGGTGTCCACCGCGCGCCCTTGCTGCCACGACCAGGTGACGTACGACAGCGACGAGGAGCCATGGGCGCCGCCGCAGAAGATTTCGGGCAGGCTGTCTTGCAGCACCAGGTAGTCATCGGTCCAGAGCAGCGGCGTGAGCGTGCGGCCAAGGGGCTCGGATTCCGCGAAGCCCCGCGCCCCCCGCCCCGCGCTGCAGTCGTACGCCAGCACCGACTGGTCTCGCAGCCACTGAAGTGCAAACTGATTGAGCGCCTTGGCCTGGGGCAGGTCGGCAGGCACCTGGAGTGTGGTGGCCTCATCGCTGGACGCGGTCTGGTACGCACGGCTACCCAGGGTCGCCGGGGCGTGCTTCAGACGTATCGCAGCGAGGATGGGCTCGTAAAACGCTGGATCGCAGTCCCCTGCGCCCTGGGTTGAGCGCGCCGGCGTTGCCCTGTGCAGCGAAATGGGCAGCGCCTTGCCGTTGTTCGGCGCGGTCCAGGTGCCCGTGATCTGTGTGGCCGAGGTGGCCTGCAGCAACCACCGGCCGCTGACGCGGCCTTCTTCCTCGGCCCCGGGCACGGGTTCTTCCAATCTGAACTCGCCCGCTTTCCAGGCCTGGGCGATTGCCTGCGGGGTGTCGTTCTGGGGCTCCGCGCCCTGGGGCGGCACAAGGGGAATGTTGCGGCGGTGCCGAAGGTAGTAGTACTGCGCTTGGCGGTACTCTGTGAAACACACCACCACGGAGGCCTGGCCGATGGTCCCTTTCCAGGCGCCGGTGGGGATGTCCTGGGCGTTGCAAGTTGCGGGCAGCCAAGCAGCGCCAAGGGCGAGGACCAGCGCCGCAAGGCCTTGGGGTCGCAGGAATCGGTTCATCGCGACACCCAGCCTTCCCCGTCACACTCGCCGCCGAAAGGGGGCGGCACATAGACCGCCGCCACGCCCGCAAGCTCTTGGGCCGTGGCGTTGTGCGCCAGGTAGAGCCTGGCTTCGCCCACTTCGTCGGCAAAGTTGATGAGGTAGTCGGGGCGGCCATCGCCGTCCAGGTCACCCGCCCATACCAGGTAGTCGGTCGAGACGGTGTGCGAACACAGTCCCAGCTCGTCGAGCAACTGGCGCTTGCCCTGGGCGCGCAACTGCAGCAGAAAACGGCCGCCATCGGCATCGAACAGAGGCACCAGCGTGGCCTGCTCGCCGCCGGGCAGGTCAACCGCCAGCTCCAGGGTGCCTTCGGTAGCGGGGCGCTTTTTCTGGAAGGTGGCGGCCCAGTACGTTGGCAGCGGCCCGGTCTGCAGCCAGGGGCTGGCGGGGTCTTGCTTGAACCATGCCAGGGCTGTTCCGGGGCCGGTGGCCTGTCGGCGAAAGACCAGCCGTTGGCCCTGGGTGGGCTGGTCGTCGTAGTGGCCCTGCCACTTTTCCCTGCGTACCCTCAGACTTGCGGGCTCCATCTGGCAGGCCGTCTTGTTGCACACCAGCGCGAGCCACTGCGTGCTGTTGCGGTAACGGTCTCCGGGCTGCCACTGGTCTGCGCCGAGCATGAATTCAAGGGGGCCCGGCAGCGGCGGGGCAGCGCGCCGTTCTCCTGCGGCCGCCGCACCACCCAGCCACAGACCGACCGCGCTGCAGAGCAAGGCCAGACAAATGCGCATCACAGACCTCCTACGGGGATTAAAAGCGTTTTGGCCTGACCGTTGGACCCTGTGACGGTGCGGCGCACGATGCGCCCCTGGTGCAGGCGCCAGTTTTCGTTCGGCCCGGCCTGCCAGAGCATTTCCCAGGTCCCAGTGGCGGGGTTGAGCCACTCCACACCGCCCGGGCCGCCACCGGTGTTGACGCCTGCGATTTCGCCACTGGCCAACAGCTCGTCGTCCATGGTGAACAGGGCATAACGGTCGTTGATCTGCAGGCGCGAACCCTTGTTCGCCAGCGGCGCCCAGGTGGCGCCGGCAGGGTCGGACGCTTCCAGCACGAACCGCTGCGGTTCCGAAGCCTGGGCGGCCTGCGGCGTGGGTGCGACCTTGATGACCCGGCCGCTGCGCAGCACGATGGCCCGCCCGCCGGCAGCTTTGGCGGGGGCCGAACGTACCCAGCGCCGTGTGGCGGGGTCAAATATCTCGTAGCGGCGCCACGGCAGGAAGTCGCCGATGCCTACGTAGTCGTCCGGCTGCCCGGCTTGCAGTGCCTGGGCTGAATACCGGGCGATGCGCTCGGACCGCACCCATCCGCCCGCCACGACGATGCGGCCATCGTCCAGCTCCTGGATGCGCATGGCGCTGGCCCCATCGCCGCCATCACCTCCGTCGCCGTTGCGGCGCTCGCGGCTCAGCGCAGGCCAGGTCCGGCTTTCGAAGGCTGGCTGAGTGCCCTGCATGGCCAGCACGAGCTGGCGCAGTTCCCCGTCGGGCTCCAGTGCCAGCAGGCTGCCGTCGCGCAATTGCGCCACGGCGGCCGAGGGCGAGGGGCTGTTGCCGCCCACCTCCTGCCACTGCCAGGGCGCGCGGCCTGCGCCCGGCGGTGCCAGCCATTCGGCCTTCAGCGGCTTCGGCTCCCGCACACCGCCGTAGGGACTGTCGGGCCCGCTTCCGCCGACCACCAACACCCCGCCAGCGACCCAGAAGGCTTTGGCGCCCTGGCGCGCCGTGCGCAATGAGGGAAGGGTGGTCACGCGCCCGTCCTGATCCATCGCCTCGACCGCGCTACTGATGACGAACGTGTTCATCCCCGCATGGCGCGCGCCGCCGATCACCAGCGCCGGGGCCTTGCCCGCTGCGGGCACAAAGGCCGCACCGTGCCGGTAGGTGATCAACGTGCTTTCGGGGGGCGCCAGCGGGGCAGGGGCGGCGTCGCTGGGCGGCCGGAGCAGGGTCAGGTCCGCATACTTTTGCTCGCCGCAGGACTTGCTCGAATAGTGCCCTTCGGTGCGGTTGACCAGCCAGGCGTATGCGTGGCCCTCCAGCACAAACGGGTAGAAGCCGCACCCGCCTTCTTCGCTGCCGCTGCCCCATTCGCCCACGGTGCGCCAGCTCCAGGTGGCCATATCCAGGGATTGCGCTGCGCCCGCAAGCCCCGGTACCACCAGCAGGGTGCGGCCCCAGGGGGCGTCCCACCACACATGCCGGTGCCGGGTGGTGCCGTTGGGCATGGGCGGTAGCGCTTCAAAGCGGTGGGTGGCGGGGTTCCAGCGCTCGGCCGTGCGCGAGCCGCCGCTTCCCCATTCGGCCGCCTTGGTCCAGCCGCCGGTCACCAGGATGCTGCCGTCGGGAAGGCTGCTGGCCGCCAGCTCCGAGCGGGCTTCAAGCATGGGCGGGCCGTTGCGCCAGGTTCGGGCTTTCAGGTCGAGCACATGGGTTTCGGCGCGGCAGGGGGAGCAGCCCCGGTAGTTGCCGTTCGAGCCGCCGAGGATCATGACCTGGTCCGGTCCGGCTACCGCGCTGGCAAAGTCGCTGCGGTAGGCCACGGGCAGGGTCGGCATGGCGGCAATCTCCAGCCGGTCGCCGGTGCGCTGCACGGTCAGCACCTTGATGTAGCGGGTGTCTTTTTCGCGCGTGACCAGCGCTGCCCTGCTGTCACCCAGCGCCAGCAGCCCCGTCTGGAAAATGTCGAGGGCTTCGCTGGTTTCGGCCAGCAGCGCCGGGCCACCGCCGTGGGGCAGCAAGACAAAGCGCCAGCGCTCCTTGCCCTCCTGGCACCCGGTCTGCGTAAGGGCCAGCACCCCTGCCGGCAGCACCAGCTGGCTGTAGACATGGCCGCTGACGCCCGGCTTCAAGGGCGCCTGTGCCGCGCGGCCAGTGGCCGGGTGCCAGCGGGCCGTCACCAGCTCCCACGCCCAGCAGCCCGGGGGCACGCCTTTGGGCGCTGGCTCCACCGGCCGCTGGCCCAGCCAGCTCAGCTCTCCGGTGGGCGAAAAACCGATGGACTGGTTGTCTGGCAAGGGGAGATCCGCATAGGCCGGAACCGGGGGAATTGGGGTAGCCGCAGCCACTGGCGTCGGTGCCATGCCCCAAGCCGCCAGCCATGCCAGCGTGCCCAGAACCGTGCCAGCGAGGGCAAGGGCGGAGAGGAACGAGGGTTTGCGCATGACGAGGAGCCCGAATGGAGGCGATGATAGGGCCGCGCGCGTCACCCACCGGACACGTTTTTACGGCGTGCGACTCCGATAATTTGCCGCATGACAACCTCCTTGCGCTCCACCCTCGACTTTTTGCTCTACGACTGGCTCCAGGCCGAATCAGTCACTTCGCGCGAGCGCTTTGTTGACCACTCGCGCGACACCTTCGATGCGGTGCTCGACATCTGCGAGCGCATCGCCCGCGAGAAGTACGCGCCCTTCAACCGCACGGTCGATACGCAAGAGCCGCACTTTGACGGCGAGAAGGTCACGCTGCCCCAGTGCACGCACGATGCGCAAAAGGCGTATGCCGCATCCGGCATGCTCAGCGCGGCGCAGGACTACGACATCGGCGGCATGCAGCTGCCCTACACGGTCGAGGCCGCGGCCAACAGCTTTTTTGCAGCGGCCTCCGTCAGCATCGGCTCGGGTCTGCTCACGGTGGGCAACGCCAACCTGCTCATGGTGCATGGCACCGAGCTGCAAAAGAAGGTGTTTGCGCTCAACGAATTCTCGGGTCGCTTCTCGGGCACCATGTGCCTGTCGGAGCCGCAGGCCGGTTCTTCGCTGAGCGACGTGGCCACGCGCGCCGTGCCCGATGGTGAGGGTTTCGAGGCCGACCCCCTGGGCCCGCGCTACCGCCTCAAGGGCAACAAGATGTGGATCTCGGCGGGCGAGCATGAGCTGACCGACAACATCATCCACCTGGTGCTGGCCAAGATCCCGGGGCCCGATGGCAAGCTGGTGCCGGGCACCAAGGGCATCTCGCTGTTCATCGTGCCCAAGAAGCTGGTGGACACCGAAGGCAACCTGACCGGCGTGCGCAACGACGTGGCGCTGGCGGGCCTGAACCACAAGCTGGGCTGGCGCGGCACCACCAACACGCTGCTCAACTTTGGCGAAGGCAAGTACCCCGTGGGTGGCGAGGCCGGCGCCGTGGGCTACCTGGTGGGGCAGCCCGGCAAGGGCCTGCACTGCATGTTCCACATGATGAACGAGGCCCGCATCGGCGTGGGCATGGCCGCGACCATGCTGGGCATGGCGGGCTACCTGGCGAGCCTGGACTACGCGAAGAACCGCCCGCAGGGCCGCCCCATGGGGCCCGCCGGCAAAGACCCGGCACAGGCACCTGTGCGCATCATTGAACATGCCGATGTGAAACGCATGCTGCTGGCGCAGAAGTCGTATTGCGAAGGCGCGCTCGCGCTCGAGCTCTATTGCGCGCGGCTGGTCGACGAACAGCACACGGCCGAAGCGGCAGCGGCCGACGACGCCCGCCTGTTGCTTGAAGTGCTCACACCGATTGCGAAAAGCTGGCCGAGCGAGTGGTGCCTGGAAGCCAACAGCCTGGCGATCCAGATCCACGGCGGCTACGGCTACACGCGCGACTTTCCGGTGGAGCAGTACTGGCGCGACAACCGCCTGAACATGATCCACGAAGGCACGCACGGCATCCAGGCCATGGACCTGCTGGGCCGCAAGGTGCTGATGGAAGGTGGGCGCGGTTTGACGCTGCTGGCCAGCCGCATCAACGCCACCATCGAGCGCGCCATCCAGGTGCCTGCGCTGGCCGCCCATGCCAATGCACTGGGCGCCGCGCTGCAGCAGGTGGGCGCTGCCACCAAGGCCGCCTGGGCTACCGGACAGCCAGCGGATGCGCTGGCCAATGCCGTGCCGTACATGCAGGCCTTTGGGCACACGGTGCTGGCCTGGATCTGGCTGGATGTGGCGTCGGCTGCACTGGCGTCCGACGCAGACCAGGCGCAGCCTTCCACGGCGGGGCGCATGGGGGCCATGCGCTACTTCTTCCATTACGAGCTGCCCAAGATCGGCGCCTGGCTGCAGGTGGTGAGCAGCCGCGACGACACTTGTGCGGCCTTCCCGGAAGAATCCTTCTGATGGCCGCACCGCAAACCCTGCAGCGCCTGCAGACGCTCATCTGGGTGCTGATCTACGGCGGCCTGCTCACGCTGGTGCTGGGCATTGCCACGGCGCGCACCGATGGCGCCCTGGGCTGGACGCTGGGCGTGGCCGGTGGCATTGCCGCCGCCGCAGGCGTGGTGCTGATTGCAGTGCGGGCGCGCCTCAAGCCAGACACGGGCGGCTGACGCCGCCACCGCGCCGTGCGGCTCTGCAGGTGGCCTTGCGGGCCTGACGATGGACCAGGGCGGTCATCTGCGTTGGAGCCGCCCAAGCGACACTGCACACCCCCCGGCCACCGCACAATGCCGCAAGCGTGCGCGGCCCGGGATGGAGCGGGCCGCTGGTGCAGTGCCAGCAGCCCCGGCACGGCACCCAACAACCCCACATCATTCAACGCAAGGAGACACCATGACCACACGCACCATCCAGCAACTGTTTGACCTGACCGGCAAGACGGCCCTCGTGACCGGCGGCTCGCGCGGCCTGGGCCTGCAACTGGCGCACGCGCTGGGCGAGGCCGGCGCGCGCATCATGCTCAGCTCGCGCAAGGCATCCGACCTGGAAGAGGCCGCCGCCGACCTGCAGGCCGCTGGCATCGACGCCCGCTGGATCGCGGCCGACTGCGCCAACGAAGCCGACATCCGCCGCCTGGCCGACGAGACGCTGGAGCGCATGGGCGGTGTGGACATTCTGGTGAACAACGCCGGTGCCGCCTGGGGTTCGCCCGCCGAAGACCACCCCGTGGACGCATGGGACAAGGTGATGAACCTGAACGTGCGCGGCTATTTCATCCTCTCCCAGCACATTGCCAAGCACAGCATGATCGCGCGCAAGAGCGGCAGCATCATCAACGTGGCGTCCATCGCGGGCCTGGGCGGCAACCCCAAGGGCATGAACACCATTGCTTACAACACCTCCAAGGGCGCGGTGATCAACTTCACCCGCGCGCTGGCGGCCGAATGGGGCAAGTACAACATCCGCGTGAACGCCATCTGCCCGGGTTTCTTCCCCAGCAAGATGACGGTGGGCACGCTCAAGGCGATGGGCGAGGAAGCCCTGGCCGCCCACGCCCCGCTGGGCCGCCTGGGCGACGATGAAGATCTGAAGGGCCTGTGCGCGCTGTATGCGTCGGACGCGGGCAAGCACATCACCGGCCAGTGGCTGGCGGTAGATGGTGGCGTGAGCATCGTGACTGGGGGGTGAGCATCCCCCTGAGCGGCTACGCCGCTTCCCCCTTCTCTCGGCTTCGCCGGGAAGGGGGACGCAGCCCTCGCCGCGGGGCGGCCCTTGCTTGGCTGCTCTCGCCAGGGCCGCGCCAGTTTTTGCGTTCTGTGTTTTGAGGAAAACGTCTTGATCAGTTTTGGTGTCGAAATTCCGTTTGTCAGCCACCTGGGCTTCACGCTGCATCGCATGGAGGGCGGCGAGTCCGAGCTGCGCTACGAAGCGAGGCCCGAGCATCTGAATTCGTTCGAGGTTACGCACGGCGGTGCTTCGATGACGTTGCTGGACGTGACCATGGCCACAGCGGCGCGCAGCGTGACGCCGGAGATGGGCGTGGTCACCATCGAGATGAAGACGAGCTTCATGCAGCCCGCACGTGGCCCGCTGGTGGCCAGGGGGCGGCTTATTCACCGCACGGCGACCATGGCGTTCACCGAGGGCACGGTGTACGACGCGCAAGGCAAGGTGTGCAGCCACGCCACCGGCACGTTCAAGTACGTGCGCCGCCTGCCGGTGGACAGCCGCAGCGCCCACGGGCTCAAGGTGATTTCGACCGACTGAGCCAGTTTTTGGGTCAAAACGGCCGCTAGCGCACGACTATTATGCTCTCGCAGCTATCATTTTTATAGTATTCATCCCTGAAGGAGCCTTTTCATGCCACGCAACCAGCAAATCGTTCTCGACAACCGCCCGCAGGGCGAAGCCGTGGCCAGCAACTTCAAGCTGGTCGCCACTGACACGCCTGCGCTGAAAGACGGAGAAGTGCTGGTGCGCCACCACTACCTGAGCCTGGACCCGTACATGCGCGGCCGCATGAACGAGAGCAAGAGCTACGCCGCGTCGCAAGGCCTGGGCGAAGTGATGATTGGTGGCACCGTGGGCGAGGTGGCCGAGAGCAAGCATCCCAAGTACGCCGTGGGCGACAAGGTGGTGGGCATGGGCGGCTGGCAGGAGTACAGCGTGGTCGACGGCAACGCCGTGGGTGCGCTGCGCAAGGTCGATACCACCCATGTGCCGCTGTCGCACTACCTGGGCGCAGTCGGCATGCCCGGTGTGACCGCCTGGTACGGCCTGGTCAAGATCATTGCCCCCAAGGCGGGCGAAACCGTGGTGGTGAGCGCCGCTACGGGCGCCGTGGGCAGCGCGTTTGCCGCCCTGGCCAAGGCCCGCGGCTGCCGCGTGGTGGGCATTGCAGGCGGCCCCGACAAGTGCAAGTACGCCACCGAAGAGCTGGGCTTTGACGTGTGCATCGACCACCGCGAGCACGGCGACCTCAAGTCCATGTCGAAGGCGCTGAAGGAAGCGTGCCCGAACGGCATCGACGGCTACTTTGAAAACGTGGGCGGCTACATCCTCGATGCGGTCCTGCTGCGTTCCAACGCCTTTGCGCGCGTCGCGGTGTGCGGAATGATCGCCGGTTACGACGGCCAGCCGCTGCCGCTGCAGAACCCGGCGCTCATCCTCATCAACCGCATGAAGGTCGAGGGCTTCATCGTCAGCGAGCACATGGAAGTGTGGCCCGAGGCGCTGAAGGAACTGGGCATGCTGGTGGGCACCGGCAAGCTGCGCCCGCGCGAGACCGTGGCCGAGGGCATTGCCGCGGCGCCCGAAGCCTTCCTGGGCCTGCTCAAGGGCAAGAACTTCGGCAAGCAGCTCGTCAAGCTGGCATGAAGCACGCTCTGAGCCGCGAAGTGCAGGGAATGCGACCATGACACTTCGCTGGGTCTGGGCCCGCTTTGATGACCTGGGCGTGCATGCGCTGCATGACGCCCTGGCCCTGCGCTGCAAGGTCTTCATTCTGGAGCAGGGCCCTTACCAGGACCCGGACGCGGCGGACAAGCAGTCGTACCACCTGCTGGGCTACGACGCGTCAGTCGCGCTGCACGCCTGCCTGCGTGTGGTGGATCCGGGGGTGAACTACCCCGAGCCTTCCATCGGCCGCGTGGTCACCGCCAAGGAGGCGCGCGGCAACGGCACGGGCCGGGCACTGATGCAGGAGGGCATTGCCCGCTGCCACCAGGTATGGCCAGGGCAGGGCATTCGCATCAGCGCGCAGGCCCACCTGCAGCCCTTCTACGGCAGCCTGGGTTTTGTGGCTGTGTCCGGCGAATACCTCGAAGACGATATCCCCCACATCGAGATGCTGAAAAGCGCCTGAAGCCGCACGCCGCAAGGAGCCGCCATGACGTCAATGCCCGTTGCCTCCGTCGCCCGCACCCATGACGTGTTCAACCAGAGCACGCCCTGGGCCGATGTGAACCTGTTCACCACCAACGCGCCGCTGCAGTCCGCACTGCGCCTGCATGCCCCCGGCCTGCCGGTGGCGGGCCTCACGGCGCTGGGGGCAGAGATGGGCTCGGCCGACATGCAGGCCCATGCGCGGCTGGCCAACACCCATAAGCCGCAGCTGCGCACGCATGACCGCTTTGGCCACCGCACCGACGTGGTGGAGTTCCACCCCAGTTACCACGCGCTGATGGGCGCGGCCCTGCGCCACGGCCTGCACGCCACGCCGTGGACGCGGCAGGACACCGCCCACGCCCACCTGGAGCGCGCGGCCGGCTTCATGCTGTTTACCGAGGCCGAGCCTTCGGTGCTGTGCCCGGTGTCGATGAGCTATGCCGTCACGCCCGCACTGCGGGGCAACGGTGCCGTGTGGGCCGACTGGAGCAAAGGTCTGGCCAGCACGCAGTACGACCCGCGCCTGGCCCTGTACTCGCAAAAATCTGCGCTCACCATGGGCATGGGCATGACCGAAAAGCAGGGCGGATCGGACGTGCGCGCCAACACCACGCAGGCGGTGGCCGATGGCGACGACGCCTGGGGTGCGCGCTACCGGCTGACGGGGCACAAATGGTTCTTCTCGGCACCCATGTGCGATGCCTTCCTGGTGCTGGCGCAGGCGCCGGGCGGGCTCACGTGCTTCTTTTTGCCGCGCGTGCTGCCCGACGGCACCGTGAACGCCATCCGCATCCAGCGCCTCAAAGACAAGCTGGGCAACCACGCCAACGCCAGCTCCGAGGTCGAGTTCATCGACGCCATGGCCTGGCGCGTGGGCCAGGAGGGCCGGGGCGTGGCGCAGATCCTGGAGATGGGCACCATGACGCGGCTCGACTGCGCTTTGGGCACCAGCGGCCTCATGCGCCAGGCGCTCTGCATTGCGCTGCACCACACGCGCCAGCGCTCGGCCTTTGGCAAGAAGCTCATCGAGCAGCCGCTGATGCGCAATGTGCTGGCCGACCTGGCGCTGGAAAGCGAAGCGGCCACGGCCCTTTCGATGCGACTTGCCAGCGCGTTTGACCACAAGGACCAGAGCGAGCACGAAGCCACCATGGCCCGCCTGCTCACGCCGGTGGCCAAGTTCTGGGTGTGCAAGCGCGGCAGCGTGTTTGCACAGGAGGCCATGGAATGCCTGGGCGGCAACGGCTACGTGGAGGAGGGCGGCGAAGGCGTGATGGCCCGCATCTACCGCGAGATGCCGCTCAACTCCATCTGGGAAGGCGCGGGCAACATCATGGCGCTCGACCTGATGCGGGCGGTGCGCCGCGCCGACACCGCTGCCGCACTGGACGCAGAGCTGGCGCCGGCACGCGGCTCCCACCCGGCGCTGGATCGCCTGGCGGGCGCACTGCCGCTGCGCGTAGACGCCATGACCACCGAGGCCGAGGCCCGCCGCCTGGCGCAGGACGTGGCCCTGGCCATGCAGGCCGCGCTGCTGCTGCGCAGTGCGCCCGGTGCCGTGTTTCGCGCGTTCTGCGACTCGCGTCTGTCCGGCGACTGGGGCTACAGCTTTGGCACGCTGGGCGCGGGCGCGAACCTGGACGCTATCCTGGCCCGCGCACTCCCGGCCTGACCGGGTCTGACATCCTTTGGAGAACCCCATGTCCCACCTCATCCTGCACCACTACCCCTCGTCGCCGTTCTCCGAAAAGATCCGGCTGGCGCTGGGCTACAAGCAACTGGCCTGGAAGTCGGTCATCATCCCCAGCGTCATGCCCAAGCCCGATGTGGTGGCGCTCACGGGCGGCTATCGCAAGACGCCGTTCCTGCAGATCGGTGCCGACATCTACTGCGACTCGGCCCTGATCTGCGATGTGCTGGAGCACGAACAGCCCGAGCCCGTGCTGTACCCGCCGCACCTCAAGGGCGTGGCGCGTGTGTTTGCGCAGTGGGCCGACACCACGCTGTTCTGGGCTGCCATGGCCTACAACCTGCAGCCCAAGGGGGCTGCCGTGTTGTTTGCCCAGTTGCCCGCCGAAGCCGCCCAGGTGTTTGCAGCCGACCGCCGCGCCATGAGCGGCAACATGCAGCGCCACCGGCCCGAGGACGCCACCGCGGCCTACCGTTCGTACCTGCGCCGCATTGCGCACATGGTTGAAGAGCACGACTTCCTGTTTGGCACCGAACCCTGCGTGGCCGACTTTGCCACCTACCACCCGCTGTGGTTCACGCGCCAGTGCGTGCCGCTGATGTCCGAAATCTTTGCCGCCACCCCCGCGGTGCTGGAGTGGATGGACCGCATGGCCGCGCTGGGCCATGGCCGTATGGAGCGGTTCAGTGCGCAGGACGCGATCACCGTGGCCGCCGGCATGGACCCATTGCCACTGGTGGGGGATGTATTCCAGGACGAGCACGGCATCCCGCTGGGCAGCCAGGTCACGATTGCTGCTGAGACCTTTGGCACCGAGCCCACCGAGGGCGAGCTGGTTGCTGCCACCCGCACCCGCTACACGTTGCGCCGCACCGACCCGCGCGCGGGCACGGTGCATGTGCACTTTCCGCGCATCGGTTATGCGCTGCGGGCGGTGGCGGGCTGAGGGGCCGCGCCGGTTTTTCGCCGAGCACAGCACCGTAACACGGCAACACCACAGCATCACAGCACTACACCAGACCCAGCGCGTTCACCCCCACCCGTTCGGGCTGAGCCTGTCGAAGCCAGGGCATCGCGCCAAGAGCCCTGCGACACGCTCAGGGCCAACGCTGAAAAAAGCCAGCGCCTCCACCGATTCACCGATCGACCCCAACCACATGACTTCCAGGAGACAAAAACCATGATCGACAATTTTTCCGGCAAAACCGCCGTCCTCACTGGCGCTGGCTCAGGCTTTGGCCTCGAATGCGCGCGCATTGGCGCCCGCCTGGGCATGAACCTTGTCCTCGTCGACGTGCAGCAGGACGCCCTGGACGCAGCCGCCGCCGAGATGCAGGCCGCAGGCAGCCAGGTGCTGGCCCGCAAGGTGGATGTATCGAACGCCGCGCAGATGGAGCAGCTGGCTGCCGATGTGCAGCAGCGCTTTGGCGCGCCGCACCTGGTGTTCAACAACGCCGGCGTGGGCGCGGGTGGCCTGGTGTGGGAGAACTCGGTGAAAGACTGGGAATGGGTGCTGGGCGTGAACCTGATGGGCGTGGTCCACGGTGTGCGCCTGTTCACCCCCATGATGCTGGCCGCCGCCAAGGCCGACCCCGCCTGGCGTGGCCACATCGTCAATACGGCCAGCATGGCCGGGCTGCTCAACGCGCCCAACATGGGCATCTACAACGTGAGCAAACACGCGGTGGTGAGCCTGTCGGAAACGCTATACCAGGACTTGTCGCTGGTCACCGACCAGATCAGCGCCAGCGTGCTGTGCCCGTACTTCGTGCCCACGGGCATCAGCCAGAGCCATCGCAACCGGCCGCAGGACATGGCGGTGGAGAAGCCCACCAAGAGCCAGCTCATCGGCCAGGCCATGAGCGACAAGGCCGTGGGCAGCGGCAAGGTGACCGCCGCCGAGGTGGCGCAAAAAGTGTTTGACGCAGCGGCCCAAGGCCAGTTCTACATCTACAGCCACCCCAAGGCCCTGGCCTCAGTGCAGACGCGCATGGAAGACGTGATGATGGGCCGCAACCCCACCGACCCGTTTGCTGCCAAGCCCGAGCTGGGCGCGCAACTGCGCGCGGCGCTGCGGGCCGATTGATGGCGCACGCGCAGGCTGGGTGCCGAAGATATGAGAAAAATTGGCCTTTGGCGCTTATCCGGTAAGCGCTAATAGCTATCAAAAAAGTAGTGGTCACCAAGCCTGCAAGGAGGGACCCGCACGGTGCCTGATGCCGCCCCTGGCCACGGCCATGCGCTGTTCGACACCGCCATGGGCACCTGCGGCATGGCCTGGGGCCCGGGCGGCATCGTGGCCGTGCAGCTGCCCGAGGCGGATGCCGAGGCGACCCGGGCGCGATTGCTGCGCAGCCATGCCCACTGTGCGCAGCCTGCGGAGCCCCCCGCCACTGTGCGCAGCGCCATCGAGGGCATCCAGGCGTTGCTCGCCGGGCAGCCGCGCGACCTGTGCGAGGTGCTGCTCGACATGTCCGGCATCTCGCCGTTTCACCAGCAGGTGTATGCCATTGCCCGGGCCATACCGCCGGGCCGCACGCGCACCTATGGCGAGGTGGCCGAACAGATCGGCAGCAAGGGCCTTTCGCGCGCCGTGGGGCAGGCGCTGGGTCTGAACCCCTTTGCGCCGGTGGTGCCCTGCCATCGGGTGCTGGCGGCAGGCGACCGGCCAGGCGGCTTTTCGGCATCTGGCGGTGCGCTGACCAAGCTGCGCATGCTGCAGATGGAAGGCGCGTGCCCGGGTGGAACACCATCGCTGTTTGATTGGTAACTGATCGTTTCGGTTCTTGGCGGATTGGCTGTGGCCTGGAAAAGGCCGCTCGGGTGGTCTGTTCGACAGCGTACAGACTCGTGGCCCCAGCCCCTCGTACAAGAGGATCGGAGCGCTGCCGCAACGCGGTGGCGCCATTCACTCGTGTACCAGGAGCCGCCTCTATGTACCAGCCATCCACCCTTGCCTCTGCGTGGGACACGTCGTGCGTCGGGCAGCCGGCAGACGTGTCGCTGCTGGAGCTTTCCCACCTGGGTGAACACCAGGCGCACTGCGGCGCTTTGCGCGGGCCGCTGGACCAGTTGCTCGCTGGTGCCGCATGGCTGCAGACCCTGGTGGCCGAACATGTGGTGCCTGCCACTGCACATACCGGGCTGCCCGTGGACTGTGGTTTGGCACCCGCTGCAGGTAGGCCATGCAGCGTGATGGCATCGTGTTGCCGGTGTTACATTGAGTTGTATTGCTCGTGGCAATGCTGCGAGCCCACTGGCAAGGAGCCCTTCTCATGTCCCCGGAACGCCAACGGCTGATTCGTCTGCTGTTCGATGAATACATCGAGATGTATGCCGCGCGGGATGCAAGGCTGGTAACGCGTTTCAGCGACAGCTTCAGCGGGTTTGCGGGCAGCAGCGATCAGCTCGTCAAAAGCCGCAGCGAGTGGGTTGACGTGACGCTGCAGGACTTCGGTCAGGTCCCGGGTCGAATCGGTATCGACGTGGTGGACCTCTGGCCTCAGGAGTTGAGCGAAGACGTAGTGGCGGTCACCGCGTTTTTTCACATTCACCTGCCCATTCCCGATGCGCTGTTCGCGCGCGAGACGGCGCGGCTCGTGCTGGTGTTCCGCCTTGAAGGCGACGACTGGAAGATTGCACACAGCAGCATTTCCATCCCCTACGGCCTGGCGCGTGACGGCGAGGTGTACCCGGTGGGCCGGCTGCAGCAGCGCAACCGGGAGCTGGAAGCGCTGGTGCAGGAGCGCACCGAGGCCCTGGCCTTGGCCAATCAACGGCTGCAGCTGATCAGCAACACCGATGGACTGACCGGCATTGCCAACCGCCGCCATTTTGACCAGACCCTGGCGCACGAATGGGCCCGCGCCCAGCGGGCACAAACGCCCCTGTCCCTTGTCATGCTCGATGTGGATGTCTTCAAGCACTTCAACGACCACTACGGGCATCTGGCCGGCGACAAATGCCTGCAGGCGCTGGCCCTGACCCTGGTCCAGACGGGCGGACGACGCGACGGCGACCTCGTGGCGCGCTTTGGGGGCGAAGAGTTTGTGGTGCTGTTGCCCGCGTCGGACACACCGGCTGCCATGGACGTGGCCCAGCGCATACAGCAGGCCATCCACGCGCTGGCGCTGCCACATGAGGGAGCCCCGCACGGCATCGTGACCATGAGTTTGGGTGTGGCCACGCTGGTGCCTCAGCGAGACCAGGCAGAGCAGGAACTGGTGCGCCGCGCCGATCGCGCCATGTACCGGGCCAAGCAGGGCGGCCGTAACCGCATTGAGCGGGCACCGGACTGAGCTGCGGGCACCCGCATGGTGTGTTGCGGTCACCCCCGCAAAGTGTGGTGACTGCGGGTTCCAGACCTGTCCGACTGAACAACCTGTTCACACATGGCACCTGGATGCCAGGAATGGGTGCGCATGTTCCTGGCGGACGCTTGCCGCAGCGCGCCACCGGCGTGCCTGGGTTCAGGCCCTTGCGCACGGTCCCGGGCGGCTGTACCGCGCTGGCACATTCAGTCCGATGCTTTCCCCGGAACCGCGGCCAGGGCTTCTGCCACGCCCCGCACCGTCAGCGGCGCGCAGCCTTCGGCGTGGTTGCTGATGGCCACATAGGCGTTCTGTCCCCCGCGCGTGACCGCGGCGATCACCCTGGCAAGTTCGGCACGGGTGGATAGGTCGGGATGGTGGAGGCGGTCATAGGGGGCGTAAATGCGCTGCGCGTCTTCGTAGCCATGCGGGCCGTGCACCGGGTTGAGGTTCCAGCGGCACACCAGGGGCCCTGGCCACAGCGCACGCAGCACCGGCAGTTGCTCGGCCAGGGACGGCATCTTGGCGTGCAGGCCCAGGCAGTAGGTTGCGCCGGTGTCGCGCAGCACCGCGGCAAAGTCGGGTGTGAGCCACTCAGGGTCGCGCACTTCCACGGCCAGCACGCCCCCCGGTGTGCTCTCTGACACCCGTGGCTGGGCGGCCAGCATGGTGTGCAGGCGCGCCAGTACCTCATGCATGCGATCGAGCTGCGCCAGCGGCAGGGGGCTGAGCTGGAACACCAGCGCGCCGATCTTGTGCCCGAGCCCCTGCAGCGCGGGCTCCACAAATTCCGTGCGTGCCAGCTGCGGGTCGAGGAACGCGGTGTTGGGCTGTCGCCCCCGGCCGTCCTCGCTGCGCACCAGCGCATCGGTGACCAGGCTGGGCGCCTTCACCACAAAGCGGAAGTTGTCGGGCACCTGCGATGCGTAGCGCTCGTATTCGCTCACCGTGAGCGGGCGGTAAAAGCCCCGGTCGATGCTGACGGTGCGAAACAGCGGGTGCTGCGCATACACGGCCAGGCCCTGGCGCGACAGTTGTGATTCGGACGGGCTGCCTTCCCACACCAGACCCTGCCAGCCCGGGTAGGTCCAGGACGAAGTACCCAGGTGGGCGAGCGGTGGCAGGGCCGTGCCCAGGGCCAGCAGCGCGTCGTCGAACACTGCCGGGGCCACGGCTGCAGCCGTGCGCTTGCGCGGAGCCGGCGCATCCTGCGGGCCTTTGAGCGCGTTGCGAGGCTGTTGCGCGGCTTTGGCAGGAGCGGGCGGTGGTGTCGGGATATCTCCGCCAAACAGGTCGTCTTGCATGTGGTCAGGTCAGCGGGAGCCAGCCGCAGGCGTTGTTCCGAGGGGCCGTGCAGGGCTTCCGTATCCGCCGGGGCGAGGGAAACAGGTCATCGGCTTTCGCCCGTCTCAGGGGCTGCAAACAGCCCGCCTTCGTCCAGCAGTTCGTAGGCAATGTCCGGGCATCGGTCCATGCTCTTGCGGATGGCTGCAGGGATGGACTGCCGCGTCTTGCGGCACAGGCCGGGTTGCTCCAGCACCAGCATGGTGATGCCGCGCACCGTGCGCACCTCGCGCGGGCCCGGCGCAATGGCGATGCGGATGCCCAGCTGCTGCTCCATGCGCTGCTGCATGTGGCGCAGGTCGGCCAGGCTGGTGAGGTTCTCCAGCCGCTGCACCAGCACTTTCTCTTGCGCACTGGTGAGCTGCAGGATGCGCAGGTCTGCGCCCGGCGTCTGCAGCAGCTCGTCGCGCTGGCAGACGCAGGCGCCTGGCGGGCATTCGGTGCGGATGATGAAGGGGGCGGTGTTCATGGCGACGGGGCGCGCGGCTGGCGCTGCGCTGCCATTCTAGAAGTGGCGCTGCGGGAGGGGGCGCAGCGTTTTCAGCAGGGCGCCACCACCCGCGCAGGGCAGGGCGATGGCCCCCTGCCAAGGCGGCTGCCCGGCCCCCAGGAGCCCGCGGGCGCTGTGGCAAACTCCCGCGCTTCGTGTCTTGTTTGAGTCTCAGAGAGTTCGCCACACATGCAGCAGATCATCCGGCAGCTGGCCGCAGAAATCAGGGTCAATGAACAACAGGTGCGTGCAGCGGTGGAGCTGCTCGATGGCGGTGCCACCGTGCCGTTCATCGCGCGTTATCGCAAGGAAGTCACAGGCGGGCTCGACGATATCCAGCTGCGCGAGCTGGAGGCACGCCTGTCGTACCTGCGCGAGCTGGATGACCGCCGTGCGACCGTGCTCAAGAGCATTGACGAACAAGGTAAGCTGACCGACGCGTTGCGCGCAGCCATTGCCGCCGCGCCGACTAAACAAGAGCTGGAAGACATCTACCTGCCCTTCAAGCAAAAGCGCCGTACCAAGGGCCAGATCGCGCGGGAGTTTGGCATCGAGCCCTTGGCCGACAAGCTGTTTGCCGACCCCACCCTCGACCCTGCTGCAGAGGCCGCAGCCTTTACCAAGCCGCCCGAGGTGCTGGACGACGGCAAGCCGGGAGCCGATTTTTCCACCGTGCCCGCCGTGCTCGACGGCGTGCGCGACATCCTCAGCGAGCGCTGGGCCGAAGACCCCGCCCTGTTGCAGAGCCTGCGCGAGTGGCTGTGGGCTGAAGGCCTGCTGCGCAGCAAGAAGGTGGAAGGCAAGAACGAGAATGACCCCGAGGTCTCCAAGTTTCGCGACTACTTCGAGTATGACGAGCCCATCGGCCGCGTGCCTTCGCACCGCGCGCTGGCCGTGTTCCGCGGCCGGGGGCTGGAGATACTGGAAGCCAAGCTGGTATTGCCCGTGGAGCCAGAACCTGGCAAGCCCAGCCTGGCCGAAGGCAAGATTGCCCTGCACCTGGGCTGGAGCCACGCAGGCCGCAAGGCCGACGACCTGATCCGCAAGTGCGTGGCCTGGACCTGGCGCGTGAAGCTCAGCCTCTCGACCGAGCGCGACCTGTTTGCCCGCCTGCGCGACGACGCCGAGAAGGTGGCGATCAAGGTATTTGCCGACAACCTGCGCGACCTGCTGCTGGCCGCGCCCGCCGGCCCGCGCGTGGTGATGGGGCTGGACCCCGGCATCCGCACCGGCGTGAAGGTGGCCGTGGTGGATGCCACCGGCAAACTGGTGGAGACAGCCACGGTGTACCCCCACGAGCCCAAGCGCGACTGGGATGGCTCGCTGTTCACGCTGGCCAAGCTGGTGGAAAAACACGGCGTGAACCTGATCGCCATTGGCAACGGCACAGCCAGCCGCGAGACCGACAAGCTGGCCGCTGACCTGATCAAGATGGCTGCCAAGGCCGAGCGCGCCATCGAGAAGGTGGTGGTGAGCGAAGCCGGTGCGTCCGTCTATTCCGCTAGCGAATACGCCTCGCAAGAGATGCCCGATGTGGACGTGAGCCTGCGTGGCGCGGCCTCCATCGCCCGCCGTTTGCAGGACCCGCTGGCCGAGCTGGTGAAGATCGACCCCAAGAGCATCGGCGTAGGCCAGTACCAGCACGACGTGAACCAGAGCGAGCTGGCGCGCACGCTGGGCACGGTGGTGGAAGACTGCGTGAACTCGGTGGGTGTGGACCTGAACACGGCCAGCGTGCCGCTGCTCAGCCGCGTGTCGGGCCTGTCGGGCAGTGTGGCCAAGGCGGTGGTGCGCTGGCGCGAGGCCAATGGCGCGTTCAAGAGCCGCAAGCAGCTCATGGACGTGGCGGGCCTGGGCGCCAAGACGTTCGAGCAGAGCGCGGGCTTTCTGCGCATCCGCGGGGGCGACAACCCCCTCGATATGACCGGCGTGCACCCCGAAACCTATCCCGTGGTCGAGCAGATCATGGAAAAGACCGGTAAGCCCGTGGCCGAGCTGATGGGTCGCGCCGACATGCTCAAGACCCTCAAGCCCGAGCTGTTTGCCAACGAGAAGTTTGGTGTGATCACCGTCAAGGACATCCTGGCCGAGCTGGAAAAGCCCGGCCGCGACCCGCGCCCGGACTTCCAGGTGGCGCGCTTC
>ENA-UOXK01000029-UOXK01000029.1-mixed-culture-metagenome-genome-assembly--contig:-NODE-29-length-109101-cov-37.834373_pt1 | contig 109101 bp, 91 predicted proteins | sample MGYA00238160_ERZ761638 | MGnify/ENA primary metagenome ERZ761638 (study PRJEB28912, sample SAMN08777098) | mixed culture metagenome | isolation source: Freshwater growth medium | place: USA...
GTCAGGGGCAGCAGTGGGGAAGTCAGGGGCAGCAGTGGGGAAGTCAGGGGCAGCAGTGGGGAAGTCAGGGGCAGCATCGCACCGAGCATGCTCAGCCTCGGGTCGGCTCGATGCCGCGCGCGGTCTCAATGCTGCACCCGCACGATAAGCCTCCTGAGAAGACGCCCTCGCTCCCCAAACCCGCTAGCATCGGCACTGCCTCGGGATCCGTCAATGGAACTGCATCGGGATCCCCGATAGAGGTGCATGCCACGCCGCCACAGCATCACGTGTTCGGCGCGCCCAGCGACGTCGCCGCTGCTGTGGCTGGTGGCGGCACCGGCGTCGGGGCTGGCGGCGGCAGCACTGGCGGCGGCGGCGGTGGCAGTGGCGGTGCGATGCCGCCTAGGGTCTCAGACTCGGTCCATGGGCAGGAGATGCTCGCGCGCGCGCCCAACGGCTACGCACGCGGCGCCATTAGCGTCGAGCCGCCTAAGCGTCAGCGCAACGTGACCGTGACCTCGATCATCACCCCATCGGCGCGCGCGCCATCGCGCACCACTTCGACGTGAGGCAGCTTACCGACGGGACGACCTGCCACGCACCTTGCATCACTCTGCTCTCGTGCGTTAGCTCCTCGTGCGCCGCAACCAAGGATGAAGACATATGGCATCTGATGAGGAGTCGGCCCGTCCATATGGCCCTGCCTTGCATGCAAGTGCTCATCACGGCGCCCCGTGGCCGGCCCTTCCATATGGCCCTGGCTTGAGGAATCAACCTCTCACACTCGACGATCTCCGCGACGCGGCATCTCTGCTTCGTGTACTTTATGCGGTCTGCGTTCTCTGATTCTGGGCAGGCATCCAAAAGTAGGTACGACGGGACGGACACTGGTCGAATGCGGGCGCGCAACCCTTGAAACCAGGCACGACCGCCGCACGACGGTGTTCACAGTGCAGTGTCCGGACCAGGACTACACGTGCGTGGTACCTATACGGGAAAACGCACGACACCGGTGTGATAGAGAGGGTTAACGATGTTCGAGTAAAATCCGACTACACGATGTTTCCTGATTCCTCACTCATGGTCATGCCTCCAGACCTCATCGCCGCCCGCCCGCGGCGCGTGTAGCGTCTACAGTGTAGGGCCGTACATGAGGGTGTAGCGTATACCCGTGACGGCGGCGTGTTATCTGTAAATATGACGGCGAGTGCGGGTCTTGTCCATACGCGGCGCGCGCGCGCCATGCGTAGCCGAACCGGACCCGACCCGGACGTCGGGGAAGTGGACGGAAGTCGGAACGCCGCGTGGCGCGAGGCGTCACGGCGTTCACAAGGCGCTGTGCCGCTGTCTCTTCAACTCCGGGACTGTCCGCGCGGTACGTGGGTATCCGGTGGACAAACATTAACATAACACGTTAAACCGTTACCGGGTCGGAACCAACTAATATAATTAGACGATTTGACCTAAACGCTAAGCGTAACATCTAACAAGGGGCTACAATTTACTCGCGTCGCTGAAACATTGGCAGATGCCGAAGAAGTGACATGTCGCGCAAGACTCACCGGTGTGTAAAGCCACCATCGCCCTAGCGCCCGGGCCTCGCGCTGTTCGGCCTGCGCGGAGTGCCCGACACGGTCGCTCTGGTGCTGGCGCGCGCCGTGAGTGGCGTGGCTGCCGCAGCTCCCCCTGGGGGAACGGGGGCGGCGGTGCTTGGTCTCCGGGGGCTCTTGGAGATCGCATCTCCCGTCTTGACGCGACGCCTCTCCTCGATGAAGCCGGCAACTTCGATCTCGAGCGCCTCCTCGAGCTCCGTGGCGGCGGTGGCGGCCGCCGCTGCAGCGGCGCGCGTCGAACCGGGCGTGACGACGGGCGTCGGCTCCACGACCGGCGGACCCACACGCACATTGAGCAGCGCCGCCTGCCGCTCAGTCATAAGTAGATCAGCTGCCTCTCGCTCCGCGTACACTGCCGCGAGGCCCGTCGGAGCGCCCGAGACGCGCAGCGTCGTACCGGGCGCGCCCAAGCTCCGCTGCGTACCGTCGGGCAGCGTCGTGCCGGGCACTTGGAAGTGGACGGAACCCCTCGCAGAGCCCTTGTGCGCGCTCGATACAGCGCTCGAGCCAGGCCGAGGAGCGCTTGCCTGCGTCTTGGGCTGCATGGGCGGCGCCGGGGCAATCATGGAGGCTCGCGCCGCGTTCGCGCCGCCGAGAGAGCGGCTGGGCGCCGCCGTCTTGAGCGCGCCGCCGCTGCCCGTGCTGCCGGTGCCTGGCCCCTCGACGCCTTCGTCGCCCTCGACGGAGAGGGTGTGCAGCTTCTCGAGGCGCGATTCGCTCGCCTTGAGCAGCCCCATCACGTACGCCTCGAGGGCCGCACTGTCATCGACGCTGGCCGCGCCTGCGCCTGTGCCTGCGCCTGTGCCTGCGCCTGCGCCTGCGCCCGGTACGGCGCCCACGCCCGGATCTGTCGCGCTATGATCGCCCATGATGGCCGCGTTCTCCGCGGCAAAAGGAGCGGGCGGCTGCATGGCTCGTCTGCTCATGTGGTCGTCTGGGGCGGGCCCAAGTGCGGGTACGCACGACGCGACGCGGCGCAGTACCGCGGCGAGTCCGGTGGCAATCTGCAGCTGCAGCTGGTGCGCCTCCACCGCCCGCTCCTCGTGCAGCCGCAGCCGAAACGCCGCACGCGTCAAGTTAGGCTCGAGTTCTTTGAGACTAGCCTCCGTCTGCGCGGTGGTGGTGCCGCTGTAGCGCAGCTCCGCCAAGCGGCCGGTAAGCAGTTGCAGATGGGCTACGCCGTTCGTGCGCTTCGCCTGCAGCCGCTCTTGCTCGGCGAGCAACCCGCGCCGCGCCTCATCACGAGAGACGAACTTTTCGATGATCGATTGCATGCCGGCGTCGACGTCGGCCGTTTCGGCGCCAGCGGCCCGTGCCATCTCCGCAAAGCTCGCCTCGAGCGCCTGAGCGCGCGCGCCGCTGCCCTCGAGCTGGCTCATGTAGATCACATTCGCCTTCTTTTGAACATCATCCGCGCGCAGCAGATTCTGCTGCACCGAGGAGCCGCCGTGGCCGCCCACGCTCACGAGCACACCATGGGCCGCATGGGCCGCGGCCCCCTTGCCACTGTGGCTCCCGCTCGCGGCGGAGCTCGGCCGGCGCGGCTTGTCCTCGAGCATCGCCTCGCGCATCGCCTTCTGCTTCCGAGCACGCGCCTGCTGCACGGCCTCCCACCTGGCCGCCTTCTCCCTGAGGAGCTCGATCTCCTCCCGGCGAGATTGTAGCTTTCTCGCGTACGTGGCGCGGTTGGTCGCGAGGACGGTGGCGGTCTCTCGCTTACCCGTCTGCGCGAGCGTCACCGCGCCGCGCGCGTACAACTCGAGCTGGTGCAGCTCCTTGGTCTCCTTATCCATCTGAAGACCATGGTCACGCAGCGTATCGATGTGAGCCAGAAGCGCCGCGTGCGCGTCGCGCAGCCGGAAGAGCATCATCTCGAGCGTCTCGGTATACACGTCGACTTCCTCGAGCCGCGGCTCGAGCTCGATCACCTGGCGCTCTACCGCCACTCGCGCCGTCTCGAGCACCACCTGCGGATGGTTGCCGCCGAGCTGCACCGAGAGCTCGAGCAGTGCGCGTGAGCTCGCCTCGATGGACGCGAGCCTCGCGTCGAGCTTGTCGAGGGCCGAGCTGCCCGCGTCCGATTTGAGCGTCGGACTACGCGCCCGGCCATCCTTCTTCTCGGCGGCCAAGGGCACGAGCGAGATCGCGTAGTTCTCCTGCGCGAGCCGCTCGAGCTGCTGCTGCATCTCCTCTGCCTGGCTCGCCAGCTCGCTGAACTGCAGGCGCAGAGTGTTGACCCGCTTCTCCGCGAGGTCGGCCTCGATGCTCTGGAGCGCCTGGCGCTGCACGACCCGCATCCCCATGCCCGCCTCATCGGCGGCCAGCGCCGACGCGACCAGCGGGTACCGATCGCTTAGGAGCGCTCGCCGCTTGAAAGTGGCGTCCTTCATCTTCTCGTGCTGCTCCCTGGCGGCGGCCGCGATGCCAGGTGACTTGGCCGGCTCCTGCGCGGTACAAGGTGACTTGGCCGGGTCCAGCACGAGGCCAAGCGCCGCGCGCTGCTCGGGGCTGAAGGGTTGCGGCCTATAAACGTCCATTGCTGGGAGCCTCTCTCTCGTGAACTGCTGGGAGCCTCTCTCGTGAACTGTTCTGCATCAAGAGAGAGAGAGGCGTACCTTTCATCGCGCACACTCTCCGGACCCCAAGCACGGGGCCTCGAATTCATTTCACAGGACGGAGGCGTGACCCTTTTGGGGGCACGCCTCATCATGGAGAATTCCAACCTATGCAAGGTTGGGTTGGGCTTGATCTGGTGCGGCCGCCAATGGCCGCCAAACAACCAGGGCTGGCAGCGCCCGAGCGATGAGCAAATCGACCTCATGCTGAGCACCGGCTTCGACCTGCTGGGTGACGGAGCGAAGCTCATGCTGGATACGGCCAGCGGCTACGGCGAGTCAGAGCAGCGCGTAGGGTCCTGGCTCACCAACAATGCCACATTGGCGAGCCGCTGCGTCATCGCGACAAAGTTCGGGGAGACCTTCAACTGCTCCACGGGCGAAACGACGACCTGCCACACCGCGGCTGGGGCAATGACGGTGCTGGAGGCCAGCCTCCTCACGCTGAGCCGACCGATCGACCTGTTCTACTCACACATCACCTCGCAGCTCACGGAAGCCCAGGCTGAGGCTGTGCTCGCTGACGACGGGCTACGGCATGCTCTCGTCTCTGCCAAGGCCGAGGGCAAGGTTGGAATGCTGGGCACCTCCTGCAGCTATCCCAACGTGGTGCGCACGGCCTTGCGCAAGGGCTGGCTAGACGAGCTTGCGGTGGTGCAGCTGCCTGCCAGAACTTGCGTGGCAGAGCCCGAGCTAATCGCCGAGCTACGTGCGGCAGGCAAGTTGGTGATTGCCAATTCTCCCGTTCGGCGGGTGTTGGCAGCCCCCGATGAGGCGGTTACGAACGAGCGGCGGTTACGAACGAGCTGATGGCAGCGTGCCCGGAGGTCGCGTGCGTGCTTGTGGGGACAGGGAAGCAAGAGCGGTTGAGGCATATAGCTGGATGCATCCTGTCTTCCAGTTCCGCGTGACCCCACGGTGACGGGTCTTCTTACTTCAACTTGGAACTTCTAGTTCTACGGAGTTTTAATCGTTATAAACGGCGCGCGAGAGAGGACAATATTCGTCTGACATTTATACGTTCTGTGCTGAATGCTGCGGCGGCAGACCTGCGGGACGCCCCCGACTACTATCTCAACTGAACTCCAGACTCTTTCCTATAGATCGGATCGCAACGCTTTTCACAGCCGTGCCGTGCTACGAGATGAATTGTGACGTGTTTTACATTCGTGTGATCCTCATTGGCCAAATGAGATACTGTACGAGCCAGTGTTCGGGTCCTTGACGGCCTTGAAATTGTCGAGGCTCAAGCCGAACTTGCCGAGCACCGAGTTGCCTAGATCCTTAAGCTTACCCAGCATCTCCTCTTTTTGCTTCTCGAGCTTTTCCGCTGACGCCTTCTCGAGGCGCGAGACGGCGGCGACGAGGCCCTTGTCGGATGGGTCGAGTGCGGCAGCGGTCTTGGCGTCCTCGAGCGCCTCGGTCGGCTGGTCGAGCGCCTCGCGAGCCAGCGCGCGGCGCACGAGAGCCTTTGTGTACTGCGGCTGCAGCTCGAGTGCCGCCGTGCAGTCATCGACCACACCCTCATGCTCGTCGATCTTGGCGAAAGCCGCGGCACGATTGGCGAAGAATACGGCACGTTCGGGTTCGTCCGGCGGCATCACCTCGATCGCGTGTGTGTAGCAGTCGATCGCTGCGTCCCACTCCTGTGCCTTGAAATGCACATTGCCGCGCTCCTTGTGTGCGCGGGCCTCGGCGAGTATTTCTTCGGGCACGGGCACGGGCACGGGCAGTGGCGGCGGAGGCGGTGGCGCTGGTGCCTCTTTGCTTTTGTCGTGGTGATGCGCCACGTCGTCCGTGCTGATGCTCGCCATTTCGCTCTGCGAAGAGGTCCTGAAGAAGTGTGAACAAGAAGTGTGACAGAAGAAAAAAATCCTATCAAACGACCTGGGGACCTACGGAGACGCTGCCCGCGCTACGGTAGACACTGGACGGAACACCGCGCTGCCAACCTGGTAAGGCGGAGCAGACATCGCACCAGTCCTCGCGCCCATCGTGACCCCGCGCCCGCCGAGGTCGGAGGCTTCGGTCGCTGCAGGCCCTCCAGCGACGCTGACGCTCGAGGCAGTGGAGCCCGCGGGCGCCACGTCTTCAAATGTGGCCGGCGCGACGGCCGGTCGCTGCAGTGGCTCCTCCTCGTCCTCCTCGAGTACCTCTGTTTGAGGCTTCCATGCTAGAGGCCTCGGGGCTGGTTGAGCTGGAGGTGCTAGCGCGGGCGCCGTCGATAATGCGGATGCCCTGAACAGGCCAGGGCGCATGCCATCCTGGCGAACTTCTGGCATGCGAATGTGCAGTTTGACCAAGTCGCCCTTCGGTGCACGTACCTCTGGAGCCCTGTCGCGCTGCTTCTCCTCTCCGAGTCGGATCATTGCGCTCCCCTCCGCAACGTCTTGGTGGCGTATGGCGTCCATGCTACGAGCGTCGGCCTCGGTGACCTTTTTGTGCGCTTCCATCCCCCATTTTCCGTCATGTATGCGGCTCTCTGATAGAAATGTCCGCACGCCCGTCTTGCCACGAGTGTGTCCCGCGACCCGCGCCTGCAGTGACACCTGCTGCGACGCTGCGTCAGCGACCGACTGCGCCTTGAGAGCGAGCGTGATGCGTCTACAAAACACCCTCATGTACGCCGAAGCTCTTAACATACCCTGGAGGTTGAGCGAGGGCAGCTGGGCGACTGCATCTTCCACCACGTGAACGTGCGCACGTGCCTCGGCAAATGATCCTGCGAGCGCGGCGTCTTTTGAGCGCTGCAACACCTCGTTGAGATGCTTCTTCACCATTTGTTCCACCTCCTGCAACCGGCTCCTCGCGTGGCGCGCAGCAGCTGAGCTGCCCACGGACTCGAGGTGCCGCAGCTGTTGCAGCTGGCGTTCCGGCGCGTCGTACTGCTTTTCCTTGATATTCTTCAACCATTCGTCGGCCATGTCGATTCGAGCAAGCTTCGTCTTCTCGGGACGAGACAATGGACGGAACGTCGCTGCTCGCCGCCAGAAAACTTCCCCGACATGGGTCTCGTGAAGGGCAGTACAGTGGCGGCGGCCGGATTTGGCAGGCGACGGCGATCGCGGGCGGGTGAGAAGGAGTCCATCCGCGGGCGGCAGCTGGAAGACAGTCGGCCGCGCTGACTGAAGGTGGGGAGGTGAAGGAGGCGAGCGATGTGCCACGACTTTGCCAGCCTCGAGTGAGTCGAGCATGCTCACACCCCACGTGCTCGTGAACGCACCAAGCTGGAAGCCTGCAAACTCGATATCTTCGTACTCTCGCCAAACGAACCCTGCTTCGGCCGAGCCTCGGGCGACTTGATCGAAAAGCTGGTACAAGAAGGTAGCGAAGACCTGTGCGTCGCTGCCCACAGACCAAGCTTCGACGAGGGCAAACAAGCCCGCCTCGAACTGGCGACGAGAAATGCCCGCAGCTGCTCCGTGAGGTTGCTGAGAAGTGCCAACATTCCGATGCCACTCCTCCTCTGCGACCCTCCGCGCGTCGGACTCGTTCCAGAGCTCGTACAGAGCTTTGAAGAGCTTCATCGAGACGATGACGTACTGTTCCCTATCCATGAGAGCATCATCCGACGCCCCAGAAGTTGCAGCCGTCCACAAGAGTGAGAACACTGCCTTGACGCGCGGGTCGTCGCGTGGAGGATGAAATTCACGTGTTCGAATTCGTGCGCTCCCCTGCGCGTAGGGCCGCAGCCATATGCGCTGCGGGCACTGGTACTGATTCACATGCAGTCTCTTGTGGTTGTGGAGCCTTGGCGGTGGTCTGTGGCTTGGCGGCGGCACTGAGCCGCTCGATGAGCCGCGACGCAGACTCTCCGCCTCCGCAGCGGTCGCCTGGATCAATGCCGCAGCCGCCTCGAGCGCCTCCCTCACCGCCTGGTCATATCGGTCGTGCTCGTCGTCCATTCTCGGCGCTTCGGCCGAGGCCATGCTGTTGCGTATTGCCTCGCGACGCGCTCGCTCGTGCTCGCGATATTTTGAACATCTGACTAGATACGGACTATAATATCTACCGGTACGGTAAAAAGACTCCGGGGGAGCCTATATACTAAGTATCGGTTCGCGATTCCTAATTGATCCACTCATCACAGAGATGACACTGGTACCTGGTGTACAATTATTAGGATCGGTAACACGGCGCACGGCAACTTACCTTCGGCTTCGCGTGTACGCGTGATGACACAATTCGCGTTCTGGAGAAAACGCCGCTGGCACCCGAATCGGACAGAAGTGAACCCTCTATAGTCCCTAACGACTGAGACACTCATCATTGTCAACAACCCCGCCCCGCGCACACACAATCATCCACATTGACCCGGGACCCGGGCGGGTTGCTGGCGCGCATATCTCTGCACGTCGCTCACGCCGTCTTCTTCAGGCGGTCGGGGTGGTCTCCTTCTCCGCTGCCGGGTGTGAGCGCTCTCGTCAACTGAGTGGTGTCGCGCAGTGCGGCGAAGAGGCATCCGACACCGCCACCCGCGGCCGCCGGCGCGTTGCGCTTCGTCAGGCAATGCGTGACCAGGCCTACGGCGACCTCTTGGTAGGCCTCGAGCGCGGCCGATGAGGCGATCCGCCGGCTCGGGTCGCGAGCCCCGGCGAAGCCGAGTGCGGTGCGGCACACTTCCATGAGGCAGAAGCCCACAGCGTCCGTCTCGATGCGCTCGAGCTCTCTGGTGTTCACAGCCTCGCGGGTGCGTAGCACCTGCACGTACGCGCCCCAGAGCGTCTCAATCGCCTCGTTCAGCGCGACCAGAGTCCCCTCCGGCCGCGACGCAGCGGGGGCGACCTGGCAACGGAAGAGGTGAGCAAGCACGAAGCCACTGAAGAGAGATCCCACATCCAAGCCGGGCGGTGCGTACGCGCAGAACTCGGGATCGATCACCTTGACGCGCCCGCTCCCGTCCTCGCTGATCATCACACTCCCCGGATGGAGGTCCCCATGGCACAGGACGAGCCGGTCGTGTGGGTCGAAGGTGTACCCGAGGTACTTGGCACGCAGCAATGAGACTTCCCGCATCACTGCAGGGTCCTCTGCAAGGGTTCGCCCGCGCGTGCTGTGGGTGAAGCAAATGCTGAAGACGTGCTCAAGCTGGATCGCGCGCAGCGCCGGGTTCCAATAGGCCACGGCGCTATCGGCCACGGCAGTCGGTGAGCTTTGCACCAGAGAGGCCAGATGCACGTGCCCCAAGTATGTGCCAAGATGGACCGCAGCGGCACGCGGCACGGAGCCCTCCTCGAAGATGACGTCAAACAGGACTCGAAAGCCACTCAAGTACTCCATGACCACCACCGTGGACTCGGCGTCAAAGTGCACGATCCTCGGAAGGTACTCTGCTGCGCGGTCGCCACCTAACGCCCTGGCAGCGTCTGAATAGTACCGTATCTCGCGGGCCATGCGTTCACGCTCGAGCTTCATTTGTGGCTGCCACTTGAGGAACCCGTGAGCCTGTTTGACAAAGATTTGGTGGCCGAATCTGCCAGTGACGCAAAAGGAGAAGTTGACGTTGCCATCTGTGATCTCACGAGCATCGAGGTGGCTCAGGAAAAGCCGGCCGAAGAGCGCCGCGATGAAAGTTGGTAGTTTGCGCTCGTCCGGCAGCAGCCATTTGAGCAGCCATGCTGCAATGTCTCTGGGAGTGAATTCGCGCGGCTGCTCGCAGCGCAGCGCCCAGCGCGCGAGCCAGATCTTTACAGAGCCAGGGGTCGACATTTGTCGCAAGAACACGAGATGGGAGGCACGAAGCACGCGTCGAGGAATTTCCGACTCTCGCGTCCGCCGGTCGCGGGTGCTCGCCGCAGCGCGTGCTTCGGCGCAGACGATTCGTCGCGGTCCCCCCGCGCTCATCACACCGTCTCAAAGGGCGGCTCCGCACCCCTCGGTCAACACAATTGCTGAATACTCGTTCTCTCGGGTTACTCATTTCGATAGTGAGGTCGGTCACGGTCTCTCCCAGCACACACGAGACAGGGTGGAGCCCTGGTGCTTGCTGCAGCGCACTCGAGCCCCGCGATGCGGCATGCACCAGTGGACGTCGTGCACTGACTACTAGCGAACAGCATGTTTGCAAAGCACTCTTGGCGCAATTCTTGGCCCAAGCTACGAAAGTTTTTCGGTGCCGCGTCCGAATTGCGAATACAATCATCTCTGAAAACGAGACCCGGTGCGGCGTGACCAAAAAGCCGGGCTGCCGGGGCCGCGAAGGCCGAGAAGGGCTGCCGAAGCGAACTAAAGTACTATACAATGCACAATTGATACCGTAGTATGCGAGCTATAATGAACCTACACGCCGGCACATGCACTTATGATGCATCCGTATGTTGATGAACACATATTCAACCGAGTAAGAGTAGTATTCCTTCAACTGGCGTTCTGATGACGGTCGTTAAAGCGTGATCCGACAACCGAGCAACACATGCCTGCCATGCATTTTCATGCCCCAAGTGCTTGCAGAGCAGAACTGGAGCTTCGATTCTTACTCATCGCGTCTCGTATCAGAGCAAACATGTCGCTATGTCTACCACCAGGCAGCGCGACTGTAGAGGTGATGATCATGAATTCGTCAAACTCGATGGTCCCGTTGCCGTCTGCATCGAGCGCAAACAAAATGGCATCCAGATCCGCCTTGCTCGGCTCCTGCCCAGCTGAGACGAGCACGTTCCTGATATCGTCACGAGTAATGTGACTGTCGCCATCTGTATCGAAAAGATCAAATCCAGCGCTCACATCCTGAATGAAGTTGAAGAAAGTTCCCATGTCGTCTGCGGCAGCGCTATGAGCCACGGCGTCGTCCCAGTCAGGGACCACGGATAACCTTGTGGCTCTTGCCAATAATGGTCTACGACTGGCTGCAGGTAATGAGCGAGGCGCCACAAAATAGCACACAGCGCCAGGCCAAAGCAAGGTCATCAGCGACAAAAAACTCATCCGCTCGCGAAGCATCCCTCACACGCGAACCTGAGCCCTGCGAGACGCCGACAAAATTCGTCAAACTGCGCTGTTCATTTGGGGGTCTCAGCCAAAAACCAAAAACCTTCTCCAATGGAACTCAAGTTTACAAGTTCACAGCAGCGTGCTTGCTTGCTTCAAGTTTACAGCACCTCATAGTTCGTTGCGCGCGCAGCTGCAACGTCGGCGCGTTGCAGGTAGAGGAGGAGCAGTAGCTGCACTGCGCTCGCCGCAAAGGTGACGAGCAGCGGCACCTGGTACCCTCCGAAGGCGTCGTGCAGGTAGCCGATGAGTGCGCTGGTACACGCGGTGCTCAGCAGAATGGCCGAGTACGCGGCTGACTGGAGCCGTGGCAGGTCGCGTCGGCCAAAGAGCCTCGCGGGCAGGCAGGTGAGGGTGCCAAAGACGAGCCCAAACGGCAGCCCGACACAGACCGCGTATGCGACGAGCCGCGGGATCGAGGTGGCGAAGACGAGCCCGCCATGCACGTCCCCACCGAGCAGCCTTCCCATGTGCACATCGAGCAAGAGGAGGTGCGAGCCGCACAAGGCGGTTGGCGCGACCACGAAGAGGAACGCGCGCGCGTACGGCAGCGCGGCTGTGGGGAGCGCTAGCAGCACGCCGCTGCCGAGCTTGCCGGCCACGGCGCACAGGAACTGCACCGACACTATCGCGGTGCCGGCGGTCACCTCGAGGTGCGATCCCGTCCGTAGGGCGGTCAGGAGCTGGCCCGAGAGGAAGGAGCCATACGCGAGGTGTAGGAAGAGGCAGAGCCAGAGCGCCCAGAAGGCACCGCTGCGCATGGCCTGCTCTGCGCTCACGCCGTCCGGCTTGCCCGAGCCGGGCGGCGGCGTCTCGTGGATCGGGACGTCTCGTGCGCCGCACTCGTCATTGGAGGATCCATACGGGTGGCTACCGGCCTCTGTCTCTGGTGAAGCCATCGCGGACTTCGCCTTGCCACCGACGGCCAGGTCGCCCGGGACGACGCGAGCGGAGCCTCCGACGGCCAGTGGGCCCGGACGCAGCTTGAAGAGGAGCAGGGGCAGTAGCAGCACGTAGCTGAAGACGACGGCCCAGAGGACGCGCTGCCAGCCCGCCGATGCAAGGAGCGGCGACAGGAACAGCGGCAGGAGCGCGCCAGCGATTGAGAAGGACGATGCGACGCACGTCGCGGCGACGCTCACGAGTACGTCAAAGTGCGTCGCCGTCAAGCAGACAAAGCAAGGCTGTTCGGCGAACGAACTAACGGCCACGAGCAGAACGAGCACGGGGCCAAACAGTGTATTCGTCGTGGTCAGCGCGAGGAGGGCGAGGAGTACCGCGACGGCACCCATCGTAGCGATGGCGCACCAGTGCATGCCGATGCGATCCATGGCCGGCCCGGCGAGCCACGCGCTGATAGCCGCCTTGAGCAGATTGCCGATTCCCATCGCCAGATTGATCGACGCGATGGTTGCGCCCTCCACTGTCCGCGTCAGGTCGAGCATAATGAGGGCTATAATGTGGGTGTGTGCGCCGCTGAGCAATATGTAGGCCGAGAGGGAAAGACAGAGCACGTGCCCTGACCGAAAGATTTCGACCATGCCAGCGCTTACCATCGAGCTCCGCGGTGGCCGCATGTGCGTGCCTACGAGAGGCGCGTCCTCGGTGTCGCTCCTGGACGAAATGATGACCGTGATGACTGGGAGTAGGGAGAGTGAAGCAAAACACGAAGCGTGGCGCGTCCGACGCGAACTCGGTCAGGGTGGCAGCCAGGGGTACTGTCGTGTACAAAACTTTGTTTCGTCAACTGTTCGCATCCGCATGTCCAGATTCAACATGACGCGACAGTACTCCACTGCGTGCGCTCAAAATGAACCAGACTGCGCTCTCAGTCGTGTGTGCACGCTTGGCTACAAACGCTACATGTCGAGGCTTTGGGCCACTTTCGCCTCGTTCTGCTGCGCCTGCAGCAGGGTTGGCTCCACCTTCTTGACGTTGAGCGCCAGGGGCTCCACCTTGTTGTCCTCGTCCCACAGGTCCTTTTTCAGCTTGCCGAGCAGCTTCATCTCGGGCAGCTCCTTGGTGCATGCGACCACACGCACGCTCTGCGGTCCGCCCGCGCAGAAGCCCACGACGAGCGTCACCTCGGCGGGGACGGCCTCGATGGTGACCGAGCTAAGGATCTGGCCCGGGCTCGTGCCGAGCAGCTCAAGGGTCATCTCCTGGACCTGCATGTCCAGCATCATGTGCAGGCGCGCGCCACTCGTGAGCGGCTTGAGCATGAATGAGGTCGCCTTGCCCTTGACGAAGAATTTGCCAGTGCCGCACTCGAGCACGATCGAGTGAAGGGATTTGGCGAGTGGCTCGGACCAGTCCGAAGGCCAGAAATTCTTCCCAACGATGCCGATCATGGTCTCGGGCATCACCTCATCGAGTGCCAGCACGATGTGGTATATGTGTGGGTGCCGGCCGCCTTGCATCCACTCGCTGGTGAGCTGCGCGCCGCAGCCCGAAGCCGAGCGCGACGCGGTCGCGCCGTCGCCCGATATGTTCACTGCCGGCCCCACCTTTGCGGCCGTCCACGCGAGCGGCACTTTCGTCTGCTCAAGGCGTGTCGGCGCCTCGGGTATTATGGGCGGCGGTGCCGGCAACGGCGGCAGACCGAGAGCGCCCTCTTCGTCCGGATTCTCCGACGGCAACGGTGGGAAGGGTGCGGCCGCCTTGGGCGGCGGAGGCGGTGGAGCGATGGCGGCGGCGACTGCCGCGTTGGCCATCATCGCGCGGAACCACAGGCGCGCGCGGCGCGTATGCGAAGACTACCGCGAACCGTTGGAACTCGCCGATCTATTTGACGGAACACTGACGGAACATAAAAGCTCTTCACCGGATTTAAGGCGGGTCTTTCCGCTGCCTCAGTCCGTCAATCCGATTGTGCTCACCTTCGGGCGGGAGTCCTCGGATGGCAACCCCGGTGGTCCGCGGTCTGCGCAGCGTCGCGTTCGCGTCCGCCCTCGCCACCACCCGCGCCTTTGCAACCCTTGCTCATAGACGGCCGCTTGTGCCCATGCCACTTTTAGCCCATCCAACTGCCCTGCGCCTCTCACCTGCCTACCTCTCTGGAGCTCAGCCTGACATCTTCCGGCTGAGGCCTGCGACGCTGTATTGCGACGCCACTGTCTACAACGGCGTTGTGCATGCGGTCGAGGTGCCCGAGAGCGAAGATGGTAACATTTGCAGCCAGACGACGAGCATGCTGACACTCCTCGAAAAGACGCTCGTGGATGCTGGCAGCGGCAAGGGTCGGTTGCTCCAGGCCACCATCTACCTGGTCGACATGTCCGACTACGACGGCATGAATGAGGTGTGGAAGGCGTGGCTTCCCGCGGGCTGCGCGCCCTCGCGCGCCTGCGTGCGGGTCGCCGGCCTCGCGCGTCCAGGTTGGCGCGTGGAGATTGCGGTGACGGCAGCGCAGGCTGCGTCTAAGCCATGAGCCGTCAGCATGCGCGAACGGATGCGAACGAAGATGGCAGGCGCGACAGCCACGCGCCACGCGCCCTGACTGTGTCCACACTCACACCGCCACGCCGTCGCTTCCTCCGTTCCTCGTCTCGAGACGGCTTGCCACTGGTCCCTGGAGATACCAATGAAGATACTCGACTTTTGCCGGGATATAAAGACAAGTGGTTGAAGAGTGTTGGGGGACCGCGACGAAACGGACTGTCAATCTGAATGAATGCCCTCATCAACGTGTTTCTCATTTCAACACATCCCGGGACGTTTGCAGAACCCAACGCCGGACCGTAAACGCCTGGCCGGCATGCCGGGTGATACCGTCGTCATGGTATGCACGCGCAATCGCCGCGCTTGTTCTCACCAGTCCTGCCGGATGCTCACCGCACCTCTCAACTTGACAGGTCCACAAGGCCAACGCGCAGACCTTCAACAAAGCGCCGAAATACCGTCCACCGAGGCAACGACCGATGTCTGCATCGATCAATCAGGAAGCAGTCAGGCGCCTGCCACCCGGCTTGGAGATACCCGGCTTTACCGAGCCTAAGAAGAAGCGCCCGCAGTCCGCGCCGCTCTACTCAAAGGCCATGCCGAAGCTCGAGTTCCCCGAAGGGAAGAGCAACGCGCAGAAAACCATCGATGGCGAGTGAGTGACGCCAAGATGCGCGACGTGCACAAGCACGCCGCCAATCACCAACGGATGTCAACGCTTATCGCGTCTACGTGTGTGCTGGTCCGCAGGTATGGGCCTGCGATGAAAGGCGTCAGTTCGTACCCGTACTCGCGCAATCAGCTGCTCTACTTGAAGGACTTCCGCGTGCTGGTTGCGGGCACGATCACGCACCCGTACATGGTCACGGCAGGTAAAGGCGCCTCCACACCGCACGATGTACTCTCGGGCTCGAACTTCGATGATGACAAGCTAGGCGGCTTCGCCAAGAAATGGCGGAGCGAGTACCGTGTGCAGTATACGATCGAAAAGGACGACTTCGGCACACGCATCGCCAAAGCCAAGAGTGCCGCGCCGTGCGGCGTGCGCTCTGAGCAGTATATCGCGTAAAACAGCGGCAGCTAGGGGCAGTAGCGGCTAGGGACAGCGGCGGCTAGGGACAGCATCAGCGGCGAGATCGCGCGCGCAGGGCGGCCGCAGAGCGCGCTTGCCCTGCAGCAGCAGCACAGCAGCAGCACTGGAGAAGAAAGGGCGATCAGCGCCAGGGGACAGGGGAACAGTCACAGACGGTGCCCGTGCTGTATCCACAATGTATCACGTACGCGTGTTCGCATATGTAACGAGTAATCGCATGTACGTGGAGTCGTGACGTGACCAGGTGGAGTGCGTGTGCGTGAGAGTTTGTTGATGTGTCGTCGTGTGACGTGATGATTCGTGATCGTGTCGAGCGGAGACGGTGCTGTCACCTAATGTCGTTCTGACCGCACGTCAGTGGTGCAACGATCGGCAAGACCCCGAGACCCCGAACGTCTCGCGCAACGCCGCCCCCTCTCGGCGATTACGGTATACGGATCGGTGTCGCACCCCCAGTTTCCACGATCCCCACGTGTGAAGGAAACTTGGGGAGTTTCTCCACCTCGGCAACGCTTGGGACATAGAGACTCGGCCCCGTTCCAGATGCCACAAAAGCATAAACCGATAAAGTTCGCGGCGCCGCGGCGGGCGCTCACGACCTCACCGGTAAAAGTGTGTAGTCGTGATCTATACTAGCGTAGTGTCCACTCAAACCACGGGACAGTTCGAGTCTTAGTTCGAGTCTGCACCACTTGCCAGTCGCGCGCGCGCTCAACACCGGGTCTCAAGTCTGAGAAGCTCGCACAGGGAGAAGTCCCGGCAGAACGAGGAGCTGAAGCTGATGAAGCTGAAGGCACTTTGAGCGTCTAGCGCCGCGTCCCATGATGCCGACGCCTCCCGGGCTATGCTGCCCACAGCCCATCGCGCTTCCATTGCTCCATGATCTCCCAGTTGACCCCCGAGCCGCCACACACGACGACGACCACCTCGTCATGCTGCGCGAAGATCGGTCTGTACCTCTCGGCGGTGAGAAGGGCGATGGCGGCTCCGCAGGCAGGCTCAACAAGGAGCCTATGTTCGTTCAGGAGGAGCGCGCACGCGCTGACGGCCTCGGCATCGCTCACCGTGCACGCTGTCGTGGGGTGCTCCGCCGCTAGCCGCAGCGACGTCGCCGAGCACTGGAGCGCTCCAAGTGACGTGGCGACGGAGGTGATCGCATTCAAGCGCACGGGCTTGCCGGCGGCGAAGGCGGCGGCGAAGCAGTTGGCGCCGTCCGTCTCGGCAGAGACGACGCGCACGTCGTGCCAGCCGTGCCGACGCATCCCAACATAGAGACCGTTGATCAGCCCGCCGCCGCCGACGCTTGCAACGACGGCGCCGGGCCGGATGCCCGCAGCCACGAGCTCGTCCACGAGTGACGAGTGCCCCTCCCAGAGCAGCTCGTGATCGTACGGCGGGATGTACTCGGCCGCCGGATCGGCCGCCACGAGCTCGCGCGCCAGTCCGTCCGCCTCGTTCCAGTTGGCGCCGTGCACCGTCACCTCAGCGCCTTGCGCACGGATCTTGTCGAGCATGATCCGCTTTGTTGTCGTCGGCACGATCACCTTCACGGACATGCCGAGCCTTCGGCCCATGGCCGCCACCGCGTGCCCGGCATTGCCACCCGATGAGCAGATGACGCTCGTCACGCCGCGCTCGCGCAGCGTCGAGCACATGAAGGCCATCCCACGGTCCTTAAAGGAGCCGCTAGGCTGCAGCGCATCGACCTTCAGCAGCACGCGCGTGCCCACGGCGGCTGAGAGCGGTGCCGACTCGAGCAGCGGCGTCTGCGAGATCAGGCCCGGCGGCATGGATACCGTCGACGCGCATCGCCGCCGCGCGGCGGTCGCCGATCGGCGGCTAAAGAGCTTTTGCATGTGCGAGCGGGAGACTGCCAAACTTCGGACCGGGACCTGTGAAATTGTTAGCCTGTTCGCACCCCCTCCCGCCCTCCCCTTCACCGAGGCCTCGAAAGAGCAACTAGAAAATTGTAAATAGCACAGATAAGGTATTTGCTTTCAGGCGTCAGCCTGTGGAAATTGTACCTCGGAGGAAGTGGGCGCTCGACCACGCGGCATCTCACTTCGCCTTCGTGTAGCCGAGGCGCATCAAGCGCATGTCGTGCGCTCGCATCGCCACCCACTCCGCCGAGACGAGGTCACCGATCCGATCCTCTTCGGTCGACTGAGAGCGCACCGCAGCGAGGTAGCTCGTACGACGGGCCTCGTAGCTGCTAGTCCATTTGGCAAGGTACTCCGAATATTTGACGTTGGGCTGATTCAGCCCAAGCGCCTTGCGCGCGAGGGAGTCGTAGATTGGCACCTCGAGGCCGAGCATGCAGAGCAGCTTGCTCGCGGCGGATAAGTTCCTTTTCTGGAAGGTCGCTTCGATGAGGTCGGCAAAGCCGTCGACGGCGGCGACGACTCGTTCGTCGTCCGTGCGCTCCAGAACCCGCGCACCTTGCTGCAGGTGCTGCACCATGGGCAGCATGCACTGAATAACCTTGGCCCTCCGCACCTTCACTTCTTCGGCCCGATTAGTTGCGCCGCTGTTTGTTTTGGGCATGCCGCAGTTAGATGCAGAGAAGCAGCGTCCAACTCCATAGCAAATGACGACGCTGTGGAGAGCCTCCGCTTGCGCCGTTTCGGCGACTTTGGCCTTCACAAGCGTCTGCATCATCTGCACCAATATCATGTCGGTCGTGTGCTCCTTGTCAGAGCCGCCACCCCTGGTTTTCTCGCCGTTGCGCCACCGTTCAAGGTACTCCTGCAAGTCGCTCGCACAGGTGACCGCATCGACCAAATCGGACTCTGCGAGGTGTTGCGCTTTCGTCGGTGACGCATGGGACTTTGCACGACGCTGCGCCTTCGTCGTCAAAGGCTCCTCGTCGGAGGAGGCGGCGCTGCGCTGCGCTGCGCTAGAGCGCTTCATGCACGAGCCCAATACGGCGCGGGATCGGTTGACGCGGCGGAATTCAGCCTAATACAAAGACTCTTATACTAAGCCCCAACCATGAACCCGAACCCCCAAACTAAGCTCAGGCCAACCTAACGTTATCCAGGTGACCTCAGTCTTCCTCATCGCTGCTGTCCACGGGCATCGGCATCACCAACTCTTCATCGTCTCGAAAGCCGCGCTCCTTGGCCTCCTCAGGCGTGAGCATCAAAAAGGGCGAATTCGCAGCAACAAGCGGAGCGACCGGAGCGACCGGAGCGACCGGAGCGACCGTAGCGACCGGAGCGACCGGAGCGACCGGAGCGGGAAGCAGTGCGACCGACGCGGCCGGTGCGGCCGGCAGCGCGACCGGCGCGTTCGGCGTGGCCTGCTCCTCCTCATCAACCGCTTCGGCCTCTGCCCATGCAGAGGGCTCCTCTTGGACTTCGTCAATGAACGCGATCATCACGTAGCGCAAACCGCTGGTCACCGGCTTGGCCCCGTGCAGCAGCTGGCCGCAGCTACAGAGGCAGTCGCCCCGGCCCGTGTGGTACGTCGCGTCGAGTGGCGGTGCAAAGGTCGTACCGCCACCCTCAAAGTCAGATGGATCTGAGAGCAGGATGACGCAGTTGAGTAGGGTGCCGTCCCTGTGCATACCCAGCCCCGCCTGCCGGGGGCGAGCCGGCCTACCGGCCATCGCGCCTGCGCCGTCAGGCCCGCGCGAGCTGGCCTCCGACGTCGCCTCCGAAGCATCGGGCGCCGTCTCGGGCGCCGCCACGGGCGCCGCCACGGGCGCCGCCTCGGGCGCCGCCTCGGGCGCCTCATACTTGACTATGAAGGCCTCCTTGACGCGCAGCGGGCCGGTGGCGTACTCGGACTGCATGCGCGGCAGCACGATCCCGTCGAGCAGCTGCTTGATGCCTTGGTACGTGCGCGGGGAGAGGTCGTACACAGGAAGGTCGACGGTGGGGTAGTGCCGGTGGCGCGTCGACTGCCAGCCGCGCCGTAAAGCTTCCTTTTCCGAGGCGGCGATGAGGCCGACACACGCCGCCTCGCTCAGCACCATGGCGAGTGTGAACGGGACGTGCAGGGGCGGCCGGCTCTCGATGGCGAGGCGCTGTCTCGAGCGGGTGCGTATGGAGATGGACTCGACCAGCTCGAAGCCGCGTAGCTCCTGCTCAGACGGCATAGGCGCCTCAGCTACCTTGGCTACCGGTACGGCATGGGCTGCCGCGTCTGCCATGCCGTAACGGGCGCCGTGCCGGGCGATCGTGGTGGCAAGGCTCGTGTGCCCACGCCGATAAGCCAGCAGAGCCGGCGTCGCACCTTGCCAGTCTTCTCGGAGCGGATCAGCACCGGCCGCGAGCAGAGCCCGAACAGTCGGCCAATGTCCCGATGCTGCCGCGAGGTGAAGCGGGGTGCGCCCTCCCGGTTCGCCCAAGGAGGCGACGTCGCGCGTCGTCGCGTGCACATCGGCACCCGCTTCGAGCAGCGGCGCTATGAGCTCCGACTGCCCGAGGTTGGCCGCGAAATGCAGCGCGGTGAACCCATCGACGTCGTCCGCGTTCACCTCGAGGTGCTCGCGCCCGGTCCGGCGCGATCCAGTGCCGACCCTGTCCCGGGCAGCGGCGGCGGCAGCAGCAGTGGTGGCGGCGGCGGCGGCGGCGCTCGCGGCGGCGCGCGAGTGGCCGCAGAGGAAGCAGAGGGCGCACGCGCGCATGCCCGCGCTCGTCAGGTAGAGGAGGGCAGGCTCCCCACGGATCCGAGGCGGCGGCACGCCTCCGAGATTCCCTCCGAGATTCCCTCCGAGATTCCCTCCGAGATTCCCTCCGAGATTCCCTCCGAGATTCCCGCCGCCACCGCCCCCAGCCGGGCGGTCCTCATCGCACCCGCGCTCATCTCGACGCTCATCTCGACGCTCATCGCTCTCATCGCTATCGTCATCTTCGCGTGGCAAACGCTCCCTAAGTCGCGGTACCCACCGCCTCAGCTCGCGCGCCGCGCGCCAGTCACCACCATTCGACGAGAGCTCCCTCAGCGCCATCTCGAGCACTTCCTCCGCCGCAGCGTCGTACGAGTCCGGGTTCGTCACTCCCGAGTCCGGGTTCGTCACTCCCGAGTCCGGGTTCGTCACTGCTGAGTCGGCGGCAGCCGAAAATCTCGGGTCGCCACCCACCACAGGCAACGAAAGCCCAACGGCTCGGAGGCGCACGAGAGAAGGCGGGCACGGTCCCGCCTGCCGCCAGGGCAGCCGACGCACTCGAATGTCCGGATGCATGAACGGAAAGCCCACGAGGGCACCGATCCGGCGCCAATCTGGCGTGAGCTCCCGCAACCGCCGCAGAGGGGTGTAGCCCACTCGCAACTCCCTTGAGGTATCCGCAGCGGCACCGGCTGACCTTTTGGCGCCACCGTCGATCGACGAGACCGCCACGCTGCCTGCCTCGCCCCTCAAGTCACTCAACAGGGCAGCACACGCCGGTGAGCGCTCGACGGCTTCCACCGGCTCGGCCACCTCGAGCTGCACCAGCGGCTCCGGCAGATCAGAGAGCAGACCCAAGAGAGCCTCCGGCAGACGCTCGCAGCCCGAGGGTCGGTGGCTCAACCACAGGTTGACCAGCAGCGTCGAGCGCACGTACGGCGCTGTGTCGGGCGCGCCGAGCTCGTGCAGCGCGCCGTGGAGTAGCCGACCGTCGAACGCGAGGTGCTTGCCCGGCAGCGGCTGCGAGATAAACGCGCACTGGTCCGTGCCAGCACGCACGGCGCGCCCATGTGCGTCCGCGGCGGCGGGCAGCACGACCGTCGGCGCGCCGTGCGAGCCAAGGTACGTAACGGTCGCGAGCCACGGCGGGATGTGCTCACCCGAGCTCGCCTTATGGGTTTCGTCAGAGTCCCAATGCAGCGCAATCGTCGGAGAGCCGCCCGAGGAGCGCACCTGGACCCAGAACTCCGCTCCGAGGCACGGCGGCGAAGCGCTCGGAAGGCGGGCAGCGTGGAAGCGTAGGATGCCGAGGGCGACGCGCTCCAAGGAGCAACGTGGCACCGCGTCCTTGTCGATCCAAAAGGTCTGCGCGACAACATGCGCCGCGTCCTCCTCGAGTGCGCGCCATGCGGACTGGAGTGGGATGGCTCCGTGCCAGACGGCCACGCACGCGCCGCTCCGCGCTGCGTTGCGCAAAAATGAGCCGTGAGGCGATGGCGACGTTGTGCGCAGCTGCCCAATACCATCCTCGTCGTCCTCCTCCTCGGAGAGCTCTGCAATGTCGAGTGGACCAATAGCATCTGGATGCTGAGGAGCAACGTCTCTGTCAGCCAAGGCATTGGCGCTCGCGCCTCTCAGGCTGCACTTCACTAGCGATTCGGCTAAGGCTGCGCCATCAGCCATCGAGCTTCTCACGAGGCGACGCCACGCACGCACTCACCCGAGCGGCGGCCTTCTTCTCTCGTCGCGGTCGTCCTCTCGCGGGTCGCGTCGCTCATCACAAGACTGTCCAAGTTTGGGCTTACTTGTTAACAGTGAAAGTTGGTTCTTCACGTTCACGTTAAATTTCCATCTCGGTGGTTCTTGCAAAGCTCGGTTCTCGTTGTGAATAGAAGATCCCCGATTATTCCCCCCTCCGCCCCCTCCTCCATTGCCGCCACGACGTCCTCGGTCCTTGCCCCCCGGCCCCGCCTCGTCGGTCGTCGCCCACCTCGACGCCTCCGTCTCTGCCAACCTCCACCGTCTCGGGTCAGGTGCAAGTCAGGTGGAATACCCCAACCTTTGTCGTATATATTTAGAACGCAACTACTGTGGGAGACTGAGCGTATCTAGCCGCCATAGCGACAGTTTTTTCGTTCTGCGAATCCTCCGACCGCTGTCCGTGTAATCGTGCTCAGTGATGTCCCATTCTGATTTCGGGAGGTTGTACGGCGCAGTGTGAAGGTTCAATCCGCGCACCCCCCCTTCATTGAGCTCCTTGCCAAACGGCTTCGACGTTGGGATGTCCGAGTTTGTATGAACAAGGTGCGGTGTATGCGTTGCCAAGAGCCAGCGGCTGCCAGTGCGCTTCAGATTTCGGAGCGCTGCCAGGACCTTGTCAGAAGACAAGTGGAAGAAGACGTCACGCGCCATGACAAGGTCGTGAGCACCGACGAGCTCGGGATAGCCTGGGTCGGTCATGTCGGCATGGATGAATCTCCACTGAGGGTGCCCGGGTCGAAGCGTCTTCTCGTGCCTCTCGATGAGGGAGCCGACAATGTCAGTCCCAGTGTAGTTGAGAGGTGGCGATGCCGGGCGCTTCGCCAAACCGTTCACTTCGCGCAGCTCATCGATCACCTCGAGTGTGGCGGGCATCCACTCCATCGCGCCGCATGCAGCGTCCAAGAAAGAGTCAATGCCGTGACTCATGACAAAGACTGCCAGCGCAGTGGAGAGGCGGCGAGTCGACATCTGCGAGGATCCCGGCCCGGAACCACCGCCAGATTTGCCCCAAACTTTGTCGGCATACACGCGGTCAAATCCTGAGCTTGGGCGCATGCGCATGGTGGCTTCAGGAGCCCCTCGCACCACAATGCACTCCGACGGCGTCGCGGTCGCTCGAAAGAGGTTGCGACCGCGAGTGCCTCATGAACTTTCATACGCACGCGGCATCTTACACAGCTTCGTGGTCAACTTCAAAACAGTTTCAAAACATACGGAGGCGCGGTCAGGCACGAGTGGAGTTTTTTGCTCTCGAGCGTCGCATGCAGCGTCCTGTGGGGCACAATCTCGAGGCCGCGGTAGAGGAGGAGGAGGAGGAGGAGGTGGAGGAGGGATGGATGCCCAGGGAACGTACCGCGCCATCGCGGCTGCGGTTCTACTGCATCGCTGGCGCGCTCACAGGTGCCGCATCCCTCGCTCTCTTCCTCATCGTGCTGCGCGCATCTCTCGGCTCGAGCGGCAATGTGCCGGCACCACCGGCCGCAGCAGCGAACTCCTCGGCACCGCGAGGGCCACCCTTGCCGCACGACGCACCATCGCTGTGGCCGGCATCGCCACATTGGGCCCCTGCTCCGCCGCCACCGCTGCCCCTTGTCACTCGGTGCACGGACAGCCTCGTCGAGTACCACGCGTGGCTGACCGCGTGGTTCACGGGCGTGGCTCCACGCACAGCGATTGAAACGGTGGACGCGGGCATGAGCCTCGCACCCTCGGTCGTCCTCGTCGTTCCGACGGGCGAGGCGTACGGCCACGCAGAGATGCTGGAGATGCTGATGGCGCACTACGCGGAGGAGCTGCCGGGCAGCACGCACCGGCCCGACCTTGGCTCCATTGTGGTGCATCGAGCGGATGCGGATGAGGTGGAGCTCACCTTCAACGAGCTGCAGACCCAACCCCTGCCCGGCGACACGTGGCAGCGCTGCGTGCTCACGACGACTGCAATCTGCGTGGCCCAGCCGTCTGCGGGGTCGGGCGTCGCGTGGCGCAGCTTTGTGGAGCGAGCGGAGCTGCCGTGCAGCACAGGTCACGGCCGGGAAGGAGCGTAGTTGCGGCAGTGAGCTAGGGCGCGGAAATCAATCGACACTTCGCTACGCCCAGACCAACAACATGGCTAGCCCAGTCGCTCCCCATCGCGCAGCATCTTCGGCCACTATCGCTCCAGCACCTCGTGCAGCACGTAGCACACGACCGCGCTGGGCCCTGGCCGCACTGGGCACTTGATCGCGCAGCGTGTTCCTCGCACATGAGCCGAGCGCCGCGGCGAGCGAGACGTGACTTGACTTGACTTGTATGTGTGTGTCCGGCTTAGCCTTAGGTTTGCACAGGTCATGGCACAGGTGCGAAAGCCGGTAGTCCGGTCGACATCAACATAGAACCCATAGCACAATTGCCCAAACAACAATTGAGACGCGTCTGAACTTTGAGTTCTCACTCGAGCGAACCTGTCTTCGGGGACCTCTACACCTGCATGCCCTCTCGGTAGATGCCACTTATGCTCGCGCGCGGCAAAAGTCCACAAGAAGATGCGCGTCGTGTACATGTATTCACAACACGAGGCAGCTTAACTGCGAAGACAAATCCTTCGATGCGAGCGAAGATCATGTGTCTTCTGCTCATTATCGTGCTGCTCTGTACATCGCGCGCAGCAAGCTCGCGTGTAGCTGTAGCCGTCACAAGGCGGCTGGCGGTGCCGCCTGTCCAGGCGCGTCAGGCCTGGCTTGACTACGCCTGGGCAGCTGGTGGTGGCCTGCCACTCGTTGCTTCACTGGTCAGTGCAGATCGGCAGGAAAGGACGCTGTTGCCGCTGATGCTGCGCGAGTGTCTCGTCGAGGACGGTTACGTGCTCAAAGACGCGGGCGCGCTGGCCGTCGACGTGCCTGCGCGCTCTCACCGTGCGAAGCTCCTGTTCGAGCCGGCCGTCGATGCTTTGGGCAGCACCGATCTAACGTGGCACGTCGAGTTTGAGACCACGAGTCGGAGCGCGCTCTGGGCGGCCGTGACGGAGACAACCGTCGGCGAAGTGTGTGCAAATCTGGAGGCCTACACGGCGACTCCTTCCTTCTTCGTTCTCGAGGCGCAGCTGGCCGCATCACCGTCGGCGTGCTTGGCATGTTGGCTCGAGTGTTTCCGCGACGGCGACCTCGGCTTGCCGCTGCCTATGCTGCCACCGATAGTCCTCAACGAGGGGGCCGACAGCGGCTCCGGGTACGAGCGGCTCATCTTGCCACCCGGGCTAAGGGAGCGCCTGCTCGAGGTCGACGACGGTGGGGGCGCTGCGACTACAACGAGCCTGAGCTATTCTGTTATGAATCCGTCCTGGCTGACATGCTACCCGGCGCACTCGCACCGAGGCGACGTGAACTTTCGGTCGGTCGACGCGGAACACAAGGCGAGCGCGTTGCGCTGGGTCATCGCCGTGCGGCCCATGCGAGGCGGGGCGGCGCTCGTTCGCGCGCTCACAGAGCTGATCGTGCCGGCATTCACGACCAACCTGGCGGCTCGTGTCGCCGAGGGCAGTGGCGCGGACGATGTGGCGAGCGTCACCTTTGGGTGGTCGAAGAGTGGACCCGGTGTGTCGAATTGTGCGCTTGAAGTACAGTTGTAACTGTGAACAGAGAATCGACGAATCTTAGAGATGACATCTCCGAGAGCCTTTTTCTCGGAACACAAATCGAAAATGCTGAGCGTCGTTGTTGCTGCTGCAATCTCATTCGCGCCCAACGCGGCTCCCGTTCAGATCGTCGGCATTCGCGCGAACGCCCCCGTGATGTCGGCGCAGCCGATGAACCGCCGATCGGCGGTTCTCTCGGCCGCGGCTGCGGCCGCTGCCCTGCCGCTGATGGCCCGTGCGGAGATTTACCAGGGCGGCACATCCCTCGGGATGAAATCGGACAAGGACTATCTTGCGGGCTCGGTGCGGCTCCGCAGCATCGAACTCGTGGCGGTTGGCGGTGTCTCATGGCCACTTGCACTCCCGCATCGAGGCTGTTAATCATCATGCCTTCGACTCACATCTCGCAGGATGACGCCCTGGCCGCCATTGCGGCGCGCGCCAACAAGGCCAACGAGGAGGAGAAGCGGAGGAAGGCCGAAGAGTACGCCCGTGCTGTCGAACGCGGTGATAGCGAGAAGGCGAACGCGCTGGCGCCCGTGCTGGTCGGACTTGTTGGTGGGGGTTCGATCGTGTTTTCGCTTCCCTTCTTCTATAAGAACTTGATGCGCCTCGGGCTGCGATGGGCGTCCGTGGTCAACAAGGACATCAAGCAGGAGGACTTCGACAAGAACTACAACCCCAAGGCCAAGGGCGGGAAACGCCGCTAAAATTTTGCGGACGGCGTCTGGAGTGCCATTGCGCGCGAGTGGGTGTGGGACCTTCCTGTATCCTGACCGGTGTGTTGGCTGAGAGCAGGGCGCAGGCGCGAGGCGGCGGCCGGCGCGCGCATGCCCATGCCGCGCCGCTTCGTAGTGGTTAGCGCAGTGGGGCTCGCCGAATGCGTGGGAATAGGCGGACCCCTATATAACCATGTTTTGGCTTTGTATCTAAGAATTGTCTATAAATACTCACGTCACGTCATCCTTGGGATTCCGGCTATGTCAGTGGGTGTAGGGGAGCGGGGCCGGGGGCGGAATCGTCTTTATTTATATACTCCTATTAGCGTATCGTCTGTCACCGAGGGCGGGCGCTTTGGAACCACCGTGCGGACTCGTGCACAATTAGTGCACAAGGGCTGGAGCCTGGTGGACGATGAGTCGAAGGTAGATGATAGCGCTGTGAATCCCCACTGACAAACCACTGCCTGCGTTGCATGCTGCGTTGCCCCTCCGTTTACCACGTCCGCTACACGTCGGCTTGAAAATCGACTACCACCACACCCCACGCCGCATATTTACCGGTAATGGCAAAAAAATCATGTAAAAGAGTCGAAAGAGAGACACCCAACTGGATTCCAAGCTCCAAGAGGGCAAAGGGGGTAGGCCTGGCCCTCTACATTGTACTGTAGTCACTGCCATGGTAGTCGAGTGCGCAAAATGCGAGTGCGGTAGGGGCGGCGGGGTACGGCATGAAAAAGATAAATACCGCAACAAAATATGGAAGGCGATTTGTGGGCGTCCCCACCCTCGTTCCAGCCCCTTTTTCCCGTGATTAAAATGTGGGATGAAGAAGTTGCCAAAAGCCCGCGAGAAAACACGTCAGCGAGAAGCCGGACGTCCTCATCACACTCTTAGACCTGCAGTAGGTGTGCCGTCGCCGCGGCGACGGCAGCTGGCTGATGGACGTACTGGCCGCCACTGCCGGTGCGGAGAGCAGTAGCCTCGAAGCCGCTCATTCGCTGGCTGACGGCGCCAGCAGCAGCGCCTTTGGGCCAACGATGGGCGTGACAGTCGCACAAACCGAACTTGGTGACTATGACCCCAACGACAATCCCAATGACACAATCGATGAGAAGCGGCTTAAGCGCATGCGGCGCAATCGCGAGTCGGCCGCGCAATCGCGGAACCGGAAGAAGCAGTACGTCGAGGAGCTCGAGTCGCAGGTGAAGACTTTGGAGGAGCAAGTTACGGCACTCCACCAGGAAAACATCGACCTGCGACGAGAGCATGCGCGCCTGATCGGACAGCCCTTCCCGGAGCTCCGACCATCCGGCTTTGGTATGGCTGCACCCTCGTACGCGTCCGGCAGCGACACATCCACCGCCGCGGTCGCCGTCGAAGACGCTGCGTATTCGGATGCATGCGGCCCCATGGCCATGGCGACGGCCCCCATCGCCACTGCGACGCTCGCGCCGCCTGCTATGGCAGTGCGCAAGCCGTCGGTGGGGGCGACGGACGCCCTCCTTGGCCTCGAGCTGCTCTCGCGCTCTGCCTCATGCGCCGGTCTACCTGATGGACCGATCGGGCCGAGCGAGGTTACGGCGGTGAGCGTCAGCCACGCAGCTGCGTATGCTGCCACCGCCGCCGCTGCCGCCGCCGCTGCCGCCGCCGCCGCGCAACAGGCGCACACGGCCGCGGAGGAGGTGTTGCAGCAACACCACGCAGGCCGGACTGAGCCGTGAGGCACCGCGTCGCCTCCGACCGCCTTCGCCACGATCTATGGGTGTAGCGACTGATGGTGGTGCAGAAGGCGGCATGGGGAAAGTGGAGGGGCCGGAAAGGGGGTTGGCACTCGCACTCCATCCCCCATAGCCTCCCCCCTTTGCTGTCTAGCCGCCCCGCTGCGCGGCTGATCGCCTCCATCGCCAGCTGCCTCCCGGCGAGCCTGCACACAGGAGGCGAGGGGGGCGCGGATAGTTCCGGCGGGAATCGAGCGCTTTCGACAGTCAACATCGTGTAATACCCAGGTCTGTGCACAACTCGACCACGCTCTATTCCGTCGGGACATGTGCAGGTGCTGCCAGTGCGTTCTGTCGACTGGGATGTTTTGTTCAACTTTATGTATCTCGTGTATGAACAGCAGTCAGCACGCGTACGATCGAATATTTATCCGCGAGTAACGTGGTCCACCGAATCATCGCTACAAACCCCCGTTGCGGCATTGCTTCGACGTTCGAGCCGCTTTGCGATTTGCGTGTGAGACCGAGCGAGTACTCGATTTCGATCCAATCACACTTCAGCGTGCTCGAAAAGTATTCCTTCTGAGGTCAAGTTTGGTACACACCAGTAACTGTGCCGTAGCACCAGTTGCGTCTCGTCTGTGGTGTTAACGTTCACACCATGATGAGCGTCGCGGTCGCTTCGTCGTCGGCGTCAAGCCTCGTCGTTGAGCACGTCGGAGAAGGCCTCGGCTTCGGCCTGCGTGCAACTCGGGACCTGCCACTCGGCACCGTCGTACTGAGAGAGCGTCCAATCGCTGTGCTCCGAGCCAGTGAGCTCCGACACGTCATCGGGCAGGATCCTCCGCTGGAGAGGTTAGTGGCATCAGCTGCGGACGAGGCATCTGCCTTCAGCGACGCGCAGTACTGGCCAGCTCCGACTCACGCATCTGCTGAGGTTATTGAGCGCTTTGCGAGCCATGTCTTCGCCCAACTGCCTGAGCCGCTGCAGCGCAAGTGGATGTCGCTAGCAGACTCATTCTCAGTGCCACCAGCCAAGTCGCCCGGCAACGTCGTGCGGAGTAACGCGTTCACCGATACGGCCGTTGGCGATAGTTACCTGTACGAGGTCCTCTCACGCGCCAATCACAGCTGTCGGCCAAACATCAGCCGCACCTTTGAGGGTAGTACCGTCGTGGTTAGGACGACACGCACAGTGGCCGCGGGTGAGCCGCTGCTGATCTCATACCTCTCGGATACGGTACTCGCGCGGCCGACCAACGAGCGACGCGCTGCGTTGCGTGCCAAGTTCTGCTTCCACTGCGAGTGCGAGCGCTGTGGCGAGCGCTGCGGCAAGGTCGCGGCACGAGCGGGGCGCCTAGAGGCCACCACCCCTCCTCAACCCTCGGGTAAGAGCCACGCGGGCAACCTCGCGGGCAGCCTCGCGGGCAGCCTCGCGGGCAGCCACGTGGCCCATCTCGATCGCGTCAGCCGCGCTGGCAGTCCCGCTGGTAGCCTCGCTGGTAGCCGCACCAGCCTCGCTCATAGCCACACTGGCAGCCTCGCTGATAGCACGCCGATGCTACATGCACTGCGCGGTGCCCATGCCGCTCTGCAGGCACAGCTGCACGCGTGTCATACGCAGCAGCAGCAGCAGCAGCAGCGGTGCCGGCAGCGCCAGCAGCAGCAGCAGCCTGCGCCGTCATACGTGAGCGACTCGCCGAGCGCCGTGATGAGCGACTCGCTGAGCGCTTCCACAGCGGCATGTGTTGAGGCGCTTCGCGCTGTCGAGGGCGCCCTTTGCCTTCTTGCCGGTGGTGCTGCAGAGGATGCCGTCTCTCGAGCACATACCACCGCCGCCGCCGCCGTCGCCGCCACTACCACAGCCACTACACTCGCTGCCGCCACCACGGCCGCCACCGATACCGCCACCGCCACCGCCGCCGCCGCCGCCGCCGCCGCCACCACTACCATGAGCTCTGAAGCGCTCGCCTTCTTGGCCTCGCGCCTCGACCTGGCAACGCGCCCAACAGCAGCACTTCTCGATCTGCGCAGCGAGGTCGCCTTTGACGAAATGCACCTTCAAGGAGCCGCCTCGTTCTCGCTCAGCACGCTTCCCCACAGGACGGCTGAGCTCCCACCCTCCAGCTCAGCTGGGCTGCATTTGCTCGGCGCGAGCGTGGCGGAGCTCGCGCACGCGCGCCACTTTCTGAATGAGCAGGTGCGCTGATTGCCACTGATGGCCACTGAGAGCCACTGAGAGCCACTGATGGCCACTAATGACCACTGATGGCCACTAATGGCCCGTCCGAGTGCCACTAATGACCCGTCCGAGTGCCACTAATGACCCGTCCGAGTGCCCCTAATGCCCCCAATGCCCCTAACTCATGAGCAGGGCACAACCCAATGGACCATCCTCGGCGAGCTCGTCGCCTCTCCCGAGCTGTGGGACGTCGCGCGCCGGATGGGACTGCTCTCACGAGAGGCGTCGCGTCGCCTGTGGGAGCCTTCGCCCCACCTGCCACTTCTCGTACCAATGCTCGAGGCGCAGGGCGATCAGCATGCAATGAGGGTGGGTAATGCCTTTGGGGCGTCGCAGCGCCTGCTTCGCGCGCTCGCGTTTCCGACTGGCCGGTGGCGTGCGATTGATTTGGGCTGTGGCCGTGGGCGCGACTGCGTGTGGCTGGCCCTGCGTGGCTGGAGTGTCGTCGGAGTCGACAACCAGCCTGCCTTTCTCGACCATCTGGCCACCTTTGCGGCGCGCGAGAGGTCGCCAAATATGGGAGCCGTCGAGCCCAAACTGATCGATCTGCGACGGTGCGAGCGCTCGTCTTTGGAAGCGCTCCTCGCGCCACCTCTCGATCTCATCGTCATCTCGCGCTTCATGTCGCGCAAGCTGCTCGAGGCCGTTCTCGAGGTCATGCCGCCCGGGTGCGTGCTTGCGCTGCATCATTTTCGGGAGGGGGCCACGTCCCTCAAGAGTGGTCGCCCCATCAAGGAAGCCGATCCGGATGCATGCGCTCTGGCCCCCGGTGAGTGTCTGCGGCGGTTCTCATCGCCCACCCTCGAGCTGCTCTTGCATGACGAAGGCCACGTGGGCGACGGGCGGCCGACGGTTAATTGGGCGGTGCGAAAGCTCGGCGCGTGGGTCGCTGCCGGCACTGAGCTACAGCCCCCGCCGAGCGTCCCCCCGGTGAGGGACGCCACGCCATTGAGGGCGTGCCTTGCTTCGAGACCTGCAGCCGTTGATGGCGTGCCTGGCTCCGAGGGCGCGATGGATGCCGTGCAGGACGTTGGCGATGCGCTCGCATTCTTGGGCGTCCAGGTGCTGTGCAACGGGCGCTTGCTGCTGGGGGGGAAGAGCGTGGCGCAGGACGCGACGACGCTCGAGCTCGCTCGCGTCGCTCATGTCATCAACCTGACGCCGCTGCCGATGCCGCTGCCACCCTCGCCTGCGCCCTCGGGCACGATGGTGCGCTACACCCACGTGCCCGTTGGTGGCGCGTCGTCCCACGAGGAGATGGTGACCATGCTCCGTCGCGCCGTCGCGGCGATCAGCACGGCGCTCGACGCCCAGACCGCCGATGCGCCCACGACGGCGCTCGAGAGCGCCCAAAGCCCAACCTCCGCTGCGCTCACCGCCGGAGCGCCCGCGACGGCGCGGTACGCCGGCAAGCCACGCGCTACCGGCACCTGCGCTACCGGTGCCGTGCTCGTGCACTGCTCCCGAGGTCCGCTGCACGGGGGCGCCTCGGGCGCCGTCGGCGCGGCGTACTTGTTGCACACGGGGGCCGCTCGTTCGCTCCGCGCCGCCCTGGAGGCCTGCGGTGCGCAGCCACGCGGTCTCTCCCTAGCCGCGCTCTACGCCTTCGAGCTGAGCTCTTGTGGAAGCGTCTCCGACCTGAGCGGCACGTTGGGGGCGGGGGCGTGTGCGGCCGTGTGGGAAATCGAGGGTACGGTCGGCCTCGGCGCAGCCATTGGGGTGGGCTGGCCTCCAGCGCCTCGTCCGACGGTGGCGGGCGGCGCAACGTTGGCGGCGGCGGCGGAGGCGGCTGCAGCGGCGGCGGAGGCGGCGGCGGAGGCGGAGGCGGAGGCGGAGATGGAGAGCGTCGTGGTGCACCGGGGGCACGTGATGCGCATCCGAGTGGTTACGCGTGATCCCCAATTGGCGAGCATTGCCAACTTTGTGAGCCCGAAGGAGGCTGCGCATCTGGCTGCGTTGGCGAGACCGCATCTGAGCCCGTCTCGGGTGGCGCGCACTGACACGACGCGCACCGATACGGCGACCGGTGGCGAAGGCGAGGAGAAGGGGACGGTTGAGAAGGCCGCCGGGGGCGAAGCAGAGCAGGCAGGGGCGGTTGTGCAGCCGCCGGCCAGCGAGTGGCGCACCTCGACCTCCGCCTCCATTGGCGGAGGCGCGTGCACCGAGGGGGCGGACGCACCGGATCCGATCGTCGCGTTGGTCATCGAGCGTGCTGCCTTTCTGACCGGCCTCTCCCCGCACCACGCCGAGGACTTGCAAGTGGTATGCTGCCTGCCGGCTAACCCTAACCCTAACCCTAACCCTGACCCTGACCCTAACCCTGAGCCTAACCCTAACCCTAAGATGACTTGCAAGTAGTGGTACGCTACCTGCCGGGGCGGCAGTACAAGCGAGCCCGATTGCATCTGATGGCCTCCCTGTGCCTGATTGCCTCCCTCATCAGGTACGCTACCTGCCGGGGCAGCAGTACCGCGAGCACTGCGACTGGTTCTCGCCCACTCAAGATGCGAGCTGCGTCGCGCGCACGAGGGAGCGCGGCAACCGACTCGTCTCGATCTTCGCATGCTTACAGGCATGCGAGAGGGGCGGCCAGACCGACTTTCCGCGCCTCGGGCTCCGGTTTGAGCTCGGGCTAGGCGAGGCGCTGCTTTGGATGAATGTGGACCGGCACGGCTGCCTCGACGGGCGCACACTGCACGCCGGCCGGCCCATCGACGCCGGGGAGAAGCTCGGCCTCAACGTGTGGCTCCGGCAGCGGCCGTCTGCGGGCGCCGTCTCGAGCGCGGCGCAGCAGCTGCTGCCGGGCAAGGCTGGGCGGCGGGCGAAGACGAAGGGCGATGCAACCCGGGCGGGGGAGACTCAATCCCGGGCGGGGGAGATTCAATCCCGGTCGGGGGAGATTCAATCCCGGGCGGGGGAGATTCAATCCCGGGCGGGGGAGATTCAAGACCAATCCTCGAGCGAGGGGCCGAGCGCGCGTGCCGAGCACTGTGCCGAGCACTGTGCCGAGCGCGCCGTGCCGAGCGCCGTGCCGAGCGCCATGCCAAACATTGCGCCGAGCGCGTGGCGGCCCTCGCAACCACCACCGCGCCCGACGCTCGCCTCCCCCGGTGCGCAGCTTTCTGACGGTCTCCGTGAGCGCCCTTGGTAGAACACGGTCTGCTCGACTTTAGCGTTTACTGTTCACACTCCACGACACGCAATGGAAAAGACTCCCCGAATAACCTCCCATACCCCCCCCAGGCACGTGGATAGGTGGGGTTCGAAGTGTTCCTTGGGAGATGGGAGTTGGGGGATCGTTGGGGGGTAGGTGTGCAGTCTCTCGACGAACCCCGGGGCCCGGGCCGTACCGAGTTATATAGTTACGCGTGGCGCGGCCGCTCTAGGGGGGGGCAACGAACCGCCTACGAACCGCCCTCGCCAGGGGGGTTCTTCTAGCCACCCGATGGTCACCCGACGCGTTAGGTTCTTAGGTATACGGACCGGTGTGACAAACGAGAGTCGAGACCAAAAAATAGAGACAATCAAGTGGCGTGGAAAACGATCCTCCAAGCGCGAGCGAGGGATAAAGAAGGGGTAGGTGAACGTTAAAGGGGTGACGTGGAAGGCGACCTCAACAAACACGTTGATTGATGGGGGAAGGCGCGGTACGGACGAGGATGGGGGGCACGCGACAGGCCATGATGTGTGCCCGGTAGTAATCGACCGTACAATTGTACGGTCCGTATACAAAGTAGTGCGTAGCTCGCGCTGTGCGCTTGCGATGGTCGCATGCAAAAGTATTGTGTCGGTTTTGGACTAAGTATGGTAGTTATGATAATAAGTACAGAAAAATTGTCCTTGCGCGTGCACAGGGGCTCAATGCAAACGACGGAGATGCCCTCACAGCCGATTCACGTCTACGTGCATACTCTCTGTTCTCTGCTGATCGTAGCGAGCGTGAGCAACCGCACGAATATCACATTGCACGATCGGAACCTGAGGAAGTTTGGGCCCGAGTGGAAGTGCGTCATGCTCACGTACTCGGAGCGCACCGATTTTCCGAAGAGGTGCGACGTCATCCGTCACGACAACACCTTCTGGGGCCAGATCCTCCACAAGAGCCTAGGACAGATCTCCACATACGGCTGCGGTAAAAAGCTGCTCATGTTGGACGACGTCGACCTTCTTGATCTCGACTTGCCGCGTCTGCAGACTTTTGCATCGCAGCACCGACTTGATGTGGCTTCGCCGACAGTGTTTGACGCACACTATAAATGGATGAGATTCACAAAGGATGGGCGAAGTCGCGAAACAGACCATCGCATGCGAAACAACACAGAAGCTGATGCTTACGAAGCGAAGTTGTCTTCGTTGCCTCGTGGCCAGTTCGTGGAATTCTTTGCGACCCTGCTTTCTCCGCTGGCGTGGCTGACATTCTCGAAGCTGCTGGAGTTGATGCCCAATGGCAAAGGGTGGGGTTACGACATCTGTCTCGGCAGGCACCTCGTCTCCGGAGTGGACACGAGCCAACATGTGTTTCACACAGGGTCTCGTGTGTTAGCACATGCTAGAGGCAAGCTCGCGGCTGCGCTCAGGAAAGAAAGTGGTCAGCTCACGAGGATGTGCACTATGGAGTGGTTCAACAAGACTCAAGAGCATCCAGCCCGCGGCGCTCATGGCGGCGGCCGCGAGCACCAGCAACACAAAGAGCGCGTCGAAGGACAGCTTGCTGTAGAAGCGCTCGCGGATGCGGAGCTGACTCGGTGGACTGTTCACTAGGTGGGCAGTATCCGGATAGAAGCCGCAAAAGGACGGGGTCCAGCCCTCTGCAGTGAGGTTGCCAGAGGTGACAAATGAGTCACCACTCGGCGGTCTCGTCGGCTGTTTTTGTAGTTTAAAGCCTCGGAGACCTGACAGGCGACCATGCAGGCGACACGCACCAGTCCGGTCGACAGCATGCTCGGTCCTGCTCCTGCCTGCTCCCCTCCTGCGTGGGTTTGGTTGGCGCGGCGGGGGGGTGTGGTCGCCGGTTCCGGCTTCCCCGGTCCACGGTCAGAGACGAGATCAGCCGGGTCCGGTCATGTGAGTCAGATCTCTGACGTCCGCGCAGAGCGCTGGCAGAGCGCCGCCTTGCCTGCCATTGCCCTTGGCAACATGGACAATACAAGTTAAATACATAATACAACAAGTTAGATCGGATCCACAAGGCTCCTATGTGTCGTTAACCACTAGTCATTCTAAGCGATGCCACTAGTCATTCTAAGCGATGCCATTCTCTTGCTTGTACGTCCGCCAGAGGCTTCCCAATTCCGCCATGGTGAGTTTCTCACTCTTCTTCGACGCCCGAAACTGCGCCCAGCTGATCGGCGTCCAACTCAAAGCGGGAGTCGTCGTCGAGCATGCATCGTTCGCGACTGCACTCGCGGGGGCGACAGCCTGTGCCGTGGATTTCGCGTCGAGGAGCGATGCAGGGGGGCCGCCGCCGTCGCTGCCGTCGCTGCCGCCGCTGCCGCCGCCGCTGCCGCCGCCGCCGCCGCCGCGATCGCGATCGCGATCGCCACCTGGGTGCCGCAGAGCCACCGCAAGCGCCACGTCGGCGCTTTGGCTTGGGCTGAGCTCGTCCGCGAGATCGAGAGCTCGTCGATCGAGGGCGTCGCGCAGCGCCGTACTGGGCACGCACTGGGCCCTTGCCAGCCCCTGGCAGAGCTGTGAGAGGCTCGCGCACCCCAGCTCGTGCACCACGGGCGTCATCGCGTCCATCAGGGCACCGAAGAGCTCCTGTGATGCTCGAGGCGTCGCCTCGGCCGTTGCAAATGCCCATATTAGGCATGACAGCTCTTCGGGGGTACAGGCGCGTGGCTCACGGCGCACGAGAGGCGCGGCCACGTCAGCGAGCGCGCCGAGCAGGCGTGGTGCACGGCTCTGGGCGGCGGCGTAGCCCCAGGCGGTGTGGGCGAGGGCCCACGGTTGGAAGTCGGAAGCTAGTGGCACCGCGGCCTTCGCCATGGCGTCGAAGAGCTGTGGAGATCGACGCCCTGCCGTCGCAAAGGACCACGCGACCTGCGCAATGGCCTGCGGCTTGAAGTCGCTCAGCGTGCAGCCTGGGAGCGCACAGATGGCCTCCAAGGCCTCGAATAAGCGCGGCGTGTAGTGGCCGGCCTTGGCGAATGCGAACGCGAGCGCGGACAGCTCCCGCGCCTTGAACTCGCCCACGACGGCGCCTGTGGACTGGAGCTCGTCCACGCGCGCACTGACGGCGGTCGCGATCGCATCGTACCTGATGTGGGACGCAATCATAGGTCATGAGAGGCCGTCAGCGGTCATTAGCAATGGCAATCAGCGGCCATCGAGCCGCGCGCGTCGCTGATGAGTCGTACAATCGCGGCGCCTCGTGCTGCGAGGTCGTGTACGCCCACGCCATGTTGGCCAGGTGCTGCGGCGCGAGCTCGAGCACGCGCGCAGAGGCAGTCTCCGCTAGAGCATCGAAGAGCACCGGCGCCGGGTGCTTGGCCGTCGCAAAGGCCCAGCAAGTGTTCGCCATGTTCTGCGCATTCATCTGGAGAGGGTCGGAGGCGGCGGCGACAGCATCGTACAGGGCGGGCGCATCGTGCTCGACGGTGGCAAACGCCCAGCAGAGATTGCTCAGCTCCTGCGGGTTGAAGGCGTCGATCTGGGCCTCCGCCACCTCTGCAAGGGCATCAAATAGGTCTGGCGCCCGATGCCCCGCTGTCGCAAACGCCCATGCCGTGTTGCTGAGCTCCTGAGAGTTCATGCTGGCGAGACGCGTCGAGGCCGCCACGGCTGCGAGCGCCTCGAGCAGCCCGGAACGCGTCGGCGAGTCCGGGAAGCGCGAGCGCGCCACGCCGTAGATGACGTTGGCCAACTCGCGACCGCGCAGGCCACCGGCGAGCGCCAGCCTGGCGGAGCGGCCCATGAGCGGCTTGAGCTGCTCTTGCACCCGCGGCGACATGGACCGGTAGCGCGTGTAGCCGCTGCGTGATGCACTCGCCGAGACGCGCGAGGACGTGAGTCTGCTCACTGCCATCCACGCAGCACTCAAGTGGATGTGGTTGAAATGCCGGCCGTGCTCCTGGTGAACGGACATGAGCTCATCGATGCTGCTCGCCTTCTTGATCCACTGCGTGAGGATCCTCGGGTCGACCGTCGCCGGGGGTGTCATGGCCAGCGCCGTGACCATGTGTGCGAGAATGCGAAAAACTGTGGGCATTCGCATTCTCCCGACGCCATGGACAGCATTCGCGTTGTGTTGAACAGTTTCCGCCATGCACCCGATAGGGATTCCCGGTAAAAAGACACCGGGGGGAGCCGGGACACACACGGGACACACGCGGGACACGCGGACGCACAAAGGCACTCGGATCACACCGGTAGCCCCCGTGCTTGGGGGTCCGGTGAGCGTGCGCGTTGTATTGAACCGTATCAGCAGCCGCCGATTTATACACGTCCGAGCCGACGATGACGCTGTTGAGGTGTGAACGTGAACTTTTCTCTGATCCCTCTTGTCTATACTTGTCGGCGCTTGGAAAGTTGCCGCGATAGAAAAGGCGTCGCGCTCGCTAGTTGAGGCACGCACGAGGACGAACGCCCTCGAGCGCGGCCCGATGACGAAATTCCGCCTCAAGGCGCCAATAAAGCCGCAGCTCCTACACATCCTGGAGGATTACCCGGGGGGGCAGCTGTTGAGTGAGGCGTTGCAGAATGCAGAAGACGGCGGCGCATCAGAGTTTGCACTGGTACTTGACCAGAGGACAGTGCGTGGCATCAGCCCCGAGTTGGGAGGTCCGGCATTCGTCCTCATCGACAACGGCTCCGGGTTCGGGGATAAAGCGTGGGAAAGTCTGCAGAATTTACACCAGTCGGAGAAGCGTGACTCACCCTCTTCCATCGGCGCCTACGGTATGGGCAGCCGCTCTTACTTCCACTACTCGGATGTAACTCTGGTGGTGAGCTGTGGAGAATATGTTGGTCTCGACCCTCTTGAGGTGGTCTCGTCGCACGAACGTAAGGGCGAACAGGGATGGAAGGTCAACATCGCCTCCCCTGATGGCCACGTTGAGCAGCAGATTGCACGCGAGGCACAGTCGCTGTTCACACACGAGCTTGCTGAGCTCTGTCGTGGCTTTGATGTGATCAGCTGTGGGGCCATGTTTCGGCTGCCTTTGCGTCGCGATGAAGACGTTGCGCGAGAGGAGAGAACAAACACGGGCGTGCTCGGGCCAGCGATGCCATTGGAACGGGCGGAATCCTTGATGCACGGTTGGGCGGCCTCCGCGCCGCGACTACTCCTATTTCTAACGAAGGTCAGACGCATCTCGATCTGGCGCTGGAGGGCGGATGCACCCGGACCCGACCTCATAGCAGCCGCGCAAAGGCAGACTGGCCAGGCACAGGTGCCGTTCGAGCGCATCCCGCACAGCCTTGGGGAGGGCCAAGCTGCCTCGTACGTTGCACTTCGTGAATGCATTCGCAACTTGAGCGCGGAGGAGCGTGCCGAGCTCTCGAAGATGCACGCCGATATCGTACACATCGAGGATGGTGCGGGCCATCCGGGCATGTCATGGCTCGTTGTTCAACGCTTCGACGTCGAGACGCGAGAGCTACTTGCCGCGCTGGAGGATGGTTGTAACGCCGTACCTGTTGTTGGTCTTGCGCTTCCTCTCTCCGTCACGGATGGCTCACAGATTGAAGGGGTGCCGTTTTGCTTCCTGCCAGTTGGCAGCATGCGCACTGGCCTTCCGCTGCACATCAACGGCTCGTTTCATCCGACCCCCAACCGGCGCGACCTATGGCTACCTGCCGCGGAATTGGATGGTGGTCATGAGAAGAAGGCGAAATGGAACGACGTGCTGATGCGACACGCTGTGCCGCGCCTCTGGCAAGATGCTTTGGTCAGCCTGACAGACCCGGCGTGGAAAGATGCCCGTGAGCTCGATGCGATACCTAGCGATCTGCTTCTCTCTTTGCTTCCAAACCTCGACGCTGTTCACGATAAGTGGCTGGTGGTCGCGCAGAACCTGTACAAGCGGCTCGGCGACGTGGCCATCTTGCCACACGCACGCGAGCCGCGGTGGGTAAAGCCCAAGGAGGCCCTGGCCTTCCGGACGCACACAGAGGACTTAGCTACTCACACGAGCCGCTTGATTGACTTGTACAAGCGCTGCCATCCGAACATCTTCGACGAGACCCTCAAGCTAGGTGCCAAGTTCGTGGTGGATCTGCCGGCGCATGTGCAACAAGGAAGCGTCAACTACAGCTGCTTGAGTGAAACTGGCATTGAGCGTGTCATCTTTGCTGTCATTAAGGCGGATCATGAGGTGTGGCGCGCGCCTCACGTCACTGAGGAGGCGATACTCGCAAACTACAGTGCAAAGCAGCTCAAAGCTTTGGCGACGCATCACGGCACTCAGCTTGATGATGGCGCACTCGAGAAGCGTGAGATGGCGGCTCAGATGATTAGCCAGTCCAACCTTGGCCGTGCCGCCAATGTGCTTCAGCCGATTCTCATGGCGCTCCTCCCGTACGCTGCTGCCCACTTCTCGCCAACGTCTCATCCCGATTGGCGAGAGCTTCTCTCCGGCGTCAAGTGGGTACCAACAGCTGCCAATCAACTCGTCGACTTGGCATCCGCGTTCGCGCCTCTGCCGGAGATAGATGAATGGGGGCTGAGTGTGGTGCAGCGCAATCGGGCCGTCCTGGAATGCGAAGCTGGCGGCGTACGTGTCGCCATTGAGTGGGGGCTCAAGAAGCATCTCACCGCCGCTGATTGTCTCTTCGAGGCACAGCGTGTCGCAGATGAGAACCTAATGGAGATGGACGATCGGATTGATTGGGCACGGCGGCTGATCCGATATCTCAGCCACTTGCATGCAGCGGGGAGTGTCACATTCACCCGCAGCGAGATCATCGAGCTCAATAAGATTGCATTCCATCCCGCGCATGCGCCGTGTGCTCAAGTCGCGATCAGCTGGGCAGATGGGGCTGATTTCCCGCGAGGAGGCCTGTGCCTGCGTGCTGCTGAGTCGCTCTTTGCAGAGCGTGACGCGCCGATCGTCTGGGCCTGCGCCGCCTATGCTCCAACGGGAGTCATAGCACCCGTGTTCAACTACAGCGCGGTGTCACCCTTGGTGCTCACGGGTCAAATCCAACGGATTGCGTCACTCGATCCGACTGGCTCTCACATCGAGGCTCTTGCCGAGCACCTTCTGAAAGCAGTGCGAGAGCTCAGCTCATTGTTGCCCCGTTCTACTGCAAATCGCGATCCGTCCGTGGACGCACTCTTGGCCCAACTTTCGGAGATGATTTGGGTCCCGGCGATGAGTGCTGAGTCGGGCAGCAGACTGCGCCTTTTCCAACCCAATCGCGTCGCAGCCAAGATGACCCGCAGCCTTTGGCCTCGCTTCGGTCGGTTACCTGACAGCTGGGGACGAGAGCCAAACGTGTGGCAAGTCCTCGAGCAAGTGGGCGCGGGTCACAGGATCTCGGTCGACATGCTTGCTCGCGAGCTCGCTTCCATCGCTGCAGATCACCCGGTCCGGAAGGTGAGCGCCGTGGTGGCCCAGAGGAACGAGACGCGCTTGGCCGAGCTGCAGGCGGAGCTCAAGGAGGCGGTCGAGGCCGAGGACTATGCCAAGGCGGCCGAGCTCAAGCCGCAGATCAAGGAGCTCAAGGCGACCATCGATGCGGCCACGGAAGCCGCCGTGGGCGGCCTGAGCGAGGACAGCTTGGAGCTCTCGATCAATCTCGCGAGTGAGCTTGCTGAACTGGGAAGCAATCGTGTTGGACTCGGCGTCGAGGTGCATGTACCAACGGCCTCAGGAAATCTTCTCCCTGCGTCCCAGGTGTTCATCAATGACGCACCGTGGCATGCGCAAGACACGGACACTCACGAGCTCCTGAACGCGAGGATCAGCCCCTCGCATGGCCGGGTCCTCGGCTGCTCGTCGGTCCGCGAGCAGCTGGCGCGCCAGTGCGAGGACATGGGCATCGAGGGCGAGGATTTCTCTCAGCAAGAGGACCTTGCTCAGCGGATTGAAGGGCTCTTGCGCAAGTACGATGATGAGAAGGACATCTTTGTTGAGCACTATCAGAACTGCGATGATGCTGGCGCAGACGAGGTCTTCTTCCTTCTCGATCAGCAGTCATACGGCACCGACCGACTCTTGACGCCAGAGTCAGCTGCGCTGCAGGGTCCCTCGCTCATTCTGGCGAGTTCAAAGCCACTCACCAGGGACGACCTGAATCGGATCAAGCAGCTTGGAAGCTCAAAGAAGCGTGCGGACTTCTGCAAGTTTGGCCGCTTTGGTCTGGGGCTGAACGCAATGTATCACCTGAGTGACACGATTCAGATCTTCGCACGGGATCTGAGTTTGGTTATTCTCGATCCGCTGGATCGCATCAAGATCGGCAACGGTGGCAAGGCTTTCACGCCTCATGGGCTTGCCAATCGCTTCCCTGACATGCTTGCAGGCTTTCAGAACTTTCCTGATGGCTATCCGACCATCTTTCGTCTGCCCTTGCGCAATGCGCCGTCTGATTTTGGTCAGAAATGGAACGCGCATAACACGTACCAGCTCCTCAAACGCTTTGCCGGCACGCAAGTCCAAGAGCTCCTTCTGTTCGCAAAGTCGGTCGGAAAGGTCACTTGTGGCGTACGCGATACAGTTGGGCACATCACGGTCCTATCAGAAGTGGCACGGGAGCTCCAAGCGTCGCGCTTCATGTCGCGACTGCCCAGTACCCTCGACGACGTGAAGGCGCTGGAGCGGACGCCAGACGAAGGGCTTGAGCGTGTCAAGATCGAGCGACGCACAGGGTCTGGATTAGCAGTCGAAGAGATGCACTGGCTCATCGCGCACTCGCTCTCTGTTGATGCTACCGGTATCCAATTGATTGTTGATGCATTCACGCGGAAGACAAAGCCGACGGCTTTGCTACCGCACGGGGCGGTCGCCCTCCGGCTCAACGCTGCGCCCGAGTACACTGGCAATGTTTCTGCCTACTTGCCTATCGGAATGGCGTTGGGATCGCCACTCGTGGTCCACGGCTGCTTCGCGCTTGATGACAGCCGCAAGCAGATACCATTGCCAGATGGCAAGGACCGCATCGATGGCCAGAATGATCGCAAGTGGAACCTCACACTACTCAACGGCCCGTGCATGCGGAGCTATGTCACAATCGTCGTCGAGTGTTGCAAGCTTGTCGACCGAAAGCAGATGAGTGTCGATGCATATTTTGGTATCCTCGGCTTGGACAGCGAGTCTGCCGAGGCGGCTGCGAGTGGCGCCGTCCGTGCAGCGTTGCGCGCAGCGGTCTGGTCTACTCTCTGCGCAAGCAGCATCAAGTTCATGCCAGTTGTGAGCCCAGCAGATAAGAGCGCAATCGCTTGGAAGGCGAACGCTCCGGATACAGTCCTGCGTACTCAAGGCCTCGACGAGCTTCTGCAAGACGAACTGATTCACGATGGGCTCATGCTGGTTGAGCTTGACGATCGCTTGCGCACCTACCTTGACGACGTGCAGCATGCTGGGTCAGCGCAGCCACTCACGCCGAGAGGCCTGTGTGTTTTCCTCTCGGCAGAACAGCGTCGCAGGAGTCCAGAGCTTCTCCGGTCGCTGAGCTCGATCAAGCGAGCGATCGACCTACTTCACTTTGTCCTCCCAGCCCAGCTCTCAGCCCAGGAAGCCCCAATCGCACCGCCAGTTTGTATTGACTTTCTCGTCGGCACGCCGCTTCTTCTCCTACAAGACGAATCCATCGCTGAGTTCGGCGATGGTACGGTGCGCTTTTGGAATGATGCTGCGCCTCTCTTGCCACATGCGCCTCATCTGCTCTTGCATGAGAACGTGAGTGTGGCACTGCGCACGATCTCACGATCAGTCGAGTGCGTCAAAACGGCGTGCGCTTCTCTGGGCATCCGCAATCTCGTTTCAGCTGATCTCCTGGAAGAACATGCAGTCATTCATGGGCAGAAGCTCAACGAGAACGACAAGTGGCTGGTCGCTTTTTGGGCATTGCTCGCATCGGAGATCTCCCAGAAAATAAACACTCGTCTTCTCGACAAGTTCAGCGATTGGCGCGTGCTCAGAGTCGCGCCGCTTGCAAATGAGGAAGGGCCTCAACATGTGCCTCTCGATTCAATGGGCAACACTTTCAGACTAGACTCCATCGACACTCAATGGCATTCAGACGTAATGGAATGGCTGCGTGCGATGAGAGTGCGAGTGCCAATCTTTGCAAACTATCCAATGCAGCTTCCAGCTGGCGATGAACACCTGGCCAACGTCCTAAAGCACGGTCTTGAGCATTTGACTGCCAAGATGCGGGAGGCCGTACTCAAATACTTCGCGTCGCGTCGACAGAACTCGAGTCATGTCTTGGCCACGATACGCCGGATGCCGCTGTTTCTCAAAGCATGCCCCACGAGCTCAGAAGGCACAAGGGTCACGGCCAGTTCGGATGATCGTGGCGAGAAGGATCGATTTGTGTCTATTGATAGGCCAGATGTTTCCTACTACACGCTGTTTGACGTAAAGGAACAGAAGCACAAGCACGCCGGCAATCTGGCGGCGCTCGGTCTGATCGACTGCTGCTTTCTTTCTCTGCCGCCCACAGGCGAGGTCCGAGACTTCTACTACAAATGCTTTGGAATCGAGAACTTAAGTACGCTCGATTTCGTGACCACCATCCTTCCGTCGAAGCTATCCGACCTGCTTGCTTCTGAAGCAATGTCAGCTGCTCTCATCCATGAGTTTTGCTCATGGATCACTGAAGAGGACGACACCATGTCCAAACGAGTCATCGACGCTCTCGTCGACATCTGTTTTGTGCCATGTCGAGATGGGCATCGACGAAAACCGAAAGATTTGACAGACCCTACTTTGGCAGTTGCCATTCAGTTTGAAGATGTCTTGGGATCTGTTCTCCCAACCAGAGAGGTCGCCCAACGCTACTTGAAGGCCCTCCAGAAGCTCGGAATGCGCGATCATCTGAAGCCTGACAGCTTATTCGCTTGCGCACAGCATCTCGAGAGCTCTGTACGGCGGTCGATGCCGTTGACAGATACGGCGCCGTTGGCGGATTCCCACATCTGGCAGAGTTTCCATCTCGTCGAGGCGTTGGCGAAAAACATCCGTCACTCGTTGAACAGAAGCGATGAAAAGAAGCGGCACATCCCTGCTCGTGTGAACGATGCGATGCGCATGCAGATCTTCTTGGCGGATGGACCGCCGAGCAGAGAGCTGCTGCTTGAGCACGTTGCACTACTCGCTAACGACAAGGAGCGGCCGGCACAAGCCATGCGGATCATCTCATGTGCAAATTCGTTGCTAACCTCCAAAGGCGCTCTTCCGTGGGCATGCATGCCAGTGCTGGCGCAAGCACGTGTCTTCGCGCAATATCCTCGAAAAATTGACAAGATCGGCGAGATCAGTGAGCTCGATCAGCTTGCAGAGAAACACAAGGAGCTCGTCGAGTCGAAATTTGGTATCTTCTCCAGTCCTCCCGACACAGCCATGATACAGCACCTTGAATGGCTTGCTTCGGCGATCAATCAAGAACCTATGAGGGGCCGTTTCTACCACTACAAGCAGACCCGGACTATTGGACTGGATGATATACCAAATGTACTCCATGTCTCGGAATCGAACTTATTCTCCGAAGTGATGTCCATTCTGGACGCACTGAATAGAAAACTTGAAGCGGTTCGAGCTTATCGAGTATCGGTCGAGGCACCGCAGCTTCAGGTGAACGCGCAAAAGCTACAAGCAATCTCACGGATTCCGTGCATACCGCTCTTACCATCTGACAGTTTGCATACTCAATCATCTGATGCTGAACGACCATCGGTTTGGAATCAAGTTGTCAATATGGTTGAGCCCGCAAAACTCTTTTGGACTCTTCCTGAGGGAACGGAGTGCCAAGAGCAGTTTTCGGCTGCAACACATTATACGCTAAGTTATAAGCGCCCCCTCCTAACGCAACTTGGTGTGCGACAAGCGCCCGCTATCGAAGATTGGGCGCAGGCCACACGCGAAACATACGAGCGGGTGCTGCAAGAAGAAGATCAGATCATGCTGCCGTCGGACGTCGCATTGATCGAAGCAGCCGTCAAGGGCATTCATGACTGCGAGATGAAGAGCAGCATGGGTAACGCTCCCCAGGCTAATGTGCAGTCTGACACGACTCCACTTGAGATCTTCCTCATTGATGACGCCGAGGGAGACCAGAAGCGTATTCACGCATCGAGTTCTATGGTCTGGGCCGACGAGCCGAAGCTGAAGCGTCGCTGTGGCCCTTCCATGCGGGCCAGAGGCTGGCACTTTGTCAGTGCAGAGCTCACGCGAGGAAAAGCCGGATGTACCCTTGCCAGTCGCACAAAGATGCATATGCTGAGCGATCTGGTCGTCGAGACCATCGCAAGTGCGACTGTCGAAGTTGCCCTCGACGATGTGAATGACTTTGATCGCCGTCTCGGTATCTTGCTTCGATCCGAAGAGTTTGCCTATGCTTGTGTGTTACTCTCGAGCCACGGTGAACAAGAGTACCCGCGAGTACGACAGAAATTGAGCAACCTCATCATCAAGTGGGCAACTGAATTGCACAGCGTTGTCAAGATGAAGGAGGATCACGCGGAGATTGAGGAGAGCGGACGACTAATCGATACATTTATTCAAGATGGCGTTCTCTGGCTGCGCGTTGGCAAGCTTGGAGGCGAAGGAAGCGACTCGTTCTTGCGCGATATAGCCAGTAGCATCATGACGATAGTCACGTTAGGGCACCTGAAAGGTCTCGTGGATCTCATTTCGAAATGCTGGAATGGCGGACCAACAGAGGTTCAGAACTGCCTTGAAGAACTCAATGTTCGAGAGATGACTCACAGTTTGAATTTTGAGGTGGGCCAACTCGTTCCAGAGAACATGATGAGATTTTGCGACCAGTCGTTGTACAGCCGCTTCATTTTCTGCGAAATCGTCGCGATAGACTCGTTTGAAAGTGAATGGGCCTCAAATGCGCAGAGTGGACCGCGAATGACCTATGCAGAGTACAGAGGCATCGTCGAGGACAGCGGCAGCGGCGGACAGTTGGCGCGCAAATATTACCTGTGGGAGGGCGGCATGGCCGAAGACGGCCGTGAAACCCTCGAGGTGCGTCCGCATGTTCAGGTCTATAAGATAAGTCGCAGGCGTGCGCAGCCTCCTCAGTTGCCTCATCTACAACACGACATCTCGGACGCCACGCAACTGCAGCGGTCTTTGGCCGGTGTGCCGACCACTGCAACAGAAGCCGCAGCGACAGACGACTTCAGTGACCTCTTCGATACCCTCCATCAGATGCTCACGATGGAAAAAGTCGCTCAACGTGCGTACGTGAGGCGCCTGTACCTCACGTGGCATCCTGACAAGTGCGAAAAGCCGCATGCACCACGCGTTTTTGAGTACGTGCGCCGCTTTGCCAACCTCGCGCAAGCCGGGAAGGAAGACGAGCTCAGGGCATTCGTCACCAGCCTGACACCCGATGTGGAGATGCAAGTGCTGCATCAGGGCTATGAGGAGAGGCAAGAACACTCGTGGTTTGATGAGTTCCGAGAGGAGGATGAGCGCAGGGCGGTGGCAGTGGCTTCACATCAGTCAGTCGATGGGCGCTCGGGCAATGTGGCAGGTTCAACCAGCAATCATGCCGGACGTTCTATTCATGTACCCGTCGCCAGAGATCCGGGCTTTGCGCCATCATCATCATCACAGCAGGTGCCGCGGCTGAGGGACGCAGCACTAGGTGATGTTGCATGGCAAATGGCGCAAGCGGAGCTGGACGCCGCTCGTCTTCTGCACGGCCACCAGATGTGGGCGCAGAGCGTCTTTCACTCTCACCAGGCAGCCGAGCAGGTGATCAAGGCGGCAATGTTGCGAACTTGTGGCGTGACTGGAGACGAGTTCCGAGGAACGGGAGGGCACGCTCTGGACTCCCTGCTTAGAATGACCGGACTCGTCTCACCGGTGCAGCCTGATGAACTCGCTCTGCTCTCCCAGGCATATCTCGGTGCTCGTTACCCACCGTTCCCCCCGCGTGGAGCTCCGACTGTGCCGTTGGCCATGTATGGTGCGGTTGACGCCGAGAACGCTCTGGAGGTTGCAAAAAAGCTCATCGAATGGGGCCGTTGCACCGCACAGGTTGAGGCATCGCTTACAGCACAATGCGCCGTGCCTCAGCGAGTATGTGACGACAATGTGGTGCTGCTGTTGTGAGCCCGGCGATCGGTACACCCGCATGTACTAAGAACTAAGCGTAGTGTGATTGTGGAGAAATTGGTGTGCATGCATGGCTGCTGAAAACGCTGTAAATCGATGTCATTGAATCGGCCAAAAAGCAAAATTGAACGCCGCCCTCGAGGACATGCCGGGAGGTACTGCGGCCACCCGGCCGGTCCCGACCGGGCTCGGCGAATTCCTCCGACCGGTGGGTTCTGAAGCGCGATAGCGCTAGATTGGTTCGGTTGTCTTCAGGGGCTTCAACAACAACGTTAAGGGCGGCAGACGCAACAGCTCGACGTGAGCATGGACGTGAGCTAGTGCTAGATGCGCCGGCGGGCGGGGGGGTTAGAGGATTCAAACCAATGACCGCACGACACCGCTCGACCGCCTTTACCGCCGTCTCTCGGCGCCTCACACCACAGGGACTCAGAGCTCGGCCCCACAAGACCAGCTCTCGGGGCTGAAGACTGACGGGCCTGTAGAGCCGGCTGAACACTGAACGGCTGAACGCTGAACGCTGAACGCTTCTAGCGGTGAAACGCAATATAATCTGCATTTCGACCGGGTGCTCTCAATGCCAGCTTGGTAGAGAGAGTGGGCGGCGTACCGCGTTAAGCTTCAGCGTTCACGGTCTGTCGAGGTGTGAACGTGAATGTATTTCACGTTCGCACCTCGCGCCATTTTCAATGTTGCCCACCGCCATGGCCGCTGCCGACAGGAAGCGCAAGGCCGCTGCCGCCGACGACGACGACGCGCCGGCGCCGGCTGCAAAGTGCCCCGCGCTCGTCGGTCGGCGCCCCGCGCTCGTCAATCGGCCTGCAATCGCCCCACATCCGAATCCGAGTGGCAAGACCGCAGGTCCGCGCATGCACGGAGGCTCCGCGCGTGGTCGGCTCATGCTCTCCAGCATTGGAGCGGTCGCACCTCCGACGAGCGTGGCGCCAGCGCCGATGTCAGCGGTTAGGCAGATCACCGGGGCCACCTCTGGCATCTCCGCCGCCGGTTCATCCGCGGCGCCACCCGCAGCGCCATCACGTGCGACGCCATCCAAGCCACTGCCAGAAAGGTGTCAGCGCGTGCTCGACACCTTCATCGCAATCGAATCGGCGCTTCCGCTGCTACGCAAGCGCGACGTGCCGCCGCTCTACGGGATGCTCCGCAAGCCTGTCGAGGACCTGACGGGGTTCGAATTCCCGCCGGAGCTGCTCGCAGGCCTCGTTCATGCGTGCCCGACCGCCTTCCGCGTGAGCGCTCGCGACGTCGCGCTGACCGAAGAGCGGCTGCGCTTGAGCGCGACGCCCCGCCAAAAGGTCGACTGGCTCATCGAGCAGACCGCCGCACCCACCGCGCCACCGCCCGTTCCTTCAGCCGACGGCCACGCCAAGGGCGATCCTGAGGCCATGGCGGGAGATGATGCCCCCACGCTCCTCCCCATGGCGCCGCCGCTGGCCCCGCCAAAGGCAGCGGCGCCGATGCCGTCGCGTGTGCAGGTCGCCCAGTGGCGCCAGGCGCAGCGGGCGGAGCTCGTCGCCGTCCTCGAGGCGCACTCCGCCCAGCATGGCGACGCGCCGCTGCCATTGGCTGCGCTGCCTCCACTCGAGACTCCGAAGACGAAGGCGGAGGCCAAGGCCAAGGCGGAGGCGGAGGGCTGGGCGCGTGCCGAGACGGCCGGCCCCGAGCGAGGCGTGCTCCCTGCGGGCGCGGTAGCGGGGGCGGCGGCGGGCGCGCCGGCGGGCGGCGCGGGCGCGGGCCCGACAGCGCCTGACGCGCCGATGCCGCTGGCGGTGCCCGTCGGGTGTGAAGGGCTGCCGGCGGAACTGCTGCGCAGAGTGATGCAGCGACAGGCGGAGGCGCGCGTGCTCGTCGAGACGCAGCCCAAGCTGCAGCGTGCCGCTCTCCTCAAGCGGCTACCCGAAATGGCCATGGCGACGCGCGAGTGCATGTTCGAGGCACGCCGCCGGCTGATGCCGCAGCCGGATCTGGTGCGTCGCCTGCTGCAGAACGCCAAGTGGATCTCGAGCACCGCCGAGCTCGAGGCGCAGCTGCAGCTGCTCACGGAGATCGTGCCCCAGTGGATCAGCCTCGTGCGTCTCGGCGACGATGAGGATCTGACCGTGAGGCTGGACGAGGACGTCAGCTTCAGCGAGGTGCAGCAGGCCATCAAGGCAGCGCGCACTTCCGTTTGAGTGTCCGTTTCTAAGGAGCTTCCCGTCTCGACTGTGACCGAAATTCCCATTTAGGCATCCAACCGAAAACGGTCCCTCAGTCTTTTCGCGCAACTTGCCAAAACCCGCACGAAGGCTCACGCGCTGACCGCCGACGACGAGTCTCATGCCCACACCCGCGCAGCTCGAAATCGCCCTGAACGCGGAGCTCATGATTGATTACGAGTGCTTCGCACCGATCACCCCTGGGCGCCCGCCATCTCCGTGGGAGCTCGACGATGCGAGCGAAAAGGAGAGCTCCACGCCATCGATGTCCGAGACCGACACAGTGATCGGTGACAAGGAGGACACGTTCATGCCGGCGCCGCCGCCGCCACGCGAGAGCGTGAGCGTGCCCGCATCGTTTCCGCGTCGGAACTTCCGACTCGCGAGCGCGCGGCCTGCCAACTCGCTTCCGACCTCGCTCGATGGCTCACGCAATGGCTCGCTCACGGCCTCTGCACTGCCCTCGCGCAACGGCTCACCCGCGTGGCGCCGGCCAACGTCGGTATGGGGCCGGATGAATTCTGGGCGCACTGAGCAGCCAAAGCTGTACACCGGTCGCGAGGCATATGGCGCGAAAGAGGAGCGGATGACGACGTACCTCGGACAGTACGGCCACCTGCACTACGACGTACGCGTGAGCAAGACGGGTTCGCCACGCGGCCGAACCAGGTGCACGCCGAGTTTCAATCTCACGGCGCCCCACTCTGCCCGCGAGAAGGCGTACGAGGGCAAGGAGCATATGAAGGCGGGTCAATATGGCCCCGGCATGTACGACATCCGCTGCTTTAAGACTGGCTCGCCCACGGGCAAGGCCAAGGGCACACCGCGCTTTGGCAACGGCGCACGGTTCGACCGCGAAAAGTGCTATGAGGGGCGGTGGCTCGACAACAACTTCGGCAAGGAGGGTGCCTCGGGCCTCAATCCGCCCATGTGCTCGAACCGGGGCTCGCCGCTGTGGAAGGGGTACCGGCCGAGCGCGGCCTTCGCCCAGCCCCATGTGCCACGCGTGCGGCCGCACGAGCGGGTCGCTTAGGCACGCTGAGTAAGGACGCCGAACACATGCATGCACATGTGTGCAGCACTGCTCCATTGCTGGTATTGATAGATAAGTAGTGATGTCTGGTGTGGATTTGTGATCGAGTGAGTCGATGAGCTGGGTTTTCGCTTAGGATGGTGTGTGTGTCTGCTGTCGATCTTACTATTGAGTGCGTGAAGAATTCATTAGAAACACTCCTGCACACCAACGCAACCTATGCGTTCACTCCACGTGCGTGTAAGGGGGTTAAAAGACACTGGAGGGAGCCGGGACACACACGTGTAAGGGGGTAGGTCATCGACTTCTTAGAAAGAAGCCATACCTACCAGACCCACCCCCCAGCGTGTGGTTTCGCTCCTGGTGGAGACTTTGATGCTCCGCGCCGCCGAGAGTCCTTGGTGGATCGTGCTCGCTGGCGACTCGACTCAGCGCCAGCTCTATGAGGCTCTCGCCCATCCTCTCCAACATCTCCTGGGAGTCAAGCGATACGCCCTTCGCCAACTTGGTGTGCCGACGCTCGCCGGCGCTCCAGTCTTTGACAATGATCACCACAAGGATATGGACACGCTGGTCGGGGAGAAGCTCACGGTCTCCCTTCGCTTCCTGCGAGGTCTCGATCTGGCCAAACTTGAGCTGCACGCGCGCGACTGGAGGCAACGGTACTTTTATCCCGACATGGCAAACGGCTGGGAAACGCCTCTCAAGCTCCTGCCGCTGACGATGCGTACAGTGCTTGAGGCGGACCCCTTTGACGAGCGGATGGCAGCTTCCCGCACGCCGGATGTGATTATCTTGCACTCCTGCGTGTGGGATACGCCCATGGTCAACCGCTCGCGCTCGCATAACCCCCAAATGGACAGCGGCCGTACTTGTCCCTCATTGGTCCCTCAATGGGCTCAAGTCCGCACGAGGAACAGGACGTATGTCGCCATGCTGGGCAGACGCGACGGACTCAGTGCGGCCGAGCAACAGCTGGCCATGCCGCTGGTGCCAGCGCGCGTGGCGGCCTCGCCGTGCGTGCAACGAGCTAGCACTGCTACGCTGGACGACCAGATCTACGCTGACTTCGGCGACAGATTGCATGCGGCGGTGGACTTGATTCGGAGCCAAAGCAACACGAGCCGGCTGATCTTGCGCACCTGCTGCCCAGGCACGAATACAGGCACCAGCGTCGAGGCGCAGAAGGAGCTGCAGCTTCAACGCATGAACGAGATCATCGAACAGGTCGCTCGATCTCAACGCGTAGAGTTGCTGGACATCTTCCATCTCGAGCAGTGGGCCTCGAAAGCAGCCGGGGGGGCGTCCAACAATAAAACCAATGGCGCCGACAAGTTCCACATGCCATCGAGCATGCTCGAAGAAGCAGCCGCGGCCGCGGCGTACCAGCTGGTCTACGGTGGTGGTCACCCAGCGAAGAATGAGCTCCGCGCGGGGAACCACACTGCGTAGTAAATCAAATCAAGCCGTCTGAGCGAGTCTTTAGCGCAAGTTTATTCACACCCGGGTGCGCGGTGTGAAGAGTTTTCCGGCAATGCGACGGGGACACAGCGAGTACAGTCATCCTTCTGGCTGGCACTTTGAGGCGTCCACGCTGCCCATCAGCGGCGCGCCGCAGCTGCTCGCGCTCGCGCGAGGCCTCGCCGACCCGTACGCTCCTGGTGAGGCAGCGGTGCATCCGTTCTGCGTCCACGGCGCCACTCGGTCCCTCAAGCCGTGCGTGTGCGGGTCGGCGCTCGTCATGGGCGTCAAGATGCACCTCCCCGAGGCCACGTTTGGCGCCAATAAGCTCATGCTCACCCACGAGCCCTCGGGATTCGTGCTTTCCTTCACGGCGGAGGGCGCCCTGCGAGCGTGGGCACGCGACTCGGTGCTCAGCGATCGCGAGCTTCACATACGCGTCGCGCCCGCGGAGAAAGCCGTGTGGCGCTCGCGCGTCGCTGCGGCGCAGGAGCGCACCTCGCAGGCCGTCGACTGGACGTTTTGCAGTGGCGAGTACGGCGGCGATGACCACGGCAGCGGCGGCGGTGGCGGCGGCAGCGGCGGCGGCGTGGGTGGTGCCGGCGCGGCGACGGCACTGCCGGGGTTGCCCAAGCCGGCGCTCTCCGCAGGCGCGACTGCACGCAGTGGCGCGGCCGGCGGTGGCGCTACCTCGATGAGGGGCGCGGCCGCGTCGAGCCCTTCGGGCGCTCGAGGCCCAGCGGTGGTGTGGCGTGAGCACGAGGGGAGCGGTCTCGACATGGACTTGCTCCGCCGACGCGACGAGATCGTTTGGGCCGCGGAGGTGCCTTTGTATGAGGACCACCTGCACGATCAGGGCGTCAGCACGCTCATCGCGCGCATCCGCGTCATGCCGCAATGCTTCCTCGTGCTGCTACGCCACACGCTCCGTGTCGACGGTCGGCTGATGCAGCAGCGCGAAGTACGTGTCTTCCACAGGATCGGTACAGGCATGCAAGTGCTCACTACGGCGCCCCCCCTCCCCACAGGTACGGGTCTTCCACAGGTTCGGTACAGGCGTGGTGATTCGTCAGCACCGTCTCGCGGCCAAAGCCCTGCCGCCGCTGCCGCGTCCGGTGCGGGGCGTACCCGAGCCCGCGCCGCCCCCCTTTTTGCGCCAGCTTGATGAGCAGTCGATAGCCGAGCTGCTCAGCACGGCGCCCGACGCGCGCGAGAGGACGGAGGAGGCGACGCTGCGCGTGGACACGCCCAGCACGACGCTGCTCAGCACGACGCTGCTCAGCTCGACGCTGCCCAGCACGACGCTCCCTCTGGGAACGCCCGATAGGACGCTTCCAAGGACGCTCGCGCCGCAGTCGAAGCTGTCGCCGTGCGATCTGGCCACGGCAGCGCCCTGGGCGAAACCCGCCCAGGACGGCGCCCTAGGCGCTCCACACGGCGGCGTGCTTGGCGGCCCGCCAACAAGCGCCGTGGCGAGCGCACTGCCCAGCACGGCGCGGTCGGAGGAGCCCACGAAGCCGTCCACGCTCGAGTCCTCGTCGGCGGATGGCGCCGTGTTGAGCGCGCCGCCGCGCCTGCTGCGTCCATTGGCGCTCGGGACGACGCCGCTCGGGGCGGCGCTCAGTGCGATGGCCGTTTCCGCGGACGGCACACGCGTGCTCGTGGGCGCTTGCGACGGCGCGCTGCAGCTCCTCTCCCTGCAGCTGGCTGGCACGGTGGCGGCCGGTGCGCAGGTGTGGCGCTGCGCGTGTGCACATGCGGGCGGCGTGGCGGCTGTGAAGCTGCTCGAAGGGCCCAGAGGCGTGAACGGAGGGTGCCTGTGGGGTCTCTCGTCCGGCGATGATAGCACGTGCGCCGCCTGGGCGGTCCCCGCGCCGTCGTGGGCACCGGACGACGCCCTGGCTGCGGCCGAGCCGCTCAACGCGGCGCCACTCCAGCGATGGGAGCTCGAGTGCGCGTTGGCCGATCGTCTCTTGCGCGCCGGCAAGTCGTACGTCGCTGTGGGCCTCCTCGCCACGGAGCCACCGACCCTGACCACCGCCAGGGGTTCGTCAGGTGCTCAGGACGGCGCCAACGGCCTCCTCGCCACGGAGCCACCGACCGGCGCGCGGTTTGCGGCGGCGGTGGGCGCGTCTGTCTTCCTCCTCGACGTGGGCTCATCGGCGCCGCGCCGCCGACTGGCCGCCGGCCGCACGATCACAGCACTCGAATACATGGGAGCGCGCCGGCTGCTGTGCGCCAGTGGCTACGGCGGCGTGGTGGTGTGGAGCGACTTTGGCGAGGGCGGGGCGGCCTCGGTGCTCGTGTACAAGGGTCCGCTGGATACGATGGCCGGCGCGCCCGACGAAAGGTACATGGCGTGCGGCGCGCAGGACGGCACGCTGGTCATGTGGCCGTTGGACGCACTCGAGAGTGCAAGCGACTGCTGCCAGAAGCTGCTGCCATCGACTGCTGACAGCACCGGCGCGGCGGCGGCCGAGGGGGCGGCAGCCAACGGGATGGAGGCCGAGGCGCCCACGACGGCGCGTGCAGTCGAGGCCATGCCGTCGGCGGATTCGTCCACGACGGCGCTGTGCGACGGAGGGCCGCCGACGCCACTGCCGCCGACGCCACTGCCGCCGACGCCACTGCCGCCGCCGCCGAGTGAGATCATCACAGCGCCCAATGCAGCGCCAGGCATGACTGAGGCGCCGAGCGAGGCGGAGGCGGCGCAGCGTGCGCGGTCGGTCCTCTACTTCAGCGGCGGCTGTTACGAGCACAAGGTGGGCCCTCTGGCGTGGGAAGCCGACGGCCGATGCTGTGCGAGCGCGGGCGGTCGGCGGGTGGTCGTGTGGGACATGGGCGCGCCCGGGACGGCGCCCCCCGTCCGTCAGAATGGGCGCGCCAGCCTGCTCCTCGGCCATCGCGCCGCCGTCACCTGGGTCGGCTTCGCGCCAGCCGGGGCTTCTCCCGCCGAGCCGGCCGGTGGTGTGCCCAAGACGGCGCTCCTCGCGGCGGCCGCGGCAGATGGGCGCATCTGGATGCATGCGCTCGAGCGGCCTGAGGACGCGGCGGCGGCTCCGGCGGCGACCAGGCCCCCCGCCAGCACGGTGGCCCTACGTACGCGACAAGCGGCCATGATCGTCGAGCAGCCGAGCGCGGCAACCGACGCCCACGCCGCCGATCGTGAGAGCCCGTTTGCGTGGACGCCGCAAGGGTGGCTGCTGTATGGCAAGGGTGGCGAGGTGCTCGCCGTGAGGTACTAAGATACGTGTTTCTTACGAGCGAGCGGACAGCCGGCTGTGACAGCGCCGGATTCTTTTCGATAATTGGAAACAACTTTTAGACGCTTTCGTTCTTGTGTAATCAGTCGTGGTCGGGACTCGGGAGGTCTTGACCCAAAGTGGTAGGAGAGGGTATTCTTTCTGGATTCACACACTATCCCCACCACCTGATTTTGAACTCAGTGGTTGACCCAAAGGGGTAGGAGAGGGTATTCTTTCTGGATTCACACACTATCCCCACCACCTGATTTTGAACTCAGTGGTTGACCCAAAGGGGTAGGAGAGGGTATTCTTTCTGGATTCACACACTATCCCCACCACCTGATTTTGAACTCAGTGATACGTACACTCCGGTCGTATTTTTTATACGAACGGAATCAAATCCGGCGTATCCGAAAGGGTTTTTTGCAGATGGGGGCTCCGTTTAGCTAATCCCCCCCACTTGGGGGCTCGGTTCTCGTCTTAATTTTATGTAGATGGGGGCTCCGTCGCTTTTCACGTCTTAATTTTATGCAGATGGGGGGGGCTACGTTTCCCAGATGGACGAAAGAGGTAGAGGAACTGCTGTCCGGTCGACTCACGACTGTCACTGTGATCTGTGCGTGCCAGGGCACCGCACCTGTGGCACGTGCCGTGCAAGCCGAGTCGAGTGTACTCTTAAAGCCACTGCGACTTAAAGTGGACTTAGGACATAGGAGTCTAATTGTGTAAAGCGAGGTCATTCACGACCATGTTCACGACGTACGAACGTACACGGTATGTACCTCAGCTCGTGTTGTAATAACTTGTTTTCAAACATCAGTACCTCGTTCAGCCGGAACGAAAATGTGAGCTCGGAGACGAGCATCAATTTTGATTCTCTCGAGCGCCCTTTCGTCCGTGAATCGGCGCGGATGCCTCGATCTGTACGGCTTTACACAAACCTGCACTTTCCCCTCTCTGAGCATCTCGCGGTCGTAGCCGTGTCGGTGAGCTGAGGCAGCTCTCTCTGCCACTGTGTGATCCGTTCGTGTGCCACTGGGTGCTCCACCTCTCCATTGTGTGGCTCCATCCTTCCTTTGGTCCTGTCGGTGCGTACGGCTCGCTGCCCGAGGCTATGTTCGCGCGCAGCGCTGGCTACCTCAGCAAACACGCTCGTCGTTGTTGTCGACGGGCTGTGCATCAGCGGACTTCTTACAAAAGAAGTTCCATTTTGGGGCGTGTGGAATGCCTATCGCCGCCTGCGCCTTTTCGAACACCTTGCTGTCCGACTCGGGTTTTGGCGCCTTGTCGAACACCTTGCTGTCCGACTCGGATTTTGGAGCATCGTTGGCGGGTTTTGCAGCAGCATCGTAGGCGGCTTGTGCAGCAGCATTGTAGGCGGCTATTGCAGCCTCTTCGTCCGACCGGCTCTGGCTGAGCTCCACAGCCGTAAAATGGGTCGGCATCCAAAGAGGCGGCGGCGGCGGCACGAATCTGAAGTAGCCGCCGCCATAGCCATTACGGCGGGCGTTCTGCTCGGGATCGTCTTTGTCGTCGTCATTCGTGGCCGCCGGCACTGGCCGCGGTGGAGGGTTGCGCGAGCGGCCGCTCGGATGGAACGGAGGTTCGGCGTGCACGTCCTTGAGGTACGAGTAGATCCCGGTGCCGTTCCACGTCGATGATCCGTCGACGATGCGCCGCAGCCCACAGCTATCGCACGCCTGCTCCTGGCAAACGCGTGTCCACGAGCTCAAACCTGGCGATGGAGCAGCAGTGCCATTCTGTTTTGCTTGGTAGTTTGGGCGCCACTCTACCTCATCGACGACCATGGTGCGCACGTAGGTCGGACCCGTATCGAAGGTGTGTGGCATGGCCGCGCCGCTCGTCGCCATCAGCTCCACGGCCTCCTTGGGAAACACGCCATTGCGCACCTTGATGTCGCCACTCTTGATCTTCTCGTGCAGCTTGATCACCGCCTCCTCGATCGAGTCGCGAAAGGCGTATCGCTTGATGAAGACCTCCTTGTCCTGGCCGAGCCGGTGGATACGCCCCGCCGCCTGGTGCTCCTGCGCCGGGTCCAAAGAGGGCTCGAGTAGGAAGACGCGACTGGCCGCGGTGAGCGTGATGCCAACGGCCGCCGTCTGGTAGGTGACCACCATGACCTTCGCGCCGTTGTCCTTGCTCTCTTGGAACTCCTTGATGCGCGCGTGGCGCTGCAGCGGCGGCGTCTTCGAGTTGAATTCGAGCACCTTGAGCGGCTTCGTGTGCTGCCCCTCAGCCTCCTTGGAAGCGAGGAGTCCATCCGCGCCGGTCTCTCCTTGAATGAGACCCACGAGGCGCTGCTGCACCTCGTTGAAGCGCGTAAAGACGACGACCTTCATGTTTGGCTCGTCGGCGCGCAGTGCCTGCAGGTCTTTCATGAGCGCCACGAATTTGGTCATGTTGGCATTCGGAAGCCATGACGTGACCGAGTGCGTGCCGGCGCCGTCGCCCTTACCGTATGCCATCCGAGAGCGCCTCTCTTGGGGTGTCAGCTTGACGGTCATGTGCAGCGGGCTGTGGGTCGCGAGGAACGCCTTCGATGCCTCAGCGAAGCGGCCGACGGCAAGCGGCCGGAAGAGGTCGAAGGTGTTCTTGTCCTCACCGTTGCCAACCGCCTCCTCGTCCTCGAAAACATCGAGAACGACAGCCGCGACGGGCCGCTTGCCACGTGCCTTCTCAGACACGCCGCCGCCGCCGCCAGCGCTGGCAGCTGGCTGCTCGATCGCTCGCTTACGCTTGCCACGGCCGAGTGCCACACCCTCGGCGATGGGCCCGGCGGGGGCAGTGGGCGCGGAGACTTCTTCTACGTCCTCGGTGTCCGTGTCCACACCCTTGTCCTTTGCATCGCCGGCGTCGATGGCCATTGCGTCGCCATCCGCACCACTGCCAGAGCCACTGCGGGAGCCGCTGCCGAAGGCAGCAGCGGCATCACCCAAGCTGCTGGTAACGCCAGCCTTCTTGTCATCGGCAGCCTTCTGGATGTCGGAAGGCGTTTGCACGACGCGACGGAAGCGGTTGCCGTACTCGTCCTTCTGCTCGGCGATGCCACCCGACACGATGTGCGGATCGTAGAGGTGAGCGCACGCCCGGAAGCGCTTGTCGTTCTCGTCGAGCTTGAATGGGCCACCGTCGGCGCACACGTGCAGCTGGTAGAGGACCTTCTCATCGGTGGACATGTCGAGCCACACCGTCTTGCACTCCGCGTCGGGCAGCGCGAGAGCGACGTCGCCGCCGATCCGCATGCTCTTCGTGTGGCGGATCATAAACTTGCGCATCAGATCGACCACCTCCTGGTTGGGGAGATCGTCGACAGGGCACTCGGGCGGCGCGTCCACAAAGCCTTTGGCACGGTTGACATAACGCTTCGACCAGCCCGGATCTCCCGGATTCCCTGGGGACCAGTTGGGGCGTTCCTTGCCACCGAACACGTCGCTGAGGGGGCTGCCATTCGCACGCCCCAAAGCCATGCCAAGCAGCTTTGCTTGGCTCGAGAGCTGGTATACGAAGTCGGTGGAGAACGGCGTCCCAGTGCAGCACCACGTGAAGTCGGTCTTGATCTGGCGCAGAGCCGAGAGCTTGCTCGACGTCGTGCTGCTTCTGTCGGACAGCAGATGCGCCTCGTCGAGCACGAGGCGGTGCACATGCATGTTCTTGATGAGAGCCGCGGGCAGGTTCTGGTGCGGCGTCGTCAGGATCACATCCGCGGTGCGCAGGTTGCGCAGCGCCTTCTCGTGGTTCTCACGGCTCTTGTAGTACGTGTACACCTCGAGGCTGGGCGCGAACTTCTTCATCTCATCCTCCCACTGCTGCACGAGCGTGTTGTTGACGACGATGAGCGTCACCTTGTACTTGTGGCATGCCCCGCCGTCGGTGAGCAGCCCCATGAAGGCCTTGTCGGGGACGGACTTGGCCTTGGACGGGTTGGCAAGGATGAGTGAGGTGACCACCGCGGTTTTACCCATGCCCATTTCGTCTGCGAGCCATCCGCCGCGCACTCCGAGGCCGGTTAAGCCATTGTGGCCGAGCATCGAGGCGTCCGTGGAGCGTTCGACGTCCATCATGAAGCGAAGGGACTGCTTCTGGTACGGCCGCAGCTTGATCGACGGCTCGAGGCCACGCGGCTCGGGCTCCTCGATGGGGTACACTTGCTGGATGGCGGCGAGGAGCTCGTCGCAGGGCCAGCGCTCGACACGGCGCGGTCGATGGTTGTCCGCAGGAACGCCCGACGATCCGGCGGAGGACGGGCCCGCGACGTCCGCGGCCGCCGGGGTGGTTGGCGGTGGCACTCCCTTGTGTAGACGCCACTGCTGCCGCTCCCACACCCACGAGGGCACACTGTGCCGCGCGACGCAGTGTGCGCCCCACCGTGGGCAGTCGGAGGCCGGAGCGTCTTTTGAGACGAGAGCCGATGCGGCGACATGTCAGAACTGGCAGCGCGTGCGAAGGCAAGGAGCGATGCGGGTGAGGCTTCTACCACTGCCTCCTTACCGCACACGTAGCAAAAGCAGTTGTCACAACAGTCGTGCTCCTTGCCCGCGACGAACTTGTGCACGCAGCAGAACTCGCGCGCGTGCGGGTAGTCGACGAGTGCGAGGTCACCCGAGCGGCTGACGAACTGCACGTCGTCGTCGTCGTCGACGTCGTCCACAGCGTGTGGTGCGCTCGCGGACGAGCCTGTGGCCGCGGCGCCACGCATGGGCGCGTCGACGATCATAGCGTCTTCGTCCTCGTCTAGGTCGGTCAGCGCAGTAGACAGCTTGCGTGGCGATAGGCCGACCTTGAACTCGCCCTCCACCTTGACTTTGGGCAGCACAGGCGGCTGGTCCTTGAGGCTCGTATTCTCCTGGTCCTTGTGCCCGCCATGTTCGCTGGCCGTGATCTTGCGGCCAGCACGTGCGGTCGCAGAGGAACCTCCCACACCCGCAGTCGCGCTGGCGGCACCGGCAGCACTCGGGCTGACCTCGTCGCAAAAGCCGAACACGTCCGGCGTGCTCATCACGTCTAGACGCCGCCACGAAGTGGGACGACCTGATGGTAGGAAAGCCTGGTTGTGAAGTTGCATGCACGCCTTTTACCGTTAATTGATGTCCCAACGATCCACGTGTCAGGACAGACTTGTGTGTGTCCCGGCTCCCCCCGATGTCTTTGGAAGTGCGGGTGAACATGGTCAGCCCGGGCGGCGGGTGGCGGCGAGAAGATCCGCATGCAGCAGCTATAATTTATAAAGGGGAGGTTGAGAGGGGTGCGAGCGAGAGCGTATTAGCTTGAGTTCGCTCTCCTCGTTGAAACGCGTGTGTGACTGACGTGCCATGATGACTAGAGCACTAGTATGTACTCGACTTATATTGAAATATATAGTATCCTTTATTTTCATACTACAGTGTACAGAACAGAAATTCTTCCGTTGTACCAGAGTTGTACCACAAACTGCTGTACACAGTGTGTGTGTGTGGCATTCTCCGCTCACTTGGGCTTCGCGAGCCGCAGGCGCGATCCCGCAGGCTTGTCGGCTACCTGGAAGGTCGTCGCGTAGGTAAGCGCCGCCTCGACAGCTGCTGCTTTGTGCGCGCGAGGCGCCAGCTTGTTCGGCGGCGCAGCCTGAGCGAATGCGTCCTCATCGCTGAACGCTTCCGCGAGAGCCGCCTGTCGCGGCGGCGGCGGCAGCGCCACAGCAGCAGCAACAGCAGCAGCAGCAGGTGGCGGCGCTGACGGCGCTGACAGCGCGTCCGACGGCGTGAGCACGAGGGGCGCGAAGCTCGGGCGCAGCCGATCGTACTGCGTGCGCAGCCCCTCGCCCACACGGCACACCTGCAGCAATGAGAGGGGGGGGCTCAGCATGCAATGAGCGAGGGGAATCAGCATGCAAGGAGCACACCTCAACAAGCACCCCCCGCGCGCTCAGCCGCTCGATCCAGGCGCGCTGCTGCTCGGAGAGCTTGTCGTTCGGAGATTTGACCTCGACCAGCCGCGCCTCGCCGTACGGATAGAACGTCCCCGTTCCCCCCGACGCTCCCGCCAACGGCTCCTCCTCGGGGGGCGGCTCTCGGCGCTGCCACACGACCAAGTCGGGCATCCCGCCCCGCCAGCCCGCGTAGTCTTCACAGAAGGCTTCACAGACCGCCGCGACCGCCGCGCCTCCGAGGCAGCCTGCGAGCTCGGCCAAGTGCTCAACACCACGCTCCTCCCACTTGTCCCAGTGGATGCCGCGGCAGCGCGTGCCCCGATGTAACGCCCACGCCGTCAGCACCTCCTCCGCCACGGCAGCCCCATGCAAGGAGCGGAGTGTGGCGAGGCGTGCGGTGATCGCTGCTCGGCGCGCGCCCACGAACTCGCCCGCGTCGAGCGTCAGGTCATGTGGTGCGTCCTGGCAAGCGCGCGCGCGAGGTGCATGAGTCGGCCGTTAGCGCGGCTACCATTCGCAATCATCCGCAATCATCCGCAATCACCTGGTAGCGCGAGGTGAAGGCGTCGGCCGTTAGCGCAGGCCCAAAGAGGATGTCCCACATGAGTAGTGTGAACAGAGCCGCATGAACGCCTGTCTCCGTGTGCCAGCCACGCCAGCCGCCGTGGCTTGCGTACTCCTGCAACAGCATGAGTTCCTCCGCAGATCAGCTCTATCAATCTGTAGCAATCATTCGCAGTCGGCGCCCATCAGCGCCCATCAGCGCCCATCAGCGCCCATCAGCGGCGATTGACGAACCTGCAGCACGAGCTCCTCCACGTGGCATGTCGCCGCGCCGCCTTCGTCCGCGAGTGAGACGTAGACTACGCGCGCGCCGCCCCCCTGGTGCAGCCCGACGAACGGCAATCAGCCGCAATCAAGCAGCCATCAATTGCAATCTGCGGTCCTCAGCAGTGCCAATCAGTGCTCATTGGCGCAACTGCGCAATCAGACGCACTCAGACGCACTCAGGGCTCATCGGCACACCTGGCGCAGTGCGCGCGCTCCAATCATGAGTGTGGAAGGCTCGGCAGGGGGGGGAGGCAATGTGAGCCGCTCGGCATCCGAGAGCTCCGCAGAGCTCAGCTTGTGCGCGCGGCGGGCGAGGTCGATTTTCTCGGCAGCTGCCAAATATGGATCGCGCAAGGCGGCAAGGAGAAGCGCTCCGTCGGCCTTGCGCGCGCCCCCTACATGGTCCCGATCGATCGCCAAGCGCATCCACCAGTTGCCACGACGGCGCGAGAGGAAGGGGGACGCGAGCAGCAGCTCGAGCAGCGTCGCCGACTCGGCGTACCTGATGAAGCAGGCAATCCGAGCCGAGCCGTGAGTGGCCATCAGCGCCATTCAGAACCATTCAGAAGCAATCCGCGGCCAATCAGCAGCCTACCTCTTGCGTTTCTCGAGCAGTGACACGTGGACAGTGAGCAAGCTCGCGCACAGCCAGCCGACGCTCGTGCGTGCCGCGAGCGGCTGCGTCGCGCGGAGCAGCTCGAAGCCCTCCACCTCGGAGGCATGCAGCTCCCTGGAGGCATGCAGCTTGGAGGCAGCTCGCATGCCCGCCACCGCACAGAGCTCTTCAACGGCTGCTTCCGCCTCGGCGAGTGCGTCTGCATCGGCAGCGGCGCGACGGCGCGCGACGAGGGCGCGCAGCACGCGCTCGGCACAGCGCGCGAGTGCATGCAGAGCGGGTTCGTCATCCGCCTCGACGCACGCCACGTACGCGGCGCCCAGGCAGCCCGCAGCTTCGCATCGCGTCAGGACGGCGCGATTGGGCACTGAAGGGGGCAGCGACGCGGGCGGCGGCAGAGCATACCTGATGAGGGAGGCCATCAGAGCGGCCATCAGGCAAGCTGTCCGTGGCAATCCGCCATATGGGAGGCAACCAGCGCCAATCAGCGCCACTCAGCACCACTCAGCCGCGTACTCCGGAGGGCGGAGCGAGCGGCAACCCATGGCCGCGGCCGCCGCAGTTGCGATACCACCGCAATACGAGCCCCGAAAGAACAGCCACTCGGCGAGCAGCAGGGCGGCTAGAGGCGCCTCCGTGAGCACTATTACTACCCCGGTGCGCCCCTCGGCGACCTGTAACGGCTTTTCGCCCGCTCCAGCGCCCTTGCCTACTCTGGGTGAGGTGAGCAGCGTCACGATGCGGCGCAGCACGCTCGCGCGCTGTGCCGGGCGTAGCCGACCGCCGCCCTCGCCCGCGACGGCGCTTGTGACGGCGCTCGATGGCACAGCCGCGCACGGCGCCAGTGTCGACAGCGGCGCCGGCAGCAGTGGTGGCGCCGCTGTCGGCTCAAACCAGCCCGACGCATGCAACGATGAGTGGCGGGAGGCGGCGGCGGCGGCGGCGGCGGCATCGGCGGCGGCGGCGGCCGCGGCGGCGGCGGCGGCGGCGGTGAGGGAGGGTGGCCTGGTACGCGGTCGCACTGGAGGGAGAGATAGCCGTTGACGAAGTAGGCGACGCTGCTCCGCCACCGGAGCGGCGCCTCCGACGAGCCCAAATCCACTGGCGCACGGCGCTGCCGCCGCCACGCTGTGTGTGCCGGCGGAAGCGCCGGTGGAGGGGCCAGCTGCGGTGGAGGGGCGTGATGCAAGGGGTGAGCGGCCCGACGCACTGGAGATGCCAGCTGCGGCGCAAGCTTCCTTGAGGGCCGCGCCTGCAAGCTGCTCGATGAGTATGGAGGCGCATGCGCCATCGAGCGGTGCCTCGAGAGAGACGAGGCGCGCGAGGCCCGCGTGGCGCAGCTCACGCGCCGCCGCCGCCGCGTTCCCGCCGACCTCGGGGTAGCCGAGTGCATCGTCAAGGGTGAAGGAGACGCCGCGCCGCGCGTACAAGCGCGCGTAGAGCGCGCGCGCGGCCGTTGAGCCTGAGCGCACCGCAGCCAGCCAGAAGCGCTCGCTCTCGTCAAGAAGGCCACCGTCCCGGCCGAGCACCTGCGTCACCATCTCCTCGAGCACCTCGAGGACCATGCCACCAGAGGCAGCCCACGAGGGCGCCGCGCCGTCATCCTCGTCAACGCCAAGCGGATCGTTGGCCGTCTCGGCTACCATCTGTTCAGATTCCACAGCGATGACGACCTCGGATACTGCGGGCCGGGTGACGAAGCCCAAGAGCGTCGACTGCCGCTTAGGTGCCTCGTGGGGCTCGGCGTGAGCGAGCAGATTCTCGTCAGCTGAGCTGTCGCGCGCCTCCACGCCGCAAAGAGGCTTGCGGGCACCACTCGTCAGCGAGGAGAGCGAACTCAAGCCGTCGAGGTTCGCGGAGGCCAGCGACCGCGCGCCGATCCCGCCCTTTGCCGACATGTACATCGATCACAAAGCCCCCCCTGTCAGGGCGGCCCTGTGAAGGATCTCCGCGCCGAGACGATGGGACCTACGGGACCTATATGAGCTTCATTTGTAACACGCTCTCGCCGCCCCCCTCTCAACCTCCCCTTAAAAAGCTGCTGCATGCGGATCTTCTCGCCGCCGTCGCCGACCGCCGCGCGCGCGCGCGCGCGGCTTACCATGTTCACTTGCGCTTCCAAAGACACCGGGGGGAGCCGGGACACGCACAGACTGTCCTGATACATGTACATGGATCGTGTAGGGATGAACAATGACCGGTAAAAGGCGTGCATGCAACTTCACTTTCACGGTTCCTAGCAACAGGTCGTCCCATCTTCGGTGGCGGGCGTCTAGACGTGATGAGCACGCCGGACGTGTTCGGCTTTTGCGACGAGGTCAGCCCGAGTGCTGCCGGTGCCGCCAGCGCGACTGCGGGTGTGGGAGGTTCCTCTGCGACCGCACGTGCTGGCCGCAAGATCACGGCCAGCGAACATGGCGGGCACAAGGACCAGGAGAATACGAGCCTCAAGGACCAGCCGCCTGTGCTGCCCAAAGTCAAGGTGGAGGGCGAGTTCAAGGTCGGCCTATCGCCACGCAAGCTGTCTACTGCGCTGACCGACCTAGACGAGGACGAAGACGCTATGATCGTCGACGCGCCCATGCGTGGCGCCGCGGCCACAGGCTCGTCCGCGAGCGCACCACACGCTGTGGACGACGTCGACGACGACGACGACGTGCAGTTCGTCAGCCGCTCGGGTGACCTCGCACTCGTCGACTACCCGCACGCGCGCGAGTTCTGCTGCGTGCACAAGTTCGTCGCGGGCAAGGAGCACGACTGTTGTGACAACTGCTTTTGCTACGTGTGCGGTAAGGAGGCAGTGGTAGAAGCCTCACCCGCATCGCTCCTTGCCTTCGCACGCGCTGCCAGTTCTGACATGTCGCCGCATCGGCTCTCGTCTCAAAAGACGCTCCGGCCTCCGACTGCCCACGGTGGGGCGCACACTGCGTCGCGCGGCACAGTGTGCCCTCGTGGGTGTGGGAGCGGCAGCAGTGGCGTCTACACAAGGGAGTGCCACCGCCAACCACCCCGGCGGCCGCGGACGTCGCGGGCCCGTCCTCCGCCGGATCGTCGGGCGTTCCTGCGGACAACCATCGACCGCGCCGTGTCGAGCGCTGGCCCTGCGACGAGCTCCTCGCCGCCATCCAGCAAGTGTACCCCATCGAGGAGCCCGAGCCGCGTGGCCTCGAGCCGTCGATCAAGCTGCGGCCGTACCAGAAGCAGTCCCTTCGCTTCATGATGGACGTCGAACGCTCCACGGACGCCTCGATGCTCGGCCACAATGGCTTAACCGGCCTCGGAGTGCGCGGCGGATGGCTCGCAGACGAAATGGGCATGGGTAAAACCGCGGTGGTCACCTCACTCATCCTTGCCAACCCGTCCAAGGCCAAGTCCGTCCCCGACAAGGCCTTCATGGGGCTGCTCACCGACGGCGGGGCATGCCACAAGTACAAGGTGACGCTCATCGTCGTCAACAACACGCTCGTGCAGCAGTGGGAGGATGAGATGAAGAAGTTCGCGCCCAGCCTCGAGGTGTACACGTACTACAAGAGCCGTGAGAACCACGAGAAGGCGCTGCGCAACCTGCGCACCGCGGATGTGATCCTGACGACGCCGCACCAGAACCTGCCCGCGGCTCTCATCAAGAACATGCATGTGCACCGCCTCGTGCTCGACGAGGCGCATCTGCTGTCCGACAGAAGCAGCACGACGTCGAGCAAGCTCTCGGCTCTGCGCCAGATCAAGACCGACTTCACGTGGTGCTGCACTGGGACGCCGTTCTCCACCGACTTCGTAGGGCAGCTACGGAATCAAGCAAAGCTGCTTGGCATGGATTGTAGGCCTGCGAAAGGAGCGAAAGGCCACCCCCTCAGCTACGTATTGCGTGGCAAGGAACGCCCTAACTGGTCCCCAGGGAATCCGGGAGATCCGGGCTGGTGGACGAATTATGACCATCGTGCCAAAGGCTTTGTGGACGTGTCGCCCAACTGCCCTGTCGACGATCTCCCCAACCAGGAGGTAGTCGATCTGATGCGCAAGTTCATGATCCGCCACACGAAGAGCATGCGGATCGGCGGCGACGTCGCTCTCGCGCTGCCCGACGCGGAGTGCAAGACGGTGTGGCTCGACATGTCCACCGATGAGAAGGTCCTCTACCAGCTGCACGTGTGCGCCGACGGTGGCCCATTCAAGCTCGACGAGAACGACAAGCGCTTCCGGGCGTGCGCTCACCTCTACGATCCGCACATCGTGTCGGGTGGCATCGCCGAGCAGAAGGACGAGTACGGCAACCGCTTCCGTCGCGTCGTGCAAACGCCTTCCGACATCCAGAAGGCTGCCGATGACAAGAAGGCTGGCGTTACCAGCAGCTTGGGTGATGCCGCTGCTGCCTTCGGCAGCGGCTCCCGCAGTGGCTCTGGCAGTGGTGCGGATGGCGACGCAATGGCCATCGACGCCGGCGATGCAAAGGACAAGGGTGTGGACACGGACACCGAGGACGTAGAAGAAGTCTCCGCGCCCACTGCCCCCGCCGGGCCCATCGCCGAGGGTGTGGCACTCGGCCGTGGCAAGCGTAAGCGAGCGATCGAGCAGCCAGCTGCCAGCGCTGGCGGCGGCGGCGGCGTGTCTGAGAAGGCACGTGGCAAGCGGCCCGTCGCGGCTGTCGTTCTCGATGTTTTCGAGGACGAGGAGGCGGTTGGCAACGGTGAGGACAAGAACACCTTCGACCTCTTCCGGCCGCTTGCCGTCGGCCGCTTCGCTGAGGCATCGAAGGCGTTCCTCGCGACCCACAGCCCGCTGCACATGACCGTCAAGCTGACACCCCAAGAGAGGCGCTCTCGGATGGCATACGGTAAGGGCGACGGCGCCGGCACGCACTCGGTCACGTCATGGCTTCCGAATGCCAACATGACCAAATTCGTGGCGCTCATGAAAGACCTGCAGGCACTGCGCGCCGACGAGCCAAACATGAAGGTCGTCGTCTTTACGCGCTTCAACGAGGTGCAGCAGCGCCTCGTGGGTCTCATTCAAGGAGAGACCGGCGCGGATGGACTCCTCGCTTCCAAGGAGGCTGAGGGGCAGCACACGAAGCCGCTCAAGGTGCTCGAATTCAACTCGAAGACGCCGCCGCTGCAGCGCCACGCGCGCATCAAGGAGTTCCAAGAGAGCAAGGACAACGGCGCGAAGGTCATGGTGGTCACCTACCAGACGGCGGCCGTTGGCATCACGCTCACCGCGGCCAGTCGCGTCTTCCTACTCGAGCCCTCTTTGGACCCGGCGCAGGAGCACCAGGCGGCGGGGCGTATCCACCGGCTCGGCCAGGACAAGGAGGTCTTCATCAAGCGATACGCCTTTCGCGACTCGATCGAGGAGGCGGTGATCAAGCTGCACGAGAAGATCAAGAGTGGCGACATCAAGGTGCGCAATGGCGTGTTTCCCAAGGAGGCCGTGGAGCTGATGGCGACGAGCGGCGCGGCCATGCCACACACCTTCGATACGGGTCCGACCTACGTGCGCACCATGGTCGTCGATGAGGTAGAGTGGCGCCCAAACTACCAAGCAAAACAGAATGGCACTGCTGCTCCATCGCCAGGTTTGAGCTCGTGGACACGCGTTTGCCAGGAGCAGGCGTGCGATAGCTGTGGGCTGCGGCGCATCGTCGACGGATCATCGACGTGGAACGGCACCGGGATCTACTCGTACCTCAAGGACGTGCACGCCGAACCTCCGTTCCATCCGAGCGGCCGCTCGCGCAACCCTCCACCGCGGCCAGTGCCGGCGGCCACGAATGACGACGACAAAGACGATCCCGAGCAGAACGCCCGCCGTAATGGCTATGGCGGCGGCTACTTCAGATTCGTGCCGCCGCCGCCGCCTCTTTGGATGCCGACCCATTTTACGGCTGTGGAGCTCAGCCAGAGCCGGTCGGACGAAGAGGCTGCAATAGCCGCCTACAATGCTGCTGCACAAGCCGCCTACGATGCTGCTGCAAAACCCGCCAACGATGCGCCAAAACCCGAGTCGGACAGCAAGGTGTTCGATAAGGCGCAGGCGGCGATTGGCGGAATGCCCCACGCCCCCAAATGGACCTCCTGGATCTGTAACAAGTCCGATGATGTACTACCCTTCATCTACGACGACGACGATCGTGTTTGCTGAGGTAGCCAGCGCCGCGCGCGAACACAGCCTTGGGCAGCGAGCCGTACGCACCGACAGGGCACGAAACGAAGGATGGACCCACACAATGGAGAGGTGGAGCACCCAGTGGCACACGAACGGATCACTCAGTGACAGGCAGAGAGAGCTGCCTCAGCTCACCGACACGGCTACGACCGCGAGATGCTCAGAGTACAGAAGTACAGACGAGAGAGGCGGATCGTGCGGTTTTTGTAAATACGTACAGAGTCTAGACGCGAGTCGACGTCGATTCAGTTCACGGACGAACGGAAAGGGCGCTCGAGAGAAAACTGATGCTAGTACACGATACAAGCCTCCTCAATACTGCTCATATTTTCGTTATCGAGTAGAAGGACAGCGTTTCAACACGACAGACGACTCCGCGCGTGCAGCTGCACGACACAAGTCACAACGCGCGTCTCCACCACCCTCCACCTCATTACAACGCCTCGGCGCACTGTATGAAACTCTGGCAGGTTTCCGAGCCTACTCTCGCGCGATTCTCAAAGTTGCTGGCGCCTCCCACTCGGGCAACACGATCAGCGGCAAATCACCTCCTTGGGCTTGGGCACAAAAGTCGTGCCGCTCCAGTTGTGAGGTGAAGATTCCGAGAGGCCATCAGGCCGGCTCAAATGACCTCTGATGACCACTGATTGCATCCCTTATCCGAGAGGCCATCAGGCCGGCTCAAAGGTCATATCGCACCCAGTCGAGCCCGACGCGCTCGAGAGAGAATGTGGGCCACCAGCGCAGGTCGAGCTTGAGGGTGGTTACGCGCAGCCGACCCTCGAGGTCGACGTACCTGATGACGAAGGCACTCAGACGCAATCAACGACACAATCACCGACCATCACCGACCATCAGTGGTGGCCATCAGCGTACTTGATGCGGAGCACGTCGCCGTCTTGCTTGTGCTTCACGCACGCGAGGAAGGAGGGCAGATTGGGCGTGGGCGTCGAGTCCACCTAAACAGGGAAGGAAGGGAGGCGCGCGCTCGGGTCAACCTCATTCAAAAGGACGGTAGGGATCGGACGTCGGCGTCGGAGCCCACACACACCTCAATGATGTGCGAGGTCGGCGCGAGATCATATCTCGACGAGGGAGATCCAAAGAAGCGATACGAGGCGTACACACCGCCTGAGGCCGGCGGAGCGCGCTGCTGGAGCACCGCATCCGGCGTCTCTTGGAGCAAGAGCCCTGCCCAGCCGAGCACCCTCTGCGTGCCCAGGCCGTCGAGGGCGAGCGTGCGGCAGCGGTGCGTCAGGGGGACGCCCTCGCGTACCTGATGAGGGACGCAATCATCGGTGCCATCTCACGCACTCAGAGCCAATCAGAGCCAATCAGAGGCAATCAGACAGGCGCGCAGGGAGGCACTCGGGGGCAGTTGAGTGTGACTCCAGCGTGCTTTGAATCCTCGCGTCGAGCTCGCTTACCAGCTGCACGGTCACCTCATCCTTCCCCTGCAACGCCGCGTCAGCAGCGAGCAGCGAGCGGATCGGCACGCCGTCGATGCTCAGCAGCAGATCACCGCCCCGCAGAGCTGCCCCCCCGAGCCCCCCCGAGCTCCCCCGAGCTCCCCCGATCTCGTCAATGGGGCCGCCGCCATTGCCGCTGGAAGCTCCGTCATGAGCGCCGTCGTGAGCGCCATTGGAGGAGGGGGCCGTGACGTGGCTCACGCAGAGCACTGAGCCGCCGGCCTCGCCATAGGCCTCTTCGACGCCATCAGCGCCAGGGCTGCTGACGGCGCTGTGAGTGCTCGCGACGGCTCCGTCCGCGGTGGAGCCGGCGGCGTCGGCCAGCGCGGGCGCGGAGGCATCGAGCAGATCATCAGGCACGCCGAGCCGGCGCGCGGCCGCCATCGAGATGGGCTCGAGCATCGCACCTGATGAGGGAGGCAATCAGAGAGGCCATCAGAGGCCATCAGAGGCCATCAGAGGCCATCGAGATGGGCTCGAGCATCGCACCGAGAGTGCGCCAGCGGGGAGGCTGGACTCCCTTGCGCAAGTGCGCCGTCGCCTCGGCGAGATGATGGACGGGCACGCCGCGGAAGATCTGCGAGTTGTGATTGCCTTTTTGGTACGCGCACGAGGTCCAGAGGGCCGTCACCTGATGAGGTGCGCAATCGGCGCTCATCAGCCGCAATCCGCCGCAATCCGCCGCAATCCGCCGCAATCCGCCGCAAGGTCGATGGGGTCGGACTGACCTCGCCCTTGTCATTGGCAATGACGCCACCGTCGACGGGGGGCGCGACCTCCAATCCGATCGTCTCCGAGTTCGAAATCTGAGCGAGCGAGGGAGTCGGGCGCCGTGGTGAGCACTGGCACGCAAAGGGGGGGAGTCTTCGCAATCAGAGGCAATCACTCCGAGGGCCTCACCTGGTAGCGCGGCGGGTTTGGCAGCGGCAACTTGATCCAGCCTGAGTTCGCCACCTTCGTCTTGCGAGCGACGAGCTCGACACGGCGCGAGGCATCGAACTCCTCGTTGAGCCCCGATTTGAGGCCAACGAGCCACGCGGACGTGCCCGTGCTCATCGTGCGCGTGTCCATGGCGAGCCGGGCCGACGTGGCGCGCGCGCGTCGAGGCAATGCCGCCGGGTCGTACTGCACGAGCGCGAAGTTGTGCATGGGGTGCACGAACACGACACGCGCGGGCACCGCGGCCGCGGCCGCGCTGTTGCCGCCCACGGTCACGATCACGTCGCCGAGCGTGGACGTGACCGTGTTCCGATCGACCGCGACCAGGCCCTGCGCCGCATCCAGCACCAGGCCAGCGCCGCGGTAGCGCATCCCCGTCTCCCCATCAATGGAGAAGGGGCGTGTGAAGTCGACTGTGACCAACGATGGCGCGAGGATCGAGGAGACGCTCGGCACGACGCTCGGCTCGCCCTGGGTCTTGCCGCTCGGCACGACGCTCGGCTCGCCCTGGGTCTTGCCGTCACCGCTGCTGCTGCTGGTGGTGCTGCTGCCGGTGCCGGTGCCGGTGCCGGTGCCGGTGCTGGTGCTGCTGGTGCTGGTGCTGCTGCTGCTGCTGCTGTCGCCGCCGCCGCTTGCGTCGCCGGTAGACGTCCCTAGGGCAGCAGGCGTGGGCGCTGTCTTGGGCGGCGCCTCGGCCCGCCACACGCCGTCCGCCGAAGGCTTCCACAGCAGGGCGCCGTCCTGGGCATATGGGGTGGTCGCGGTGTCCGCGGTGTCCGCGGTGTCCGCGGTGGAGGCGGTGGGGGCGGCAGCAGCTGGGCCGGCGGCTGCACCAGCAGAATCGGCATTGTGCGGCAGCGTGTGCGTCTGCCAGGTGGACTCGGAGAGCCGCGGGTCCCCGCGCACCGTATCGGCGATTTGGAACCACTTGCGATCGACGGTGAGCGAGGTGAGCTGTACATGCGTCCTCTCGGCGAGGTCGTAGAACTTGATGGTCAGCTGCTCGCCGTGCGTCGTGTTGCGCATGATCTCGATGAAGGAGGCGAGGTCAGGCGTGGGCACGCCACCGACGGACGCGATCACGTGCCCGCGCGCCAGCCGCGCCTGACGAAGCATGCCGCCCGGATGCGCATGAGTGGCAATCAGTGGCCATCAGTGGCCATCAGTGGCCATCAGAGGTTCTCACCTGACGAAGCATGTAGCCCGGATGCGCCACGTACACTCCACGTGGCGCGACGCCGTGGTTCCGCGCCTGCTGATAGGAGAGCTCATTCACAATCGCGCCGCCCATCTCAAAGTAGCGCGAGGGCGTGAGCGCGTGGAGGTCATCCACGCGCAGGCTGTGGGAGATCCGCTGCCCACCGCGACAGACCTCGAGCGCCACGTGGCCGCCCACCGCGGCGTCGAGCGCCGCCTCGAGCGCGATGAAGCTCGTGCACCACCGCCCCGCCACCCGAAGGAGAATGTCGCCCGGCTCGAGCACGCCGTCAGCAGGCCCCTTGGGCAGCACCTGATGAGGGAGGCCATCAGAGGCCATCAGAGGCCATCAGAGGCCATCAGAGCAGGACCCCTTGGGCAGCACCTCGGAGAAGACGAGCAGGCCGAGCTCGTCGGGCAGCTGGGCGCGAAACGCGGCCTCCTCGGCGGCGGGCAGCCCGAGACGGCGCGCTTCGTCAAACGGCTGGTGCAGGCACACGGCCTGCAGCGTGCCACGTGTGACGGGCTCTCCAGCCTGTAGCAGGCGCAGCGCGCGCACGGCGCGGTCGAGCGGCAGGAAGAAGCCGGCCGAGGTCCCCACCTTGCCATGAGAGGTAATTAGGGGACAATTAGGGGGTAATTAGGGGGTAATCAGGGGTCGTCAGTGGTCATCAGAGGGCAGTCCCCACCTTGCCGCCCGCGTTGAGCGCGATCGCGTGGCCCTTGCCGTTGAGCACCGGCGAGCCTGACGAACCTCCAGAAGTCCCCGAGGCCGAGTGCATGTAGAAGGTGTCCATGTCGTTGTAGCCGTTGCGATTGTACGTGGGCGCGTTGCGGTCGAGGCGCGCGAGCGTCGAGCGGTGGATCGACGACTTCTCACCCGCGTTGTTCCCAATGATCACGATGTCAGCGCCCACGTACGCCTCATCCGGCGCGAGCGGCAGCTGCACGACGTCCATGTGCTCGACCGCCTTTGGATCGAACCGGAACAAGGCAAAGTCATGCACCGGGTCGTAGTACGCGACGGTGAGCGGCACCTCCTCGTTGTTGGCAAAGATGGCCTCGGCGACGATCGGCCCAGGACCTGCGACGTGCCGGTTGGTCATGATGTAGCCGCGCTCCTTGTCGACCACGAAGCCGGTCGCCTGCAGCGTGCCCGACTGAGCGGTGTCAAAGGCGCGCACGCGGTTCACCTTGATAGACACCACCGCGGGAAGCGCCGCCGTGATCATCGCATTCCACTGCTCTGGCGAGTAGGTCGCCTCCGTGGCACGTGGTGAAGTGATGGGCGGCTGCGCCTCCGCATGTGTTAAGGTGGCCGCAGTGGCCGCCGTGGCGCTGCACGCTGCAAATCGCACGACGTGTGGGCGCAGCAGCGCCGCAGCAGCCGGCCGCACCGATTGCGCGAGACGCCAGAGCATTTCCGTGATCTCCGACAGGACGCCGTTTCGGGCGCGTGTCACCTGTGATGAAAAGCTAGATGTAACATACGTCACGAACAAGCGCGCGCGTCTCGCTCGGTTTGCATGGGTTTTTTACGTTGTGTCTGTCGTGTGAAGATGAACTCATCGCGCAACAGGTTTCCAATTATGGTCCGGGAGAAGTGATGATTCCGAGAGAGAAGCCTCTCCATCTTGTGCGATGGACCTTTTACAGCAGCCTTTCGAGGGCATCAAGGCCGTCGGTGTTGCGACAGTCGACGGCGCCAAGGCCGTTGGCACGGCCACGGTTGACGGTGTCAAGGCTGTCGGCGTGGCGACAGTGAACGGAGCGACCTTTGTCGGCGATGGCGTCAAGGCTACAGGCAACCTTGTGGCCACAGGGCTCGAGAAGACCATTGAGACGCTCGGTCTGGCTCAGGGCTTCCAGGCTGTCTTTGGCGAGGATATTGACAAGTCGGACGCGGGCCTGGAGGCGGCGTTTGCCAAGGTGGACGTGGACAAGAGTGGCAAGATCAATGCCGCCGAGATGAAGGCATACATCCTGAGTGTGTATGAGAAGGGCCTCGATGACAAGAGTATCGGCGAGATGATAGCGACGGCAGACACAAACAACGACGGCGAAATCGATCTTGATGAGTTCAAGATCATTATGCGCGCCGGGCCCAAGAAGTCGGATGGGGCGATTGTTGGCGTCGTCGGTGCTGGCGTCGGTGCCACTGTAGGCGGCGTCAAGACCGTCGGGGACGGCGCCGCCTTTGTCGGCAAGCAGTCTGTCGAGGGCATCAAGGCGGCTGGTGCTGCGACCGTCGACGGCGCCAAGGCCTTTGGCGCGGCCATGGCCAAGGGCTTCGAGTCACCAACTTGGCAGTCGGACGCGGGTGGTCCGGCGTTCTGTGCCTGTGCGAGAAGGGAGGCGAAGGCACTATAAACGACTCCCTGAGTAGGTTCCCTGAGAAGGCCTCCCTGAGACGATCAGATCATCACCGTGTCCCCTCTCGCAAGGTTGATGGTGTGGATTGAGCCAGACACCCGTTCAGGAAGCACCCGAGAACACACGACATGTCACAGCAGATTGCACAGGCCCGAACCGCAGCCGGTGGGCGGCGGGGGTTGGGTGGGGGTCTAGACGTTACTTATTGAGATCGTGTTGGTGAGATGTGAATGAAAACCCTCTCCAGTGTGGTTGGGGTTGAGCTTGCGACGACAATGCACGACGATCACCGGCCGGCACGATGACGGACATCGGCATGCACGTGGTCGTGGAGAGCTGGAGAGTGGTGGTGGGGGATGTCTCGAGGTCTCGAGGTGTGATTAGCCCCGCGAGGCTTTGAATACATAGCGGCCAGTCATTGCGGCCAGTCGACCGCTCGCTGGGGGGGTTCAGCCCGCGTGGAATTGAGCTCGGGTGCGGAGCCGTCCTTTGAGACGGTGAGATACGGGAGGTGTGGTGAGCGGCGCCGCGCAGCAGGACCGCGACGAAACTGACTGATCTCGGGAAAATTGAGATCGTTGCGTGACACGATCGTGAATTTCCGCGCACTCCTTTGCCGAGCCGGCGTGATCCCGCGGGACGGATTGCCGCTCTCCGGTGGCCGTGGCTTTAACTGGCGAGGCAATGTCGAGCGAATTTGCGCCACGCGTTGTGTGCGTGGCTTGTGGTCAACGCGTTGTTGACCTCGGCCGCACGGCTTGTGTGCAGGATTCGTTCGGCTGCCATCTTGTTTGCGAACTTGCAAGTCTGGCCAAAGACATTATGCAGCTCCGGCCACATCCAGAAGCAGCCCAGTTCCCATTCAAGCAAGGGAAGCTGGCGTGCAAATGCAAAGCAAACCTGGGCAACATTCAGAATAACGTGACAGCGTTGTTGCCAGTTGCCGGCTTGACAGGGCGAGGTGACTATGCCATTCTCAAGTTTGTGGACGTGAGCTTCGCCGTCACACCCTCAGAGACCGTTCCACAGCTTACGGGATGGCTACTCGGCCAAGCCGTTGGCTTTGCCTCGGGAAAGGGCGGCGGTCGCGCACTGGGTGGCAAAGGGGGTCGCGGTCAGTCGTCATCTCGTGCCGTCAGCGTCACAACTGCGCACGTGCTCCAGGCTGCCGGCAAGACCGACGACCTGAAGCGCATACTGGAGGCGACGGAAAAGCGACGCAATCTGAACACGACGCGCAGCGTGCTCACGAGTGCCGACGGCAAGGGTGGCGGCGGTGCCTTCGCTGCGCCGCCCCCAGCGCCCGCCTCCTTGGGCAACGCCTCCTTGGGTGGAATCAACGATATGTTTGACTCCTTCTCTATCAACCCGCAAGCCCACGGGCCCGCAGACGCCAATGAACTATGCTGATCGTACTGGGTGTGGTGCTGTGATTCTGAGGTTGACGCTTCCGGGCAGGACTGGGCAGCAGGAACAGGCGGATAGTTGGGTACCGCAAGGCGACTGGATGACCTTCAAGACGGGCGAGCAGCTGTGCCCAAGTACGTCGTCCGCTACACGTGATTGAACTGTTGAACCCAAAGCTGATCTAGGCCTTTGAGGAGCAACAGTCTGAGTTCAAGCAGAAGGGTGTGCCCGATGAGGTTGTGCTCGCGATCCAAGCGTGCCACTAAGGACCTCGCGGCGCCGGCGGTGGCGGGTGTGTGGGGGATACCTTATTGTCGAGAACTTATCGAGAGCCTATTTTGTCATATATGCGGAATGTACTCGACCACGCCGACCTCTTGACACGAATATATAGAAATATGCTAAGCCTAGATTTAGCTCTGGTAGACTCTCAATGGTTCAGTGAGAAATGGGGTGCTGGCAAACCGAAAGACACGTGACACGTGGACAGATTGGGTTGTCACGCTCACCAGGCTGCTTGTGAGCGGACTGTTCACGCCAACGACCGTGAACTCGGCAAATGCTCGATGTCTTGCTTGAGCTGGCTAGGCTCGAGCGCACCGCCGATGGCGTGCCGTTTCGAACCTACAGCGTGCCCGACGAGTGGCGCCTCGATGATGAGCGACAGGCCCAGTTTTGGCGCGAGGCTGCCAAGGCATCGGAGAAGCTCGGCTTTGAGCTCGAGATGGCGATGGCTCGGGCAATCCTCGGGGCGCTGCTCGTGCAGAACAAGTACGTCGACGGGCAATCGAGTACGTTTCGCAGCTGGCCATCCCGTGATCGCCATCAGCTCTGGGCGACTGCGTGGCTCGCGCTCCGCTTCGTTTTTGGAAAGAGCTACGAGAACGCCGATGTGGACAAGTTGATCCTAGCGCACATGTCCGCCGGGTGCGCGACCGACGCGCTCGTCTTTGCCGTCCGGTCGGAGCTACTGCGCCGCGGCTTCCTCGTGCCTGCCTCGCTGGACGCGCCCGACGGCCCGCTCAAGCTCTCGCGCGAGCAAGCGAGCTTCCTGCTGGACGGCGACAAGCTCTTCGTGCTGCGGACGGCCGTGGCGGCACGGCGGCCTTGGTGGGCTCTGCCACTGCAAGCGCAGTCCGTGGCGGCGCCGCGGCCCGCAATGGGCAGCGCGGCGGCCGCGCTCACCGCGCGCTCCTTCCGCTGCGTGCTCCTCGAGCCGCTCGGTAGTGGCGGCAGCATCGACGGCGCGTCCGGGAACGCAAGCAGCCAGGACGGCGCCCTCGTCGCTCAGGACGGCGCCTCGCCGCTGCCGAGCGCACTCTTCGTGCCAGTGGGTGGCGGTGCGCCACTTGCATGCACGCACGTCGAGGGGGGCGTGAGCGAGGGCGGCGAGTGCTTCGCTGCGCTCGCATGCACCTTTGACGAACCCACCTCATGCATGGAGGTGATTGCGATGGATTGCGATGGATTGCGATGGATTGCGATTGATTGGCACTCATGGCTACCGATAGCCACGGTTCGCCTCCGATTGTGATTTCGATTGATTGCGATTGATTGCGATTGATTGCCACGGTTCGCCTCCGATGACATCCCCCTTCCGCTTCCACTTTCCCCACAGCTACGCATGAGCGGCGCGTCGCGTCTGCCACCGTTTCGCGTCGAGGCGCTCGTTGAGGGTCCAAATATGGCAGGTGAGACGTGGAGACTGCTGCAGTGCCAGCCGCTACCGACGGGTGAGGAGCGCCTAAATCAAGGGCGCGACGCCCTTCGGTGCTTCCTGCCGTCCGCTGCGATACCAACCCGCGGGGGGCTTGGGGCGTCTGCTGGCGCTACTGGCGCTGGCGGTGCTGGTGGTTCTGGCGGCGGCGGCGGCGACGGCGGCGGCAGCGACGGCGGCGGTGGAGATGGCGGCGGTGGCGGTGGCGGCGGTGGTGGTGAGACAGCTGAGCTCATGGCTTCCGCGTTTGGTCGCTTACTTGAGAGCGTGGCCGCCCAGTCGGGCGGCGGAGTCTTCGTCACCGACGGAGGGCGCCTCGTCCTCCATCGATGGCCCGGCAAGCAGAAGCAGCAGGCGACCGTTGTGCTCTGGCTCGCCCTCCATCTCCGGCCGGAGATCTCGTACCTCGAGCACGAGATTGATTGGCTCATCGGCGCGCATCACAGCCGTTCGGCGATCCCCGACTGCCCGACGATCCGAAAGGAACTCGCTCGACTTGGTTTCATGGAGCGGACTGCGGGCGGCGGCGGCGTGCGCCTCCTCGAGGAAGGGCTCGCCACGGCGCTCCGTCGGTTGGGACTCGATCCAAATTTGGGACTCGATCCAAATTTGGGACTCAATCCTACCGTATCGGGCGCCGTGTCGGGCGCCGTCGAAGGGCAGGCAGACGGGTTGCCTGGGCCACCGGCGGCCAATCAACCGCCACCAGCTGTCACTCCACCGCCATCGGCGCCCAGCACGGCGCCACCACCGGTCACTCCACCGCCACCACCGGCCAATCAACCGCCACCAGCGCCCAGCACGGCGCCACTGGTGCCCGTCACGGCGCCACCGGCGGCAAACGTCTCGAGCGACGGGCGCTGGCGGCGAGCAGCGCCAGCGGTGCCACTCGCGGCGGAGGCGTCAGACCTCGGAGGAGTGCTGACGTCAGACCTCGGAGGGTTGCCAACGGCCGTTCGTGATCGGATATTGCATGCGCGTCGTGCGGTGGCCGCCACCCTCTGCTTCGCCCCCCTGACCGGTAAGGGTCTCGGGGTGCTCGCCGCGCGTGCCGTCGAGGAGGGCGAGCGCATCATCGAGGAGGCGCCTCTGCTGACGCTCACTCCGGATGGGGAAGGGCGCTACGATGGCAAGTACGCGAGTGAGATGGAGCGGGAGGAGGCACGTTCGCTGCTGGCCACACTCTGCGTCGCCGGAGTGGGAACCGCCGATGGTGCAGGGGCGAGGGCGGGGGCGAGGGTGGGGGCGGGGGAGGACGGCGCGGAGGCGCGGTGCGCTCACGACGACGCTTCACTCCTCGGTCGCGCTCACAATGACGCGTCACACCTCGGTCGCGTCATCGAAGCGAACGCCATCGTGATCGAGCCGTCGGCCGAGCCCGGACGCGAGATCCGCTTCTCCGTGGTCTGCCTGATGATCTCGCGCCTCAATCACAAGTGCTCGCCCAGCTGCAACGCCGAGTTCCGGTGGAATACGAGGCTGGGCAAGGGCACGGTGTACGCGCTGCGACCGATCGCCCCGGGCGAAGAGATCTGCTTCGATTACGGCGTGGGCAAGCTGCGCTCGCGCGCCGACCGCCAGAAAGTGCTGCGCGAGAAATTCGGCTTCGAGTGCTGCTGCGAGCGGTGCCGTGAGGAGTGCGACGAGGAGCGGGGGCTGGGCTGGTGAGACAACACGAATTGAGATATGCCGTGCAGATTCCATTACTGCATTGTGGGACGGTGGGCACGGCCAGAGACTTCCATGTACTTCTTGGACGTAGAGTATGAGCCCGGCGGTCCGACACTCACACTGCTGACTTGTGTACTAATCGCTAAAAAGTCTCCTACACGGCGGCGTGCCTACAGCTACAGTACGCGAGTACGGCCGTTCCGCCGTTCCCGGTAGAACGCGGCTCGCCTGGGCGTCTCCTTCACAGCGCCTCCTTCACAGCTCCTCCTTTTGGACTTCTTCCTTGGCGCGCTCGTCGGAGAGGTCCTCAAAGCTCTCCGCCTCGATCGCCTCACGCACATACTGCTGCATCATCGCCTCGCGCTTCTCCTTCGCGAGCTCGCGCTTCCGCTGCGCCTCAGCAGCTGTCATCACCTCCGTGCCGAGCCCGTGCTTGTCCATCCACGCCTGCAGAACCAACCAACGGCCATCAGAGGCCATGAGGGCCAATCAGAGGCTTATCAGTGGCCATCAGAGGCAGAGCATCAGTGACCGTCAGAGCAATCAGAGGCAATCAGAGGCAATCAGTGGCAATCAGAGGCAATCAGTGGCAATCAAAGGCCATCCATACTTGGAGGCCCAGATGAGGGACGCAATCAGTAGCAATCAGAGGCAATCAGTGGCAATCAGAGGCCATCCATACTTGGAGGCCCTCGGCGCCCTTCTCCGCCGCGATCGCCTGCACGAGCTCCTCTACCCCTTTGCCTCCATCCTTGAGCGGGTCGCCAGCTCCTGGTGGTAACCGCTTCTTCTTGACGTTGTCGTACACGTACCTGATGAGGGAGGCAATCAAGCGGCACTCTCAGCGGCGCGCAGCCGCCTGCAATCCGAGGCCATCCGAGGCCATCCGAGGCCATCCGAGGCCATCACGCACCCCTGCGGCTTGCGCCCCTGTACGTTGCTCCGCGCGCTCTTCACACATCGGAAGCCCATGTTATCGGCAGAGGAGTCCTCAGTGTTGCCCATGCGCGTGCTCGTGCTGACCTTATGATTCCACTCACCCGACGCCGAGTCGAGGTACGAGCCGCCGCGCAGCACGCGCTGTCGTGACGACTTGGCGAGGTATGTGCTCGTCCACTCCCACACGTTGCCGAGCATGTTGTACAGTCCGGCGGCGTTGGGCGCGAAGGCATCGGCGGGCGCGAGACCGCCAAACCCGTCGAGGGCCGCATCGGAGCTCGGGAAGAAGCCCTGCCACACGTTGAGGCGCCACTCGCTCCCATTACTCGGCACCTAGGGTGAGGTTGGGGCTGGGGTGAGAGCCGGCGTAGGGGTCAGTGCTTGGGGTGGGGTTCAGGTTCGAATTAGCTTCCGCTGCTCGGCACCTCGTCTCCCCATGGGTATGGCTTCATCGCCTTGGTGAGGCCGACGTGCGGCTGGCGCGCCGCGTACTCCCACTCCGTCTCCGTGGGCAGCCGCTTGCCCGCCCACTTGCAGTACGCCTTCGCATCGTTGAACGAGATGTGCACCGCCGGATAGTTGAGGCGCGACTTGATGCCCGACTTGGGCCCGAGCGGGTAGCGCCACGATGCGCCACGCACAGCGAGCCAGTGCGTGGCGTCCTTGACCGTCTCGTTGGTTGTGGCGCGTGCCTCCTCGGTGGCGTACAGCTCGAGCACGAACGACCATCCGAAGCCCTCCGCCTCGGTGCGGTAGTTGGTTGCCTTCCGGAACGCCCTGAATTGCTCGTTGGTCACGACGGTCGCGTCCATGAAGAACTCGCGAACCTCGACGCCCTGCGGCTCCAGGTCGTCGCGACCGCGCGGCTCGTTGGGCAGGCTGCCCATTATGAACGAGCCGCCGGCGAGGCGAACCATGCCATCGGGGATTGTGTCCGACATTTACAATTAAAAGTCAGCTGGTGACGTGTTCTTTTCGCGCGACCAGACCTCACTGCAGCTCCATTGAGACAACGCCAATGTACAGGTTAGAGATTTTTTTTCTCTGCTTCCAGCCCGAGAATTCCGCAACAACGTGTCCTAGTATGAATCTTTTGATACAAGAGATTTTGGAGATACCCCTGCAACCGCGTCCCCAAATTCTGAGGCGACGCGGAGACCCTTGAGGCGCAGCGGATGGAGGCCTTTCCATCGTCCGAGAGGGTGCCCATCGTCGCAGGGCAGCCGCGGTCGGATGAGCCCGACGTCATCAATCCATGGGTTCGAACGAGGTTGTCGAAGGTGCGCAACTTCATCAGCGATGCAGCGCAAGACGTTGTTAGCATGAAGAACGACCTTCAAAGCTTGTGGCGCCGCCTTCGCGGCACGTATGACGACTTTGAGACAGACATGGATGAGGCGTGGGAGCTCCACAGGTGGGAGGTGTCCATGTGCGTTGCAGCTCTCCTCCTCTCAGCGAGCCTTCCTCTTCTCGTCCTAGTGCAACAACTTAGGGGCTCACAGCACAAACCGTCCGTGACGCCTTGGGCCGATGCCGCAGCTGCCGATTTGAGCCCGGTCGTGGCCCTCTGGTACAATGGCGAGTGCATCAGCCGAATGGCCGACGGCGCACAGCTCGCGACCGATCTCTCTGCTCAGCTAGTCGACGGCCTCGCCCCCGATGCCATCCTGGCCATCGTCCTGAGCGCTCTCGGGCTTTTCCTCATCGCCCGGCTCGGCGGCATCCCCGTGCCCACGGGAGTCGTGGGCACGGCCCTCTACGCCCTCTGGATGGCCCTCCTCGCACTCCAGTACGCTCTCGTAGGCATGTCGCTCGTGATGACGGCGCGCTCGCTCGACGCGTTGACCTACGCGCTCGAAGGGTGCGCCCATAGCGCGGCGACCGTCCGATGGAGCGTGCGCCTCACGCTCGTCGCACAGCCCGCGCTGCTCGGGCCGGCTCTGCTGCTCTTTCTGTACAGCTATGCCTTCTCGACCGGCCTCAAGGTGTGGAGCGCGACGCAAGAGAGCGCGCGCAAGCTGCTCAGCCGTGAATCGCTGGTGTCGCAGCTCAAGGAATCGGTGCAGAGCGTGCCCTTGGTCTCTGCCCACTACTACGTCTCCTACGCCGCGTTCCTCTGGGCCTGCGCCGTGTTGCTTCTCACGTGGCCTGTGGCGATCTTCTTCCTACCGGCTGCCGCCCTCATTGCGGCAGCCATCAAGGGCATTTACTGGCTCGCTGGAGTCACGGATGCCCTGATCCCTCCCCCGGCGCAGACATGCGGCATCGAGTTTGGCGCCGGGCTCACCTCGTGGCTCAAGGAACTCAGCGACGTATCCTTTGCACCTGGGGGCTTCAGCCTGAGCTCGAGCGCGAGATCGATCGAGCGGATGGGCTTCCTCATCATCGAGTTCGGCTCGGATTCGCACGCCAGACTTGGACTGTCCCATCGCAAAGAGCCAGACGACCCGTCGCTCGCGGCCCTCAACCTCTCACTGGGCGTCTTCTGGCTACTCCTGAGCCTCGCACTGCCCGTGTGCTTCGGCACGTGGCTCGCCATTCCACTCATGCTCGGCTCGGCGAGCCTCGAGGCCGTCGCCAGCACGATGGTCAGCCTGGGGCTCGCTGCCCTCGATTCCCTCGTGTCGCTCCTCACGCTTCACTGGCGCTGGACGGACTTGCTCGCGCTGGACGCCATGCTCGCCTTCCTGCAGGCGCCCGTCTCGGCGCTCGGGCAGGCGTCGGGCGCCATGGTGGGCGTGGGGAGCCTCTCTTATGACGAGCTGACCGTCGGCGCTTCCCAACTGCTCGTGCTCAACAGCGTGCTGGCACTCGTCAAGCCTTTGGCCATGGTACTGACCAAGATGATGCTCGTGACACCTTGCTTTGGCTCTCAGGTCCTCGAGTTTGCAATCAACCTGGGTGCAAACAAGCTCGGCGCTCGCGTGAGCAATGCGAACGTCATCGTCAAAGTGGATCTCGAGTCGCCGGCGGCTCATGCGGGCGTCCTCGCGGGCGACCTCGTCCTCGCAGTCGATGACGTTGAGTGCAAGGGGGGGCTCACCGCACCCAAGCTATGGACTGACGGCGCCGGCCGTCCAAATCGCAAGCTTCGCGTCCATCGTCAAGGAGAGACCGTCCTCCAAACACGCTTCGCTGCAGAGGCCATCAGCTTCGGCGACTGCGTGCTGTCGGAGGTCGAGGGGCTGCTTGCCCGGCTCGGCGCCAAGCCCGGCCATTACGGCGCCATCGTGCTCGACTGCGCCCGTACGACGCTCGACGAGGACGATGTCGCGGTGCTGGTACTCGCGATCCCGATGCTCAGGGAACTTACCGAGATTAACCTGAGTGGCAGCGACATGGGCACGGAGACTGTGATCGCGCTCGCAAGGGCGTTCAGTGAGGGCTCGAACACCAAGCTCGCCAAGCTCGACGTCTCGGGCAACCGTTTGGAGCCTGCGGGCGCAAAAGCTCTCGCTGCCTTCGTGGGCGCGAGTTCGCTAAGGGAGGTGAGTCACTGAGTCCCTTGGCACCTAAGTCGGCGCTCTTTGCTCCGATCGGCGCTCTCAGCTCTGAGTTCTGTCGCCCGTCCCCTTGCACACCAATCGTGCTTCAATCGTGTTGAAGCTCTGCGCACACCTTGTTCACAGCCGCTTCACACCCTATCCACAGGTGAATGTGGATGGCGTGATGCTCCCAGTCGACAAGCTCAAGGGCACCGATCCGGTCGATGCGCTCGACTTGTCGCGCAAGGGGCTCGGCACGGCGTCTGCGTTCGTGATCGCCACCCTGATCGGCACGAACCCCACGCTCAAGTCTTTGAACCTCTCGAGCAACAAATTGGCGGGTGAGGCTTCGATTTGGCAGGAGGTCTTTGGCGAGGACATTGACAAGTCGGACGCGGGCCTGGAGGCGGCGTTTGCCAAGGTGGACGTGGACAAGAGTGGCAAGATGGACGCGGCCGAGGTTAAGGCATACATCCTGACCGTGTACAAGAACGGCCTCGACGACAAGGTGGTCAGCGAGATGATGGCGACGGCGGACACGAACAACGACGGAGAGGTCGACCTCAACGAGTTCAAGATCATCATGCGCGCCGGGCCCCAAAAGTCGGACGAGAGGCCGCAGATGTCCGGAGTGAAAGCCATCTGCGATACCTTGCGCACCAATAGCACGCTCACATCCCTCAACCTCTCGACCAACCGTCTTTGCGGACTAGACGTGTTTGGCAACGGCTCCTACACCGCCGAGGTGATTCTGGTGCTCGCCGAAGCCCTGTGCACCAACAAGTTCAGCAACTTGTTGAAGCTGGACCTGTCGTGGAACGACATTGGGTTGATAGGCGCCAAAGCTCTTGCTTCCGCACTTGTTGCGAATCGTTCAATCATAGAGGTGCGCTCAGCGCCACCGCCTGGGCTGCCCTCCCTTCCACTCACAGTCCACGCCGCGCCGTTTGTATAGGTGAATCTGGAGGGCTTTCCTCTCCCTGTGAAGAAGCTCAAAGGCACGGATCCTGTAGAGGCGCTCGACTTTTCGCGCCAGAAGCTTCGGCTCGCGTCTGCAGTGGTGATCGCCGCCCTGATCCGCGTGAATCGCACGCTCACCTCCTTGGACCTCTCGAAGAATCAATTGCTCGGCGTGTACCCGTTCATTGAGTCGACTGGGGTGGAGGCCATCGCGGACGCTCTGGTCCTCAACTCAACGCTCGCCATGCTCGACATGCGCAACAATGACATCAACGGCGACGCGGCGACGCGACTTGCGACCGCTGTGCTCTCGAGCAAGTCGATGGAGGTCTTCAACGCGATCCCAATAAAGGCCTTGCGCGCCGACGATGTGACTGTGCTCGACCTGAGCGGCAAGGGCTTGATGGCTGTCGAGGCGCACGTAATTGGCAACCTTGCGGCGAAGTGCCGCTCCCTGACGTCGCTCGATGTCCGCCACAACGACATCTCTGGCACGGCTGCCAAGCAGCTCGCCAGCGCTGTCCTCGAGAGCAACTCGATGGAGTTCTTCAGTCTGATTCCAATGAAGGCCGAGCACAACTTGGGAACGACTTCCAGCCGACTTGGACACAAAAACCAAAAACCCGGAATCCTGGGGTTCGAGCTCGAGCTGAGCAACAGGGGGCTCGGTCCAGTGGAGGCGCACGTCATCAGCTCCCTTGCGGCGCAGAACGTGGCGCTCACGAGCTTGTTGCTCGGTGGCAACTCTCTCAAGGACGAGGGCATCAGCGCGATCTGTGAGGCCATCCAGAGCAATAAGGAGTCCAAGCTCGCCTCGCTCGACATCTCCGGGAACAGCATCGGCCCCGAAGGTGTCAAGAAGGTGGTTGCCATGGCGGCTGCCGCTCTTTCGCTCACAGAGGTGCGCCCAAGGCGCCAAGCTCTCCCCCCACCGGACCGCCTGGGCTACCTCCCTTCCACTCACAGTCCACGCTGCGCTGTTCACAGGTGAATCTGGATGGATTTCCTCTCCCTGTGAAGAAGCTCAACGGCACGGATCCTATAGAGGCGCTCGACTTTTCTGGAAAGGATCTCGGTTTCGCGTCTGCGGCTGTGATTGCCTCCCTCATCGCCGGCAATAGTTCGTTGCGTGAGTGCAACATGAGCGGCAACAGCAGCTTGGACAGGGGATCAGCCGAAATACTCGCGAACGTGGCCAAGGCTAAGGGCATAATGCTGTTCGGCATCAAGCCCGGCCAGAAGGAGGCCGACTTTCACCATCTGAAGCTCACCCACGCGGATGCCATCCTCATCGCGTCGGATGCGGCAATCAGCGCGAATCTGGACGGAGTGAATCTGGATGGATTTGCTCTCCCTGTGAAGAAGCTCAAGGGCACAGACCCGGTGTACCAGCTTGACCTCTCGAACAAGCGTCTTGGCATGCCGTCAGCCATCGTAATCGCCTACCTGATCACCACGAATCGCACGCTGACAAGGTTGGACTTGACACACAACCGCATGACTTTTACGGGAGAGGCAGCTGTGCGAATGGCTGGTGAAGACAAGGGTTCTGGGTTTGAACTGGCAATACACGGGGCAGTCGGTGCCTTGGGCTAAGCCACCTACATCGGCGGCTGCGCCTCAGCATCCTGTACGCGCGTTCGGTACATGTATGTTACAACTGAGCAGCTGATGTTCACGCAACAGCAGCTGATGTTCATGTACTATCGTGAGCAGCTGATGAGCAGCTGATGTTCATTTGACCAGATGTTCACGAGTATCTCCTATCTGAAGTTCCTTTCAAGATTTTAAGTTTCTAGACTGGGCTCGTGCTTAGACGCTGAGTTCTCTTTTTTTCTTTTCGCTCACCAGTGGAGCTTTTCACGGGTCGCGGACATACGCCTGTGATGAAAACTTGTAAACTCCTGGCTGGTCGGACGAGATAACCAACCATTTTCTTTGCGAAGGATGCTCGCAAGCACGCTTGCTCTGATGGTCGCTCTTGCGCTCGGTGCCCGCACGCCCGGCGAGGTTGCGCACTACCGCTTTTACCAACACGAGTGCAATGCTGGGTCCGTCGCGGAGGCGCGGCGCGCCTCCGCATCGTCGCGAGTGCTCAACGTAAACCAGAGTGCGGGTGCCACGTGCCTCGAGCTCCAGCAAGGAGTTAGCCTCGAGAACAAGTGCGTGCGTGACTACACGACCACTCCCAACTGTACGTTCTCGCCGCTCGTCTCGAGCTCCGTCGGCTCGCGCCCCGACTTCGCCGCGGAGATAGGGTCGGGCTTCACCATCGAGGCGTGGCTTGCCGCCGACCCGCGGCCGCTGCCAGAGGCAAACGCGCATCGCGTCATCGTCTCGCTCGCAGACAAGGCGCCCACTGCTGACGAGCCTGACACGCTCGATCGCTGCAAGGTTGTGCAGAGCTCCTCCGACTCGAGCACGCCCATCAGTTTCGAGCTCCTGCAGATGGGCGAGGGCTGCGTCTCGATCAAGTTCAAGTACCGCAAGAGCGGGGACGCGAGCACAAGCCCATGCGTGATGTTGCCCGCGGACGACACCGGCTTGCTGGCCGGAGGGTGCGGGGTCGCCGATCGGCTCAACATGAGCACGCTAGGCGCGGGCTCCCAGCAGCATCTCGTTGTGTCGATCAACGGCGAGAATCCCACGGTGAGTGGACAGCCAGCGCTGCCGCGCTTCGCGACGTACATCGATGGTGTGCGCGTGGTCGACTCGGAGACGTCAGACAGCAACGATGCGCGCAGCTATAAGACCGGCCTGGCCATGCAGTTCTTGCCCAGCGGCACGCGCTTCAACTTCTCGGCTGTGTGGAGCCCGCGTCACGTGCTGCGCATCGGCACTGATGGGCTCGGGGGCAAGCGGCACGTCTCGAGTGGGAATCGGTTCCTCGGCGACTTCTACGCATGGGGTGGGCGACTGCACGGGCTCCACTGGTATGGCCGCGCGCTCAACGCGAGCGAGGTACACGCCAACTACGCTGCCGGCCCCGACAACTCCTACCCACGCGCGCAGGCTGTGAGCTTCGCAGTGCTCGAGGACACGTGCACGCAGCTCCCTGACCTTCGAGCCCACATCCGCGACTACGATGTCGACACGCTCGGTCGGCCGCAGACTTTGACGGCGGCACTCGCCGGCACGCGTGCACCTGCGCGGGGCGCCCTCTACTCCGATGTCGGCTGCACTCAGCCTCTTGGAGCGGCAGATGACCTTCCGGGCGTGTACTTCCGAGCGGTCGCCAACGAGTTCTCGGCACCGCTCGGTGCGCCCTTTGCGTCGCCGCTCGTGCCGGGAAGCACAACCTACACGATCCTCGCGTGGGAGGCACGCGATGGGGCGGGCGGCACCGCCCTTGGCAATCTGAGCATCGAGGTCGTCGCCGTCAACGATGAACCGGTCGCGCTGCCGGGCGTCGCCGAGGCCTACATGAGCGTACTTCAAACGCTCGTGATGAACGCGTCAGATGTTGACCACGTATGTGCACCGGGTGCGGGCGCACAGGGCGTGTGCATGGTGCGCATCACGCAACCGCCAATGCAGGGCACCCTCTTCACACTCGATGGCACGCCGATCGCCGGGCTTGCCGTGCCCTCGCTTACGATGCCCTCGGCCGTCCTCAACCGGACACTGCTCTACCGCTCGCGCACCTTCCCGCGCGACTGCTCCAACGGCTGCCCACGTCAGGTGGGCACCGACTCGTTTCGATTCGAGGTGCTTGATCCGACGGGCGCCGTCTCAAGCGCATCGGCGCCCTTTGAGCTCGTGATCGTCGGCGGGCTCGAGGCGCGTTCAACCAGCCTGAGCCCCGCAGCGCGGGAGGAGGCGCCCGCAGTGCTCACGCTGCGCGCGATCAACCGGTGCACTGATGGACCCGGATGGACTCTGGATTGAATACAACTGACTATGATAGACTTTGATGATCTCTGCGTCACGCTGAGTGTCACTGATTGTCACTGATTGCCGTACAGATACCGCCACGTGGCCGACCCGCGCCTCGCGACCAGCTGGTTCCAAATCGAGACGCTGCCCGCGCACGGCGCCCTCTATCAGCACACGCCCGAAGTTGCCATCGCCATCGGGCGCGTCGACGGTCTCGTCTGCGGCGCGCATGTGCTCACCACGGCGGGTCAGCAGTGCGTGTCCGAGGTGCTGAGCGCGCTCGAGCCGTTACGCATCACGTCGCGCGGCACCAACGTGAGCGACGGCAACATGACCTGCGCCGACGACGCCGACTGGTACTGCGCGCGAGTCGTCTACTGGGGGGCGCGCGACTTCTTCTCTCACCCGAGCGTCAACAGGTACTCGGGTGAGGCGCTCAATGTGAGCGACGACTCGGTGGCCTTCGTTCTGCGCTCGGCAGTGGAACAGTCGGCTGCGCAGGTGACGGTGCGCGTCGTCAATGTCAACGACCCGCCATGCCTCGTCTCGCCGGGAAACATGACATTCACGCCCTCCTTGTCGGGCTCAACGAACCTCAAGGCCGTCGGGCGTGGCCTGCAGATCATCGACCCCGATTTGGGCATAGGGTACTGGATGGTGAACCTGCAGGTGCATCACGGCCGCTTTGCATCGGTGCGCCACGGCAACGTGCTCAACCCGGCGCGCTACGACGAATGGCAGGGCTACCTGCCCATCGTAGCGCACGAGCACCTCTCCTACTGCCCCGTCGACGGCTTTCGCCTATGTTCGTGGAGTGGGTATTGCGACGATACGACATGCATTACGGGCGCGGGCGACGCCGGCGACGCGTCCAACGTGCGCGTGTTTCAGGTGCTGCCACGCCGAACGTGACCGGATTACCATCTGCTCGCGATCTGATTGCATGTGATTACCATCTGATGGCCATCAGCGTATTGCAGGTGTTTGCCACGCCGTACGCGACCAGGCTCCTTCTTCGCGACGTGCTCTACCGCGGCGACAACGTGCCCGACATGCTGACCGTCACCATCCGAGACTTTGATGACCAAATGATCAGCGGCCAATACGTCGACGCGACCGGCACGATCACGGGCACCGTGGGCCGACGCTATGGGCCGGCGCAGGGGGGAGTCAACAGGCTGCCCGACGTGGTGGCTCGCATCGACCTGACGCCTTCGGGCGGCTGCAACTCCTTCATCGCCAGTCAGTGCGGCGACGAGGGCGTGGGCATCGTGCAGCTCGCCTCGTGCCGTGGGCTGACGACTACCCTCTACGGCGGCGCGATTGTCGTGTTGGCCGTCCTCATGTGGGCCATCGCGTGCTGCCGGCAGCGCGGGCGCACCTCGCTCCGTGACCGGCGCGGCCGGCGCAAGCGCTCGCATGAGCTTGCGCCCTCAGACATGCGCTGCTGGGTGCCCGCGCTCGCCACCCTCAGCCTCTTGATCACTCTCCTCGGCTTCATGATCCGCTCGGCAAATAGCTTGCACACGCTTTACCGGCTCGACTTCGTCGCGGACGGCTTTTGCGGCATCAATGCTTCCACGCACGTCCCAGACAACCGTGCTCCGCTGATCGTGCCCGAGACGCGGCTCGAGTTCGTCAACGGCGTCAACGTCACCGTCGCGACGAACCGGACCATCCAGTATCCGCAGTATAACAACTTTGGTTGCACGGGAGGCGTGCCAGAGGGCTCGTTTCTCAACAGTATGGGCCGCATGCTCGGCGATGCGCTTGTGCTGGGCACGCTGGGCAACGTCGCCATCATCGAGGCGAGCGGTCGCGTCGGCCATGGGCGCAAGCTTGCCGCCGCCGCCGCCGGCTTTCTGATCATCTACGTCGTGATCAAGTTTGGCCTCTGGGAGGCGTGGGACGCGCAGTGGCCCGAGTCATCCGCGTGCCCAGACTGTCCGAATTTCGAGGTGTGCGTCGGCGGCACGCTCGTCCAACTGTCGGACGGGCGACACGAGTGCGTCGGCGGAGAGCACAGGGTGGGCAGGTGCCTGAACGACATTCGGCCCGATCAAGGGAACATGGTGGGGATGATCCTGCCAGCTCTGCTCGTGCCGTCGATGCTGGTGCTCATGATGCTCTGTGCGTGCGGGCTGCGCGATCGCAACCGTGCTGCTAAGGACGATGCTTCGGAGGGCGACACGAGCGACGACGAGCGGCGGCGGCGGCACCCCTCTCGCAAGGACCGCTCCCGCTCGGGCAAGGGGCATGCCCGGGACCGCGACCGCGACGGCGACCGCGATCCGGACCGGGACCGGGACCGTAATTGCAACCACGGCTGTGACCATGATCGTCATCGTGAACGTTCGCGACGTCTCGCTGACCCGACGACGCGAACGCCCAAGAGGTGGCGTGGTGAAACGCATGCAATGGAGGTGCTGCCGCACCCGCCGGATCGCCTAAAGCCGGCCAGCCCCGGCAACGTACCGCACCCGTCGAAGCCCGCCCACCCCGACAATGTGCCGTGCCCTGCCAAGATGCGGCGCGTAGATTTGCATACTGTGCAGGTGCAGCCGCACCCGCCGGAGCGTCCCAAGCCGGCCCGCCCAACCGACGTGCCGCGATTGGCCAACGCGAGCATAGGACTCGAACCGAAGCCCAAGCCGCCTAGCCACCCGCACCCGAGCGAGGCCGAGCTCGCTCGGCAGGGCTCGGCGCCCGAGGTGATGCAATCGGGCCTCCGCCTGGTGACAAATAGCGTTTAACCCGGAGAAACAACCGCAATTCGCGGGTTGCGGGCTCATTGCTCATTGGCGTTCAAGCATGCGATCAAGACAGTGTGGTGGCCAGAGATGTAGCGTTGGGCTAGTCGTGTTGTCTGTTGAGGTTGTGGGAGGTGTAGCCAAGCGCGTTTCACATATTGATATTCAGCTGAAGGAATGTATGAAAACGCTTCAGCTGTCATTGTCATACCGCTACAGCTCCCGGCTGTACCTCCAAAGCTCCGCTCGGCTGCACTCGTCCGCTCATCGCGTAACGCTCTTCACTCAGTTGGAAATCAGGATACTTGGTTGGTGTGCAAATCGAAATCCCGGGATTTTTTTAAATCCACCTCGCGCCCCTCCCTCTGCCACTTTGGGTAAAGGACTTTGGAAGTTAAAGTTTGTAAAGGGACTCGCTGAACAGCCAGAATGGCGAATACGCTTGAGCAAGCGCGCGCGAGACCTGCCTGTGTGCCTACTCCGGCGTCGCAGCGGCGGCGGTCCGCGCCGCACCGCCGCCGCTGCTCGCGGCATCGCTGGTCATTGCAGCGGCGGCCGTCTTCGGAGCGCCACCCGTGCTTACCCGCCTGGCGGGGCCCGTCGACCGGCGCCGCTGTTGCTGTGCACGCAGCTCGTCTGCGAGGCTCTCGGCGAACTGCACCGAGCGTATGCGACGCATAGCCGCTGCTGCCCACTCGGGCGTCAAACCGCGTGCCACACCGGGCGTGCCTGCGCCTGCGCCTGCGCCCTGCGCGCCCGCGCCGCCCGTGCCCACGCCGCCCGCCGCAGCAGCGCTAATGCACGCCGGTGCCTTCTGCTCCCGTAGTTGCAGCAAGATCACCTCGAGCTCCGTGCTCAGCTCCGCGCGGTTCACGAGTGCCTCGGTCAGCAGCTGCACATGCCGCCGAGATTGCTGCAACTGCGCCTCGAGCCAAAAGGAGGCCGGAAGCAGTGGCGACGCCTTGCTAATGGCCTCCGCGCTCTGCGGCGCGTCAGCGGCGAGCAGTGGCAGCAACTGCTGGCGGACCTCGGCCAGCTCACGCCGGAGCTGCACATTGTCAGCCTCAAGCAAGCGCATTGCCGAGGAGGAGGCGCCGGAAGACGATGCGGCGGCGGCCGCGCCACGCGACGCGGCCTGTGCGAGCGCACCGATGTCTCCGCGCGATGCGGCCTGCACGAGAGACGGCTTGGGCGCTGCGGCGCCTGGCGCTGCGGCGCGAGCTCGCATCATTCGGTGCGGGTCGGCTTCGCGGCGAAAGACTGTGGCGAAAGTGCTCGTAACGTCGATACATTTGCGTTCCTACCAATTGGCAAACCCACCCGGGCCGGACTGCATGGCGTGTGAATAACCGCGACGGGCGGGTAATTTTCCCAACATGGCCTCCGCCGCGGCCGCCGTCGCGGCCGCCGACTCGTTCGATGACTTGCCCTCGAAGGAGGACATCAAGAAGGAGTTCTACGGCCTGCTCGAAGGCGTCGGCAAGTTGCTCGATTACACCTACGTCGAGACGGACGAGACCATCGGCCCGCAGGTGGGCAAGTTTGAGCAGGCGGAGCGGCAGCTGCAGGTCATCGGCCGGGAGCTCACGCGGCTGCGCGACGCGACGAGCGCAACGCACGCGGCGCACGTGGAGCTCGCGCAGCTGTGCGAGGGCGGATCTGGCGTCCCGGGCATGCGCACGTTCGGAGAGCGCCAGGAGGCGCAAGCGCGTCTCTCGCAGTCGCTCGCAGCGAGCTACGACCGCTTCGTGAGCATCTCGGTGAACCAGCTCGAGGGCCTCGCGGGCGTCGTCGCCAACAAGTACAAGGCCTACTGCAGCAAGGTCATTGAGATGCGACGGCGCAAGGAGCAGCTGCAGCTGCTCGTGAAGCAGCGCGAGCGCTCCGAGTTGCGTACGCTCGAGCGCTCGCTCATCCCGGCGGCGTCGAGAACGTTCCGGGCGGACATGGAGGGCGTGCTGTTCAAGATGTCGCCGCTCACCAAGATCTGGTGGTCGTGCTACGCGCGCCTCGACCGGCGGCAGAAGGTTCTCATCTTCACGAATCGAAAAGACGAGCCTCCTTCCGCTGCGAGCAAGGCGGTCGCTCTGAGCAAGTATGTGCTCTGCCATGAGCTGCCCGAGCACCACGCGAAGCGCGCGGCGGCCTTTGAGATCGTGCCGCTCCAGACCGAGCTCCCCTTCATCACGCTCAGTGCGGACGGGACTCTCGAGGCGCGTCGTTGGGTCTGTGCGCTTCAGGAGGCGATGGACCGCAAGTTGTCCGAGGCCGACGAGGCGCCTCCTCTGCCCTCTGATGCCGTGTACGCGGCCGAAGCGGCCGATGCGGCCGAGGTACCCTCGCCGATGCCACCGATGCCGGTGGCCAGCACGAGGGGGCCCGAGGTCGCCCCCTCGCCGCTCAAGCCTCTGGCGGACAAGTTCGATCAACTCGTCGACTTCTCCTCGTCCAAGCTCGACGAGCTCGACAGGCACTTTAGCGGCACGCTCGCCGAGCAGTCGAAGAGGACGTCGGTGCAGCTCGCCGCGCTCGCCGACGAGCGGCGCGTCGCGGGCGAGCAGTTCCTCACCTCCCTCGACGAGTTCTCCAGCGCGATGGCTCAGCAGATGGCCGATGAGCTCATCCGTATAGCGGAGGCTCAGCTCACATACCATTCGGCGATGGTGGCGCACCTGCAGCAGCTGACAGCCTCTCTCAAGACTCGGCGGGCGGACGATGCGAGCGCGGCGGAGGCGAGCGGCGGCAGCAGCAGCAGTCGCGTCGTCGCGGCTCCTGCTGCTGCTGCTGCTGCTGCTCCTCCTGCTGCTGCTGCTCCCTCTGCTGCGGCACCGCAGCGTGAGCGGCGGTTCAGCGTCGACAACCCTCCGCCGCCGCCGCCAAAGGCGCCGACGACGCCGGCACCGATGCCGGCACCACCGCCGCCGACGACGCCGGCGACGACGACGACAAAGCCGCCAACGACGACGGCGACGACGCCCGCAGTGGGCGCGTCGTTACCTGCGCCCGCGGCAGCGCCCGTTGCAGCCGCGACGGGTTTGGGCGCGCTTGGCCCTGCCTGGACGCGTGGCGAGCTCGAGCGGCCTGCGGGGGAGAAGGATATGGGTGGCTGGAAGGCGGCGGTGTACACGGAGGAGCAGCAGGTGCGCCTTGGGATCGACGCCGAGGGCCACCCCGCTCCTCAGGCAGACTCATTGACGAACCCCGCTCCTCAGGCAGAGCGCTCATTGACGAATCCCGCTCCGAAGCCTGAGAGCTCGACTGTTGACGAAGCTGACGAAACTGACGAGCCCGCTCTTCAGCCAGAGAGCTCGACGGCCGACGTCGTCGTCGATGACGATGGAGCTCAGTCTGAGGCGGAAGATGAGATCGTTGGCGACGATGACGGCGCCGCCGCAGCGCCTGCAACCTCCCCGGAAGATGAGATCGTTGGCGACGATGACGGCGCCACCGCAGCGCCTGCGCCCCACCCGAGCTTTCCCAGAGGATGGTCGGGGGATGCAAGCTTCGGGTCGGTGGGGGATGCGAGCTTCGGGTCGGTGGGGGATGCGGGCTTCGACGACACGGGCGACGACGCGGGCTTTGGTGCCTTTGATGCCGCCCCGTCAGCACCGCCCGCAGAGGGTGAGCAGATGCCCTCCTCGAGTGTGTCGCTGTCGTCGGCGGTCGTGGCGGACGATCCTGAGGTCGTCGACGGCGACGTGGACGACACCGAGCAGCCCGATGAGATCGTCGACTAGTCGGGCTTGATTGATTGCTTGCACCGTGCACAGCTCGCTCGTCGACAGGAACTTCGGGCGGCGAGTGTGCATGGCGAGGGAACGCGGATCGAGCCATCGTAGACCGTAGATCGGAGAGGGTTGTTACCAGGGTGAAGAGGGGGGTGGGGACCGGGTGTGACACACGTACTAGTCTGAATGGAGATATGGCGAGTCGTCCGCCGCGCGCCGCACCCAGCCGGTACCTCACGCAACCAAGATGCCTGTACGAAAAGTTACGAAACGTGATGTTATACGATACCATTACCGACAATCCCGGACAAGATGGACAAGAACGCTCAACTTCCACACGAAGAAACCGCGGTTTCGTCAGATTTCTAGTGGCCCCATTTTCACCGACCCCCTTCGCGAACTCGTGCGGTCGACGCGCAAGAGCATAAAAGTCCACACTTCGGCGACGCAGCTTCGGGCGAAGGAACGGTGCGACGCGCGGAAGGGCACGTCCGTCGACTCCTTATGCGTCCTTCCTTGAGGCTCGTGATGTATTACGCGCTAGGAGCTGCGGCAGGCATTCTCCGCTCGCAGATACTCCTATCCACTGGTCTCAAAATGGAATGGCTCAAGTGCGGAGTCCGCACTTCCGTGTCTCCTCCACCCGTAGTATTCATTCACGGCACCTTCCACGGCGCGTGGTGCTGGGAGCAGCACTGGCTGGAGCACTTCTCCAAAGCCGGGCTTGAGGCGCATGCCATCTCGCTGCGCGGGACCTCCGGCTCACCCGCCGATCAGACGTCGGTCAAGATCACCGAGCACGTGGCTGACCTGAAAGCCTTCGTGGCTGAGGCCTTGGGCCCCGGCGCACCACCGCCTGCGATCGTGGGCCACTCGTTTGCGAGTGCAACCGTGCTCAAGTACCTCGAGGCGGGCGGCGCGGCCTCGGGCATTGCGTTGATCTGCGGCGTGCCACCCTCTGGCAACGGCCCAATGACCATGCGCTTCGTGCGCCGGAACCTCGGCCAAGCCTGGTCCATCCTTCGTGGCTTCGCTTTCAAGACAGCCACACGGGAGCCTGACGTCGCTAGAAGGCTCTTCTTCGACGAGGAAACGCCCGCGAGCACCATTGATCCGTTGCTCCCGCGGCTCGCGGCTGACTCCAAGGTGGGGATCAACCTGCAGCACTTTAACTCAAACTTGCCGAGTAAGGCAACCGGACAGGACGGGCGTGCGTCGTGGCTGGCAGGCGCGGCGCTGGCGCCATCGCTTGTATTGGGCGCAACGCGGGACTACGTTGTCGATCGCGAAGGCGTCGAAGAGAGCGCCGCGTTTCTGGGCGTTGAGGCGCAGTACTGTGAGCTGCCTCACGATGTCATGCTGTGTGAGGGATGGGTGGAACCCGCAGAGCGCGTGATTACGTGGGTGCGGGGGTTGTGTTGAGAAGTATTACAGCACTGTGTAGAGTGTTGCGACCAGGTTCCTCTTACTTTTTAACACGGTCGCGACGCGGGAAAGTCCCGCTTCCTTGCTGAGTGCCATCACGCGACGCCTTGGTTTTAACAGCGTTTCCAATGAGGTTGAGTCACAAGCTAGATCCGAGTAAATCCGAGTATCCGTCACTCGACGCTTTTATCGCGGTCCTGCTCAATGAGAAAGGTCCACCATGAGAGGAACTGCAGCGGTGTCTTCGCTGGGTGCAGCGAGATGGGCACTGGGCAGCGCGTGGCGTTCATGTACACAGACTGGCACGTGCTGCGGTCGATGAGCGTAGCCGCACTAGTCCAGACGGTCCCATTTCGACCAACCGTCCCGTTTCGGAAGAGTGACGACGGAATCGTGGCACGGCCGTCCCGCGCGTCGAAGGTGACCAAGCCCGGATCGACCGTTGGACTGTAGAGAAGCTCGTTGCACTTGCGCCGTCTCGTATTAATGACGAACCCGGCGAGGCGTGAACGCGAACATTCACAGGGGATCGAGGGCAGGAATGGCATCATCGTGACGCACGTGCACTGCATGAAGCGAATGTTGAGCAGATGCATGCAAAGGCCGAGGGCTGAGTCCTCAAAGTCGGACGCCCACTCGCACCGCGCGCTGCGACTCGTGCTCTCGTTCTTGAGCACCCAAGCGGTGTTGAGACCTCCTGACGCGGAGAGCATGAACGGCGGCGTGACTGGAGGAGAGCTCGATGCGTTGATACTCGACGATGCGTTACCAAGTTTGCGATCGACTCGCAAGACGCGTGGGCACGTGCGATCGGGCGACGCGATGGCCGCCACGCGCTCGATGCATTTGCTCTTCACGAGCACATAGAGCGACGCGTGGGAAAACCCCTCAAAGCCGCCCTGAGCATAGGGGATGCTGTGGGTGTCCTTGCGCACGCGCCGCCCTGCCTCCGTCTCCCATCCAATTTGAAACTCGTCGTCAAACGCACGGTAGAGAGCCTGGAAGGTCGCCGTCGCACGCAGCGGCGCGCGATACTCCTTCTGATGGGCCGGCAGAGGATCCGGTGGCCCCCTCGACACCCACGGCGCGTCTGAGTACGGGGGCATGTATGCGCCGTTCCCAAAGTACAACGGCCCGTCACTGCCGACGGTCCGGTCGAAGCCATGCAGCAGGCGCAGCAGCGCGCGCGGCAGCACGATCGAGTCAAGGTCGATCTTGAGATAGAAACGCTTTCGCGGCAGTGCCTCGAGCATTGCCTCGAAGATGGCCGCACCCTTGGCCCAGTTGTGATGGTTACCTGATGGGGGAGACGCAACCGAACGCAATCAATGGGAACCAGCGCAGCGGCGGCTATCAGAGGCCATCTGAGGCCAACCGAGGCCAACAAAGGCTGATCAACGGCCATCAGAGGTAGTATAGTTACCCTCCTTGAACTGCCCATGAAACGTGCGGATGCGTCCCCAGAAGCAACGCGGGAAGATACGGGGCCTTGGGGTCTCGGAGGCGGCTGCGCACAGAGGCCATTGCGCACAATGGCGGAGAGCGCTGAAGCCACTGTGCAGCACCGCGTGAGTCGCGAGCCACGGCGGGGGCACGAACGAGAAAGGCAGATGGCGCGGCTTTCCTCGACAAAACGGTCTGCCGTCTTTACACTTTCTCAGGGCCTCGAGATCGGCGTCCTGCGAGCAATCTGGGCCCGGCGACCACTGCTGTCCTCGCGGTGTGAGCACGGCCTTCTCGTACCTTCTCGCAGATGACCGTGCAATCGTATAGGGCCACGGCATCCACCGTCGCAGGCCTGCCCATCGAGGAGCTCAGGCTGCGCATCCACGTGATCATTGCGCATGCGAGGAGCTCGCCTGCGAGGCACGCCGCCTCGCTGGTCAGTGCGGAGGTCGCAGAGGGCGCGACGGCCATGAAGCCGAAGCCAATGTCGCCTACCAATGTCGGCTTGGTTGGTAAGAAGCTCCGCTCGTCACCGAGGAGTTCTTTTCGTTGACGCGCCAGCTTGGCTGTCTTGAAGTGCTTCAAGTCCTTGGCTGGGACGCAGATCCTCGGGTCGGACATCAGCGCCCCGGCGTACCCTTTGTCGAGGCTGCGCGTCTCCGCCAACGGCCTCTGAACCATCCTCTCTTTGGGCCTTGACGTCGCGATGGAATGCACAGGCTTTTCTAGGACGAGGTTCGGTAAATAGAAATTGCATGCGCCTCCATAAACTCAGAGTTCCACATCGCTCTGGGTAAAGATGAGGATGCATGCATCGTGCCTTCTCGTGACTCGACTATCCACCGACTAGACCTCTGCGTCTCTCCCGACAAGCCGCTCGCTCCACCTTTCGCGGTCCTCTCCGATGTCCTCTTCGTGCAACGTGTGCGGCAAGGCACTGGGCAGCAGCATGGTCGTGAAGACCGTCTGCGAAGGCGCCTGCTGCTTTCGGACTGGCGTCCACGATGAGTGCTTCGCGCACCGCGAGAAAACGGGTATCCGGATGCTCGTGTCGAACAGAGGAGCTCTTGTCGAGACCCTGGCCGGGTGCATTCAGCCCAAGGTGTGGAAGCGATTCAAGGCGGAGCTGTGGCAGTCGGAGCACCTCGCGACCCAGCGCGCCGTGTGCATCTGCGTGTGCGGCGGCACGTGGGCACCAGCCGAGCGAGTGCGGATGGGCATGGCCACGCTCTCCGAGAACGTGCCTCCGGAGTGCAACAAGGAGAACCGTGCCTTCAAGCGGCTTGAGCTCGAGCGCCTCGAGCTTGAGGAGGAACGCGCGCGCCGGCGCGAGGCGCGTGCGAAGCTCGAGCTTGCCAAGGCTACGGCGCAGGAGGAGAAGCGCGAGAAGGATCTCGCAAAGGTTGCGGCACGGGCTGCGCGGGCTGCGCGGCTGAGCACGCGGCCAGGCGCGGCGGCTGCAGCGGCGGCGAGAGTGACATCGGCTTCGCCGCCTCGCCCGTCCGCGGCCGTCGAGCCATCCAGCCCGACAGAGATCGCAAGCCCGACCGGCCCGATGAGTCCATCGTACCGCCTCTTGGAGCGCGCGCTCGAGCATGGCGTGGAGCAGGTCCCCCTCGTCAAGCTGCCTTCGGCCAACGTCCGCGTGGGCGTGAGTGACACTGCCGTCCTCAAGCGGCTGCCGGTGTCGCGCCGGCTGGTGTCGCCCGTCGTGCTGACGGCTCCGACTGCGCCGCCGCCGCCCGTGTCACTCATCACGGCGGCACCCCCGATGCGTGTGACGCCCTCTGTGATGGCACTGCGCCCTCGGCCGTGCCCTCCGCCGCTAGTGATCACGCTCAGCCCCTTCGAGGAGCTCAGTCTGCTCACGGTGCCGTCGCTGCTGCGTGCCATCCGTGAAGAGGCATTTGAGTGCGGCTGTGCATGCGAGTTCGTCGGAGCGGCCGAGGGCGAGCAAGGCACGCAGCGCGAGCAGAAGCACGGCAAGCGGGGCCCTTGCCTCGAGCTGCGCCCGCGCCATTGGTCGATGGGCCTCGAGACACTCCTCAAGTGTGCGCCGTGCGATGACGAGGAGGAGGACAACGAGAAGGGCAAGGAGCAGGACGACGAGGAGGAAGACCAAGAAGACGGCACGGAGAACGAGGTACGCTTCTCGTGGGATGCGCTCAAGAGACTCGAGCAAGCAGAGGGGAGCATCCTGTGGCTGCTGAGGCACGAGCATTGCGGATCCCACCGCGCGTGGCGCGAGCACCTTCACTGCCGCCAGGTGCTGCTGCATGAGTTCCATCTGCGGCCCTCTTCGGTTGAGCTCGCGCCCGAGATACGTCCAGCGCTCGCGAGCCTGAGCCAGGGGCAGGTGCTCTCCGAGCTTGAGCGAGCCATGGACGAGCAGGGTGAGACCGTCTTTGCACCCGGGCTGAGCCCTGCGCATGTGCGAGTGCTACTGCATGCGCCGCGCGCCTGCTGCTGCTCGCCGGATTCGACGAGCGCCACCGGCATCTGTGCCTCTCGGATCTGCACGATCCACGTCCTCATCGGACAGAGCGCGAGTGCGGACTTCGTCGCCGAATGCGTGGCTGCCAACGTACGAGCGCGTCTCTTTGAGGACCGCCCGTACACTGCGCAGCGGCGACGCGTGAGTGACAGCTCTGCGGACGCGGGGATGGCCGCCATCGTCCCGGCCAGAAAAGCCAGCTCGACCACGCCACCGCCGCCGCTGCCGCCGCCGCTGCTGCCTTCAGAGCTGACGGACGACCATGCGGGGCTGTGCCTCATTTGCCTCGAGATGCCGATCTCCCGGATCTTCGTGCCGTGCGGCCACGTGTCTGCATGCGGCGCATGTGCCGATGCGTGGCTGGCCACGGAGCGCACGTGCCCGCTCTGCCTCGACGAGGCGACAGATGCCCTCGAGGCGCTCCACGCATCCACCTGCTGAAGCTGAGAGGCTTCGGCGAGCTGCACGTCGGCGAGCTGCACGGCGCAAACTCGCGAATCGGGCGGAGTGGGATCGGATAAGGGATCGGACGTCAACGGACGCGATCGGTGCGCTCTCTTCGGGATCCAAGGCCCTTGCGGGATCGGACGTCAACGGACGCGATCGGTGCGCTCTCTTCGGAGAGTGGGAGATCAGCGGGAGATCAGCGGGATCGGACGGCGCGATGGGCGGCGACGAGAGACACTGAGGCGGGGGACGGGGCCAGTGCTCGCGTCTGCGCCGCGCAGACGGCGAGCGCGGCGGCACGGGCACGGGCAACAGCAGCAGCGACAATTAAGCGACAATCGCGACAGGTGAGGAGCAACCTGGACACGCTCTCACAAGAATCGGAAGCTACTCTTCTGCACATGCAGGCGGGCAAGGGCCAAGGCGATGAGAGGTAACCAGAGAGGCAACACGCCTGGCGTGCAGAAGAACCGCGTGCTCGTGTAGTGCTCGTGGGCCTCAGCGCGTCACACTGTGACTGTCGGATGTGTGTACCTCCGAACGTACGTTCTTCTTTCGCGGTTTACGCCCTGCCTGCGCTGCCTAGCCAGTCGCGTTCACCTTGTTGTTCTCGGTGTACATCAGCTAAATGCCGGGCGTTACTCGCGCAGAGAAACGGAGAGGGGTTGTGCTGAAGACCCATCAGCCCCCGAGCGAGGGGCCGCGCGCTCGCCACTCGCGAGCCTCGCGAGCGTGGCCGAGATTGAGACTACGTAAATAAACACGCCACGGCGCAGGGGTCAAACGCCGGGCGCCACCCCAGGCGCCGCGTCGAGGCGCGGGGCGGTGTGTTTGTGCTGTGGTGTACCTGTAGCTCAAGACGATCGGATGTACGCGATGTTCAAATTCGATGTTGCACCGTAGTCGCCCGGCCGTCACCCGCCCGAAGAAGCGAGCGGTAGCCGGTACCCGGGGTCCACACCCGCGTCACTTCTTAGTCACTTCTATATTCAGCTGAACATGGTCCCGCCCACCCACCGCGATTCAGAGCCTGGTCTAGCTTTAGCAGGGACCGGGATGTCGCGCTCACCAGGCTGCCGTTTGTGTACCGGTAGTTTGATGAACCGCCAATCAACCAACGCGACCAAGTTTACATGTATTTTTCCGTATTGGGTAAATCACAGCATTGTTCACGGGACGAAAGCCTTGAGATCGAGGCTATGCTACTCAGCGTGCGGCGCCTGACGTCAGCAACGATCACCGATCGCTTCGCGCTGCTGCAGGCCGCGAGGCGCTTTGACCTCGACCTTGACCAGCTGCAGCGTCGGTACAAGCTACTGATGGGCGAAACACATCCCGATCGGCACAGCCGCAGCAACACGGCAGATCAGCAAGCCGCCGCCGACCATGCATCGGAGCTGACTGATGCGTACGCCGTGCTGCGAGCGCCGCACACGCGAGCCGTGCATTTGCTTGAGTTGCTTGGCAAACCGCTAAACGAGGATACGGGCAGCACGCTGCTCTGCCCTACATTCTTGATGGAGGTGATGGAGGTGCGCGAGGCACTAGTGGAGGCGGGTAAGCGGCTTGACAAGCTGCAGCCGCTGCGCGACGCCAACACGACATCAATGGAGCGGCTATACGACGAGCTCGCGAGCGCGTTTGCTGCCCAGGACATGGAGCAGGCCCTGAAGCTGACGGCGCGCTTGCAATATCTGCAACGAATCGAGGAGGAAATCCATGAACGCATGCCGGTGAAGTGATGTGTGTTGAGGAGGTGAGGACGAGGAACACATGCACGAGTTCCGCAGACGTAATATACTTGACAAAACTGCGCTGATCCTGAAAAGATAAACCGAAGCACCTAAGATGCGTTGCGACTTTTTGTTGTTCGGTGCTGAGGAAGATATCACGAAAATATTCGACACGCATGACAAGCAACTTACTGATGCGTTCTGCGCGCGGTTGCGCTTGCAAGCACGGCTTCAGCGGCGCGGCGATGGCACAGCTTAAATTCCTCAAGCACCGCGGCGCAGGCTTTGGCCTGGCCAGCATTCTCCTCCACGCACGCTGCCCACTTGCGGTAGAACGGTTGACAGTCACCCAATCGCAAACCATCAGTCCCAGCTCGTGCCTGCTCGGCCTTAGCCTGTGCCTCCTCCTTGGCAGTTTTGCAATCGACGCACTCGACCTCAGCAGCCGGAGTCGCCATGCCACGCCGGCCGACGAGAGAGTTCGGCGAAGTTTTCTGCGTCCTCCCGGCCGCGAGAACTTCGCTGTTCAAAACAACGCGTACTCACGGGGGCTACTAGAATGGACGGAGGTGTGGCCAACACAGCCTGCTATACGCAGGCCGAGAGGCCTTTAATCGGCAGAAGGTAGCTTTAAGGTAGCTTCCCTCAGAGTAAATCGTGAACGATGCCGGGGAGCCCGGGACGACGCTATTTTCAAAAAGAGTGACTCATGGACCGCTCAGTCGCACAAGCTCCTCGCGTGACATGACGTATCGCTCGACCTTCGTCGGGGTGTCCTGCTGCTCCATGTCCGTGCCCAGCACGCCGAAGTGCAAGTAAAGGAAGACATCGTCTCCGCGCACGAAGACGCCTGCTACAGGGTGTGCCGTCGCTCGATATTCGATCGGCCCACGCCCACGCTCATCTGCAGTGCGCCACCCAAGCTTAGCACTCACCAAGTTGACTGGCTGCGAAAAGTTGACGCCGTCTCTGTTGGACGAAAAGGCCATGGCGACGCACGCGTTGGGTGGCTGGCTCACGGGGAAGAGCGCCAGCAGCGAGCCGCGTTTGACGGGATTAGCCTGCACGAGAAAGAAGTAGATGTCAACCGTCTCCGCTGGCAGTCCCTTGATCGTCACAGGCTCCCAAGGAGACCACGTGCGCAAGTTGTGCGACATAGTGGTCTGCACGGCCCTGCCGCCTACGGGCTCGTGCTGATGCAGGTTGGCTCGCGCATACAGACGAAACGGCTGACCGTTGGTGAGATCTCCCAGAGAAGCATCACGCGCTGCAGCCCGATGCAGGCGCACAAGGGAGAGCCGGCCGTCGAACTCGCAGCCAGCATTTCCCGTGTACGCCGGCCGTCGATCGATGCAGCCGCGAGGGTTGCTGCCATGGATGATCACCTCAGGTTCGGCTGGCCACCAATTCCATGACCGACTCCGATTGCTCAGCGTGGGCGGCCATTGTGTTCGCCAGAGCAACACGCCCGATTTGGGATCTTCTCGTGGCGCAGGCAGGCCGTGCCACGAGTCAAATGGAGGAAGCTTCGCCTTCGGCCCGAGACCCCAGTCTTGAAGCCCGCCGACAAGCAGGTAGTCGGCCACGCCCAGGCGCAGCACAGCAAGATTATGCGCCATATGAGCCATCATCGGGACGCCGCGAGCAAGGACGGCCTTCTGGCCTCGAGGGTGCCAGAATCTCAAGCCGTCGTCGGACACCGCGTGGACGTGGCCTGGCGATTGAACATTACGCTTCGCGATCAGGCAAAATTGCGCGAGCACTCCGGCGAGCCGCACGCCGGCGCTGGTGCAGTTTATGATGCTGTAGTAGCGGTATTTTTCATCCACCGTGTAGTTGTTGATCATCAGCTCGTCGGTTTGGTGCCGTGAGCGGTTGAGCAGCTGTGGGGCACGGCAGATGGCGTTTGCTCTTACACAGTTGTAGTGGACGTCGCTGCTGCCCCAGTTGCCACGACACTCAGGGCGCAAGGTTTCCATGCGTCCAAGCTGCGCGTGCGCCTCCAACTGAGCCAGTTCTCGCAGCTTCGTATGCCGCGCTGTGAGCCTCGAATAATATGCATTTGCAAGCCGGCACGTGGCTTCACACACCGAAATGTCTCTGTGCTCCTTCTTGTAGCACGTATGCAAGCAGACGTGGTTTATAAACGTGTACTTCTTGGGTAGAAGCACGGGCGGCAGCGGCGTCCTTATATGTCTCTGGAACGAGTCGTTCATGCAATCCGTGTCGGTATCCGGATGCAAAGGCGGTCCGATCGTGTTTTTCCGTCGAAGTTGCAAGAAGTTGCCGCCGCGTCGAGTTATTATCGAGAGTTATTAGTTTCAAAATGGCGACATGCGAGAGCGAATAACGTCGGCGCATACTGTGCGCAAATACATGTAGTGTGGTGAGTGTACCCAGGTCTCGTACTAGGCAGTACTGCGTACCCTACTTTTAGCTTGAGTACCCTACCGACACCGCATAGATGGCATGTTCACATGAAGCACCGCATAAATGGAATGTTCACATGAAGTTTTAGTACGGCGTTCTTGCGGCCCTTCGCCGCGCGAAACTCTCGAAGCGTTCACGCGCCATGCCACATGGGGGCATGGCACACGCACTCCACCATGGCGCCGTATGGCGCCGGGCCCACACCGTGCACTCTGATCGAGTTCGTGAACCGCGTTCCCAGCGCCTAGTGTCCCTAAAGCTTCAGGCCGCGCACTGCTGGGCCACGGGCACGGGCGCTATTGCAGCTGGTGCCGCTTGCGGATCCGTAGGGGGCTCGGGCACCGTCTTATCTGCCCCAGAGTGTGCGCCGACCTTGTTCGAGACCCAGCGGTTGAAGATGTGGTCGCCAAGGAGGTGGAAGAGAATGAGCGCGAAGCCGGCCCAACCCAGTGGTTTCACATGTGGGGTGGGGCACTCGGGGCTCGCCGTGGTGCATGCGACAGTATTGTAATCGCCCGTAATGTCGAGGTCGACATACATGTGCGACTTGGCGAAGAAGAGCATGTAGGAAGAGGCGATGAAGCCGAGTTTGGGCACGAAGAGGAGGAGCTTCACTAGCAGCGGCATCTTGTCCCAGGTGGTGACGTCTGCGACTAGAGCATTACGCGCGGCAGAAGCAGCGTCAATCGCGGCCACGTCCTTGTCCTCCTCGTACGCCTCGACGACCGCCTTTTTGACTGGGTCACGAACAGCCTGGGCGATGTAGTACAGGCAAACCAATGAGGCGACGGATGTGACGGCCACGTTAAAGATTGTGATCAGCGACATGACGGTGTTCCAGAATGCGCCCCAGATAGACGCGTAGAAGGCCAGGGTGCCCATCGCGACGAAGGGGGCGATCAAGATGACAATCGGAGAGGTGGCCAACACCGCTGACAAGGTGGTCATCTTGTCACCGCCAGGCATATTGAACAGGACCCCATAGTACACAGACACGGGCCAGTCAGCAGGGAACGCGCAAAAGATGAGTACCTTTCCGAGCGAGCAGCCCGGTTCCGAGACGACGTATCGCACGGTACGCATCGGCATCGAATTGGGCGCCAGCATCGAGCGCACTTTCGGATCGGAGCCCATGCACTCGCCAAAGATCTTTTGGCAGAGGACATTCGAGACGAGCTTGACCAGGAAGCACAGAAAGACGGTCCAAAAGAATGGGCCGATCACGGGCGTCGCCCTGGTGGAGACCTCGCCGTTCCACGCTTTGTCGCACAGCGGAGTGATGAGAACTCCGCCCATCAAATACAAGACAGGGCCGGGGAAGGCGGGGTTGAGGAACATGAAGATGCCCAGGGCGAGGAAGATGAAGGAGACGAGGCCCCAGTTGAGCGGCGAGAGCAGCTGAATAAAGTAGGCGACGAAGATGTTGGTGAGCATCGGGAAGTAGAGGAAGAACCATCCAAGCCACGCAAAGAGAGTCGCCCACGACAGCACGCTCACCCATCGCCAGCTCCGGAGCTCAACGACGAGCTCCGTCGCCTCCTCGGTGAGCAGCCAGCCGCGGCTGTTCGGGACCGGAGGGAGCATGCAGCAGGACAGACACTTGATCCGTCCGAGGCACGTGCGGAAGAGCTGCTTGACCATGTGCGTGATCAGGTACGGCACAAAGAACAGCAGCCCCATGACGACGACGAGGCCCTTGAGTGACTCATATTCGGCGAGGCGTCTTTTGGCTCCAGCTACTGTCGAGGACTTTCTGGCGGCGTTGAGGAACCGTTTCCATCCAATCGTCGACACGATGATGACAGTGCTCACCCAGGCGGTCGTGAACATGAGGACGACGAGCGAGTGGAACAGCACCGACGAGTAGGCGTTGAAGGACATGGCGACCCCAAGCATGGTGATGAGCGTGACCATCCCCCCCTTGACGGCGAGCTCCACCGCATTGTCCTCGTGCTTCTGTATGAACAGGCCGAACCCGTAAAAGATGCCAGCGAAGAGGTAGCTGCCGAGAGAAGTGATCAGAGGACAACCCCACAGTAGATACGCGACGAGGCAGGTGTCGGTGGTGCTGGTCACATTGAGCGCCGTGACGTTGGGCTCGGAGAGGTTGAGCGCGACTGCCCCGTTAAACTGAGATTGAGCGCGACGCATGTCGCATCGTAGCGCCCTCGACCACTTTTGCATGTTTGCATCTGTGTACTGGTTGCCGACCCCGACCCATATAATCCACGCGAGCAGCACCGCGGTCGCCGCCACGGCAAACGAGATCGCAAACACGCGAAAAATGACGTGAGGCAGCTCGTTGCTCTTCTTGAAGAGGGTCGAGCGCAGGATGGTAGAGGTCAAGGGCATCAGAAGCACCACCGCGGACAGCGCCCACTCCGGCGACTCTTCCGCGCTGATCATCGCCGCGAAGAAGATGAGGAACCCAAAGATCGAGAGGCTGGCGAGCAGCAAGCCTCTGCCCACGCGGCCAACCCAATGCTCGGCGTCGAAGAGGTACAGAACGAAGAGCAGAAGGGTTGCGGCTGTCTCCGCTCCCCACTCCGCATTCTGGTTATCAATGTTAGAATAAGGCCCAAGCGCATTCAAGACCTCGGTGCCCCAGCCGATCTCCGAAAAGAGGATGAGCGGGATGAAAGCTACCGCCGTGAGCAAGAGCACCGATACGACCAAATTTAGCGAGAGCGTCGTCGGTGTACTTACCACGACCTTCGACGGCGGTGCAGCGTCGGGCGGCACAACCTGGGTCATCTTTGGAGTCGGCTTGGACTTTGCGAGGGTCGCTGCGCTAGTGGCCTCAGGAAGTTCAGCTGATGCCGGACGAGAAAGCTTTGGGGACGCTGCTGGAGAGGCGGACGTAGGGGACGATGCTTGTGCGCTTTCGCTATCACTTACGCGGGACTTCCCACCGCTCGCGCCCATAGCTCCGTGCATGGACGGCGGGTCCAGGGCGACGAGAACCAAACGCCCAGACGTCGTCTACATGTACAAGTCAAGTCAAGTCAAGGCTTTCGTATGGTTGTCTGGTGTTTCAGTTAGGCTTGATTTGACTTGTCCCCCCACACAAACACCTGCGTACGTGGCGTTTTAAAGTGCACAACGTCTCGCGGCACCGTGTTCGCGGTCCTGGCAGCACCGACCTTGATAGGCGGGTCCGCAGTGGCACGCTTTTACGAACAAATCTAGTGTCGTCGAAACCAAAGTTGATATTCCGGCAATCACTCATGTGTGAGTGTGAATGTGTGTCGATGTGACTTGGGGGCCAAGGAATGGTGGGTCGCAAACGAGGCGACGAGCAGGGCGACAAGGTCAGTGCGCAAGTGCTGGAGTTCCAAGAGCAGCTGCAGCAACGGCAGCAGCAGCCATCTGCGCCGCCCGCAGGGACGACCGTGGCCTCGCGCGGCTTTGTGCCTCGCACCGATGCAACAGATCGAGAAAAGGCGGAAGCCAAGTCAAACTACGATGCCTCGCTGGTGCTCAAGG